>Ga0075429_100000039_pt1 | contig 60356 bp, 95 predicted proteins | sample RhiMetdeltSRZDD3_FD_75295 | JGI IMG/M metagenome (GOLD analysis project Ga0075429, IMG submission 75295) | Populus rhizosphere microbial communities from Tennessee, USA - Rhizosphere MetaG P. deltoides SRZDD3 | ecosystem: Host-associated > Plants > Roots > Rhizosphere > Soil | place: USA...
CACACCCACGCCCGACAGGATGATGGCGAAGAGCCACAACGCGAGCCCCAGGGCCACGAGGTTCACGCGCGCCGACACGCCCACCGCCGCCGCCACGAACGCGATCAACGCAAGGATCTGCAGGATGAGGCTAATCGTGAGCATGGGTGGACTCCCTCGTCGAGTCGGTTGACTCGGTTGACTCGGTTGACTCGGTTGACTCCGTTGACTCCGTTGACTCCGTTGACTCGGTTGACTGTCGAGTCGGTTGACTCGGTTGACTCCGTTGACTCGGTTGACTCTCGCGCATGAGGATCTCGCGCATGATCGGCCCGAGGTCGCGCGGCCACGATTGCTTTTCCTGATAGTCCGTCTTCACTTCTGGCCCCATCGCGTGGTCCAGATCGCCCAGAGGACCACGCCGAACGAGACGACGAGAATCACGATGGCGCTATGCGCTTCGGTCATTGACCTGTTGGGGTCCCGAGCAACCCCGGGCACCGGCGCACGTCGCCCACCACGCCGGAGCACCCCCCAGCAGCGGCCCGGGGCCCCAACACGTCACGGCCGTTGACGGCCTCGATCAGTCCGGCCCAGCGGCCGGGCAGGCACGAGTAGCCGCACACCCCATCGGGCGGGCAGGCGGGATCGATCAGGATCTCCACCGGCAGCCCATCGGCACAGCGGGGGAAGGTGCGGAGGTTCCAGGGCCGCGGGACACAGCTCGCGGTGACGAGCACGAGAATGAAAAGCGCGAGCCGCATGCGGAATTTGTCCCGGTCTGTGAATTTGTCCTGGCCGGGACAATTTGTCCCGCGTTCCCGTTAGGCGTGGCGCATGTTGACAACTTCGATCTCCACATCGAACCGAAAGGCGCCGGTCGGCCACACGAAGTCGAACGCCGCCCGATGCCGCTCGAGCTGCCGGCGGGCGGTGACGATCACGTTGTCGAGGGCCTGCATCGTCCACACGACGTGGCCGCTGGCGTTGATGGCGACGTCGTTCGTGTTCAGCACATCCTGGGCGTCGCGGGCGTTGAGAATGCCGGTGCGCGGCGAGCTCGCCAGATCGGCCATGTCCATGTCGTAGAGCGTCAGCGTGGCGCTGGTCAGCGACGCCGCGGGCACCCCGGCATCGTTTTCATCGAGGATGTCGAATTCGACCGTCTGCGTACTGGCTTCGTTCACGCGAATGCGAGTCATCCGGTCGTCTCCACATTCCGCGCACGCGGGCCGCGCGTACGCACATTGATCGCGCGCGGGCCTGACGTCTCGAGGTCCTCGACGTGGAGGGCAACCAGGTCGCCGGCTTCGCGCGCCGCGCTCTCGCCATCGCCGAGGTGTGCTCGAGCGTCGAGCGGCTGGCGGTCGGTCGTCGGTGGGGGAGTGGGCTGCGAGCTCATGCGTCGACCAGGCGCAACGTCATGCCCTCGGTCAGCACGACGACTTTCTGGTCCGGCCACACCACATGGGTCAGCGCTTTGATGTTGCTCACCTGCGCATCCGACAGCAGGCCCGGACATTCGATCACGATCACGGTGCGCGGCGTCACCCGCTCGGGTGCGATCGCGGCCATCTGCGTGATCAGCGGCACGCCGAGGAAGGCCTTGAGGGCGTCGCGTCGATCCATCGTTCCCTCCGCTGAATGGCACACCGACAACCGATGTCGTTGTGGCAAGTCTACACCGCGCGGAGCGGTCCGAAAGCGAAGCGGCGGCGAAGTTGGATCGTAGAAGGGCGATTATGTTAACGAGGGCAAATCGTTCGGGATTGCGCACGCTTTCGCCGCGACGCGCGCCGCGTCGGTTTCGCCCCAAGGGCTGGTGATCGCCGGGCGCCAACTGCGGCACGGACGGGTGAACCTCGGGCACCCCCGCTACCACTGAGCGACGGTGTTCCGGTTGGCGTTCTGAGCTGTGGCGACCCGCAGTCCAACCGGAAGGCCGTCCCGAGCCGGAGCGCGGCCACGCCCGCTCAGATTCTATTCGAACCAGGAGCGCTCCCGTTAACCAGGCGCCCCGTGCCCCCGAGTCCCAGCTCCCCCCAGCTCGCCCCGTCAAACCCGACAACTGGCCCTCCAAACCCCTCCAAAAAATATTGGTCTCTCAGTCTAATTTAAGGTGACAATTAGACCGCTCCAATTACATACTTAATACATCACACACACGCGGCACCGATGAGCGGGCCGCGTACAGCGGCACCGAATGAACGGGCCGCCAAAAGCAAAGGTCAGGTGCTCCGGAGATGATGACCCCACAGCAACGTTCGGCGGCCGCGTTTAAGGCCGCCGCCTACCTCGGCGGCGTGCTGCCCGATGGCACCGTGGTCGGGGCGCTCGAGCAGGACATCCTCCTGCAACAGCATCTGCTCCACATCGCGTCGGACCCGGCCAACGCCGCGCAGGAATACGCCGCGCTCATGGCCCGCGCGGCCGCGTCGGCATGCGCGGTGTTACAGGCCGTCGCGGACGCGTGCTGCGCGCCGCGTGTTTGGGGGTCCCACAAGATGGGGGTGCCCGCGGCAAAGCGCTGCCCGCATTGGGCGCACCGGCCGGGGAACTTACTCAACATCGATCTCATTCCGCTCTCCGTTTGAAAGCCGCCAGAATTCCAGCGGTCAGATTTGCGACCATGCGCGGGTCCGGCTTCGAATCCGGGGCCACGCGCGGTTCAGGGTGGTGAGGTTCCGGTTCGGGGCGCCGCGGTCGGGTGACCGTCGGCGCCTCCGGCTTGATCGGCCGAATGTAGGGGTCGTTCCCGTCGAACAAGGGGCGAGGCGAGGCCGGCATCGGCGCCGGCCCCTGCCCTGTGGGTGTGTCCTGCAGGTCGGAAATGTCGCGCAGCGTTTCCACCGCCCGCGAGGCCGTGGACCGCTCGCCGAAGCTGAGGCCGTTTGGCGTTTTCCAGCGCCAGCTCGCGCCCGCCGGCCAGATGTAGCCCAGGTCCCGGCGGGAGGTCGTGCAGCGGACCAGATACCCGGCCACGAGGCCGCGCGCGGTGTCGACCGTGTGGGCCGTGCAGGCCGCGCGCAACGTGGGGAAGGACACGTTCATAGCGCGCTGCCCTCGCCGAGATACCCGGCGATCTTGTTGGCGAGCAGTTTCGGTTCGCCGCCCAGGTCCGTCAGGTTGACGGTGCCGCCGGTGAGCTCGGCCAGCTCCCGCGCGAACGCGGCGCCGTGGTCGTCGCCGTTGCCGATGTAGAAGACGTCGATCGGCCCGCGGAAATATTTCGCCGCCTCGAACGCCCGGGACTGGCTATCGGCAATGCCGTCGCTCACCAGCACGAGATGCGTGGCGCCCTGCTGGCGGCAGAAGTCGATCCCCTTGTGCAGCGGGGTCCCGCCGCGTGGTGTCGGGATGGCGCCCGCATCGACGATGGCGCACAGCTCGCCGCCGAACGCGGCGACCGGCACCGGATGTTGCTCCTGCAAGGCCGTCACGACCGAGCGGAGCGAATCGATCTTGGTGCCCCCGCTAATGAGCAGGTTGTTCATCGAGCCGGAGACATCGAGCAACAACATCGACCGGCGGGTGCGCGCCTTGACCAAGTCGTCGAGCGAATTTTTTGACGCCGCCGATGTGAGCTTGTCGAGTGCGGCCTGCGCGGGAGTCTTGACGAGTGCGTTGGACATTTTCGGTTCCTCTTTTTCAGAAAGACAATTTGACTAAGGTGATCGCCGCCATGCGCAACGCGCTGTCGGCTTCGGTTTGCGCTTCCGGTGTCGAGCAGGTCGCCAGCCCCATCACGAGCAATTTCTTGAACTGGTCGAAGGCCTTGATGCCGTCGTCGCCGAGCGTCTTCTCCGCGCGGCGCAGGGCCACGAGATCGGTGAGGGCCGCGACGACCACGAGGCGCTGATCGCGCGCCGTGAGGAGCGGCGTGGCGAAGGCCGGGCCCTTCGGGGTGACCGTGACCGTGGGCCTCGGGGTGGATGGCGGGGTGAAGGGCGCACTGGCCCTCGGCCGGTTGTTGGGCGGAATCCCGGCCGCGCGATTCCGCGCTTTGGCCCGGTCTGCGCGAAACATTGGGGCCTCCCGCATCGGCCGCAGGGATCGCGCAGCGTCGAAGCCGTCCCGGTGGAGCTGCGATGACGCACCGCACCGACCATTGGGACGAGCTCCTGGCCGATGCGTTGCGTCGGCCAGGCACCCACGACGACAACCCGTGGACCGGGGCCGCCATCGACGACGTGATCGACTGGCGCGAGTGGGGCACCGCGAGCTGGAACGCGCGCACGGCGTGCGACCGCTTGGGGGTGCCGCTGCTCCCCTTCGCGCCCGCGCTGGTCGGGCCGAGCACCGGCGGCTACGCCACGCCGAAGGGGATCGCCCTGAATCCGCGCGTGCGACACAAGGTGCGCGTCGTGGCGCACGAGCTGGCGCACGTCCTGTTCCAGCACCCGTTCGACATGCGCAGCATCGAGGACTGGCTGCGCGCGCAGGCCGCGATGCCGATTGTCGAATTCGAGGCGGAGGCCGTCGCGCTGCTCGTGACCGACACGCTCGGCGTCGGAGACGGCGGCGGCAGCCGCGCCTATCTGCAGCACTACGTCACGCAACCCTGCGCGGGCACGCTGCCCACGTCATGGGCACCGATCAAGACCACCGCAGCGCGGATTCTGGCGGCGGGCGCCGGTACGTATCTCGTACCGGCGCCACCGCCCGCGCCTCCCGCGCTGCGCATCGATCCCGTCGAGACCTTTGCGGGGGGAATCCGATGGCATTCGTAAACGAGGCGACGTTCACACACGGACAAGGAGAGACAGAGATGGATCAGATCAGAGTGTGCCCGGGCTGCGGGCAGAAGAACCGAATCCCCGCGCGCGCGATGGACGCGATCGCCGCCGAGGAGTTGAGCCCGACGCCGGTCCCGCCGGCGCCGGCCGTGCGATGCGGCAAGTGTCATCGCGACTTCGAAATCGACGAGCTGTTCGCACATGACTTTCACGCGACGGGAGGTGGCCGATGAAAGCCGCCTCGAAACCGCGCTGGCGCGGCCTGCTGTCGATTGGCCTCGTGTCGGTCCCGGTGCATCTGTATGCGACCGCGGACAAGAAGAGCCAGACGCCGGTCGGGCACGGCGTCCATCGGACGTGTCAGACGCAATCGGCGACGCGCAAATGGTGCGAGCACTGCAACAAGGAAATTCCCGAACAGGAACTCATGAAGGGCTACGACGTGCCCGCCGATCTGCTGGCGCAACCGGCGATGACGGGCAAGTCGAAGTTCGTGGAGCTGTCCGACACCGAGTTGGAGAACGTCAAGGTCGAGTCCACGAAAACGATTCGCGTGACGGTGGTCGCCGCCGCGTCGAAGTTGGAACCGTTGATGGTCAACGAAACCTGCTACTTGGTCAGCGACGGGACGGCGGCGGCGGCGGAGGCCGAAGCGACGTTGGTGGAAGCGTTGAAAGGCCGGGTCGCGATTGGCTCGCTCGTGATGAACAACCGCGAGCGCCAGGTGGCCATCGTGGTCCACGGCGCCGGGATGATCCTGCACGTGCTCCGGCCGGGGTCGGCCATGAAAGCGCTCCCCGACCGCGTCCCGCTGCCGACCCCGAATCCGCAAATGGTGGCGCTCGCCAAGCAGTTGTTCGACGCCATGGCAGGGGACATCGACCTCGCGGATACGACGGATCGGTATGCGGCGGCGATGCAGGCGCTCGTGATCGAGAAGGCGCAGCTCGCCGCCGGAGAGACGTTGGCGCCGCTCGCGGCGACGCCGGCGCCGAAGAAGGTGGCCTCACTGCTCGACGCGCTCGCGGCCTCGCTGAAGACGGCGAAGGTGTTGACGATGCCGTCGGGCAAGAAGCGGAAGTCGGCATGAAAACGATGGCGGATATGACCGCCGCCGCACTGCGTGCCGCTGGCCTGCTCTGGCCAGAGTGCCTCACCGACGCCGAGCTCGAGCGCGAACTCGCGCGGATCAGCCACGACACCGGCCCGATCACCAGACGGATGCTCACCGACGAACAGCAGCGTCGGCGCACACCACACAAGGAGAAGTCATGACACGGAAAACCCGGGAAGACGTGACCGCCAAGGCGCTCGAGCTCTGGCAGGCCTTCAGCGAGAACGAACGGTTCGGCGTGCGGTTCGGCATGTTTCCGGCCGAGCCCATGCGCCAGGCGGAAGCCGAGGGCTTCACGAGCCGCGACCTGACGCTCGCGCTGATGGACGTGGCGGCGCGCAACGGCGGCATGCGGGCGTAACGGTGCGAGGGTGAGGGGTAAACCCTCACCCTCTAATTTAGTAGATTTATTAGACCGCTCCGATACATACTTACTACATCACACACACACGCGGCACTGTGTATCGGAGGGCGGTATGGATGAACGGCAATCGGTCAATCGGAAGCGGTGGTTTTTGAGGCTGGAGCGCAGGTTTGAACGACTCATGGTGAATCGGTTTGGGGAGTATCGCTATTGGGTCCAGGTTTTCAAGGATCGGTTTGTAGGGTGACAAAAGGAGACACGCGATGACAACGAAGAACGGAGAGAACGCGAGGATTTGGCAGGTGACGCGCCTGTGCTGCACGAGCGGCCAGTGCGTCGAGTGCCACAAGAACGGCACGCGGACGCGCATCGTCCATGCCGACAACATCACGAGGCCCTTCGCCGAGCGCTGCGCGCAGGGGTGGGCGGCCTACGCCCCGAAAGTCGAGGCGATGTGACCATGCAGCAATGGACCTACCCGTCGTCCTCGGGCAACGGCACCTACACCACGAAACTCGCGGACGACGGCAAGCTGCTCTGTAACTGTCGCGGCTGGACGATGCGGAAAGGCGACAAGCCGCGGGAGTGTACGCACACGAAGCGCGTGGCGGCGAACCTGGGCGGGACGCTGCACGCGCGCGGCGAATTCATGTTCCTGGTCGCGGCGGGCGCCGGGCGGTCTACGGCACCGGCAGACGAAGTGGCCGCGGATCTGGTGGCGAAGAATCCGAGGCTGCGGGCCGACTCGTTGGCGAATACAGCGGCACTCAACACGGTGGCGGTGGAGCCCGCGCGCGGCAACGGCGACCGGCGTGCGGTGCCCGGCGGCGCGCGCACACCCGCGCCGATGTTGGCGTCGGCCATGACCACCCCCGTCACCGGCGCGGCGTTCGACAAGCAGTTCGCGCAGGGCTGGGTGCTCGAGGAAAAGCTGGACGGGCATCGCGTGACCGTTCGCATCACGCGCGAGGGCATTGAGGCGTTCTCCCGTCCGCGCGCGGGCGACGTGGCCCTGCGCCGCGAGCTGCGGCCCGCCATCGTCGAGGCGCTGCGCTGGCTCGGCCCCGGCGTGTATGACGGCGAGCTCGTCGCGCCGGGCGGCCATGCCTGGAACGTGGTGGAGCTCGGCGCGCAGACCGTGCTCGTCATCTTCGATCTGCTCGAGCAGGACGGGCGCTCCCTGATGGCGAACACGTACAGCGCCCGGCGGCGCGCGCTGCTCGACACGCTGCGGCGCTTGCCTGCGGACCAGGCCGCCGTCAGCACCGTCGAATCCCACCCGCCCACGTGGGCGCGGGTCCAGGCCATCTGGGCGCGCGGCGGCGAGGGCGCGATCCTGAAGCACGTCAACAGCGTGTATGCGCCGGGGAAGCGCGCGGGCGATTGGTTGAAGGTCAAGCAATCGCTGTCGGCTGTGCTCACGCTGATCGGCTTCGAGGCGGGGAAGACCGGGCCGTATTCCGCGCTGCAGCTCCGCGACGCCGAGGGCACCGTCACCACGGTGAAGACCTTGGGCAATGCCTTGCTCCGCCAGATCACGGCGGCTCCGTCCACCTTCATCGGCCGGCGGGTCGTCATCACCTATCAGCAGCGCACGCCGTCGGGCACCTATCGACACGGCATCTTCGATCACTTCGCGGGGGACCACGAATGACAACCCAACACGAATGGCAATGCCGCACGTGTCAGACGGTCGTGTGGACCAACGGCAAAGCGGGCGCGGGCAAACCGGGCGACCTCATTCGCCGCGTGCCGCTCTGTCCGACCTGTCGGCGCCCGTCCATGGAATTGACTGGAATGGTCTGCAGGAAATACTCGACGCGCGAATTGCTCTGACGCCGGCGTGCATAATATCTTTGGTATATTAGACCGCTCAGATACATACTTACTACATCACCGACGACGACAACGGAGGGAGGGAGAGATGGACCGAGAGGACGAAACGCACATGCTCGAAATTGCTTTCGCGGCGCAGGAAGCCATTACGGCCCGCACCCCAACACGGATCGCGGAACTGCTCGATTTGCCGCTCGAGGCCGTCGCGGTGCTCGTCTCCGACGACATCGGCGCCGACGACGCGGATCGCTTCGAGGCCGCGTACATCACGGTGAGCGATGTCCTGCACGCCAGAGGGGTGCCGCAGGAGGCGGCATGGGACCTCGTCGACCGGATCGCGAACCCGACGGCGACGTACAACCGGCCACGACTATCGGAGGAGGAATGAACGACGGACCACGGTTTTTTGAAACACGGATGGGGCAGGTGTTTTACCAAGGCACGCTGCCGAAGCTCATCGCGCAACTCGAGCTTTTGAACGAACGGTTGGAACGGCTCACCCGCGCCCTGGAGGCGCGGCAGCCACACGAGGTCGAGGACAAACCCGGCAAGTCAACAGGAACAGGAGAGAGCGAATGATCGTGAAACTCGTCAAGACCACCACCCCGCCCGGCAAATTGGCCGAGGCCGAGCTGCATTTCACCGAGGGCCCGTTGGCGGGCATGAAGCTGGTCGGCTTCGCCATCTGGGAACGGCGCACCGTCGATGGACGACTGACGGCCGCCGGGCGCAACGTCACATTTCCGGCCCGGCAGTACAGCGTGAACGGGGAACGCCGCAGCTTCGCGCTGCTGCGGCCCCTGACCGACGCGGCCGCCTCCGAGAAAGTGCGCGATCTCGTGCTGGAGGCCTACGCCGTCGCCGAGGCCAAGGAGGCCGAGATCGCGGCCCCGTTGTTGGGCTAGTTCCCGAAAATCCGGATGCCGCTCTCGTGGCGGCGGCATCCGGCATCACCACCCGCCACGGGAGATGCAGTCATGAAGAAGAAGAAGGCCGCGAAGGCGGTCCAGAAGAAAGTGAAACAGGCGCGCAAGGCACAGCCGACCGCGAAGATGTCTCAGTCCGACCGGCGCGCGGTCGCGATGGGCTTCAAACGGTTTCCGGCCGCACCAGCGCCGACACCGGACGTGAGCAAAGCGTCCGACGTGGCGAAGGCGGTCCACGGCGCCGGGGTGCCGCCGGCGCCCGTCACGCCACCGCCGGTTCCACCGACGTCCGGCCGCGCGGCGGTCGATTGGGTCGCCGCCGGGCACAAGGCCTGGGAAACCCGCCAGCGGAATCTCGCGCTCCGCAAACTCGGCGGCGCACCGGCGGCCACAAAGCCGCGCGTGTCGTCACCACCAGGTGGGAAGCCGCGGGTGGATCTCGACGAGGCCGCGTATATCGCGCGGGTGAGCGAGGCCATTCGTCTCAGCACCCGCCCGCAGGAGTTAGATCGCTGCGCCGCGTTCGTGGGCAAGGACATGGGCGCGGGCTGGATCGTGATCGCGACCGATGGCATGCGCGCCCTGACCCGCAAGGGTGAGAAGACCGCGCCGTCCGTCGGGCGGGCGATCACGAAAGCCACGCCCCCGGCCTTCGGCCTCGAGCTCACCGCGGAACTCGAGCTGGCGTTGCGGCGACTCGCGAAGGTCGCGCACATGCCGACGCGGAAGACGGCGACGGTCACGATCACGATCGACCGCAAGCAGAAGCACGCGACCCTGCTCGCCGACGGCGTCCCGCCGGAGGTCGTCCCGGTGACGGGCCAGCTCGCGGCCGGGGCGTTCACGTGCAACCTCCGCTGGCTGCTCGACGGGTGCGGGCGCGGCGGCCGGCTCGGCTACGACCGCCAGGCGCACTCGCAGGACCCGCTGGTCCTCGACACCATCGACGGCCTGCGCTATGTCCTCATGCCCATCGCCGGTATGGCACCGGCCGCAAAGAAAGCGGCGGCGAAATCGTCGGCGGCGTAGGCTCCCTCGGCGACCGCTCGCGCGAGGGCGGTCGCCTCTTTTCTAAGCGCTTTAATTTCCAGATTCGATATAATGACCCCATGAAAAACAAACCGGCAGTGGTAGAAAAGGTCGAGAAAAACAAACAGGCGGTGGCACTCGGACGGCTCGGCGGCTTGGCGAACACGCCCGCGCAGCGACAGGCGCGGAAGAAGAATGCGAAATTTGCCGGACGCCCTGGGCGGGTGTGCAAGCATTGCGGCGAACCCGTGAAAGGCGGACACGTGGACACGAAACTCGACAAGAGCTGCGGCGAGCACGGCTGGCGCTGGAAGAAACCGGCGGAACGATGAGCGAATCCACCATCATCGCGTGGACCGATCACACGTTCAACATTGCGTGGGGCTGCACGAAGGTGTCGCCCGGCTGCACGCATTGTTACGCCGAGGCCTTTACCCATCGGCTCGGCCTCGACGTGTGGGGCCAGTCGGCCCGGAAAACATTTAGCGCCAATCATTGGCGGGACCCGGAGCGGTGGCATCGCGCCGCGCTGCGCGAGGGGCGCCGGCACAAAGTGTTCTCGTCCTCGATGTGCGACATCTTCGAGGATCATCCGACCATTGCCGCCGAGCGCGCGAAGCTGTGGCCCTTGATTGCGGCAACGCCCGCCCTCGACTGGCAACTGCTGACCAAACGGCCCGAACGGATCGCGGACTGTTTGCCCGACACGTGGGGCCCGGACGGGTGGCCGAATGTCTGGCTCGGCACCTCGATCGAGACCGATGCGTATCGGGCGCGCGCCGAGACGCTGCGCGCGATCCCGGCGGTCGTGCGCTTTATCTCCTACGAGCCCGCGCTCGGGCCGCTCGAGACGACCGACTTGCGCGGCATCGATTGGGTCATCTGTGGCGGGGAATCCGGCGGGAACTATCGGCCGATGGATCTCGCATGGCCGCGCGCGCTGCGTCGGCGCTGCAAGGCGGCGGGCGTGGCGTTCTTCTTCAAACAGTCGGCCGCGCCCCGCACCGAGATGGGCATCACGCTCGACGGCAAACTCGTTCGCGAGTATCCGCGCCCGCGCCAGGCGCCCCGACCCGGCGGGCTGCTATGACGCCCGATGCCGAGGCGCTCAAGGCGCTGAAGCGCGGCCTGTACTACACGCGCTTATACGTCCCCGTCGAGGACGGCCCCGACGCAGCGAAGGACCTGAACAAAAAAGAGCGCGACATCCGGTTGATCGAAGCCGTGATTGATCGCCTATCGCGCGAGGGCCCGAGGACATGACTGAGGACGCCGCGTTATTTGCGGGCGCGCTGACCTACGGGTTCCGCGCCCGTCAACCCCGTGAGGATGCCGCGGCGTATCGCAAAGCCTTGATCGAGCACGTGCGCGTCCGGGATTTTTCTGCCGCCTATGAAATCCAACTGAACAAGCCGCTGGCGGACTGGTCGGCTGACGAGGTGCTGGCCTTTCGTCAGTACCTGTCCAGCCAACCGCCGCCATCCGAGACGCCGCGCCCAGGGCTCACGTTTCCGATGGCCACGGACGCGAGCCGGTATCCGGTCACCGAGGCCTCGCTCGTCACGTTGGCGGATCAAGGACTCGCGTCACTCGTCCGCATGCGCGAACGGAAGCCGCGCAAACAGTTGGCGATTTTTATCAGCGTCTTGCTGACCGATGGCGCGTTGATTACGGTCGTGCCGCCGACGCGCGCGGACCGCGTGTCGATTCTCAAACTGCTGGCGCAGACACATCCGGTCTTCGGCTTTTTCATCGCGTTCGACGCGTTCTCGCACACGATCGACGAAGCGACGGGCACCGCGACGAAGAAGGATGCCCTCATGCTGCACATCGGCACGCGGGAGATGCGCGTGTTGAAACTGCGCCCGTATGTCGTGCGTGGCCCGCTGGCGATTTTCGAAACGCCGCCGCCGCCGCCGGTGGACTTGCGCCACCTGGAGCACGGGCAAGGCATGCACGACCCGTACGCCGGGATCTTTGTGTCCGTCCCTCCATCGGAGGGTGTCTCCTGACACGCGGGCACTGGATTCTCAACGCGGCCGGCGAACCGGAGCCGACGGACGACATCCTCGTGTGGGCGCGCTGGTTCGAACAGGCCTCGCGCGACCGGTCCCGGATCATCGCGCACGACAAGAACGAACGCCGATCACCCGAAGAGCCCGAGATCCTGGTGTCGACCGTCTTTCTCGGCCTCGACCACAACTTCGGCGACGGCCCGCCGCATCTCTGGGAGACGATGATTCTCGGCGGGCCGCTCGACCAGTATCAGGAGCGGTACAGCTCGCGCGAGGCCGCGCTCGAAGGCCACGCCCGCGCCTGTGAGCGGGTGCGGCTGCTGCGGCGCTGGACCCCGCCCGAGGCCCGGTTCAGCCTTGCGCCTGTGTCCTCTCCAACGGGTCCTCAGCGGGTCTTCAACCCTCCCCGCGTTTTACCCTTCTAACAACCCCAAAATTTGCCATTTCCACACCCCTAAACGGCCGTTTAACGGTTTTTCACCCCTTCCCCTACCCCTTCCCCCTCCCCAAACTTCAGAATGTCTTAAATTGGCGCTAATCCAGCCTTCTCTCGCGCCGCCGGACAGCCCCGGGCCTCAATCCACAGACCCACCCGATACTCGGGTTTGAGCGCCCGCGCGGCGGCGAGCACCTCGTCGAGCTGATAGCCGTAGTACGCGACCGAGACGCGGCGCGGGCCGCTCGTGCCCATCGTGGGGGCGAAGCGTTTCACGAGCAGCCGCGCGCGCACTTTCATCGACGGGGGCGGCGGGTATACCGCGCCAGCTCGAGCACGATCCGCGTGCGGGTCTGTTCCGTGATCGCCCAATGCGCCGGGAGAATATCCGGCGGCTCGGGCGGCGTCGTCCCGCTGGCCGGCACGAACTCCAGACCGTCCGGTTGGAGGACGAACACGTCACAGTCGGGCAGCTCGGGCGGCGGATTCACGATCGTTTGCGCCTGGACAATCGCGTCGATATTCGTCGGGTCGTGCACGCTCACCGTGCCGTTCTTCGACGTCACGAGTTTCGGGCCGGCGACCGCGCTCGAGTAGACGACCAGATCGGGATGCCCGGCCTGCGTCACGCGCACGCGATGCAGATCGCCGAGCAGCTCGGCCGTCGCCGTCACGTCCCCGATCACCGTGGCAAGGACATGGAAGCCCGGACCCGCGTCCGCGATGACGCGCGTATGCCAGTGGCGCTCGGAGTCGTGCGGCCAGCCGGTGTAGACGATGTCGGCCTGATTCACTTTCTCGAGCGTGCACGGATAGAGCGGGCGCACGAGGTCCGCGGCGCGAATCTGCCCGTCGACGATCTCCGGCTCGTCGTTGGAATGCCAGAGCGTATCGATGAGCACCGCGCCGTCCATTTTTTTCTTGTCGGCGGCGTAGTAGCGGCCGTACTTCGGGAGGACGGTCGGATCCTCGACGTGAATGCGGTCGAGGATGACGAGCACGTTCCGCTGCATCAGCCAGAGCACCTTGCGCGCGCGCTCGTGGATGAACGTCTCGGGCGGATCGTAGAACCCCGGAAACACGGACGAGCCGCCGTTCGCGCCAGCGGTGTACGCGTACTGGCCGGGTGCGACCGCCGTGCCGGTCATCAGCCCGACTTCCACCGACGATCCCATGCCTTTCAAAATGACGTGATTCGCCAGGCGCACATCGTCCGAGTAGCCGAGCGGATGATCGCGCGTCCACACGCCGCGATTCCACACGCGGAAATCCCCGAAGACGTAGTAGCCGTGATCGAGCTCGCCTTTGTTGTAGCTCGGGCACCAGGACCAGAGGCCCGCATCCTCGGCGGTCCAGCCGGTGCGCGCCGTGAGCTGGCCGACGCCGGGCGAAAAGTGCGAGAGCCCGACGAACGGATGCCAGTCGGCCTGCATGGCGTAGGGATTCGCCCAGAAGAAGTACCGGGCATAGAACGCCGTGCCGAACGGTTCGTCCATCGCCGCGCGCACGTCGGCCTCGAACGCCGCCGCCTCGGGATACGTGTTGCCGAGATACGCGAGCACATCTTCGACGAGCTGGAACGGCGGATAGTCCGGCGTCTGCTCGTCGCCCCATTCGAACGTGTTCTTCAGGTCCGGCACGAACGACGCGATGAACGATCGCGCGTTGCTGTCGCGGAACACTTTGACCTCGGGGTAGTCGTCAATCCCGACGCACTCGGCGCCGTGATAGAGCACATAGAGCGTGTTCAGGTTGTAGTCGCTCGACTCGCACCAGTCGCCGCCTTCGGCCAGGACCTCGCAGAACATGCGGACCTGCGCGCGCATGTCGCTGACGATTTGCGGCCCGGTGCCGCTCGGGTTCGCCATCGACATATTGCCGTAGTCGGTGCCGAAGGTTTTATCGATCAGGACCATGAAGAAGTGCGTCCCGGTGAGCTGGTCCGAATCGCCGAAGCGACAGCCATCCACGAGCACGCGATCCGCAATCCGCAAGAGCCAGCCTTTGTACGCGTCGCGGTCGGCCGGCGCGAGGGCGTCCTGGATCAGCGTCCACTGGACGACCTGCTCGACGCCGAACTCGCGCAAGGAGTCCCCGTAGAACGTCGGGGCCGTGTTGAAGTTGCCCTTCCCGAACGTGGAGAGCACCGCCGCGTAGGACCGGTGGGCGTGCGCCACGTCGCCCGACATCGCATAGGCCAGCGCCGACCACTGGCCGTTCGATCCGTACCACATGCCCGGCGTGGCATCGAGCGCGGCGACCCGGAGGACTTCTTTGTAGTACGCATGGTTCTCGGCTTTCTCGCGGGCCCAGATCGGGCGCTGTGATTCGTAGAGCATGGCAGTGTCCTTTCAATCCGAATGGTCAGACTTCGTCAATCGTGATGCCGTGAATCGCTTCGACCATTTTCTTTTTCAGGCGGTAGGTTTCTTTCTTGCGCGTGGCGACGGACTTCACATCGATCACTTTGTATTCGCCGGTGTTCAGATCCAGATAATCGAAATCGGAGCGATAGACGCCGACGGTGGTGGTGCGCATCGGGGCGCCGTGCCAGTAGAGATGGACGACGTGGAGCGGCCAGGCGGTTTGTAATTTCAGCCCGGCGATCTCCCGCGCGGCCAGGCGCAATTTGAGTTCGCGATAGATGCGGGCTTCCTTCGCGCTGTCGAACACGATGCCGTCGACGCTCTCTTTGCGGGACCCGTACTTCGAGCGGTGCCGTCCGTACATGCCCAGGGCGGCGAGCTGCGCCGCGGCGCGGGCGAGGCCCTCACGGCTCGGCATGAGGCTCCACGGGGCGCGACGGGCGATGGAGCGGGTCCGGTTCGATGACGAGGCCGACGTAGCGCATGCGGGCGCCGGTCAGGCCGGTCGCTTGCCAGTGTTTGACAATCTTGCCGCCCATGCGCGCGGCGATCCCTTGCACGGCGCGCTGGATGATCTCGTCGTGGAGGCGCGTCGCGCCGCGCACGTGATTGCGCGCGAGCCCGGCCGCTTGCATCATCGCGCCGGTCGCGGCGCCGAGCGTGCTCTTGATCGACGTGCCTTCGGTGAGCACCAGGCCGAGGCGATCGCCCGGGACCAGCGGCGGCCGGCGCGCGGCGATGATGATGGCTTGTTCCCACGGCGAACCGTAGGCATCGAGATCAAAGCAGGTGAACGGCGCGAGATCGATCGCGCGCAGCACGCGGCGATTGTCCGCGACGAAGCAGCACCGCGTGTCACTGTGCCAGCGTTCGTCGCAGCCGGTGTACGCCGCCGCCCGGTGCCACACTTCGCGCCACATGAGCCCGGTTCCGGCGAACGCATCGAAGACGTTCGCGCGTTCCGGCGTCAGCGCCTCGAGGACGTGTGTCCGGATGGCGACCTTGGCCCGCCATCCGGAATGCGCGTTGTCGACTTTGTTGGACTTAAAGCGAAACATCGTTTCGTACTACGATGCGGCCATGGATTACTTCACGCCGACGCACGCCGCCGACATTCTGGGTTGGTGGGCGATCCATGGTGGACGGCCTCACGAGGGCTTCCGGCCTCGGTCGGGTGACTCCGTTGGCTCCGCTGGTTCCGTTGGCTTCGTTGACTCCGTTGACTCTGACCCCGTTGACTCCGTTGACTCGGGTGACTCCGATTCGGAGTCGGGCAACTCCTGATCAGGATGCGCGCGCGGGTTGCGGCGCGGGCGTTCGGGTTTGTCGGTCATGCCTGCCTCCTTGGTTGACGGTTGCCGATGACGGATGTCAGAACGCGCCGACACCCCAGAGCTGTTTGACGAACGTCCTGAAGTCCTTCGGCGCCGCGAGCGCCTCGGCGCCCGTCCAGATGCGGCCCAGCTGCTCGAGGTCGGTGAACGCGGTCTTGAGCACCGCGACTTCCTGGGCGGTGTAGCCGAGCGCCTCCAGATCGACGTTGGCGGCCGCGACGAGGTACTGCTGCATGGTGACGACGTCGCCGAACGATTGCTGGAAGCGCCGGGTGATGTCGCCGGCGCGCGCGTCGATTTCGTCTTTGGTTACGGGATGGCCGACACTCATAGGTTGCTCCTTTAGCTGAGTTCTGTGATGCCGTTTACGCGGATCGTCCAAGCGCCCGGCTGCCAGAGCGTCCCCGATACATCGCGGAAGAGATTGCACTGCGCGCCGACGCCGGTCGTGGTTTGGTAGTAGGCGGGCACGGCGGGCGCAATCAAATAGATGCCCCCGGTGATTTTGGGTGCCGCGAAGCCGAACAGCTTGCGCCCGATCGCGAACGGGGTGCCGCCGGCGAGGGCGCTGCCGTTGACGCCCCATTCCCAGATCAACGCCTTCCCGCTCACGCGATAGGTGCAGATCACGACCTCGGACGCCTGGACCGTCCACGTGCCCGACGACGTGAAGTAGTCGGCCGCCGAGAAGGGCGGCGTGATCGACGCGCCCTGTTCGTGGCTGACGAGGTACCAGGCGCCGAACCACATGTAGGTGGCCCAGCCATTTTCCGCAACGGGCGTGGGGGCCGACGTGACGATGTTGAAAAACCGATTCGCCGCCAGCGAGGCCCCCGAGGTGTGATCCAAAAGCAAAATCGCGTTCGCGCGATTCTTGAACGTGACGGTCGTGCCGTTCGTACTGCAGGCGAGTCCGGTGATGCGCAGTTCGGACGCGCCGGTCCAGAGGATCACCGTGTGCTGGCCGAACGTGATGCCGGGCGCCCAATCGTTCACCACGCCGACCGTGTTGAGGCTGATCGACGCGGCGGGCGCCGGCACGCCGGGAATCCCCTGCGGGCCCTGCGCACCCGTCGCGCCTTGAGGACCCTGCGGGCCGGTGTCGCCGACCGGGCCTTGCGCCCCGGTCGATCCGGTCGGGCCGGGGTTGCCCTGGGGACCCTGCGGACCCGTGTTCCCGGTGTCACCTTTCGGCCCGGTCGCGCCGGTCGGGCCTTGAATCCCCTGCGGGCCTTGCGCCCCGGTCAGGCCGATCGGGCCTTGCGCGCCCGTCGCGCCGGTCGGACCTGTCAGGCCTTGCGGCCCGGTGGGGCCTTGCGGCCCGTCTGGACCCTGCGGACCCGTCAGGTCGATCCGCGTCCAGACGCCGCCGAGGAGAACTTTCAGTGCGCCCATGCCCTCCCTCAGATGTGGATGATGAAGTTCACGACCCCGAACGGCGGATTCGCCGCGCCGGTGGCCGGCGGCGTTGTCGGATCGGTCGTGAGCGCCTGGGCGGCGGTCGTCAGCGCGACGCTATCGGTCGTTGTCGCGTCGGCCGAGGTCGCCAGCGGGACGGCCGAGGTCGTCACCGAGGCGATGGCGGTCGTGAGCGCGACCGAGCTGGTTGCCCCGGTGCCTTGCGCGCCGGTTGCGCCGCTGTGATCGTGCGTCCCGCTCGAGCCGGTGTTCCCCGAGAGGGGGTGCGAGTGGTCGGCCGCCGCGTTGATGGTGAGCGTATGGCTATGCCCGCCGCCGCCCGTCGTATCGCCATCGACGAAGTGCGTGTGTCCTGAACTCCCGCCGAACGCGGCGGGGAAGCTGCTGCCCGCATCGGCGTTCTGCCAGTTGCTCGGGGGGCCCGTTGTTTTCCCGAAGTAGTGCGTATGGTCGGCGGTCGTGCTGGTCGAGCCGGTGTGCCCGTGGCCGCCGCCGGCGCCCGTGTTCCCCGACAAGCCGTGCGTATGGCTGCCGTCGTCGCCGATCGTGTGCGTATGCGAGGGCCCGGTATGGCTGTGGGCGGCGATCGTGTGCGAATGGTCGGCGGTGTGCGAGTGCGCCGCGATCGAATGGCTGTGCGCGGTGACCGAGTGCCCATGGGCCGGGACCGTATGGCTATGCGGCGGAACGGTGTGCGCGTGGGCCGGGCTCGTGTGCGTATGGTCGATCGTGCCGCCGGTCGCCCCGATCGCCCCGCGCGGGCCGCTGGCAGCCTTGCCGATCGGGAAGCGCTCCCGCATGTCGGGGAGGTTGAAGGTCGTGCTGCCATCGCCCGGCCCCCAGGCCGTGCTGATGGCCGCGAAGAGCGCCGCGTAGGTCGTGCGGCTGACCGCGGCGCCGTCGCAGAGCAGCCAGCCCGCTGGAGGGACCCCGCCACCGAACATGGCCATGATCCCCGGATCGATGCGGTGCGCCGGCGCGGTGTCCGGTTCGTCCGTGTCGTACCACAGCTCGAAGGTCGGGCCCGGGTCGGCCGGGCCGATGAAGACTTCGTCGGCACCGGTGCCGCCGCCTGGCGGGCCCTGCGGACCGACCGGACCCTCCGGGCCGACCGGACCCTGCGGACCGGCGGGGCCTTGCGGGCCTTGCGCGCCGTCGGCGCCGTCTGCACCGTCGGCGCCGGGCGCGCCATCTGCGCCGGGGGCGCCGTCGACGCCGGGCGGGCCTTGGATCAGGCCGGCATCGACCCACGTCCCGGTCGTTTCATCCCAGACCCAGAGGTGTCCGGTGTCGGCGGCGATCCACGCGTCGCCGGGTGCGCCGGTCGCGGGCAGATCGCCGGCGCTCGGCACGCTCCCCTTGATTTCGATCCCGGTGCCGGGCGGGCCGGGGGGTCCGGTCGGGCCGTCTGGTCCTGGCGGACCGGGCGGGCCTTGGACGCCGACGTCCGCGATGTCGATGACCCACGGCGGCGGGACGACGACCTCGATCGTCGTCGGCGGCGGCGCGACCACGTCCAGATAGATCGGCTGGACGAGCACGTCGATCGCGATCGGCCCTGGCGGGAGCACGACCTCCACCACGATCGGCGGCGGCACGATCACGTCGATCGCGATGATGTCAGCCACGCATCATCTCTGCGCAGCAGCCGCCGGCACGCCCGGACTGCCGACGACGTCGGCCCGAATGTCGACCGGGCCCGCCACAATCGTCTGCACGTCCCCGGATGGATACGTCAGCTGCAAATCCCACTCGGCCGCCGTCGGGGCGTTCAACGCCTGGGACTGCGCGACCGACAAAGAGACGTCGATGACGTTCGTGCTGATGCTGCACGTGAGCGGCACCCGCGACGCGCTCGAGCTGCGCGACGGCGACGTGCGCAGCGCCGCCGCGGCGCTCACGCCGGTCAAGTCGACCGGGACCGTCTTTTGCGCATCCGACCAGAGGCGGAATTGCGCGCGCCACGAATCGCCGCGCCAGAGCGAGAAGGGGAACATGGCCGGTAAGGGCATCGGACTTCCTTTCTCCCGTGTACGTCGCACCTGTAGTGAGGACACGGCGGGCAAACGCCGTGTCCTCCAGGTGCGGGCTGTCATACGGCCTCAGGTAGTTCGCCCTACCATCGAGGCCGGTCCCGCTCGGCAGCTCACCCGCCGTGCCTGTGCGCGTCCATCGGATACGGCTGACTGATCGAGTGCGTGTGCGACGGCACCGCCGGGCTGATCGCATGCGTGTGTGCGCTCGCGCACGATCCGCCCGCCGGGACTTCGGTACAGGCAGTCCAGGTCATGACGGACATCCCCACCGGCACCACCGGCATCGCCTGTCCCACCGCCGCCGCCGCTATTGCCTGGAACCATCCCCGTCGCGTCATCGCTCAAACCCTCCGTTCCGATGCCCCAAAAAATAATTCGGCGGCGGTACTCAGCGTCGCCGTGCAGTTTGACCAGGCTACGGTTTTCGATGCACGTCGCGCCAATAGAGCACCGCCGCCACGACGAAGTAAATCCCGATCGCCAGGACGAACGTGACCCCGAGCACCGTGAGGATCAGCTTCACAGGTACGTCCCGGCCACCACGTAGCCCGCCATCGTGTCGCCGCGGCCGGGCACGGACCAGCTCTCGCCCGGCTGCAGCTCCACCGGCGCGCCGACCTGCGCCGCCTCGAGCCCGAGGTACGCCTTCGACGGGTCGTAGAGGATGACGCGGCACTTGCGAATCGCGGTGCCCGCCGGGACCGGGCCCGTCTCGCCGGCGCTCTTGCAGCCGATGAGGATCACGCGGAACTCGTTGCCGCTGTACGCCGCGTAGTTCTTGTTCACGGCCGGGCCCGGGTGGCTCCCTTCCCAGAAGCCCGTCTCGGGATCGAGCGGGAGCGGATGATCGCTGCGGCCGTTGTTGACGACCTTCCACGCTTCGATCCCCGGCGGCACGAGCACATCGACGCCGCGCACCACGCGCATGATCGTGTCGATGTTCGGCACCTCCCACATGTTTTCCGGTCGCCCATGGTTCGGGTCCGCCTCGCCGGTCACGCCCTGGCCGACGTGCAGCACATACGGCGCGCCGCCGCAGATGATCCCGAGCACGCGCGCGCACGCGAGCTGCAGCGGATCGTCGAGCGTATCGACGGAGGATTGCGGGCCTTGCGGTTCGTTGTTGCTCACGGCCGTCGGATAGTCCTTGAGGTCGTAGCCCTGCCGGACGTGCGACCACTTCTCGTCGTGATCGCTGCGGCGGAGGTGCGGTGTGTAGGTATTCGCGCCGGCCGTCTTCGTCGCGTTGATCATTTCCTCGCGCCCGCCCTGGTCGACGCTTTCGCGGGTGTCGACGTCGGGTCCGTACTCCTGGCGCAGCGCGGTGAGGATCTGCAGCAGCCCGTGGAGATTTTTGCGGTAGTGCCCGCCGAGGAGCCCCTTCAAATCACCGCCCGGCGCGAGCGCCCAGCGCAGCAGCTCGGCGGCCTCGTTGTAGCTGATGCCGCGCCGCGCCGCGAGATTCATGAGGCCCAACACGGCCAACTCGATCGCGGCGCTGCTCGGCTCGACGCGCGTGCCGCTCTCGAGCGCGACGAGCGCCGTGCTGCTCGACTCGGCCGGCCGACTGAGCGCGACCAGATTCGGCACCATCGGCGCCAGCACGCCGCCCATGTCGATGAGGTCCGGCAGCGTCACCTTGTCGAGCCGGTCCCACTCGTTCGCGCACTCGTAGTGCAGGACCTTGTGCTCGCGCCCCTTCAGCGCTGTGCCGACCTGCCGCGCGAGCTCCGTCGGGACGAATCGCTGATGGCCGTCGTGCTCGTCGAACTGCCGGCCACCGATGATGGTCATCTCGATGCGCAGCCCGAACTGGTCGTAGGCCGCGTCAACGAACTCCTGCACGACCGGGACGTAGTCCGGCCAGGTGGGTTCGATACTGCGGCCCACCCAATCGACCTCGCCGAGAATCCGCACGTAGTCGAAGTGGTACTGACTGATCCACTTCAGGTGATCGAGGATGCGCGAGCGTTCGAACTTCCAGCCGTAGAGCGACCAGAAGAGCGTCAGCCCGAGCGGATGAAACACGCCGCCGTCATCGCGCACGACGCGGCCTTGCTGCGTGACGATGCCCGTGCGAGTCGTCACGCGCGCGCCGCTGCCGCGCCGTCGGGAGAGCAACAGCAATGACATGGCCTTACTCCGCGTCCGCGTCGGCCAGGCGCCACGCGAAGCGCCCGCCCTGCGCGTTCATGGGGAAATAGACGAGGTCGCCCTGGACCCGGCACGTTTCGTCGGGGCCGCCCAGGCTGCTCATGTCGCGTAGCTCGTGCTGGCCGCTCGTTTTCGGCGACAGGATCGTGTCGGCGCCGGGCGGGCAGCGCACCCCAAACTCGCCGGCGCGGCCCGGCACCTCGACGAGATCCTCTTTGGCGAAGACGGTGTTCGCGGAGACGTTTGCAAGTGCTGCCATTGGAGACTCCTTCGGAAAGGTGTACGCGGATGGTTTCCAGTACGTGAGCGTGCCGTCGGGCGCGCAGGCGCGAATGCCGTAGCACCCGTCGTCCGGATCCGGCGGGTCGTTGATCTGGTAGAGGAAGGGCCGGTCGGTGTACCGCCGCCAGAATTCCCATTCCTTCGCGATGTTCGCTGCCTGTTGATCTTCGGTCAGCTGCAGGTCCGGCGCGAGGAAGCGCGTGCGCTTCGGTCCGCGCCGAATCTGCGCGGTCGGCGTCGAGGGATACCCGAACTCGGTCACCATGAACGGCCGGCCATCGCAGAGCGCGAGCAGCGCTTCGACTTCCGCCTCGCGCGAGTCGAAGCCGTCATGCGCCCAGAGGAACGTGCCGTTGCCGTACCGATGGACCGTGATGCCGTAGAGCCCGTCGGGCCAGCCGCCCGCGCGCACGAGCTCCATCCACCGCAACGAGTCGCGATCGAGGTTGCTGATGCACGGCCCCCAGAGGCGGATGCCCAGCTCGAGCGCCAGCGCGCACGCGGCGTCCAGGCCATCGCGGTACACGGCCGGCAGAATGTCGCCGTCGGGTTCGTTGCTCCACTCGGCGTTGCCGGTGGGCACCCCGCGCAAGCGATCGAGGTCGTAGACAATCGGCAGCGCGTCCATGCCCATGGACTCGACGTCGGCGACCATCCCGGTCAACGTCGCGGTGTCGCAGGCCTGCGCATCGACGCGGCACCAGCGCACGCCGAACAAGGCCAGATCCATGAGCGTGTCGCGGCTGATCGGCGCGTTGAAGTGCGTCTGGAGGCCGGGAGCAATTGTTGTCATGCGGTCCCCTTCGTGAGCATCGTCCGCTCCACGCCGGCGAGCAGGCGATCGTAGTTGTCCGCGAGCGATCGCCCGAGGCCTTCGCGAAACGCCTCATCGGCAAGTTGAATGCGGAACGTGGACACGGCGACCCGCACCGCCATCGCTTCCCCGAACGTCAGCGCGCGCCGATTGATCGTGATGTCCGGCTCGGCGAGACCCGACGTGATGTCGCGCGGCATCACACCGACTCCCGTTCGACGGCAAATGTCATCATGGCTGCCACGGCTCCAGGAGTTGTGTACCGAGTTCAACGTCGACCTCGCCGAGATCCTTGGTCGCGTCGCGCAAGCGTTGCAGCGCGACCGCCTGATGTTTGAGCGGCCCGCGAATCGCAATCCAGAACCGATCGCGAATGTCGCCGGTCGCCACTTCTTTGACCTGCGGCTCGCCCCGGTCGCGCAGAATCTTTTTGAGTTCTTCGTCGGTGAAATACGGTTTCAGATCCATCCCGGCGTCACGGTCCGCGCGGAGCAGATCCGGATTCCAGGCCGCGAGCTCCGCGGCGCGATTGTCGGCAATCGACAACGCATACTTTTCGTTCGCGGTGAGCCCGGAGCGGCGGACGGCAATCAGGGTGTGGCCGTCGGCATCGATGATGCGCACTTTCGAAATGCCCGCGTCGCCGGCGGCCTCGACGACGCCGTTGCCCGCGAGGATTTCGTTGTGCTCGTCGATGACGATGCTGCGCGCGGCGCCGACTTTCATGATGGTTTCCCGCAGCACCGCGATGTTGCGCGCGTTATGCGCGCGCCGGTTCTTCGGGTCCGGTTTCAGCGAGGTGATCTCGACCGTTTCGGGGGGACGCAGTTTGGGGCGGCGCGGCGTCGTCATCGCGTCTCCGCACATGCCGGACAGAGGGCGCCGCCAGCGCCCGCGGGTTCGCCGCAGAGTTCACACGTTGAGGTTTCTCGAGAAACGTAGTCCACGCTACAAACGCGGCCGGCTCGAGATGGGATCTCAAAACTGAACGGCGTCGGCGCGCGGAACGACCACGCCGCGTCGAAGCGCGCGAGGAACCGGCGGGCCTCACGCGGCAGCGGCGCCGCGCCGCCATCCCAGTACAGCGTGTGGTGACTGGTGCCCGCGTGCGGCAGGCCCTGCCGGCGCGCCGCAATCGCGATCGGGGAGTGCGTAAAGCTCGCCTGGACGCCCGCGTCGAGGTCGCGCTGGAGCACGTGCAGGATCACGACGGTTTCGCGTCTCCGCGCGGGACGCTGATCATCTCCGTCTGTGGACCGATCAACGTTTTCACGGTCCGCATCAGTTCGGCATCGGTCGCGCCATAGAAGAGCGTGATGCCGCCGATGGCCGTGCCGGGCACGATGTGCAACTGCCCCGGGTCGAAAGAAATCGGCTCGCCCTTCTGCAGTCGATCCACATTGACTTGGCTGATCCCCAAGACGATCAGCCCGCGGCCGTCGGCCATTTTCGCGAAGCCTTTCAACATGGCGCACCGCCTCACTTCTCCACGACGTTGACGACCATATCGGGCACGAGCTTCACCCACTTGTTATCCCGGGTGAAGAACCCCAACCGCATGAGCGCCTTCAACTCGTTGCCGAGTTCGATATTCGACGGCTTGTCGCCCCGGCGCTCGAGCTCGCTGCCGATTTCAGCCGACGTCCGCGCGTTGGCGAAGTAGTCCTCCACGATCAGGCGCGCGATCCGCCCACGCAGCGAGTCACCAGCGACGGTGATGCGCTGCCGCACGATCTGAATGTCCAACTCGGGCCGCGACTGAATCACTTGGAGGATCTCCGGGGCTTCCGCGAGGAGGCGCGCTTTGAACGCGGCGTAGAGGTTGTTCGTTTCAGTCGACCAGTCCGGGTAAACAGACTCGCTCGCGCCTTCAGCAGCTCGCGCCGGCGCGTTTGCTGCGCGGGCGTCTGAATCGGGTCGGTGAGCACGAGACTGGCGCACAGGATGAGCGCTTTCCTGACCCACTGTTCGAGCGTCATCGGGCCGGCCTTTCTGCTCGAGCGCGTCGAGCCGCTTCCGCAGATCCGCGTTCTCCACGCGCAGTCGTTCGTTCTCACGTTTCAACTCGTCGTTGGTCACGTCGTCCTCCTTGGTCGGACGCGAATCGTGCGCCGCCTCGACACTGGCCTGGCCCATCGCCACGGCGCGCGCCGTGTGCACATCGAGCCACGTCGGACGCACATAGGTCTTGAGCGTGTGTTTTCCCCAACAGGCGTAGAACTGCCCGAGCTCCAGCAGGGCGATGTCGGCGGGCTTCGGCTTCGCTACGCTCGCGGGAATGTTGGCGAGCGTCCGCGCGATTTCGTTCGTCTCGCGTTGCACGCCCAACAGCCACACCGGCACGCTCCGCAGGATCGTCTTCTCGATGCCGCCCAGGTCCTGGCTGTCGAGCCAGAGAAAATTCTGCAACGCCGCCGCTTGGCGAATGTAGGCCTCGGCCGACAATTTGACGGGCGTGCCGCGGCCCTGCGGAATGAACTTCCATGCTTCCGGCACCACGACGACGACGTGGACGCCGTGCTCCAACACCCAATCGAGCGTCGACTTGATGACCAGGTGCTGCATCTCGACGTTCAGCGCGGTGAGATCCATCGAGTTGACGCCGTCGGCGATGTCGACCTTCGGCGCCCACCGGACCTTGGCGATCTGCGGGACGACGGCCTCGAGGTACGCGTCCAGCGTCAGATAGACATCGGCGCTCAGGCCCTTCGCCGTCGTCATCGCGCGCTTCACATTGCGATGCACCTCGGCGAGCGTCCGCGCGCCTTTGCTGGCGCGAATGATCCACGCGCGTTCGAACTTCAGTTTTTCGCCACGCGAGGCTTCCAACAGGGACGCGACAAATTGCCAGTCGGCTTGCTCACGAAAGTACGGATCGATCCGCCGCGCATGCGCGAAGGCGCCTTCGCCGCGCTTCGTGATGAAGGTCACCGCCTTGAGGCGCGAGCGCATGATCAACGCTTCGAGCGTCGTGGTTTTCCCGGCTTCCTGCGTTTGGCCGGTGATCGCCAGATGCTTGAGCGGGATGTTGACGGCCTCGCCCGTCTCGACACGAAAGCCCAATTCAATGTCGCTCATCGGTCCTCATCGAATACTGGCCGTACTGGCCGGCTCGGGCGCGAGTAACACCGCGGTGGCGGCCTGCACGATATGCGGCTGCACCTGCTCTCCCCGAAACGCTTTCGCTAAACACTCCGATGCCAATTCCTTGAGTTCGTCGCGGGTCATGTCACTTCTCCTTGTGGCCCGGCGTGACGGGCGGCGGATCGAAGAGGGGCGGCGTCTGCACGGCCGCGACCTTCTGCCGGGTCGCCCAGGCCTTGCGCCCGGCCGCGGACCAGTCGATCGGTTTCTTGCGCTTGGTGGTGCGCGTCGTGGACGGGCGTTTGGTCATCACGACTCCGTGAAGCCTGGCCGGACCGTCGCCGTGTTGAGTGTGAGGACCTCGTTCGCGAGCTCGTGGGCGTCGACCGCATCGAAGTAGGCCGCGAGCAAGCCGCTGACGAAGGCCACGCGCACCTCGCCGTCGATCGGCACTTCGGCTCCGACGTGGCGCTGCGCGCGCAGAACGGCATCGAGCGTGTCGGGGATCAGCACGAGGACCAGGTGTACGCCGTTCATGGTCGGAGCCGTGCGCGCGCGTCCGCAAAGGCCTGCTCGGCGGCATCGAGCCAGTGACGAAGCCGCCAGCCGTGCAACCAGATGGCGGGGCGACCGACACCGGGCACGCGGCGCTGCGGTTCCTGCGCGACGCCCGCCTCGATGCATTCGGCACACCCGCACGGCACGCCGACGTTGCTGACGAGGCGCCGGAGGTGGCGGGGTTTGGGGGATGGCATCGCTACTTTCGGGCATTTGCCTTTGCGTTTCGCGCGCGCGTGTACGAGTACAAAGATTGACGGATCAATGACGGATCGGGTGCTGCCAGCAGCACCCATGAGGTGCTGCCAGCAGCATGTCTACGCCTGTGGAAACTGTGGAAATCGTCGTTTTGTTCAGGCATTTTTCCGTTTCTTCTGTGCATGGTCTGATTTCAGGCCTGCTTTGAGCGCTTTCGGACGCGGGAACAGCGCGAGTTGATCCGGGAAGCCGCCGGGCGGGGGCAGCGCGTCGACGTTGAAGTGATAGCGCGTCGCTCGATACCGCGCATGCGGCTGTTCCACTTCGAGGATGCCCAGATCGCGGAGCACATGGGTGGCCTCGAGCACGCGCCGCCGGTGCCGTCGGACCATGCGCGCGACGGTGCGGATCGTGGGATACACGTGCGTGCCGTCATCGTCGGCGAACGAGGCATAGGCGAGCGCATAGGGGCGCAGCCAGGCCGCGAGGTCGGAGTTCATCACCGCGCTCATCAGCCGGCCGCTCACGACTCCCGCCGATCAAAGGGCAACACGCGGGCACCACCTTCAAGCGCGCGGAGACGCCGAAACATGTCGCCTGGTGTCACGTCCCACTCGCGCGATTCCCGTCGTCGGTGCGCCCAGTTCTCCAGGAACTCGTTGAGGCGCTCGATCCACCGGCCGCTCAGGCGGATGACGACGATCATGGTCAGCGCACCTTTCGCAGTCGCCCGGGCACGGGCCCGAGGGCTTTCGCCGGTTGCAGCTCCACGCGATTCAGATCGACGCGCATCGCGTTCTCGCGCATCCAGGTGTCCAGCTCGCGGCTATCAAACAGCAGCCGCCCGCCGCGACGGACATAGGGCAGCCGGTGTTCGCGCATCAAGCGATAGAGCCCCGAGAAGTCCTTCGTGGCTCCCTTCTTCGCTCGGTCGCGCGGGGAGAGCCGCAAATAGTCGACGGCCTCAGCGGAGGTCAGATACGGACTGATGAGCGACGCGGCTTTCATGTCGAGGCTCCTTTCGGCGCGCGGATCGTTTGTGGAGGTGATCGAGAAATTGCCGGAGCTTATGCAGCGTGCGGTCGTGCGGCCGCACGTCGGTCCGCGTTAGCAGGTAGTGCAACGTCCGCATCGGGATCGCGACGTGCGCGGCTTTCATCTGCGCGGCGAGCTCGTCAAAGGTCCAATTGTTCGCGAGCCGCACTAGGGCGAGCTCGCGACATTCGGCCGGGCGATGCGGCACGCGGCGGCGCTCGAGCTTCTTCGTCATGCGGTCTTGCGCTTGAACATCCGGTGCCGATGCGCGTGCTTCAGGAAGACGCGAATCTTGTGGTTGGTGCGATCGCGGGCGTTCGTGTCCGGGCGGGTCAGTAGGTAGTGCAGCGTGCGCGACGAGATTTTGCCCGCGCCGGCTTTCTCGATTTCATCGGCGAGCTGGTCCCAGGTCCAATCGCGGTCGATGCGCAGGGCGTTGAGCGCGGCGTATTCAGCCTGCATGGTGGATGCTCTTGTATATTTACAACCATTTCAGATGTAAGAATCGAAAATTACGGAAATCGAGCCCCGCCGTCAAGAGGTTTCTTTTTCACCGCCCGCGGCCCGTGCCGGAGGGTCAGCGCTAGCGCGGCGTCTAAGCACGACCTAAGCGCGGACCTAAGCAACTAAGCGCGGCTAACGAAGCACCTAACGAAGAACTAACGAAGAACCTAAGCGCGGAGCAGGGTAGGGAGGTGTGTCGGCAAAAACCCTACAGCGACTAGGAGGCGTGTCGGCTTAAACCTTACAACGACTTGAGACTGCCATTCTTGCAATTCCCGCAATAGAGCGATATAACGGCGGAACAAACTAGCTTTGCTACCAAAGCCTATGCATTCGTTAGCCGACCTCTTACGTCGTTTGATTCACGCGCACGGTGGATCGCACCGCGACTTCGCGAAAGCCGTGGGCCTCACGGGGTCGACGTTAAGCCACATCCTGAGCGGCGACCGGCATTACTCCATCGGGATCGAACCGTGTTTGCGCATTGCCTCGGTGACGCACACGTCGGCGTCGACCATCCTGCGCGCCGCGGGCAAAGCGGCGGTCGCCGATCTCCTCGAAACCCTGTACGGCGAGCCCGCCGCGAAAAAAGCGCTGCGGCGGCCCGCCGCACTGACGCCGCACGATGTGCGCTTGATCCGCCAGCTGCGGGCGCTCGATGTGAAACGGCAGCGGGCCTTCGCGCTGCTCATTGAGTACCATTTCGCCCAAACGCGATCACAGAACCGGTCGCCGCGATCCGAAAAATTGGTGAACGGGTAACAGCCGGTCACAACGGGTTGTCGCTTCACGGAAATTCCTCCAATCCCCGCAAAAATTATTTGACGCGCTTGTATCAGGCGTAATACAAGAAGGGTTCGTGTCGTAGGGAGGTTTAAGGTTCCCCCTTGGCTTTTGTGTACCCGATCGGAGCGACACTATGCCCCACGTCGATCGGCGTCTCTCTCTCGTTGCTGCGAAGGCCGCCTCCCCCGACGAGCTCCGGCAGCGACTCGCCGACATCACCGAACGCATGCTCGAGATTCTCGACGAGCTCCAGTCCATCCGTGCGGCGCTGGACTGCCCGCGCGGCTGGATGCACGCGCCCGCGGAGATCCGCGCGGCGGTGACTGCGGTGCTCGACCTCGTGCCGCTCCTGGTCGCGGTCCTCCTCGCGTGACGTCTCGACAGCGAGACTCATGGCGGGCGGCGCTCTCACCACGAGAGCGGCAAGTCGCGCTGCGTCTCGCCCGCGGGAAGCGGGTATCGGAAGTGGCCGACGCCCTGGGCGTGAGCGTGAAAACGATTTCGACCTATCGCGTCCGCATCCTGCATAAACTCGGACTCCGCACGACGGCCGAACTCATGGTGACCGTGGTAAAGGAAGACCTGCAGCGGCAGTTTGCCCGCGCCGAGCCGATCACGCAGTTTTTTCGTGAAGTCGTGCGACGGCGATAGATTGGGGGCGTCATGTTTTGGATCTGGATCGTCCTGGCCTTTCTCGTCGGCATCGTCGCGGCGATTGGGGGCGTGATCGCATACATGGCATATCTCGATAAATCGACGCCCGGGTGGGATGCCTACTACGGTCGGGATTAATGGCTGAAGACGAGGTCTGCGCGTGCGGACGGCCGCTGCACTACGGACTGAAAGCACCAGAGCTGCCCACGCTGGGCTTTCCAGAGGTCACCGGGTTATGAAGCTGGATGGCTAAATGGAGCAGGAAATGGTCATCGACGGAAAGTGCCCGCTCTGCGACTGGAGCGCCAAGCAATCGACCGGCAAGCAATCCGAAGAGCTGGTCCGGTCCTACGTCGCCAAAGCCCTGATGGGGCATCTGCGCTTGAAGCACGCGCGCCACGACGAGATCCGATCGCAGAACATCGCGTTCTCGACGATCCTCTCGTCGCGGACGAAGATGGGCATGATCGAGTTTTCCCTCGACGAGTCGATGAGCCAATGGGATCTCGACAAAGCCCGCGAGATTCACCGCATGCTCGGCGAAGCGATCGAAGCGGCGGTGTCGGATACGATGCTGTACCGGTTCCTCACGCAGAAGATCGGGCTCGACGCCGACGCCGCCGCCGCGTCGTTACTGGACTTCCGCGAAATCCGCCAAGGATCAAAAGACAGCTCGCGTCCAACATGACCAAACCCGCGTGGATACAAACGCACGCCCTGCCGCCGCTGACGTGTCCGGCCTGCGGCGGCGCGGCGGATGCCGTGACCGTCGCCCGCATCGGCGAGCGCCCCACAGGGCCCATCCTGCCGCAAGTCGGTGACGCGATCCTCTGCGCGTATTGTTCGGCGGTGAATATTCGGACGACGGTGGGCCTGCGCGTGGCGACGGACGAGGAATGTGCGGAGCTATCCGATCTCATGAAGCAACTCGCCGGCGACTGGAAGCCACATGGGCGCCGGTGATCTCGACGCGGCGACCTACCGCCTCGAGACGGTCGGGGGGCGTCAGGCGATCCACTGTTTGTTCTGCGACCGCATCAGCGAGCTGCCCGGCGACGTGGCGAATCGGTACTGCGGGCGGTGTCATCTGTTCCACGAGATCGTCCGCGAAGCGCGCCGGATGCTCACGATCTATCCGAACGGCAGTCACGAGTGCAGCGAGTGGCGCACGTATCGCGATCGCTGCGCGCTGTGCGGGGCGGCACTGTGATGGATGACAAAATCTCGCGCCTGATGGAACGACTGTCGCCAGAACAGCGCGACCGGTTCCTCGCCGTGCTTGACGCGGGATGGCGTATCGAAACGGACTGGCACAAGATTGCGGCGCGGTATCGCGACCTTGATCTAGCGGAGAACGTCCCGCGCGAGATCATCTACCTCGATCTCGGCTTTCTCGCGGGACGGATCGAACTCCTGGAATCCTTCCTCGACAAACTCGGCTATCGGGAGCGCGAGGGCGAATGCACGTGCCGCACCCACGGCTGCGGCCACGTCGCGTCCGCGCACAGCGGGCCAGGAGGCGCGTGCGTGGTGCCGGAGTGTCGCTGTGGGCCGGGAGGCTGGAGCTGATGCGGTTCATCGTCGGCGAGGTCTCGAAGAACTGGATCGGCGGCGCGGAGCTGCACCCCGAAAAGGGATTGATTGCCGAGCAATTCGAGGTGCTCATCAACGTCAATGCGGCGCGCGGCTATCGGCTCGTCACCTTCAGCCTGCACCGGCTGATCACGAATCCCGACCAGATGAACGAGACAATCATCGCGGTCTTCGAAGAGGTGAAAGCGTGACGGACATGGAGCTCGCGCCGTTCCCCGCGATCGACAACCCGCCGCTCCGCCAGGGCGACGCCCTGACGATCATCACCGACGGGCGCGAGCTCGAGGCCCGCGTCCAGATCGCCTCGCCGAACGGGCGCTCGCTGGTCCTCGTCTTCGATGGGTTGGTGGGCGGGTGGCTGAGTGCCATGCCGGTGTTCCAGGCGGACGACGGCTCGTGGGCGGCGATCGACGGACTGCCGATGACCCTGCAGCGCATCCCATGATCATCTGGCTGGCCCAATATCTCTGTCCGCAGCGCCATGCCCTCTGCGGCGTCGCGTATGAGCCCGCCACGACCACGCCGGCGGAGGTCGAAGCGACCATCCGCGATCAGATGGCCGAGTCAGGCCTGCGCCATGTCTGCGGACTCTGCGGCGCCACCACCTTGCACTTCGAGCACCGCCAAACCGTCTTCACCGATTGGGAGACGGCGATGACGGCCCTCAAGGCCTCCGAGCGCGATCAGATGCGCTCGCGCGCGATCCTGGAATTGGCCAAGAACGCCAAGAACTGAGATGCCCACCACCGATCTCAGCTATCGCGCCTGTCCTACCTGCGGGACGGTGCGGGAGTTTCGCACTGTGAAGCGGCGACACGAGTGGGTCTGCCTCCATTGCGAGACGCACGTCACCAGCCCACGGCCGCCTGAGCATGACTGGACGACGGCGGAATTACGGCACGCCTGGATTCTCCTGCCCGAGGGACTGTTCTCGAGCTACTACTTCGATCGCATCGGGAAGGCGGTGGTCGGCCGGACGGCCGTCGGGCTCAGTCTCTGCAAAGCCCTCGAGCGCGACGGGCTGGTCCGGTCGTGCCTCGTGGATGACGATCTCACGCCCAACAATCACGGGATGCTTGTGCGCTACGAGAAGAAGCCATGAACAGACAACAGATCGCCTCGCATGCGATGTTCGCGCTTTCCGTGCTCATCAACGGCGTCGGCGTCGGGCTGGGCGTGGTCGACGGCGAGTGGTCGCACGTCGGCTTGCGGTCCTGCGCGCTGGCCTTCGTCCTCGCCCTGTGGGTCGGCCTCGGGTTTTTCCGGCGCCTGGTGGCCGCGCAAACGGAGTACTACCGGGCGCAAATCAAGTTACTGGACAGCATGATCGCCGGCGACATCGCAGTCAGCCGCGACGTCACGGACCCCGCGACGCGCCACTAAATCCCGCGCTCTTTTCTGTTGCGTTTTCAGGAAACCTCCCCCTATTCTCATTTCTGCAATCTCTGAAATTCCTACAACAACCGGAATTGTCGGGAGGACAATGGGCATCTATACACGACCGGACAGTAAGTGGTGGTGGATCTACAACGAGAAGACGAAAAAGAAAGTCCCCACAGAGATCCCGGTGGGCACGACCAGCGCGCAGCGACGGGACAGCAAGCAACGCGCCGAGGATTGGTACCACAAAGTCATGCTCGGCCAGGCCGATGCGACCGCGACCGTGCGGCCGGCCATCGCCATCACCGCCTTCGCGCAGTGGTTCAACGACAACATCCTCGAGCACCGCGACGGCGTCGAGCGCGATCGCCTGGCGCTGAAGCACGTCGTGCGGTTCTGCGCCGCGAAGAAACTCGTCGAGCTCACCGAGATCACCGCCGACCATCTGCCGGAATATGCGAGCTGGCGGAAGAAGCACCCCACCGTCATCGCGCACTTCGGAGGGAAGAACGGCAAACCGCGCACCCTGAAGCCGCCCCTGCACCGCACGATCAACCGCGAGACCGCCGTGTTCAAATCCATGCTCATGGCCGCGGTGCCCACCTATCTCGCGGCGTCCCCGCTCGCGGGCAAACCGTTTCTCGACTACACGCCGGCCGTGCCGCGGATGCTGACCGATGCTGAACGCGCGCGCCTCCTGCCGGCGTTGCCCCACGATTGGGATCGCGCGATCTTTCTCATTGGCTACGAAGGGCTGGTGCGGCTCACCAACATCCTCGACATGAAGAAGACCGATCGCGAGAAGGATCTCGACGGGAAGCAGTGGCTCTGGATTCGCAATCCGAAGATGGACACCCCCTACAAGATCCAGCTCTCGAAGGCCATCATCGACGCGCTCGATGCGTTGCCGGTCAACGCGAGCGAGTATCTCTTTCCGCAGCGCCGCGGCGCGCAGCTCGAGCGCAATCGCCGCGGCGCCTTCGCCACCATGCTCCGGCGCGCGGCCGGACGCGTCCGCGTGCCGTGGGGCCAGAAGCGCGGCGGCACCGTCTTCCATTGGGCCACGCGCACGACGGGCATGACGCGCATGATCGACCAGGGCGGGGAGGGCGTGATCAAAGCGGTCGCGCAGATGGGCAACTGGAAGAACGCCGAGACGCCGCTCGGGATTTACTACCAGGTGAAACCGAAGGACCTCGACGCCATCGTCGAGCGGCTCAACAAGGACAACGCCCAGAAGGCGAAAGCGGGCCGCAAGGGCAAGGGTCGTGCCCGCCCGACCGGGCGCAAATCAGCCGCTCATTCCCGAAAATCGGCAACTCATTCCCGTCTCCTTCCCGTAAAGCATCAACATGGGTGATTTTCCTCAACAAAAGCCCAAAGTACCGCCGCATTCGCAACGCGGAGGTCACCGGTTCGATCCCGGTGCCGTCCACCACCTCTTTTGGCCTGTTTTTCCCTATTTCCTCAACGAATTTGCATTTTTCGCGGCCATGTTCGAGGCCGGTCATTAGGGCATGAAATGGCATAAAAGGGCATGAAATGGTAACTCCATTCACGTCTCATTCACGTTTTTTGCCCCCTTTGACTATTTTCCTATAAACTATACAATCTAAACGACTTAGTTCTATAACCAAACGGAAGGACCAAGATGGCGACAACCTTACGGGAGAAACGGCAAGCGGCGGGCAGCCAGGGCGGGCGCACGGGCGGGCGCACCGTCACCCCAGCGAAACTAGCCTCGCTCGCACGCGCACGGGAGGCCCGCCGCCGCGTCCCATCCGTGCCGGCGGCACCAGTCTTCCTCTGGCAACAGATCGAGCAGGCGCTGCGGGCGCACGGCCCGCTCGACCTCACCGGGTTGAAGGCCCACGTCGCGCGGTATGTGAACCAGAAGACGCCGCGTCGCCTTGACGCGGTGATCCTGACGGAATTACGCCGGCGCCCGGCGCTCTTCCACGTGACGAAGGGGGTTGTCACGGTCCGCCGCGTGGCTGCGGTCCAGGCGGCCACCTGCGCCCATTGCGGCGGGCTGATGCCCTCGACCGCGCATCGACGTCAGTCAGCGCCCTGGCGGGCCACGTACTGCCGACGCTGGTGTTCACGTGCGGCGGCGGCGGCGGCGTAACGAACGTGAAGGAAACGTGAATGACCGACTTGATCCGACGCGCCGCCCTGGCGATCCTTTCCCCCCGGACCTTGCAGCTCCTCCGCTTCGATGCGATGAAGGTCCGCGGCCGGATCCGTCGCTGGGGTGCCCGGCGGCTCGTTCCGGCTCACCGCCGGCTCCACTTCGGCTGCGGGTCCCGAAAGATCGCGGGCTGGCTGAACGTCGATCTGGTCGGGAGCGACTTCGACCTCGACCTCACCGGCGGACGGCTCCCGTGGCGAGATGGCGCCTTCGAGGCGGCTCTCGCTCAGCACGTGATCGAACACCTGGAGTTGAGGGGCGAGCTCATCCCACTGCTGGTCGAGGTGCGCCGGGTACTCTCGCCGGGCGGCGAGCTCTGGCTGAGCTGTCCCGACATCGAGAAGCTGTCCGCATCGTATCTCCAGCACCGCATGACCGACCTGATCGAAGATCGAGAGCGACGGTCGAAACTCAACTGGGATTGCCCCTGGACGCTCGAAGACGAAGTCGGGCTGCCCGGCGTGCCGGGATCGCACATGATGAATTCCATCTTCTTCCAGGGCCACGAACACCGGAACCTCTTCGACTTCCGCCTTCTCGAGTGGACCCTGCAGCACAGCGGCTTCGCACGCGTCGAGCGGGTTGATGAGGCGGCTCTGCTGGAACGCTTCCCCGAAGTGCCCGTCCGATCCGACGACGCCCAGAGCCTATACGTGCGGGCGTTCGCGTAAGAACCCCTCAGGCCTCTATTTAGGCGTATCGATTCCGCTATTTAGGCATACGCCTTCGTGAAGGAAACGTGAATGGCGGGCGGTCCACTTCCGAACTGAAGCCGCACTGTCAGGTCTGTCACACTGTCAGAACCATGCTGCTCGACCTCGTCCTGGCGGGGATCACGGAAGGCGTGATCGAGACGGAGGGGGACCTGCGTCAACTCTATGCGTGGTTGCGCCAGCGGCAGGCCAGAGACGCGGATCAAACGACCGGCCGCACGTCGCGCAAAACCAGTGCACCTCCGTCGCCCGCGCCGGCGGCTCGAGCTGGCGATCGTCGCCGCAGAACGGACAGCGGGCCGGCGTCGTCATTCGGGTAGCGCGGGATCGTGCGTCCGGTCGTGCGCGTGCGCGAGCTGCTGCGCCGTCGCGCAATCCGGCGCCCGGGCTTCAAAGCCGCACGAACACTTGATGACGCACGGCTCGCTCCAGAGCCCGACGGGATGCAGCGTGGCGTAGAGGCGCAACGCGCGGCGCGCGTCGTCGCGCGGTGGTTTGGGTTTCTTACTCAAAGTTATCCCCGCCTGATGGCCGCTTCAGCAGCAGCGCGGCATGGTTCTCGAGGACCGCGGTGAGGTCGTAGAAATCGAGGCGCACGATCCCGGTCGACGGATCCACTTCGTGTCGGAGGATGCGGACGGCGCGCCCGGTCCAGCCCGCGGGGCCCACGCCCTCGATATGGTGAATCGCCGCCGCCACGCCGGGTTCGAAATTCAGGCCGGAGAATGGCATCTGCAACGTCCCGGTGCGCCGTGGATCTTGGTACCGCGCCAGCTTGCGCGCCATCACGTCGAGCACGGTCGCCCGTCCCACCGGCGTGTTCCCGCGACACGCGTGCAGCTCGAACGTCGGCGCCTCGCGTTCCTGATCGTAATTAACAATCGAGTCGTCCGCGCGGACTTCGCCCTTGCCATACCAGCCGCCGTTCTCGCGCCCGGTGTAGTCGCGAGAATGCACGAACGGCAGGATGTTGAAAAACCCCGACTGCACCTGATCCACCAAGTTGAAGGTGCCGTCTTTCACACTGAGCACGTCGGTGATCGTCGGGAGATCGGTGGCCTCGGTGATCGGTTCACACGAGACGCTGTCTTGGCCCTGGCTGTTGAAGGTCTGCTCGAAATCGCCGCTGATCTGAAACCGCGCCAGCGCATCGACGGCGGTCACGAATTCGCCGCCGGCGCCGATGATGGTGGCGCCCTCATAATCGATGCCCCCGAGCCGCGCGGCGAGCTGCGCCTTCACCGTCGCGTGCGACGCCGCGTCGACGAGCGGGATCGTCGCCTGCTGCGGGAACACGGTACTCGCCGCCGTCAGATAGCCGCCCATCGCCCAGGGCGGATCGGGCGCCACGAAATTCACCATGAAGTGGAGGCGCTGGTCCACGATCGATCGCAGCAGCGCGCCGGTGCCATCGCCGACCGCTTCGACGCCATCGACATCCACGAACACCCGATCCGGGACGGGTTCGATCGTCGTGAAGATCAGCGTGAACCACCGGCCGTTGATCTCGACGTACTTGGTCGGATAGATCCAGCCCGGATGATCAGGCGCAAACCAGGTCACGCCGAACTCCGCGTCCTCCACCTTCGCGAAGGTGTCGCGGGTTTCGCCGTCGACGTCGGCCGTCGTACTCGGCACGTAGATGTTGCCGACGCGCGCACAGGCGTGTCGCGCCACAAGCAACGCCGAGAGCGGTTGCGGCGTCGTGCCATACGATCCCCGGCCGACATAGATCGCCTCGACCTGACCGGCCGCCGAGGCCGTGATGAGGTCGCCCCTCGGCATCGTCACCGGCGTGGTGGTGTAATTGTCGTCCGTGACCGTGAGCCCGGGGCCGACGGTGTCCCACTGGCGGTCGAAGGTCGCATTCCAGTCCGAGTAGTACGAGCGGCGCCGGATGATGCGATAGCCGACCGCGCCGGCGGCCGCCGTCCACGAGATCGTGATGTTGCGACGGGTGAGTGGGGAGACGGCGCCGTCGCCGCCCGCATACGTCGTGGGCGTGACCATCGCGTACGCCAAGCCCGGCGCACTGAAGAGGCCGCCGCCCAGATCCGCCCACACGTAGTAGGCCAAATTGATCCGAAACATGTTGCGCCAGTTGGTGCCTTTAATCCATTCCGTGTTCTCGTTGGGGAGCACGGTCGTGTCGTTGTACGACGTGGCGCTGCCCGGGAGCGTCAGCTGCGCCCCCTGCGTGAAGTCCGCCCGGTGCGAACTGTAGACCTGGATCGCGGTCGCGCCCGGCACGGCGTCCCATGAGAGGTGGATGGTCTTGTTCGTATTGGTCGTCGTCCCCACGAGGATCGGCGTCGGTTGCGTTTCTTGTCCGCCCACAATCCCGGTCACTTGGTAGTACCGGGTCACGCCAGCGGTCTTGCCGCCCGCCACTAACGACAGGGCGAAATTGGCCGGCGGCGCCGACGGCTGCGGGTTGATGGTCGCGACGACGCCGACGACGGCCTCCGCGCCGCCCAGGCCGAGCGAGCCGTAGACGATCGCCGCAGGCGTATTGAGCGTCTCGTTCGGACAGGTCGGGAAATCCGCGATGGTGATCAACGGTTGCCAGCCCTGCTGCGCGCGCCGCTTCCGACTGAATTTCCGTTTCAGCCAATCGGCGCCCTTGAGGTCGAAGCGGAGATCCGGCGACGGCGCATAGTCGTTGACGAACCCGAGCGCCGCGAGCCGCGCCACGCCCTTGCGGCGGCGTTCGGGGTCATCGATAAACCACACTTCCAACGGGCGATTGGTCAGGTACTGGTTGACCGGGTCGGTGAGCATCCCGCGAAACGGCCGCGGCGCGTCAAAGCGATCCGTGGCGAGGTCGCTGAAGACGGCGCCGAACGCCATGTGCTCGATTTGCCCGTCGCGATCGGACAACCCGCGCGAAATCGTCATGAAGTGTTCGACACGCGGCCGCTTGTAGCCGTCGTAGTACGACGGCGGGTCGTTCAAGTCCACTTCGGCGAAGGCCTGTTTCGTGCCGTCTTTCAGCGTGAGCGTGATCCACGTCAACGGGTGCGCGACATCGCCGTCGAAAAATTCTTGCGGGCCCGCCGTCGTGAAGGGGAGCACGGCCCCAAACACGTCCCCGCCGAGCTGGGTGGCGACCGCTTGGACGTAATACGTCGAGGCGCCGAGGAGGCCGGTGATGACGGTGGCGAAGTCGAGGTCCGTCGTCCCCGCGCCCATATCGACCGGCGCGGTGATCCCCACGAGCGCCCCCGGACTCGTGCCCCAGCGGAAGTGCCCGGTCGTCGGCTGACCCTGCGGATTGATGCGCCCGAGTAACGTGACCTGCGTCGAGTACAGCTCAGTGGCGGGGAGCGTTTCGATAGTCGCCGTAGGGTCGGGCACCGGCGGCAGGGCCAGCACCTCGAGGACGAGCTGCGTGAGGCGCGGCCCCGGCACTTCCGCCAGGCTGACGAGCTCTGCCACCCACGTCGAGACGCGTGCGTCAGTCACACGGTCCGCTTGTAGCCGAACTCAGCGGCATTGAAATCGGCCACCGTGAACTGGACACTGGTGCCGGGGTTCGTCGGATAGATATGGGACGAGAACGCGTAGGCCGTCGCGGGACTGAGATTCGGACCGACCTGATCCACGCCCGCATGGCGCACGACGGGCGCGACGCTGCACGCGCCCGCATCCGTCTTCCGCATGCCGAGCACGACCTGGACGCCCAGGATCTCGCCCGACGAGGGCGCATCCTGCACGGCGAACGTATCGACGTGCCCGACCGTCGGGGTGCTCGTGTAGTCGGTGTCATCGTTCGGCGGCGTTTCGTCGACACATTGCCAGTTCGCGCCGGCCGACGGGGTCCACTGCGCACTCGCGCCCGGACCCGTGGGGCGACACACATCCACGCGGCAGTCGCCGATGAACGTGTTCCACGGCGCGGCGCCCGAACCGTCGAGCACATAGATGTCATCGAACCGCGCGCCCGAACTGTCGACGCCGATTTGGTTCCACGTCGCCGTCGCGCCGCCCTGGGTGTTGACGCCCGACGCCGACGCGCGCGACGTGCCGTCGATGCGCAGTTCGACTGCACCGGTCGACGCATGCACCACGATCCGAAATTCAAGGTAGTAGAACGCGTTCAGCACCACGGCGAACGTCGTCGTGGCGAGCACCGCGCCGCCTATCTTCTGGATCGCGAGCGTGCCGTCGGTCTTCTGGACGACCTTGCAATGCGAGGTCGCGCCGTCCATGAACCGGACGACGTCCTGCTCAATCGCGAAACTGGTGGGGTAGTAGGCGAAGCCGATGATCCCAGTCGCCCCGCTCGCGGAGAGAATTTTCCGCAGCGGCCCAGTGATGCTCAACATCGCATTCGAGCTGCGGCGGCCGCCCGCGCCGATATTGCCGCTGCCGCTCGTCCACTTCTCCGTCACGTCGACCGACGCATAGTGGTCGAAGCTATCGACGAATAAGAGCGCCATTCACCGGTTCTCCTTTACACACCCGGGCGCAGGCCTCGGCCGACCTCTTGAAACTGTAGGCGTTGCGCCGTGATCTCCGGCCGATCCCATCGCACCGCTTCCTCCGTGATCGCGTAGCGCACGAGATACGCGCGGTCGGCGCGAATCGGTCCCGACGGCACGATGACCCAGGGGCGCAAGCGGCCTTCGACGTCATACCAGTGCGTTTCGAGCGCGGCCCGCATCTCGTCGGTGAGCAGAATGTCGGCCTCCTGCGTCCAGAGCGTCGTGCCCCGGGCGTAGATCGTCGACACGCCGAACCCGGTGCGGCTCTCGAGCTGCGGCTTGTCGGACCGCACGCTCAGGCCCCACCGCAGATCTGGATCGAATTGGTAGTACGCCGGATGAAAGCGGACTTCACCGACGACGATGTTCTGGGGTTGGTCGATGAATTCGAGTCGCCAATATTCAAACCCCGCCGGGTCATAGCCGGGCTTGTCGCTGAGCACCATGTACGGATTCTGCGGCCACCGCCCGTCGCCGGTGCCGAGCACGGGCGGCAGCGCGAACGCCGCCGAGAAGGCGGGCGCGGTGAAGTCAGGCGTATGGTTGCCTTCGAGCAGGACGACGCCGGTCGCGGTCGTGTGAATCAGCGCCGCGAGTTCGATCGGCTGTTTCGCCGGATAGGCAAACACCCACCCGTTGGTCACGAGTCCGACCGCCGGCGCACCACTCGATGTCTCGTTGATCTTCGCGACCTTCGCCGGGTTGTCATCGACGAGCGCGAGCGGACCATAGTCGGCCCCGCCCGAGAGCGACGGCGTCGTGTCGTTTTCAATGATGATGCTCGCGAGACGTGCGACCTCGTCAGTGTAGAGCGTATAGATCGTATTAAAGGCGGGGTCCGGCATTAGGTGACTCCGAGCACATCCTGGAAGCGGGTGCGCGCGCCCGCCACGTTGTCTTCAATCGTCTGCGCCACAATCGGCACGACTTGGCGCTGGACGGTCTGCACGAGGTCGCCCTCGCTGAACACGCCATCGATGTTGACGGTGAGCTGCACGGCGACCGGCGTCTTGGCGGCGAACAACGCGCGCTGCTGATCGCGATTGAGCACGAGCTCGCCCGGCGTGAGCATCGCGGGCACCGTATCGGTGCCGCGCGCGAAGCCCCCCGCCGCGAGTCGTTGAATCCCCCAGGCGTGTACCCATCCGCCGGTCGCTGCCGCCGGAAAGTCGGTCGGCGGCGGCGGGGGCGTATCTGAAAACTCCGGCATTTCCACCCGCGGCACGATGACGGGCACGTCAATCTTTTTAAGTTCGTCGTTGATGCCCTCCACGCCTTCCCGGGCGGCGGCGGGAAAGCGGTCTTCCAAAATTTTCGCCAGGCGCTCCAAGACCGAGCCGAGCTTATCGACGGCGGTGCCGACGGTCTTCATCGTCGTCTCCATCGTCGAGCCGAACGTCAGCCCGAGTTTGGTGATGTCGGTGATCTTCTTCCCGTCCGCATCGAAGATTTCGCCCGCGTCGATGGCGGTCTGAATGATCGCGCGCATCGCCTCGGGCACTTCGACGCCGGCGACCGCGGCGTCCTGCACGAAGTCGTTGATGCTCTTGCCCATGCCGCGCATCTGGGCGTTGATTTCCACGCCCGAGTTGCGCAGCAAGATGAAGTCGGCGACGAGCTTCTTCGCCCGTTCATTGATCTTGTTCTGTTGGAATTCCTTCCCGGCATCCTTGAAGCTGATGCTGTACTGGTCGAGCGCGCTCTGGACGTCCTCGTAATGTTTCTGCTGCTTGTCGAGTTCGCCGTTGAGCGTCTTGATCGCGTCGAGATAGCCCTCGGTGGTGCTTTCGTCGAAGACGTTATCGAGCGCCGCCTGCACCTCGGGCGTGACGACGAGAATGCCCTCCAGTTTGCCGGTGACCGTCTCGACGTCGGCCGAGAGGTCGTTGAACAGCTGCTGCTGTTCGGCCCATTTCGCGTTGTACGCGTCGAGCACGCCGGTGAGGTCCGCCAGGGCGGCTTCGTACTGCTTGGGATTGCGCGCATCGAACACCGCTTGCACGGCGTCGACGTTGCCGGTCATCTCCTGGACGATCGGGTTGATGCGCTCGAGGCCGCCCTCCAGCGCGAAGAACACTTCCCGAAGGCGGTTCACTTCCTTGTGCGCAGCTTGTTCCTTCAGCGCCTTGAGGCCCCGGTAGACGCCGTACACGCCGAGCGCGACGGCGCCGATGATCGGGACGGCCTGTGCGGCCGACAGGCCGCCGACTGCGGCGCCCGTCCCCGCTGTGGCCGCCGCTGCGGTCCCGCCTGTCGCCGCGGCGGTGCTCGCGGCCGCCGTCCCCGCGATGGCTGCCGTGGCATAACTCGAGGCGCCGCCCGCCACGAGGTTCGCAGCCGTTTTCGACGCGATCATGGCGCCGAGGCGTTTCCCGAAATCAGCCAGGACCTCGGTGAAGCGCACGAGGAGCGGATCGAGAATCGCGTCGGCGATCTGCACGCCGACGGCTTTCATGGCGCCCAGGAATCCGCCGCCGCCCGTGAAGGCCTTGACGAGCAATTGCGGCACGCCTTCGAATACTTTCTTCAGGTTCTGCCCGAGCTCTTGCGTGAGCGTGATCGCTTCGTCCAATTGCTTCGTGAAGATGGCGCCGATCTGCCCCGACAGACCATAGATATCCGAGAGCGCGTCATCGATTAAGTGCGACCGTTCGACGAGCTCATCGACGTCGTCGTTAATGACGCGGAGTTGGCTGACCGCCTCCTCCCACTGCGCGGCGAGCTCGGCCGCCTGCGCGGCGTCTTCCAATTTCTGGATGGCATCCGCGATCTTGAAAAATTCCTCGCGGACATCTTCGAGGGCTTTCTTTTCGGCCTCCGCCGCCTCGGCGGCATCCTTCAGCGCGGTTTTGTTCCGGTCGAGTTGATCGTTGAACAGATCGATCGCGAGCTCGCTCAGCTTGAAACGCTTCGTGAGTTCCTCGACGGAGATGTGGCCGGACTTGACCGCGATGACGAAGTCGGCAAACTCCTTCGGCTGATCCTTGGCGAAGCGATCGAGCTCGGCCTGGGCGTCGGCGAGCTGCTCGGCGAACGACTGCATGACCGGCACGGCGGCGCCGAATTTCTTGGCGGTGTCGCCGATGCTGATCCCGGTGGCCTCGATGCCGTCGGCCAACGTCGCGCCGAAATTCGCCGAGTGCTCCATCGCCTCGGCGGTCGTGATCAACTTGTCGTTGAGCGCTTTGAGCGGATGGCCGGCGGCCTTCGCCGCGGCGGCCTGCGCCTCTAATTTGGCTTTGAAGTCGTCGGCGAGGGCGCCCGCGACGAGGTACATCCCCCCGATGCCCGTGAGCCAGGTGGCCAGCCCGCCCGCCGTCGTGGCGGCCCCGGCACCGATCCCGCCGGTGAGGGTCCCCAGGACGCCCGAGCCGATCTGCACGTCCCGGAGCGCGATGAACGCGCCCTTCAGCAGATTGACGGCGCCCCGCATCGCCCCCGCCGCGATGCCGCCCTTCCCGAACGCGCCGGCGAGAATGCCGATGCTCTCGACGAGTTGGCCGGCGAGATACAGCCCCGGGCCGATGAGCGCGAAGAAGCCTGCGAGGCCGAGGACGGCGACCTGGATTTCGCCCGGCAGCCCCGCGAACGCTTTCGCGACGGCATCCACGAGCGGGAGTAACCGTTCGATCCATTTGATGGTGGTCTCGATCGCCGGCCGCAGCGCATCGCCGAGCGTGATCCCGACGTCTTTGATCCGATTCCACAAGACGACGAGTTGTTTGGCGGTGGTCGCGTACTTTTTTTCCGCTTCGATGAGATGTTTATCCTGGGCAGAGAAGCCGTCGTTCGCGAGCTTGATCGAATCCGACAGATTCTTCTGGCTGCCCGCCAGCCGCTTCAATGTGTCGGACACACGCAGGCCTTCGGTGCCGATCTCGCCCATCGTCAGGTTCAGATCGACGCCCCGCGCCTTCATGGTGGCCAGCCCGCGGATGAAGGCCTCGATCGCCTCAATCGGCTTGGTTTTGAAGGTCGCGGCGAACTTCTCCCCCGACATGTCCGCCACACGCGCAAATTCCTCGAGCGCGGAGCCGCCCACGGAGGCGGCCTTCGACAACTTGTTGATGACGATGCTCATCGCCGAGCCGCCGGCCTCGGCGTTGATGCCGACGTTGGCCATCGCGGTGCTGATCGCCATCACGTCGGGCACCGTCAGGCCGGCCGCGTTTCCGGCGCCGATCACGCGTTTGGTGAATTCGAGGATCTGCCCTTCGGTCGCGTTGCTGTTGTTGCCCAGGTGCACGAGCGCCGAGGCCATCTGCGCAATCTGGGTCGTGCCGGTGCCGGTGGCGTTGCCGATCGCGGCGAGGCCCGCCGCCGCTTCCTCCGTACTCAAATCATCAACGGCCACGCCGAGGGCGATGACGTGCTTCGTGAAGGTTTCGAGTTGATCGATGGGGACGCCCATCGCGCCGCCGAGCGCGCCAATCTTGGTGAGCTCGTCGGTCGTCGCCGGGATGGTCTTCGCCATGTCCCGAAAGACCTGCGCGAGTTGCTTGCCGGCGGCGGTGAGGGTGCCCGTGTTATCGGCGACGCCGTCGACGGTCTTGGCGACGTTCGCGAAGGCCGATTGGAATTGAATCGCGGCTTTGGCGGACGCGAGGCCGAGGCCGACGATCGGGACCGTGATGGTCTTCGTCAGCGTCAGCCCGACGCTCTGCATCTCCTGGCCAGTTCGTTTGAAGTCCTTACTGGCTTTGACGAAGTCGTTGGCGATCCCCTTGACGACATTCGCCGCCTTGCCCATGTCGCGCGAAAATTGGGCAATCGAGGCGACGAGATCCGCACGCAGTGATCCAATGACAGCGGTGGCCATTTATCGCCTGGGTTTCACGGGCGCCTGGCGGCGGCGGCGATGTTTTTCGAGCAGATCCATTTGTCGTTTCCGTGCGGCCTTCTGTTGCTGCCACGTCGGCGCCGGCGCGGGCGCGGCCACGCGTTTGTTGAGCTGGGCGCGGTAATACGCGAAGTCATGCAACTTGCCGACCTCCACGGCTTGCGTGAACGCCGCGCCGTGCCACGCCGTGAAGAGGGCGACCTCGTAGAGCAGCTCGGTCAGCCACGCGCGCTGTTTGCTGGCACTGCGGAACAGCACCGACATTTCGTGCAGCGATCGGGCGCCCCAGAATTGGTCCGGCGAAATTCCGAGATCCGAGGCGTCGATTAGGAGTCGGCCGAGCTCGGTCGTTTCTTTTTCGCCGACCCCTTCCGAGGGTTTTGATTGCCGTTGCTGTTCTGCCCGAGCGAGGCGGTCAAGCTGGTCGTGAAGGCTTGGAGCGTCGGCTGCAGGCCGCAGTCGTCGATCAGATCCCCCGCGGCGTCTTCGCTGATGTCGCCCACGACCGCTGCCTGCACCATCAGGATCAGGTCGACCAAACTGAAATCGCCGCCCTTGAGTTGCGTGCCGAGGCGATTCAGCAAACTTTTAATCGTCGGTTCGTCGAACGCTTTCTGCATGCGGGCGAGCGCATTGGTGCCGAGCCGAATCGTGTACGTCTTGCCGCTCTCCCCTTTGAGGGCGACCTCGCCGCGCAAGGGATTGGTATTGGTGCCTTCGGTCACAAGTTATCTGCCTCCTGTTCCTGGTTGGTGCAGTCGCCGGGCCGCCCGTTCGATCGCTTGCCACAAGAGCGGGCCCAGGCGGTCGATCGTCTTCCGGGCCTCTTCGTCGAAGGCCGGACGCATGAACGGCTGCGCCGCGGCGAATCGCGTCCCGAATTCGACGTACCGGCCGTAGAAGTGCTGGTCATCCGGCCCGAGCGCCAACGCGATCTCCTGGTCCGACGCGGACGCGACCCGCAGATCGATGGTGTCCGCCATATGCCCGCCCCGACCGGGGTGATCCGATCGCGGCGCTTTCTGTTCCGCGGCCCGCTCCATCGGAGTCGCGGCGGTCGTCAGGCCCTCGGCGAGCACCTTGCCCGCGAGCTCGTGGGGGAGCTGGCGCAGCGCCCGCTCGAGCTCCACGAAGCCCGAGATTCTGAGTTCGAACATGGGCGGCCTCTTTACGCCGCCGCCCCCGCCGCCCACGCCGAGCCGGTCCAGTGCGCCTGCGTCGTGTCGAGCAGCACGACATGCTGCCCCGTGGTCCACGCTGTCGCGGGCGAGGCCACGATGCCCGTCATGGCCGCGAGATTCGCCGGCGTTGCCGAGCCGGACGGCGTGAAGGTGCCCGGCGTGCCCGCCGTCGCGCCGGTCGCGGGCAGTCCGCCCGTGCCTTCGAATTCGATGTCGCCCGTGATCTGATAGGTCACGTTCAACTGCAGTTTGCCGCCGACGTCTTGCCCGGTTTTCTCGGCGCTCGCGATGTAGCCGAAGTAATCCCACCCGTTGCCGTCGGGGAACACTTCGCGCAGGGCGAATTCTTCCTGCGAATCCAGATACGCCAACAGTTGAATATGCGAGGCGTTGTCGGGAATGTACTGAATCGTGAACGAGAGAATGCCCGAGTCGATGAAGCTCGGCTTGTACTCGCGCCGCCGATTCGGGCTGCGGAGATGCGTGAAGTCGATCCGCTCGGTCGTGCCGCCGCCGCCGCTGATGTTGGTCACCTCCGCAATTTCGGTGAACCCCGACGGAGTGGGCCCCGCCTCGTCCGCCATCAGCAGATACGATCCCTGTGCGGGCAGTCCGTCGCTCCCGCCGGCGATGCACGGCACGCGGTAGACGAACGGCCACGCGGGACCGACCCCGTACCACCACCGGCTGATCCGCAGCCATAGTCCCCCGCCTACAATCCATCGCTTCATGGTTCCGCTCCTTTACCTGTCGCCGTGGTGATTAGGTCGACGGTCCCTGTCCCGTTTGATGCGAGATGAGGAAGTCCGCCGAATATCGAAAGTACCCGCCGCTGCCGCCGCCGCCGCCGCCGCCGCCCTCGCCTGGCTGCTCGTAGATGTCCTGGTCGTCCGCCAGCTCGAAGGCGAAGTACCGCCATGCGGCCGGCGTGACGCTCGTGTCGAGCAACTGCACCGTCGCGCCCTCGAGCCGGGCTCGCAACAAGTCGCCGATTTGTTGGCACGTCTCGAACGCGTTGTCGCCGCCTTCGTAGGTCCAGATGTCGGCCTGATACCGAGGCCGCGCCAGGCTCGCCCGCCCGCCGCGCAACGGGGGAGACGTCGTCGTCGAGACGCGCATCAGCGTCATCGCCGGATAGGTCACCGATTGCGGCAACTTCAGCGGATACACGCGCGTCCCCAAGGCCGCCTTCAGCGCTGGATCGGCCAGGATGAACCCGCGCACCATCGAGAAGACGTCCACGCCTCACCACCTCACGGCTTCGTTTCCCGCGTGACGACCGGAATCAGCCAGCCGTCGCGCCGGCCAATTTCTTCCGGCGGCTTGATGTCGTAGAGCAAGCCCTCGTAGAGAATGCGCTGCGCATCGGGCTGGGGCCGGTCGATGTACTCGACGCGAAACACGCCATCGACCCGCGTCTGCAGCCGGTCCTGCGCGGCGAAGCCTTCACGCGAGATCCCCGGCAGCCACTCCGCGAAGAGCGTCAGCGTGGGCACCCACGTGATCAGTTCCTCGCCCGTATCCGGGTCCTGGCTCTTCACCGCGGTCTGCAGCTCGATTTCGTCATCGCGATAGCCGGGATTCATCCCGTGGGAGACGAGCGTCATGCCGTCACCCGTCGCGGATGCGGATAGGACGACAGCGCGGAGTTCTTGAACGCGCGCATGATCGATTCGGCGCCGATGGGCAACGGGATCAGCGTGCCGACGCGGATCGGGTCGACCACGATCTCCGTGCGGTACTGATGGAAGTGCGCCGCGAGAAAGAACAAACAGCCGCGCGCGAGTTCCGGCACGTACCCGGGCGCCGGACCGTAGCCCGCCTCAAACCGAATGCGGACGGCCGCGCGATCCGTGGTCGCGCTCGGCCACGCGCCGCTGATCGGTTGCAGGTAGCCCCGGCGTGCGTAGGGGCCTTTCGGCGTGGTCACGCGATAGTCGGTGCCCTCGACGAGCACGACATCATCGGCCCCATAGGTAACACTCACGACCTTGATCAGCGGCGGCTTGGGCAGATCGAAGACGCCGGCGGGGAAGCCTTCCAACTGGTACTCCCAGGTCGCCGTGATCAACTGGCGCCCGGTGTACTCTTCGAACTGCGCCCGCGCCATCGCGATGTAGGTATCGATCAGCGAGTCCTCGCTCGACGGCGTGAACTTGATGTGCTTTTTGAATTGGTCCACGTCGATCGGCTCGATGAGCGGCGGCGTGATCAACTCGACGTCGGTGTAGAGTTCCGCCGCGATCATGCGGGCGCTCCCCACGGGCCGGCCTTCCCGTCTTTGCCGTCGCGACCCGGCGCGCCGTCCGCGCCGTTCCTGCCGTCTTTGCCGCCTTTCACCGCGAGGCGCCATGCGCGCGCGGCTTCGCCCGGGCGCCCGGGCACGGCACTGGTCGGGTCCTGACAAATCCACATGTGCCCGCCGTAACTCACCACGTCGCCCTTTTCGTACGCGCGGAGCTGCCGGTACACGCCGCGATCGAGGAGCAGGCCCGCGAAGTAGATCACGCCGCCCTCGAGGGGCGTGCCGTCTTTGAAGCACAAGGTCACGGTGCGCTCGCCGTCGTACACGCACTTGAGCTGCTCGAGCGTCCCGTCGCGCCCGTCGCGGCCCGGCGCACCCTGGGCGCCGTCTTTACCATCGAGGCCTTTATCGCCGACGGGTCCCGGCACACCGGGGAGGCCATCACGGCCGGGGATGCCGGCCGGCCCGTCGAGACCTTTCTCGCCGCGTTCACCAGGCGGCCCGATCTCTCCGCGCGGCCCCGCCGCGCCCAGCTCGCCCGGCGCGCCGTCCGCGCCCCGTTCACCAGGCGCGCCGTCCGCGCCGCGTTCACCAGGCGGCCCGACCTCTCCGCGCGGCCCCAGCTCGCCCGGCGCGCCGTCGTTGCCGTCCCTGCCATCGGCGCCTGGCGTGCCGTCCGCGCCGCGTTCACCCGCGGGCCCGGCCGGCCCGACCGGGCCCGGCGGCCCCGGCAGCCCATCGAGGCCCTTGAGACCCTCCGCGCCGCGATCGCCGGCCGGACCCGGCGGACCAGGCGCGCCGTCCAGTCCGGGGGCACCGTCGCGGCCCGTGATCGCTTTGACGACCTCGACGCGATCCGTCAGGTGCGCGACATCCGCGCGCAGCTCGCGCCGCAGCTCGTCGACGCGCGTGGCCACAAAGTCCTTCACGATGGGCGCGAGACCGCCGAGCAAGCGATGCAACTCGGTGCGCGTCATGCTGTCATCTCGCTGAAAAAGGCGGTGAGTTCTGCGGCCATCTCGTCGTCCGTTAATTCGACCTCGGCGTCGGCCGCCGGCGGCGCCGGTTTCGCGCTCGCGTCCGACGCGCGACGGCCACCAGTCGCGAACGGGTCCGCTTTGGCGTCGCGCTTGTTCAGGGCTTCAAGGGAGAAATTCTGTTGTTGGAGGAAACAGGTATCGCCGCCGTCGACCGCCGGCTTGCTGAACAATTCGCGGCCTTCGTTCGGCGTGAAGATCGCCCCGAGCACGCCCTTGGTCGCGAGATCCATCTGCGTGAGCGAGTCCATGCGCAGCAACGCGTCGAGATCGAGTTCGACGCCCAATTCGCGCTCCTTGGTGAGCGGCAATTCCAGGCCTTCGTCGAGACAGATCTCAAAGCTTTCGATCAACTGTTGCAGCGCTTGCCCGTAGTACTCGATGTTCGCCGCCTGCACGTTGCCATAGGGCGGCATCGGCGCGAGGCCGATCTTCCACGGCGGGACGTGATAGCAGGAACAGATATTCTCCCCGGTCCATTTCAATTGCTCGATCAGCTGCGCATCGTGCGGGGAGGTCGTCATCGGTTCGTAGTGCAACCCGTCGCCGAGCACCGCGACGCGGCCGGCGTTCATCCCGGTGTAGCCCGCCTCCCAATCGTCCTGCACGCGTTTGGCGGTGTCTTTGCTGATGATGCCGGGGGCGGTCAGGACGCCGCCCGGCTGCGAGCGGTTGGCGAAGAACTGTTCGGAGTTGTCCTGAATCTTGAGCCCCTGCATCGCCGCCATGCCGCACGCGTGAATCGGGGAGACGCCGACCAGCGGGTGATAGAGCGGCACCATGAGGTCATGGATGATCTCGCTCGCCGGGACAGTCAACGTCCCGTCCTGGACGCCCGTCAAATTGTCCTTACTGAGTTTGTAGAAGATGCTGCCGTCGGGCGCGACGAGCGGTTCGACGCGGCTCGGATCAAGGAGATACAGCGCCGTCACGATCCCGCGCGCATCGCGTTGCTTCAGCACGTAGGTGTTGCCGCGAATCAGTTTCGAGAGAATCCAACACTCGACGAATTTCAGGCGGGTCTGATAGCGATTCGGTTTCCGCAGGACCGGTTTGAACGGCGAGTCGTTCTCGACTTCGGTCCAGATCCCGTTTTTCTTCTCGAGCAGGCGCAGCCACAATTTCGAAATGTCCGAGCTGATGAGCGTCACGCACGCCCAGACCGTCGAATAGGTCAGCGCATCCGACACGCTGATTTCCTGATTGCGCTGCCACGCGCCCGGGGCCGGTTCGCGGACCACCGGCCACCAGCCGCCGCTCATGCCGCCGCGACTGGAGACTGATTCGAGCGCCATCATCGGCGCCCGCTTGATTTCGAAGCCGAGGAGCTTCATGGGTCGGCCCGGAGATCGCGGCGCGAATACTGCGTGGGATCGATCACGGCGCAGCCGGTCTGCACGAGCGTCGCGGCGTCGAAGGGACTCACGATCAAGACGTCACCCTTCGCGACCGGGAGGCCGTGGAACGTGAAGGCTTTCGTGGCAATGACAGTCACTGGTTGAGGGCAGCGACCCGAACCCCGTGTCCGGGTCGCTGCCAGGGGTTTACGCCGATGGTGACGTCGACGGGCGACCGCCGCGCGGACGCGAATCCGGCGCCGGGTTGTTGGCCAGGGTGGACGCCGCGACGTAGGCCACCGAGTCGAGCCACGCGACGGCCTGCGGCCGCATGCGGGCCCAATTGATGAACCGTTCCGCCCGCAGCGCGATGCTGTTGGTCTGGAACATCGACACGAGCGCGAGCGGCACGGGCGCCGGCGCGCTCGCGACGGTCGGCGCGTCGTCCATCTGCAACGACGCTTCCCGGCTCACGTCAACGGAGACCTGGCCGTCGTCGGCCAAGAAGATCTCCTTCGCGTTCGCGAGAATGATGATGGCGGTACCCGCCGGCGGCACACCCGCCGGCGTGCCGAGGGTCGCCGCGTACTGCGAGGGGACGACGGGAATGCCGAGCAAGGTGCCACCCGTCATGCTGATGTCGGGGAATTCACGCTGGCCGCTGGTGGGGTTCTTGATGAGCGAGAGGCGCATCGCCACCGTCGACGGCATGATCCAGACCGCGCTCTCGATGCTCTGATTCGACGCCAGGAACGACTCGACGAGCGCGCCCAGATCGGCCAACGGATCGGCGGTCGCGGGAATGGCCGCGATGCCGTTCGTGATCGACGCGGGCGAGACGCCCGCCACGGCGGCTTTGGCCGGGTCGATGAAGTCGATATCGATCCGCTCGATGAGCGCCGCCGCCAATTGGTCGCGCACGAGCCGCTCGGCGCTCGGACTCGAGAAGCGGGCGAGCTCCTCGGTGAGCACGGAAATCGCCGCCACCTTCGCCCAGCCCAACGTCGTCGGCGCGACGCCGAACCGCGTAAGCGGCTTGGCTTGGCCCTGGCCCACCCAGTACCCCGCACCGCCGCTCGTCTGGCCGAGCACGCGCACGTTGAAGGGCACCATCGTCAGGCCCGGAATGTTGCCGATGATCGTGCGCGGCCGGAGCCACTCGATGAATTCCGAGGCGAGATTCGCCGGGTCGACCAGCGCGCCCATGTAGGTCGCGTCGGCCGTATTCGAGGCGGCGACGGCGGCTTTCAGGTATTGCTGGACGCGCGCATCATGCGGATAGCGCTCGGCCGCGATCTCGGCCGCGTTCCGAAATTGTTTGAACGCCTGCATCTTGCACATGATCGCGCGGGCGAAGCCGATGCCGGGCAGCGCATTGTCGCGAACGGTCACGATGCCGGTGCCGCCGCGCGACGCCGCGGCGTCGTCGGGCGCTTTGCCGGACACGGGCAGCGCCTTCGTCACGTTCAGCTTTTCGAGTTCGCGCATGTCGACCAGCTCGGCGTCGATCTTGGTGATCTCGCCGCGGAGTTCGTCGAATTCGGTCTTCTCGGCGTCGTCCTTGGTGCGGCCGTCCTCGGTCGCTTTGGTTTGAATCTCGTCCAGCCGGGCCGCCTTCGCCGCGCGGGTCGCCTCGAGGTCCTTGATTTGTTCGGTGTAGGTCTTCTTCATGGGCCGTCCCTGCCGCGGCGTGATCTTCACGCCGCGCACAGTGTCCGAAACGCCGGACGTGGTGGATTCAGCGACCGGTGCCTCAGTGCCAAGCGCGGCGAGGTCCGTGTCGAATGCGCGGAGCGCTTTCGTTGAGAGGATGGCGGCGGCGGTGTTCGCGGGAATGGTGACGGCGCTGAGTTCGATCCACATCCACTTCACGAAGCGGAAGCCGGTGATGTTGTCATCGTCGTCGGTGATCAGCTCGACCTTCAGGCCACGGAAGCCAATCGACAGGCCGCGCACGAGACCCGTTTTGATGGTGTGCCACGCTTCGTCGAGGCGATCCTTCAGGCGGCCTGGCTCGTCGAAGCGCGAGAGGCGCGCCTGGATTTCGATCCCGGCTTTCGTATGTTTCGCGGCGAAGACTTCGCCGATGGGTTGCTTCGCGTCGTGCTGCCAGAGCAGCGGAATCGGCAATTTGAATTCGGCGCCGGCCGGATCGACGATGTCGCCGGCGCGGTCGGTTTCAGCGTTCGTCGCGATGCCGGTGATGAGGCGCTGCTCGCCGCTCTCGTCGAGGGCCTTGATCGTCAGCAGGCTATAGATGCGGCGTTCGTCGTCGGACATGGGGCGCCCGCAGTGTGACCCCGGCGCCAGGCGCCCGCCGAGTTTTCACATGAAAACCCCTCCAACCGGTGAGACGGCTCGATACGGCTCGATACGTCTCGAGACGGGTCCCGTGTTTATTTCAGGTGACAATTAGACCGCTCTAATTCATACTTCTTACATCACATATTCCCACCCGATACCCGGGGGAATCAACGAGGAGGCGAAATGACGAACCACTTCAACATCGTTCTACCGGAACAAGGCCTGCGCTGCACGACGGCCGAAGCTGAGGCCATCCGGACGGCACTGGAGTCCGTGGGGCTCTCGCCACGCGGGATTGCGGACCCCGCATGGCACGGCTTCGAATTCAACCACTATGACGACGTGGGCTATCTCGAGGCGCCCGAGAACGGCCTCTGGGACGCGTTGCCGGACACGGTGCTGGCGCTCATGGCCGCCCTGATTGTGCGCGCCGGTCTACCGCATTTGGAATTTCACACCTCGCAGCGGCACATCAGCGGCACGGCGTTCTCGTACCGGGCGCCCGGCGGCAGCGGGTTTCGCATCATGGCCGACGGCACGCTGGTCGCGCACTAACACCGGGACGGGCGCGAGGTTCGCGCCCGTTCTTTTTCAAAAAGTGGAGAGCTTATGAACAAGAAACAGGAACCCACGGCAACCCCGTTCACCGCGCGCCCACAGTGGGCGCGTTGCATCACCTTCGACGGCCTACCCGGCGGGCCGGTCACCGTCAAGGTCCTGGGCGACGAGACACTGGCGAAGGCCTCGCGCGACGCGTTGCTGACCGTGCTCGGCGCGCACGGCATCCACGTAGACGCGCCCGCGAAGAAGGGGGTCGCATGAGGCCCCGGGCGGCGTGCTTCTTGATGCTGCTCGTCCTCGCGCTGGCCGGCTGTGGCCGCGTGCAGACGACGACAGAGGACCAGTGCAGGAACGACACTCGGTGCGCGTACGAACGCGTGTTACGCGACCACCTGAAGGACGGCGCGTCGGCGCGCTTGCGCCACGTCTCGCTCCGTCAGGAGTTTGATCGCTGGACCCAGTTCAACACCCCAATCGGCTGGCGGACCCAGAGGCCGCGCGTGGCGATGTGCGGCGAGGTCAACGCGAAGAACATTTACGGCCGTGATACCGGCTTCGTTCCGTTCGTCGTCACGCCGGACCGCAGTGTATTTGTCGCCGTGGACGACTGGCGGCCACCGCCAGGCTTGGGCATCGGCACCGCCGCGAGCGGTGATGCCATACCCGAGCAGAAGTTTGTCGACCTCTATTGCGCGCCAGCCCCGAGCTCGCGGAAGGAGGTCGCGCCATGAAGTTCGTGTTCGATCTGCAGATCACGATCGATAGCGTGAACACGGTCGCCGAGGCGATCAACGAAGCGCACGGCATCGCGGCGGACCTGTCGGAGATTGAGGGGATCGACGCGGAGTTCGATGGCGACGTCGAAGAGGTGGAGGATGAGAATGGCTAGGTTCAGAATCGAGCGCACGGAGCTGCATACCCGCGTCTGGATTATTGACGCGCCGGACGAGGCGACCGCGCTCGAGCAATACATGGACGAAGAGGACGTCGAGGAATATGAGTACCACAGCGGTCAGCCCGACGTGCGGGTCGAGGATGTCACGGTCCCGGACACGATGGTCGATTGGCGCTACGAAGTCGCGAACGGCGACACGCGCCTCGGCTACGACGAGTGGCTCGCTCATAAGCGCGAGGACCGCGTGTGCACCGATAGTCCGGACTGTGGGCGCCTGGGCTGCGCGGATTGCCAGCGGTCCTATGGGCCGCGCGGATGAAGAATGAACGTGGATAGCATTCAGCCCACTGACTGCTACACGGTGAACGGGTTGTAGGTACAAGACCGACTAAGGCTCGGCATTCACCCGCGATGTTTAGTGTTGTCTTCGCGGGGGTCTACGCCTTTGCTTATGGCCCAAGTAACCCGAACGGCAGCCCGCCATGTGGTCGGTGGGTTGAATCCTGTCCACGTCTACCTAGCTAGGTATACCTAGCTAGGTAATTCCCCTAATTGCGCCGCAGGTACGCGGCGATTTCTCGGACCGTTTTGGCCGTCACGATGATTTCGGTTTCCGGATTCGCGAGTGACGGCCGCGCGCAGTCCAAGCACATGAGGACATTCGGGGCGGGCACATCCGGCCGATGCTGCACCGGGCGCGCGCAGGTCGCACACGCCGCGATGACGTTATCCGCGTAGTACGGCGGATCGGTGAGCGGCGCGCAGACCACGACGAGGACGTCGCGTGGCGTGGTCATCGTTCATCTCGTCGGTTTTTCTCGCAGACGACGCACCGTCTCACATAACGCGGCCCGCCGGCGCGCACGGAATGACACTCCTGCTGATGCCCGCATGTCAGGGTGACGGACCAGTACTGTGGACGAGTCTCAATAGACTTGATGACGGCGACGCTGCCCCACGGTTTCAACGTAGTCTCGCGCATCTACGTCGGATAGAGCATCTGCAGCATGAGCCGCCGGCGCTCGAGCTCCCGCTCCGCGCGGGGGCGCTCGCTCGCCGTTTCTCGATCGAGCGTGGCGCGCAACAGCGGGAGTCCGCTCTCGACCGAGGCCTCGACTTCCGCGCGGGTCGCCGCGCGCCCTTCTCGATACCAGGCCACCTCGTGCGGATCGCCGATCTGAATGAGCGGCTTCTGCTGCGCGTCGCGGAAGATGCGAAAGGTCGCCGTGGTCCAGAGCATCACGACGCCGGGATTGCGCAGGAGGGGCTGGCCGCCGGGCTCCTCGGCATCCGGCGGGAGGTTGCCGTCGCGGCGGACCATGTGCGGCCGAGACAGGAACGGACAATTGCGCACCGCCCAGATCGCGCAGTCGCGGTGACTCGCGGGCTCGGAGGTCGTCCGGTTGATGCCGCACATCGGCCCGATGACGAACATGAGCCATTTCCCCATGACCTCGCCGCACGTCCAACAGCGGCGCTCGACGACTGCGCGCTTGAACTTGCGCTGGTCCACGACGCGATGATCGGGCACGCCGTCGATCCAATCCACGAACCACGGCACCGGATAACCGCGCGCATCCAGCGGCAGCGTGCGCATGCGCGGGGGGAGCGTCGCGTAGTCGATGTCGGGTCGGGTCAGGGTGTCCGTCATCGGCGTCTCCTTTACTCCGTTATGGTCGTGATGCCGTACGGAGGCACATGGGCGATGACTTCGACGTGAGACACCTCACCGCGTTTCATGCGCTCACGGCACACGGCCAGTTCTATGTCGCGGCTAGCTTCGCCTCGATGCGTCGTTTCCAATAGCAATTCGCCGCCGCGATTCGGGGGCGCGAAGATCCGCAACGTGTAGTCCCAATCCGGTTGCAGCATGCTTTCCTCACTTTAAGCGCCTGTTGATGATCATGTCGCGCAGCGCCCCGGCGAGCGTCGTGCGCCGCGTCTTCGCGAGCTGGAGCAGCCGATCATAATCACTGACCGGCAACGTCGTCGAGACCGGTGTCGAGGGTTCGTCGCTCACACGCGGGCGGCCGCCGCGACGCCGTTCCGGCAGGATCACCAACGCGGGTGGGTCGGTGTTGTCGTCGCTCATTTTGGGCCTCCCAAAAACAACAACTGATATTCGGGCTCGCGCGGCGGTTCCACCGAGAGCACCTTCGCCGCGATCAACATCGCGACGGCGCCATCGATCCGCTTCGACTGGTTGCGGGGTTTCACGGGCCGAATCCGTCCGGCATCGTCGGTCTTCACCGACACGTTTTCCCAACACCACCGTAGGACGCGGTGGGCGTCGTGATGCACCCGTCGCCCTTTGATCAGCGCCTCGACGACCTGCGACGGCTCGGAGATCATCTTGTAGTTCTGCAGGACCTCGAGCATCTTCAGCCCCCCGAGGTCGCGCAGCTTCGTGGCGAGGTCGGTCGCAAACGCCGGGTCATAGCCGACCAACCCCTGTTTCAATCGCGGATAGCGCGGCAGGATCTTCGTGGTGATGTCGTTGTAGATGTGGGTGTAGTCGATGACGTCGCCCTCCGTCGCCGTCACCAGGCCTTGCTCGACCCACAGCGCATAGGGCACGCCGTCCTGGTGCTCGTGCTGCCGCATCGTGTTCTGGGGAATCCAGAAGTACGGGCGGCAGAAGAGTTCGTAATTCAATTCGATCCGGCGCGTGACGATCTCGCCGGTGTCTTCTTCGGTCTTCACGTCGACGGTGACGGGCTCGGCCAGGTAGCGGCGAAACACGACGTGGAAACACGCGAGGTCCCATTTCTGCGCCAAGTCGAGTCCGGCGCCGCACTCGAGCGTGACGAGCTCGGCGTCGTCGAGCGGGCCCGCACAGGCGTCCCACCATTCGATCGGAATCCACGCCGTCGCTTGGTTCGTCCATTTGTTCAGGTGATAGCGCAGGAAGTCGTTGCGTTTGCGAGGTTCGCTGCGCGCCTCGCGGCACTCTTCGACGACGGCCCGATGCTGCACGGTCGTCCCATGGCCCGGATTCACGCTGCGCCAGATCTTCGGGTCGGTCCAATCTTCCTCGGGCTGGATTTCGAAAATCACCGGCAGCGTTTCTTCGATGTCGGTGGCGCCCGTGAGCACGCGCTTCGCCAGTTCGTACTCTTCGAAGCAGATGCCCTCGTCGTCGGTGCCCGCGTGCGTGATGATCACCATCATGGGTTGCCGGCGTTTCGCCATCGACTTGCGCAGGGCTTCGAAGAGGTCGCGGTTCCGCTGGGCGTGCAGCTCGTCGAGGATGATGCCGTGCGGACGATACCCGTGCTTGGTCGAGGCATCCGAGGAAATGACCATCAACTTCGCATAGAGGTCCGGCCAGGCGATCGTATTTTTCAGGATCACCGATCCGTCGTACAGGTCCGGCGAATTCTCGACCATGATCTTCGCGTTGTCGTGGACGATACGTGCCTGCTCGCGGTCGGCCGCCACGGCGTAGACCTCGGCCGCCGATTCGCCGTCGTAGCGTGCGAGATAGATGCCCAGGCCGGCGCCCAACGGCGATTTGCCCCACCCCTTCGGGCAGAACGCGAAGACCTTCCGGAAGCGCCGCGTGCCATCGCTCGTGCGGCGCCAGCCGAACGCCGGTTTCACGATGAGCAACGCTTGGTCCGCCCGCAATTCGAACGGCAGCCCCATGAAGGCGCCCATGTGATGCTGCAAAAAGCACGGGAAGAAATCCGCCGCCCGGTCGGCCTTCTCCGGATCGAAGTAGTAGCGCCCGCGATGGGTTTCCCAACGATCACGCAGCGTGGACCAGGTGGCGCGAAAGTCCATCGTGACGCCGGGCCAGCGCTCGTGCGGCGGCCGGCCGCCGCCCCACCAATGCCGCCGCCCTCGAGCCCGCGGCGGACGTTCGTCCAGCTCGGTGTGGTTCATGCTCACCCGCCTGAGCTCTGGAAGAACTTCGCGCGCCGTCGATCGATCGATCCGGTCGGGGCGCGGTTCACCACCTTCACGCGCGATCGCGAGCTCGGCGTCAGCCCGAGTTCGGTGTCCACCTGAATCAAGAGTTTTAGCGTGCGGTTCGCCATCGCCAGCGCCGGATTCGGCATCGGATACCCGTGTTTCCCCGCGACGACGAGATTGGCGAATCGACTCGCGTCCGCGAGCTGGGACCGCCGCGCGGCCCAGAGCTCACAATGCGCGATCGCCATCGCTCGATCGGCCGCCGTCACCTGGCCGGTCGCCACCGCCGGCGCGATCGTGCGCTCCCATTCGGCGCGGGCCTCGGGGTCCTTCAATTCATCCGGACACGCCTCGTCGAGTCGCTCGGGCTTCGGTTCCTCCGTGTTCACCTTCCGGTGGCCCGGGTTGCCCTGGAGAATCTTGAGGACGGTGGCGGTCGGTTTGCGGCCTCTCATCGTGGTCTGAATCCCTGTGTCACGTATGGTGCACCATGCCTCAACCCCTCGGGCATCTGCCGTAAACGCCGACGGCACCGGCGCCGATTCCCCGTGCAACCTGACGTACGCATGTCGCGCGCCGCGCCCGGCTCGAGCGGCGCGGGTTCTCGATTTGGCCCGATACCCCCTGTTTGAATTTCGCGGGCGCGTGCGTCAGGCGCCTTCGGCGTCCCGGAGGCATGGGCTGTTGGAACATCGAAGGCCCCCCCCGGGGGGTAGGGGTAGGGGTAGGGGTAGGGGTAGGGGTAGGGGTAGGGGTAGGGGTAGGGGTCCAGCCCGGCACCCTTCCGAGCCCCGACCATTCCCGGGCCAAAATATATTTCAAAAGTGCGAATTCCCTAACGTTTCTCACGATTTCCGGCCTCTACCGTCAAAATCCCTAACGTTTTCTCTCGTTTCCACTCTAATTTGCATTTACAATCAAAGCGCTCCGTTTTATACTCTTTACATGCTCAATTACGGGCATCACAACAAAGGCGTTTTCACAATGGCAAATCGCAAAAAGGCTCAAACGGTTCCAACCACTCCAACCACTCCGGCACCCACACCGGCACCGGCACCCACACCGGCACCAAAGGCAAAGCCGGATTACAGGGCTGCAGCACTCAAGGCATGGGTTACCATTCGGGCAAAAAAGGCGGCAGCATTGGCCGCTTCCACACCCACACCGGCACCACCCACGGAAATTCCGGCACCCATCCTCATCAACAAAAAGGGCAAGGGCAAAAAAGCCGCCTAAAAACGGCGCACCCTCTCTCTCTCTCCAACCCCTCGCTTTCGGGCGGGGGGTTTTTTTTTGCCCGCACGAAATGGACGAAGGGGTAGGGGTAGGGGTAGGGGTAGGGGTAGGGGTAGGGGTGGGGGTAGGGGGGGTCAGGGCGGCGGGCCATGGGCCGGCCGGTCTACGGCGTCGGGGGAGGCCTGGGCAACTTGCGGCCGGTTTGGAACTTGCGGCCGGGGAACTTGCGGCTGGCCAGGGAACTTGCGGCCGGCTGGAACCTTGCGGCCGCCTGGGAACTTGCGGCTTGGCTGTTGCGGCGCCGGGCCTTGCGGCCGGTTTGGCGCTCGGTCTTGCGGGCGTGGCACGTCCGGCAGAGTAGCTGGATCCGGTTGCCGTCGCAGACGATGTCGGGGAAGTCGCGCTCGGCCTTCGTGAGCGGTGGTTCGTGGTCGAGGTGCAGATGGTCCAGCACATAGAGCCCCGCTTGCAGACAGGCACTGTCCGCGGTGCGCGGGCCCGTCGGGAGCGTGGCGCCGCAGCGCGGCACGAGGCCGTGCTCGACGAGCTGCTCAATGAATCGCCGACGGAAGTTGCGCCAGATGCGATCGTACCCACGCGACGCGGCCGATCCGCGATGGTGGGAGAGTTCCTCCGCACAGCTCGGACACGCGGTGCCGCTCTTCGTGAGACGGCCACAGCCGCCGCACAGGACGACGGGCGCCGCTGGCATTTCACCTCACACCCACGCCCGACAGGATGATGGCGAAGAGCCACAACGCGAGCCCCAGGGCCACGAG
>Ga0075429_100000043_pt1 | contig 57531 bp, 60 predicted proteins | sample RhiMetdeltSRZDD3_FD_75295 | JGI IMG/M metagenome (GOLD analysis project Ga0075429, IMG submission 75295) | Populus rhizosphere microbial communities from Tennessee, USA - Rhizosphere MetaG P. deltoides SRZDD3 | ecosystem: Host-associated > Plants > Roots > Rhizosphere > Soil | place: USA...
GGTGCGCTGAACGGGGCCGCCTTGCGCACGTTCGACTCGGCGCGTTGCTCGAGCTGGCGGAAGCCGTTCGATCGCCGCACCGAGACTTGCTGCGGCGCCCCGTCCCTGCCGATGCGGATGTCGAGCACGACGATCGACTTCAGCACTTCGGGAATCGGATCGCTGAACAGATCCGTGCTCGCGCTCGCGATCTGCTTCGCGACTTCGACCTTGTAGTCCGGCAGCGTGGTGGCGCGCGTCGAGCGTCGAGGTGCAGGTGTGGGCACGGAAGGTACCTTGGCGACGGGGCCGGGGGGAGAAACTTCGGGCTGCAGTGGCGGCGTCTCGGGGCGCTGCGTCGCGCAGCCCGCGAGAATCACCGTGCAAGTAATCATGGTTCCGAAACGGCGCAATGGCATCAGACTCCCTCCAGCCCGTAGGACCCCGCCAGCACCTATTCGTTCACCGCTACGCGGCCACGCGGCTCAGGCGCACCGGGATGCGCCGGGGGCCGAACGGCTTGCCGAATTTCTGGTAGCGCCCGGGAAGTTGCGTGCCGCAGTGAGTACAGGCGCCCTGTTCGCTCAGGTGATAGGCGCGGATCGCGTACCAGTCACGCACGATGACCGGGTTCTCGCAGGAGGGGCAATAGGTCGTTCCGCCCTCCTCGTCGTGCACATTGCCGGTGTAGACGTAGCGCAGCCCCGCGAGCTGCGCGATGTCGCGGGCGCGCTGCAGCGTCGCCGCCGGCGTTGCCGATACGTCGGTCATCTTCCAGTCCGGATGGAACGCCGTGAAATGCAGCGGCACGTCGGTGCCGAGGTTCTGCCGGACCCACTTGCACTCGGCCTCGATCTCGGCGTCGGAGTCGTTCTTGCCCGGGATCAGCAGCGTCGTGATCTCGGTCCACACGCTCGTTTCTTTGACCAGATAGACGAGCGTGTCGAGCACCGCGGCGAGCTTGCCGCCGCAGATGCGGAAGTAGAAATCCTCGGTGAACGCTTTCAGGTCGACGTTCGCCGCATCCATCTTGGCGTAAAACTCGCGCCGCGGTGCGGCATGCATGTAGCCCGCAGTCACGGCGACGGTCTGCACGCCCCTCGCATGACACGCGTCCGCGATGTCCATCGCATACTCGGCGAAGATCACCGGATCGTTGTAGGTGAACGCCACGGACTTGCAGCCGAGCTGGATCGCCGCCTGCGCGATCATGTCCGGCGTGGCGGCATCCATCAGCTTGTCCATCTCGCGCGACTTCGAGATGTCCCAGTTCTGGCAGAACTTGCAGGCAAGGTTGCATCCGGCGGTGCCGAACGAGAGGATCGAGGTGCCGGGATAGAACTGGTTGAGCGGCTTTTTCTCGACCGGATCGACGCAGAAGCCCGACGATCGGCCGTAGGTCGTCAGGACCATCCGCCCGCCTTCCATCTTGCGAACGAAGCACAGGCCGCGCTGCCCCTCGTGCAGCCGGCAATCGCGCGGGCACAGGTCGCACTGAATGCGGCCGTCTTCCAGCGCATGCCACCAGCGCCCCGGATAGCTCGTTTCCGGGATCAATGGAGCGCTTCCTCTTTCCATTTCGCAACCCGGTAGCGCCGCACGGTGCAGCGGCCGAGACTCGTTTCCGCGGGGATGCCGGCCTTGCGCTTGAGCTCGGCGAAGAACTGCCTCTTGTCGGGCAACCCTTCCCAAACCTGCGGCAGATAGGTCGCGCGCTTGCCCGCACACTCGAGGATGATGCCGTCCTCGCCGGCGCGCACCTGCGCGAGCAAATCCGTCTCGTCGGCGAAGCGGATCGTCTTCGGCCTCGAGAGCAGCGAGACTTCGAGCGCGCAAAACGGCCACTCCTCCTTCGTGAGCGACGGGAAGCGCGGATCGCGGAGCGCCGCAGCGACCGCGTTCGCCGCGATGTCCTCGCGCAGAGGGCGATGCGCCTCGAGGCTGCCAATGCAACCACGCAGCTTGCCGTCCTTGAGAAGCGTGACAAATGTCGCGGCAGTCTGGCCAAGCCACGAATCCCGATCGCTTTCCTGCATGGCGCCAATCCCCAGCTCGCGGGCGATCGCGGCGCGCGCGAGCGCGAGAAGCTTTCCTCCCGCGCCGTCTGCCGTCACGCGCGGGCCGTCGTCGAGCGCGAACGCGGAATAGCCGACGACGCGGCCCTTGCCGCCCGCGGTGTCCCCGGAGTTGTTCGCTGCCAGCGGCCGGATCGACAGCCCCTTGGCGCGCGCGAGCTGCAGCAGCCCGTTCAGCGGCGTGGCGCCGCACGCTTCCTCGTGATCGATATCGGTTGCGTACGCAGCGATTCGCGCCAGCGTCCTGCCGTCGATGCTGCGCGCCTCGTCGTACGGGTGATAGTGCGAAAGATCGGTGGACACGACGACGAGCGTCTCTTCTCCGCCCCAGAGCCGGTCGATCGTCTCGGCCACCTCGGAGGCGCTCGCGCTCCCGACCGCGAGCGGCACCAGCGTGAACGGGCCGAGCGTCTTCTGCAGGAACGGAACCTGCACCTCGAGCGAGTGCTCCATCGCGTGCGCGGGCTCGCTCGTGACCACCTGCTGGAGGTGCGCGATCGCAGCGCATGCGGCGCGATCGATCGGCACGCGGCCCAGCGGCGTCTCGAACCCGTCGCAGAGCGGCAGCGCGAGTCCGCGCACCGCAACCCGATGCACCGGCCCGAGGAGCACGACGCGCTTCACGATGCCCCGCGCCGGCGCGAGCTCGTCGTACGCGGCCGCTGCGACCGGACCCGAGTAGATGTAGCCGGCGTGCGGGACGATCAGCGCCTTCGGATGCCCCATCCGGGGCTCGAATTGCTCGACGCCATCGAGCAGCTCGTCGACCTCGGCTGCGAGCTGCCGCGGGTCTGCGGGGTAGAAGGTACCCGCGACCGCGGGCCGGCGAATCTTTTCCATGTTCCTCGCGATCCTTTACGCCTGGGGAAATCCTGCGTCAAGCGTCTCCAGCACGCCCTCGAGCGCGCGTGCGACGGACTGACGACGCACAGACTCCCGATCGCCCGCGAAGTTCCTGCTTTCCGTCCTCGCCCCTTCCCTGGTCGCCCATGCAAAGCACACCAGCCCCACGGGTTTTGCAGCGGAGCCGCCGGAAGGGCCCGCGACTCCGGTGACTGCGACCGAGATCGTGCCGCGGCTGCGCTCGAGTGCGCCGAGCGCAAGCTCTCGCGCCGTGGCCTCGCTCACCGCTCCATGCTGCTCCAGCGTCTCGTGCCGCACGCCGAGCAGCTCCTCTTTCGCTGCGTTCGAATACACGACGAACCCGCGCTCGAACCACTCGGAGGAGCCGGCGACGGCAGTCACCGCCTGCGACACCCACCCGCCGGTGCACGATTCCGCAGTGACCAGCGAAGCACGCTGCTCGCGCAGTCGAGCCCCGACCCGCGTCGCCTGCAGGACCAGGGGATCCGCGGTCACAGCAGGAAGCGCTTGGCGAGCGCGAGAACGACCAGCGCGTATCCCGCGGCGAGCACATCGTCGAACATGACGCCGAACCCTCCTTTCAGGCGACGCTCGATGTTACGGATCGGCGGCGGCTTCACCACGTCGAAGAAGCGGAACAAGAGGAAGGCCGTGATCTGCCACCAGGGTTCGTCGGGAAGCAACGCGAGCATGCCGAGGAACGCCACCACTTCGTCCCAGCACATGGAACCATGATCGGCGACGCCGAGGTGCCGCCCGGTCAGCTCGCACGCCCATACGCCGACCGCGAACAGCAGCACCACGATCGCAAGCGTCTCGGCCGGCCCATAGGCCGGACGGATCAACCACCACAGCGGAAACGCAAGCAGCGTGCCGACCGTCCCGGGAGCGAAGCGCGACACGCCGGCACCGAAGCCGAGCGCGATGAAATGCGCCGGGTGCGTGTAGGTGAACGCAAACCCGGGTCGCGTCGGGATCATGCGGAGAAGTGATCGAAGCCGCGGGCGACCGGAATTTCATTCCCGTGGCGATCGGCGATCGACAAGGTCGGGTCGCCCGGACGAATGGTGCCGACGCGCGCAAGCGGAACGCCCGTGTCGCGCGCCACGTCCTCGATCGCCGCGCGCACGCCCGGCGGCGCAGTGAAGACGAGCTCATAGTCGTCGCCGCCCGAGAGCACGCATTGACGCTCGAGCTCCGGCGTCCCAACGCGCGCAAACGCCGCGCACTTCGGCAGCCGGTCATAGTGGACAAGCGCCCCGCACGCGGAACGCTCGAGGATATGCCCCAGGTCCTGGGCAAAACCGTCCGACACGTCGATCGCCGCATTGGCGTGCGCGCGCAGCCGCTCACCGAGCGCAACGCGCGGCTCGGGCTCATGCAGCCGCCGCTCGGCGTCGTCGATGCCCGGGTGCGCAAGCGCGAGGGCAGCGCCGCCGAGCTCGCCCGAAACCCAGACGTCGTCGCCGGGCCGCGCAGCGTCGCGTCGCAGCGCCCGCCCCTCGGGCACTTCGCCGAGGATGCAGATGCAGATCGAACGAGGGCCGCGTACCGTGTCCCCGCCGATCAGCTCGACGCCGAACCGTGCGGCGAGAGCGAAGAGCCCGTCGGCGAATGCGGCGATCCAGGCCTCCTCTGCGTCCGGCAGCGAAAGTGCGAGGGTCAGCCAGCGCGGCGTCGCTCCCATCGCCGCCATGTCGGAGAGATTGACGGCGAGCGCCTTGTGGCCGAGCTTGCGCGGATCCGCTGCGGCGCGAAAATGCCGCCCTTCCACGAGGAGATCCGTGGATACGGCGATCTCCATCCCCGCGTTCGGGCGCACGAGCGCTGCATCGTCGCCGACGCCCAGCACCGCGCAGACGGGCCGCTCAAAAAAGCGCCGGATGATCTCGAACTCGGAAGGCACTACGCGGGCTGGCGCGTGCCGGCGAGCTCCTGCGGGCGAAGCTGCGCGGCCAGCTTTTCCAGAACCCCGTTCACGTACTTGTGCCCGTCGGTGCCGCCGAACACCTTGCCGAGCTCGATCGCTTCGTTGATCACCACCTTGAACGGCGTGTCGGTCCGCTCGGCGAGCTCATAGGCGCCGATGCAGAGAATCGCGCGCTCGACGGGAGACAACCGCAGGAAGGCACGGTCGAGCGCCGGCGTGATGCGCTGCTCGAGCTCCGCCGCGCGGCTGGTGACGCCGCGGATCAGGTCTTCGGCGAGCGCCTGGTCGCAGCGCTCCCAGCCGTCCTGCGTGCGCGCCTCGGCGAGCGCGTCCGCTCCCGCGACCTGCCACGCGTACAGCGCCTGCAGAGCGATCTCGCGCGCGCGGCGGCGCGCTGCCTTCAGCGCCATCGTTCCGCCAGCTGGCGCTTCAGCTGCGCCATCTCGTGCGCGACCCGCACCGCTTCTGCGCCCTTGTCCTGGCGCGCACGCGCCTGCGCCTCGTCGTCGGTCGTGAGGATGCCGTTCGCGACCGGGATCCCGGTCTCGAGCGCCACGTCCATCACGCCGCGCGCGGACTCATTCGCGACCACGTCGAAATGGTGCGTATCGCCGCGGATCACTGCGCCGATCGCGACCAGCGCGTCGAACCGGCCACACTGCGCAAGCCACTGCAGCGCGATGGGAATTTCCAGTGCGCCGGCGACGGCAATGAACTCCGACTCCGCTCCGATGCGCTCGATCTCCGCGCGCGCAGCAGCGAGCAGCAGGTCGCAGATCTCTGCGTTGAAGCGGGAATGGACCACGCCCAGCCGCACCCGCGCACCCGGCGGAGCGGTTCCCTGGTATCCGCCGCTCATTGCCGGGGCCGCTCGGCGTAGCCGGCAACTTCGAGACCGAAGCCGGTCATGCTCGGCATCTTGCGGGGCGCTGCCATGAGCCGCATGCGCCCGACGCCGAGGTCGCGCAGGATCTGCGCGCCGATGCCGTACGTGCGCAGATCGTAGCCGCGCACCGGGCGCGGCGGCGCATCCGGCGCCCCTTCTGCGATTCGCGCCTCGAGCGCCGCGTCGCTCTGCGCGCAGTTCAGCAGCACCATCACACCGCACCCGGCCTCACGGATCGCCGCGAGCGCCTGCGGGATGCTCCAGCTGTGGCTGCCCGGGCCCGCATCGAGGAGGTCGACGATCGACAGCGGCTCATGCACGCGCACCAGCGTCTCGCGCGCCGCCACGATGTCGCCGCTGGCGAGCGCGATATGGGTGGCGCCGGCCGGAAGGTCGCGATACGCGACCATGCGGAACCTGCCGTGAACGGTGTCGATCCCGCGATCGGCGATGCGCCGCACCAGCGACTCGTTCGCATTGCGGTAGTGGATCAGGTCGGCGATCGTGCCGATCTTGAGATCGTGCTGCGCGGCGAACTGCAGCAGGTCCGGGAGCCGCGCCATGCTGCCGTCGTCTTTCATGATCTCGCACAGCACTGCCGCCGGCGTGAGTCCGGCGAGCCGTGCTAGATCGCAGCAAGCCTCGGTATGCCCTGCCCGCATCAGCACGCCACCGGCTTCCGCGATGAGCGGGAACACATGGCCGGGTTGCACGATGTCGGAAGGCTTTGCGCCGGGCGCCGCGGCAACCTTGATCGTCAGCGCCCGATCATGCGCCGAGATTCCGGTCGCTATGCCTTCGGCGGCCTCGATCGATGCGGTGAAATTGGTGCCGTGGCGCGAGCGGTTCTCGCTGACCATCGGCTTGAGTCCGAGGCGCGCAGCATGCTCGGGCAGGATCGGCATGCAGACGAGGCCACGACCGTGGCGGGCGAGGAAGTTCACCTTTTCCGCGGTGACGAAATCCGCGGCGAACACGAGGTCGCCCTCGTTCTCGCGGTCCTCGTCGTCGACCAGGATGACGATGCGGCCCGCGCGAATCTCGCCGATGATCTCGGCGATCGGGCTGATCGCAGTTCTTTCGCGGCGCATGGCGCGGATTATATGCCGCGCCGGCCCTCCCGAGTCCGAGGGGTGCGAAGCGGAACGCGCTACTCGGCGCTGCCGGTTTCGCTCTCGGCGCTGCCCGTGCGCTCGCGGATGCGCGCCGACTTGCCGGAGCGCTTGCGCAGGTAATAGAGCTTGGCGCGCCGCACGTCGCCCTTTCTCTTCACCTCGATCGACGAGATGAGCGGCGAGTAGGTCTGGAACGTGCGTTCCACGCCCTCGCCCGACGAGATCTTGCGCACGATGAACGAAGAGCGCAGCCCGCGGTTGCGCTTGGCGATCACGATGCCTTCGAATGCCTGCTCGCGCTTCTTGTCGCCTTCGACGACGCCGACGCGCACGACGAGCGTGTCGCCGGGCGAGAAGTCCGGAATGCTCTTGCCGAGCCGCTTCATCTCTTCCTGCTCGAGTCGCTGGATCAGATTCATTTCTGCACTCCCTCTTCGCGCTGGAATTCATCCAGCAGCCTGGTTTCCTCTTCGCTCAGCCTGCGGGCCGCGATCAGTTCGGGCCTGCGCAGCCATGTCCGGCCGAGCGACTGCTTCAATCGCCAGCGCCGGATGTTCTCGTGATGCCCCGACAGCAGCACCTCCGGCACTCGCTCGCCTGCGAAACTCTCGGGCCGCGTGTATTGCGGGCAGTCGAGCAACCCGTCGGCGAACGATTCCTCGACCGCCGATTCTTCGTCGCCGAGCGCGCCCGGCAACTGGCGCACTACTGCGTCGATCAATGCCATTGCCGCCAGCTCTCCGCCGGTCAGCACGAAGTCTCCGAGCGAGAGCTCTTCGTCGACCCGGCGCCGCAGCAGCCGTTCGTCGACCCCTTCATAACGGCCGCACAGCAACGTTACCGCCTTCCGCCCCGCGACCTCGACCACCTTTGCATGGTCGAGCCTGCGCCCCTGCGGCGAGAGGTACAGGACCGGTCCGCCGCCGGCCGCGCGCACCGCGTCGAGCGTTTTCTCCAGCGGTTCGCCGAGCATCACCATGCCCGGGCCCCCGCCGTACGGCCGGTCATCCACGCTGCGGTACGCATCGGTCGTGAAATCGCGCGGATTCCACGCCTGGACGTGCCACAGCCCGCGCTGCAGTGCGCGCGCCGTGATGCCGCTCGCCGTCACCGCGGCGAGCATTTCCGGAAACAGCGTCACCACGTCGAAGCGGATCACCAGTCCGCTCCCCAGTCGACTTCGATCCGCCCGCCTTCGAGATCGACTCGCTTCACCACCGCCGGGACCCAAGGCAGCAGCCGCTGGCGTTTCTCGCCCGAAAGCTCCATCACATCCTGCGCGCCGCTCGACACCACGCCCTTCACGACGCCGAGCACGAGGCCCTGGGCATTCACCACCTCGAGGCCGACCAGGTCGGCCCAGTAGTAGATCCCTTCCTCCGGCTCCGGCAGCGCCGCCCGCGGCGCCGCAATCGTCTTGCCCTTCAGCGCCTGCGCCTGCTCGCGCGACTCGATCCCGGCAAGCTTCGCGAGCAGCCACGCCGAGTGCATTTTCGTCTGCTCGACGCGCCGTTCCACGCCCTCGACCCACCAGGTTGCCAGCGAGGACAGCGCGGCACGGTCGCCGGCTACCTTCATCCACCCGCGCACGCCGTACGAGCCGGCGGCGCGCCCCAGCTCGATCAGCGCTTCAGGCTGCTTTCTTTGCAAACTGCCGGACGAGGCGGGTCACGGTGGGCGAGAGCTTCGCGCCCTTGCCCGACCAGTGGGTCACCCGCTCCAGGTTGACCCGCAGCGCTTCGCGCCCTTCAGGCGCTTTCGGATCGTAGAACCCCACGCGCTCGATGAAGCGCCCGTCACGGGCGCGTCGCGAGTCGGCCACCACCACATGGTAGAAGGGCCGCTTCTTCGCGCCGCCGCGCGCCAATCGAATCACCACCATCGCAATACCCCGATTCCCGTGCGGAAAAAGGCGCGGATTATACGCGACGGCGCGGTCTCATGGGAAGCAAACCTTCAGTGCTGCGGCACGATGACCTGGATGTGGTCGCGGCTGACGTTGAGGAATTTCGAGGCGATCATCTGACGCCCGCCCACGGCGAGTTCCCAGACCTCGGCATCGGTGATCGCGATAAAGCCCTTGGCCTCGCTCATGTAATCGGTCACGCGCGCACCGGGGATCAGATCGATAAACCCCTTGATGCGGTAGCTCGCCGTCAGAATCGTGACTTTGGTGCGTGTTTCGTCCGCCATACCGTTTCCTCCGTTAGCGCATTCCCGGCAGCATTCCCTTCATGTTGCGCATCATGCGCGCGAGGTTGCCGCCCTTCATCATCTTCATCATCTTCTGCATCTGCTCGAACTGGTTCAGCAGGCGATTGACCTCCTGCACCGGGACGCCGGCACCGGCGGCAATGCGGCGCTTGCGCGACGCCTTGATGACCTCGGGCCGCACGCGCTCGTGCGCCGTCATCGAATTGATGATGCCCTCGATGCGCTTCAGCTGAGTTCCGTCCTGCAGCTGCGCGGGCTGGATGTGCCCCACCAGCTGCGCGGGCAGCTTGTCGGCGAGCGCGGCCAGGCCGCCCATCTTGTTCATCTGCTGAATCTGCTGCTTGAAATCCTCCAGGTCGAAGCCCTTGCCCTTCTGGATCTTATCGGCGACGCGCTTGGCTTCCTTCAGGTCGACCTGCTTGTGCGCTTCTTCGACGAGCGACACGATGTCGCCCATGCCGAGGATGCGTGACGCCATGCGACCCGGATGGAACGCTTCCAGCCCGGTGAGCTTCTCGCCCACGCCCGCGAACTTGATCGGCTTGCCGGTCACGTGGCGCACCGAGAGCGCCGCGCCGCCGCGCGCGTCGCCGTCGAGCTTGGTGAGCACCACGCCGGTGAGCGGCAGCGCGGCGCCGAACGCACGGGCGACATTCACCGCATCCTGCCCCTGCATCGCATCGACGACGAACAGCGTCTCGGCGGGCTGCAGCACCTGCTCGAGCTCGGCGATCTCGCGCATCATCTGCTCGTCGATCGCGACCCGCCCCGCAGTGTCGACGATGAGCACGTCGTAGTAGCGCAGCCGTGCGTGCTCGTGCGCCGCGCGCGCAATCTCGGCCGGCTGCTGGCCGATCTGCGACGGCAGAAAATCGACGCCCGCCTGCACGGCAATCACTTTCAGCTGCTCGATCGCGGCCGGCCGGTACACGTCGCAGGAAACGACGAGGACTTTCTTGCGCTGCTCGTGCTTGAGCATGCGCGCGAGCTTGCCCGCCGTCGTCGTCTTTCCGGATCCCTGCAGGCCGGCCATCAGGATCACCGCCGGCGGCTGCACTGCGAGATTGAGCCCTTCGTGCGACTCGCCCATCAGCCGCGCGAGCTCGCGGTGCACGACGCCGACGAGCGCCTGCCCGGGCGAGAGGCTCGCGACGACGTCCTGGCCCAGCGCCTTGTCCTTGACGGCCGAGATGAATTCCTTGACCACCGGCAGCGCGACGTCGGCTTCGAGCAACGCGACGCGCACTTCGCGCAACGCGTCCTGGATATTCTCCTCGGTGAGCCGCGCCTCGCCGCGGATCTGCTTGACGATCTTCGCGAGGCGTGCGGTCAGGTTGTCGAGCATGGGTGATAAACTGAAATGGTGTCCGACATTGTAATTCACGCCCTGGCGTCCGCGGCGTATGCGGGGCTGGCGTGGCATTTCTGGAACACGCGCTGGCACTCCGTTTCTGCGGATGCGGCGGCAGGCCTGGCCGGATGGGAGCGCGTCGCTCTGCTCGCGGCGCTGGCGTTCCACGGCGCGCTGCTTGCGAACGACGTGCTGCTCGCGCCGCAATTGCGCTTCGGCTTCGCGCAGGCGCTGTCGATCACGCTCTGGCTCGCGGTCGCGCTCTACTGGGTCGAGAGCCTGTTCGTCCGGCTCGATGGCTTCGAACCGTTGCTCCTTCCGCTCGCCGCCGTCGTGGCACCGTTGCCGGCGCTGTTTCCAGGGCTCGCGAGCCCGGGACTCTCCGCGACGCTCGAGTTCAAGCTGCATCTGCTGCTCGCGATGTGCGCCTACAGCCTGTTCACGCTGGCGATCCTGCACGCGGCGCTGATGGCGTTTGTCGAGCGCCGCCTGCACGGCTTGCGCCCCGCCGCAGGCGGCGAGTCGGCCTCGCTGCTCGCCGGGCCGCTGTCGCATCTGCCGCCGCTGTTGACACTGGAGCGGCTGCTATTCCGGCTGATCGGCGCGGCGTTCGTGTTTCTCACGTTGACGCTCGCGACCGGCATCGTGTTCTCGGAGACGCTGTTCGGCCGCGCGCTGCGCTTCGATCACAAGACAGTGTTCGCGGTGCTGTCCTGGCTGACGTTCGGCGCGCTGCTCGCAGGGCGCCTGCTCTACGGCTGGCGCGGGCGCACCGCGTTGCGCTGGACGCTCACAGGATTCGTGCTGTTGATCCTCGCGTATGTGGGAAGCCGCTTCGTGCTCGAGGTGATCCTCGGTCGGGGCTAGCGCCCGCATGGAAAACATCCCGCTCAGTTGGTTGTTCGGCGCGCTCGCGGCAATGCTCGTGCTCTCGGCGTTCTTCTCGATCGCCGAGACCGCCATGATGGCAATCAACCGATTCCGTCTTACGCACCTTGTCAGCGAGGGCAACCACAGCGCAATCCGGGTCGCCGAGATGCTGAAGCGAACCGACCGGTTGCTGGGCGGCATTCTGATCGGCAACACGCTGGCGATCACCGTTGCGACGACGATCGCCGGGCTCATTACGGTGCGTCTATTCGGCGACGACAAGATCGCCTATTTTCTGAGCCCGCTCGTCGTCGGATTCCTGATCATCGTGTTCGCGGAGGTCACCCCCAAGGTGATCGGCGCGACCCATCCCGAGCGCACGGCCCTGCTGCTGTCGTTCCCGCTCAAGATCGCGCTGCGGACGCTCGATTTGCCCGCGTGGTTCGTGAATCTCTTCGTACGGCCGCTGCTCTGGCTGCTGCGCCTGCGGCCCGACCCGAACGCCGAGGCGCCCAAGCTCTCGCCCGAGGAAATCCGCACGCTCGTGCTCGAATCCTCTACGTTCATGCCGAAAAAGCACGTCAGCATCCTGCTCAATCTGTTCGACCTGAGCGACATCACGGTGCAGGACATCATGCTGCCGCGCGCCGGCATCGAGTCGATCACGCTGGAAGAGCCGATCGAGAGCATCGTGCGCCAGCTCGCGACCAGCACCCACCGGCGGCTGCCGGTCTACCGGGATCGCGAGGGCGACGTCATCGGGATCCTGCACCTGCGCAAGGTTCTCGATCCGCTGCGCGCCGGCACGCTCACCAAGGCCACGATCGAGGCGCTGCTGGTCGATCCGTACTTCGTGCCTGCGTCGACGGCGCTCTTCGCCCAGCTCCAATACTTCCAGGAAGCGCACGAGAACGTCGCGCTGGTGGTCGACGAATATGGCGAGGTGATGGGGCTCGTGACGCTGGAGGACATCCTCGAGGAAATCGTCGGCAAGTTCACGCCGGCGCTGCCCTCGGCGGGTCGCTCGCTTCGCTGGGATGCGAGCGGCACCGCGCTCGCCGATGGGTCGATGCAGATTCGCGAGGTCAACCGGGCGCTCGGGCTGAGCCTGCCGATGGACGGCCCGAAGACGCTGAACGGCCTCATCCTGGAGCACCTGCAGGACATCCCCGAGGCCGATGTCTCGGTGAGAATTGCCGGCGTAGTGATCGAAATCACCCATGCGCAGGGTCGCTCGATCAAGACGGTGCGGCTCTTCAAGCCCGCCGAGACGCCCGTCGAAGAGATCGCGTAGCGCCAACTCGGGAAGCAACATACTTCCGCTCGCTCAGGGCGTTAGCGCGGGAACTTTAGGCTTTACAAAAAACCGGGTGCAGGGCATGATCAAAATCTCTCGCATTGCCTAGGAGCGGGCTATGGCGACGGCTACTGCAGCGGCCAAAGGACCGAAAGAGTTCACGTTCGCGTGGGAAGGGAAGGACAAATCGGGCAAGCCGGTGCGTGGCGAATTGCGCGCACCCGGCGAAGCGATGGTCAACGCCACCCTGCGGCGCCAGGGAATCGTCGTCTCGAAGGTCAAGAAACAAAGCACCAAGGGCGGCAAAGTCGGCCGCAAGGACATCGCCCTCTTCACCCGCCAGCTCGCAACGATGATGAAGGCCGGCGTGCCGCTGCTGCAGTCCTTTGACATCGTCGGCAAGGGCGCTCCCAACCCGGCGGTCGGCAAGCTCGTCTACGAGATCAAGACCGAAGTCGAGACCGGGTCCTCGCTCGCGCAGGCGTTCCGCAAGTACCCGCTGTATTTCGACCAGCTGTTCTGCAACCTGGTGCAGGCCGGCGAGCAGGCCGGTATTCTCGAGACGCTGCTCGACCGGCTCGCGACCTACCAGGAAAAAATTCTCGCCATCCAGTCGAAGATCAAGTCGGCGCTGTTCTATCCGATCGCGATCATCGTCGTGGCGTTCATCATCACCGCCGTGATCATGATCTTCGTCATTCCGGCGTTCAAGGAAGTGTTCTCGAATTTCGGCGCCGACCTGCCCGCGCCGACGCTGTTCGTCATGGCGATCTCGGATTTCTTCGTGAAATACTGGTATCTGATTTTCACCCTCGCGATCGGCGGCGTGATCGGCTTCCTGCAGGCATGGAAGCGCTCGCTCGCGGTGCAGATCTTCATGGACCGCCTGATGCTGAAGATGCCGATGTTCGGCGAGCTGGTGCGCAAATCCGTCATCGCGCGCTGGACGCGCACGCTGTCGACGATGTTCGCGGCGGGCGTGCCGCTGGTCGAAGCGCTCGATTCCGTGGGCGGTGCCTCGGGCAACTACGTGTACGCGGTGGCGACCAAGCAGATCCAGAACGAGGTCTCTACCGGAACCTCGCTCACCAACGCAATGCAGAACGTCAACGTGTTTCCGTCGATGGTGCTGCAGATGGTCTCGATCGGCGAGGAGACGGGCGCGCTCGACGGCATGCTCAGCAAGGTCGCGGACTTCTATGAGGCCGAGGTCGACGACGCGGTCGAAGCGCTGTCGTCCCTGATGGAGCCGGTCATCATGGTGGTGCTCGGCACGTTGATTGGCGGCATGGTGATCGCGATGTACCTGCCGATCTTCAAGATGGGCCAAGCCGTCTAGATGTCGTTCGTCGGCTGGCTCGGCCAGCCTGCGGTGCTGCCCTGGGTCTCGCTCGTCTTCGGCCTGTGCGTCGGCTCGTTCCTCAACGTGGTCATTCATCGGCTGCCCAAGATGCTCGAGCGCGAGTGGCGGGCGCAGTGCGCGGAGCTCGCCGCCGCGGACGGTCCCGCGGTCGCCCAGGGACCGGCGCACCCGAAGGAATCGCCGTACAACCTCTGGACTCCTCGATCGGCCTGCCCGGGCTGCGGCAAGGCGATTCCAGCGATGCACAACATCCCGGTGCTCTCCTGGATCCTGCTGCGCGGCCGCTGCGCGGCATGCCAGGCGCGCATCAAGGCGCGGTATCCGGTGGTCGAGCTGGCGGGAGGTTTCGTTGGCGCCTACGCCGCCGTGCGCTTTGGTCCGACGCTCGCGGCGCTCGGCGCCATGGTGTTCTGCTGGACCCTGATTGCGCTCACCGTGATCGACCTCGATACGCAGCTGCTCCCGGACGACATCACGCTGCCGCTCGTCTGGACCGGGCTCGCCTTCAATCTCGGCGCGACCTTCGTACCGCTTGCCTCGGCAGTCATCGGTGCGATCGCCGGCTACCTTGCGCTGTGGTCGGTGTATTGGGGATTCAAGCTGCTGACCGGCAAGGAGGGCATGGGGTACGGGGACTTCAAGCTGCTCGCCGCGATCGGCGCATGGCTCGGCTGGCAGATGCTGCCGCTGGTGATCCTGCTGTCTTCCATCGTCGGCGCGGCGGTGGGCATCGGCCTGATGGCGTTTGCCGGTCACGGCCGCGACAAGCCGATTCCTTTCGGGCCGTATCTGGCGGCCGCGGGCTTGATCGCGCTCTTTTGGGGGGCCGACATCGCCGCGCGCTGGATGCCGCTCTTCCAGTTCAAGTGAGCGGCGCTTTCGTCGTCGGGCTCACTGGCGGCATCGGCAGCGGCAAGAGCGCCGCAGCGGACGAATTTGCACGGCTCGGCGCGACGATCGTCGATACCGATGCCATCGCACATGAGCTGACGGCACCCGGAGGCGCAGCGATACCGGCGCTGCGCGGGCTGTTCGGACCTGATTACTTCGATGCATCGGGGGCAATGGATCGCGCCAAGGTCCGCGCAATGGTGTTTGCCGACCCGGTGGCGAAGAAGAACCTCGAAGCACTGCTCCATCCGATGATCCGGGCTGAATCCGAGCGGCGGATCGCCGCCTCGGCCGGGCCGTACGTCGTCTACGTGGTGCCGTTACTCATCGAATCGGGCAATTATCGCGAGCGCGTCCAGCGCGTTGCCGTCGTCGACTGCCCCGAAGAGCTGCAGCTGCAACGCGTGCGACACCGCAGCCGCCTCGCCGAGGACGAGGTCCGGCGGATCATCGCCAGCCAGGTACCGCGCCCCGCACGGCGTGCCGCGGCAGACGATGTCATCGACAATTCGGGTACGCTTGATGCACTGCACAAACAGGTTCAGGAACTGCACCTCAGGTACAGCGTTCTCGGGCAGGCAGCCCGGCGCAATTTGTCTTGAGTAGGTAATTCCCTCAGAATGCGGCGGAATTTCCGGATCTTCCGGAAACCGGGGCGCGCGTGATCAGCTACGAGTATCCGCTCAATGAACGCATCCGGACGCTGCTGCGCTTGGAGGACCTGTTCGAGCGCTCGCGCCATTTCATTGCCCGCACCGACCCGCTCGATCACCATGTCGCACTGCTGACCGTCTTCGAGATCCTCGAAGTGTCGGGGCGCGCCGATCTGAAGTCCGACCTGCTGCAGGAGCTCGAGCGCCAGAAGCAGGTGCTGCTGTCGTTTCGCGACAACCCAGACATCTCCGCGGATGCGCTCGCAAACGTGCTGCGCGACATCGAGCAGGCATCCGCGTCGCTCTTTTCCATGACCGGCAGGATCGGCCAGTACCTGCGCGAGAATGAATGGCTGATGTCGATCAAGCAGCGCAGCGGCATCCCCGGCGGCGCGTGCGAGTTCGACCTGCCTTCCTACCACTACTGGCTGCACCGTCCCGCCGACGAGCGCATCGGGCAGCTTGCCGCCTGGACGAGCCCGCTCTATCCGGTGCGCGACGGCTCCGCGATCATCCTGCGCATCCTGCGCGAGTCGGGAAGACCGCAGCGGATGTCGGCGCCGCTCGGCACGTTCCAGCAGATGCTCGGCGGCAAGACCGCGCAGATGCTGCGCGTGCGGCTGGACTCCGGGATGCAGTGCGTGCCCGAGATCAGCGCCAACAAGTACGTGCTGAACATCCGCTTCCTGGCACAAAATGGCGATGACCCGCGGCCGAAAACCGCGGACTGGGACGTCGGCTTCGAGCTCACCTTTTGCAATCTGTAAGGACGGTTCCGTGCCCGCAATGCGGGAGACTGACGCCGCTTGCGCCGGAGAACGAGTGGCGGCCGTTCTGCGGCGAACGCTGCAAGATGATCGATCTCGGGGCGTGGGCGAGCGAGAAGTATCGCGTCCCGGATCCGGCACCGCCTACGGAGGATGAAGACGGCGGGCGCTAGCCCGCGCGATCGGTGGCTACTGCCGGATGCCGAGCGTTGCGACCAGCTTCTCGTAGAGCTCGTATTGCTCGCGCACGAATTTCTCGGTCTCCGCGGGCGAGCGGATCGCGGCGATGCCACCGAGCCTCGCATTCCCCGCCTGCCAGTCCGGATCCCTGGAGAGTTTGGCGAACGCCTCCACCCAGCGGTCGATCACCTCGCGCGGCAGCCCGGGCGGTCCCATCAGCGCGGTCCAGCCGACGATCTTTTCCATGTCCGCAAAGCCCGCCTCGCGCGCGCTGGGCACGTCGGGCAAGTCCGGCAGGCGTGCCGGCGTGACGAACAGCGCGCGCAGCGTTCCCGACTTGACGTGCGGAATCACGGTGGGCGCGTTGTTGCAAGCGAAGTGGACTTGCCCGCCGAGCACCGCGGTCGTGACTTCCCCGCCGCCCTTGTAGTGGATGCCGACGGCGTGGTCCTTCGTCAGGTTCGCGAGCGTCATCCAGTACTGCGCCGCCATGTTCTGGCTGGTTCCGATCCCCGCGGTCGAAAAATTGAGCTTACCGGGGTTCGCGCGGATTTCCGCCATCAGCGCGGCTGCGGTGCGGTGCGGCGAATCGCCCTTGACGAAACAGATGTACGGATTGAGCTCGATCAGCGACAGCATCGTGAATTCGTCCCACTTGTACGGCACCTTCGAGTCGAGCGCCGGCACGATCGCGTGCGTGGCGATGCGCGCGACGAGCAAGGTATAGCCGTCGGCGGGCGCGGTGCGCACGGCCATCGCCCCGATCACGCCCGAGGCGCCGACGCGGTTCATCGCGACGATCGGCTGGTTGTTGAGGTATTTCGGCGCGAACTGCGCGACGTTGCGTCCCGAGAGGTCCGAATCGCCGCCCGCAGCGAACGGAATCACGAACGTAATCGGCCTGGACGGATACCCTTGCGCGTGCGCCGCGCCCCACGCCGCGAACAGCGCCCATGCGGCGAGAAATAGCCTCATCGTTCTGCTCCCGGTATTCTTGCCCGATGGGAAAGCCTAGCATGCCGGCCGGTCCCGCCTGCGGTGCTTCCGTCTGGTACGGGCGCGATCTGGCGTCGCGCCCCGGCGAGTGGATTCGAGACTTCTCGGAGCCCGAACTCGCCGAGCTCGATGCGGCGGTGCGCGCCTTCAAGGCTGGCGGCGCGGCGCTCGCCTCGATCGCGCCGGAGAATTTTCCGCTACCCTCGCTCGGCGCCGCGCTTGCGGACGTGCTGCGCGAGCTGCTAGAAGGCAGAGGCTTCGTCCTGCTGCGCGGAATGCCGCTCGCGCGCTACGACCGCGAGGAACAGGCGATCGCGTACCTGGGAATCGGCTCGTACCTCGGAGCCGCGCGCTCGCAGAATGCGAAGGGACACCTGCTCGGCCACGTGAAGGACCTCGGGCTCGATATTCGCGATCCGAACGTCCGCTACTACCAGACGAGCCGCAAGCTCGAATACCACACCGATTCAGTCGACATCGTGGGGCTGCTCTGCCTGCAGGCCGCCAAATCGGGCGGCGAGAGCTTCATTGCCAGCTCGATGACGCTGTACAACGAGATCCTCGCGCGCCGGCCGGACCTGCTGCCTGCGCTGTTCGAGCCGTTTCCGACCGACCGGCGAGGCGAAGTGCCCGATGGCATGCAGCCCTGGTTCGACATTCCGGTATTCAACTGGCACGCCGGGCGGCTGTCCTGCATCTACGTGCGGCAGTACATCGAGTCGGCGCAGAAGAATTTCCCCGCAGCCCGCCGGCTGACGCAGGCGCAGATCGCGGCGATGGACCTCATGGACGAGCTGGCGAATGATCCTGCGGTCCACCTTTCGATGGCGTTCGTGCCCGGCGACATGCAGTTTCTGCACAATCACCAGATCCTGCATTCGCGCAACGATTTCGAGAACTGGCCCGAGCCCGAGCGGCACCGCCATCTGCTGCGGCTGTGGCTCGCGCCGCAGAGTGCGCGACCGCTGCCCGAGGTTTTCGCGCCGCGCTACGGCAGCGTGGTCGCGGGCGAACGGGGCGGCATCGTCGTGCGTGGCACGAGCCGCACGGTGGTCCTCGATGCCGAGTAGGCTACGACCAGCTTCCCCGGATCATCGCGAGACCGTGCGCGCCGCAGCGTCTGGATTCGTCCAGGTCTGAAAGGAGCAGCCCTCCGATCGCGAAGACCGGGATCGGCGCGCCGCGCGCAAGGCGCGAGAAGCCGTCCCAGCCGAGCGTCCCGTTCGCAGGGTGTGTCGTGGTGTCGCGCACGGGGCCGAGCACGGCGAAATCGCACTCCAGCGCGGCCGCACGCTCGAGCTCTGCAGTCGTATGACACGACGCTCCACACAGCAGGTCTGGCGGGCGTGCCTGCGCGCGGACCAGCGCGGCCGCGGTCCAATGCACGCCATCCGCCCCGGCCGCGCGGGCCGCCTGTTCATCTGCGTTGACGAGCACTTTCGCGCCGTGTCGATGTGCGAGCGCGACCACCGCACGAGCGAAACCGGCGCGATCGTGCAGGGTCTTGTCGCGCACCTGGATCAGCCGCAGGCCTTGCTTCAGCCGGCGCTCGATGCGCGCCAGCATCTCATCGGTGCCGAGCGTCTCCGCGCAGGTGACGGCGTACTCGAGCGGCAGCGCAAGCGAGCGCAGCACCGGTGCGTTCGCGGGCAGCATCGGCTCCGCGATCGGGGCATCGAAGCGCTGCCAGCGGATCGCCTGCTGCTCCCTTGGATGCGGTTCGCCGGTCCATGCCACGACGCGAAAGAAGTTCAGGCGAACGGTGGCGTGGGGATAAACGAAGGTGCGCGTGATCCAGGGAAACGCGAGGCGTACGTCGATCCCCAGCTCTTCGTGCAGCTCGCGCGCGAGCGCGGCTTGCGCGCTCTCTGCGTCCTGCACCTTGCCGCCCGGGAATTCCCACCATCCCGCGTAGACCTTTCCCGCGGGGCGTTGCGCAAGCAGGAATGCGCCGTCGGCGCGCTCGATTATCGCGACCGCGACTTCGAGCACATTCTCCGCCCGGCCCAGTCGCGGGCGAACTGATAGGCGACGCGGCCGCTGCGCGAGCCGCGTTGCAGCGACCACTGCAGCGCTTCCTCGCGCGCCGCGTCCACGTCCTTCTGCGCGCAGCCGAGCGTCTTGAGCCAGTGCGAGACGATCTTCAGGTACTCGTTCTGGTCGAACGGATAGAACGAGACCCACAGGCCGAAGCGCTCCGAGAGCGAGATCTTCTCCTCGACCGTCTCGCCGGGGTGGATTTCCTCGCCGACGTACTTGGTCTCGAGATTTTCCTGCATGTACTCGGGCATCAGGTGACGGCGGTTGGAGGTGGCGTAGATCAGCATGTTCTCCGAAGTCGTGGAGATCGAGCCGTCGAGCGCCACCTTGAGCGCGATGTAGCCTTCCTCGGCGCCGTGGAACGTCAGATCGTCGCAGAACACGACAAAACGCTCCGGCCGCCCGGCAACCAGATCCGTGATCGCGGGCAGGTCGACGAGATCGCTCTTCTCGACTTCCAGCAGGCGCAGGCCCTGGCGCTGGTACTTGTTGAGCAGCCCCTTGACGATCGACGACTTCCCGGTGCCGCGCGCACCCGTGAGCAGCACGTTGTTCGCAGGCTGGCCCTCGAGAAACTGGCGCGTGTTCTGCTCTACTTTGGCGATTTGCGCATCGATGCCCTGCAGGTCGGACAACCGCATGCGGTGGACGTGGCGCACGGGCTGCAGCCAGCCCTGCCCTTTCGGTCCGCCCCTGCGCCAGCGAAAAGCGATGCTCGCCTTCCAGTCGGTCGCGGGAGCCAGGGCCGGCAGCAGCTGATCCAGCCGCGCCAGAAGCTTGTCGAGGTCGGCGCTCACGTGCGGTACTCGGCGTTGATTTTTACGTAATCGAATGAAAGATCGCAAGTCCAGATCGTCGCGGCCGCGCGTCCCCGGTGCAGCACCGTCCTGACCAGGAACTCCGCTTTTTTCATCGCCGCCACGCCCTGCTCTTCGCGGTATCCGCGGAATCGCCCACCGCGCTGCGCGACCAAGACGTCGTCGAGATACAGATCGACTCGGTCCGCGCGCAGCCCGGCGACGCCGGCGTTGCCGATCGCGGCGAGAATCCTGCCGAGGTTCGGGTCCGACGCGAAGAATGCAGTCTTGACGAGCGGCGAGTGCGCGATCGCATAAGCCACCTTGCGGCACTCGGCCTCGCTGCGCCCGCGCTCGACTCGTACCGTGACGAACTTGGTCGCGCCTTCGCCGTCGCGAATGATTGCCTGGGCGAGGTGTTGCGCGACTTCGGTCAACGCAGCGCCGAGCGCCTTTAGGTCTTTCCCAGATCTCGCCACCGGCCCCTGGCCGGTGGCGAGACATACGAACGCATCATTCGTCGAAGTGTCTCCGTCGATCGTAATTGCATTGAATGAGCGTTCGGCTGCCTGCTTCGTCATCCGTTGCAGGTCGCTTCGCTTGACCTGGGCATCGGTCGCCACGAACGCGAGCATTGTCGCCATGTCGGGCCGGATCATCCCCGCGCCCTTCGCGATGCCGGTGACCGTTGTGTCCCCGCCGGAGAGCCTGACCCGACGCGACACCGCTTTCGGCACCGTGTCGGTCGTCATGATCGCCTCTGCCGCGTCGAGCCAGTCGGCGTCCCCGAGCGCAGCCAGTCCGGCAGTCAGTTTCTGGACGGGGAGCTGCTCCATGATGACGCCCGTGGAGAAGGGCAGGATCTGCGTCCCCTTGCAGCCCACCTCTTTGGCCACGGATTCACAGACGGACAGCGCGCGCCTCAGTCCCTCCTCGCCGGTTCCGGCGTTCGCATTTCCGGTGTTCACTACAAGGGCGCGCACCGGGTTCTTCAGATGCCTTCTGGCGAGCAGAACCGGAGCGGCGCAGAAGCGGTTCCGGGTGAACACGCCGGCCGCCTGCGAACCTTCGGCGAGCCGCATGACGAGCAGGTCCTTGCGGCCGGCCTTGCGCACGCCCGCCATGGCAACGCCGAGACGCACGCCGGGAACGAGATGCAGCGATTCAGGTTTTGGCGGAAGAAGGTTTACGGCCAACTAGACCCCGGCTTCGAGCCAGGAGCGGATGCCGCGAGCGTCCATCGCGCCTGCAGTGCGCGCGACCTCCCGTCCGCCTCGAAAGAGGATCATGGTCGGAATCGAGCGGATGCCAAAGCGTGCCGCAATTCCTTGCGCGTGCTCCGTGTCAAGCTTCCCGAAGCGCACTTGCGTTTTCATCTCTCCCGCGAGCTGCTCGAACGCCGGCGCCATCGCCCGGCATGGCGCGCACCACGCCGCCCAGAAATCCACCACCACCGGCAGGTCGCTGCGGCCGACGAACGGCTCGAAGGTCTCGTCGGTCAGCGCCACCGGCTTGGCGTCGAGGAGCGGTGCGCCGCACTTGCCACATTTCGGATCGTCGCCCAGCCGTCCACCCGGCACGCGATTGGCAACGAGGCACCGCGGACATGCCAGCAGCAGTTTGTCTTCGACCGCCATTTCCCGCTAGGTCAGTTTCCCGTGGCAATGCTTGTATTTCTTCCCCGACCCGCAGGGGCACGGCTCGTTGCGACCGATCTTCGCGGCGCCGCGCACCCTCGGCTGCGATTTCTTGATCGCCGCCGTGGCAAGCGCAACGTCGCCGTTCGAGAGACTTTCCTCCGGCTCTGACTCGGTCATCCCTCCCGAGGACGGATGCAACGGCTGCAGATTCTCGACATGGATTTCATCATCCGGCGGGGGAATATCTTCCTGGGTGCGGATCTGGACCGCGATCAGCGTCTTCGTCACTTCCAGCTTGACTGCCTCGAGCATTGCGCCGAACAGTTCGAACGCTTCGCGTTTGTACTCCTGCTTCGGATTCTTCTGCGCGTACCCGCGCAGGTGGATGCCTTGACGGAGGTGATCGAGCGCGGCCAGGTGCTCGCGCCAGTGCCCGTCGAGGATCTGCAGCATCACGTAGCGCTCGTACTGCCGGAACGACGCTTCCGCGCCGGCCGGGACTTTGGCCTTGTACTCCTCGTCCGCGCGCGCGGTGATGCGCTCCAGCAGCGCCTCGTCGCCGAGCTCGGGCTCTTTCTCCAGCCAGGCCCGCAGCGGCAGCTCGAGGCCGAGCTCGGCCTTGAGCGCAGTCTCGAGTCCGGCGATGTCCCATTGCTCCTCGACGCTCTCTTCGGGCACGAACTGACGGAAGAGATCGGCCACCACGCCAGCCCGCAGGTCGCCGATCCGCGGCGAGACGTCCTCCGACTCGAGCAGCTCGTTGCGCAACGCATAGATCGTCTTGCGCTGGTCGTTGGCGACGTCGTCGTATTCGAGCAGCTGCTTGCGAATGTCGAAATTGCGCGCCTCGACCTTGCGTTGCGCGCTCTCGAGGGAGCGCGACACCATGCGGTGCTCGATCGGCTCGCCCTCGGGCATCTTCAGCATCACCATGATGCGGTTGATGCGCTCGCCGGCGAAGATGCGCAGCAGCGGGTCTTCGAGCGACAGGTAGAAGCGCGAGCTGCCCGGATCGCCCTGGCGTCCGGAACGCCCGCGCAACTGGTTGTCGACACGCCGCGACTCGTGGCGCTCGGTGCCGACGATATGCAGTCCGCCTTCCCTGATCACGAGGTCGTGCAGCTGCTGCCATTCGCTGCGCAGCTTGGCGATGCGCGCCTCTTTCTCTTCCGGCGGGATCTCCGCCGAAGCCTCGATCAGCTCGCACTGCTTTTCGACGTTGCCGCCGAGCACGATGTCGGTGCCGCGGCCGGCCATGTTGGTCGCGATGGTGACCATCTTCGGCCGCCCGGCTTGCGCGACGATTTCCGCCTCGCGCGCGTGCTGCTTCGCGTTCAGCACCTGGTGCGGCAGCTTGTCCTTCGTCAGCATCCCCGACAGCAGCTCCGAATTCTCGATCGAGGTGGTACCGACGAGCACCGGCTGGCCGCGCGTATGGCAGTCGCGGATATCGCCGATGATGGCCTGGAACTTCTCCTTTGCCGTGCGAAAGACCTGGTCGTGGCGCTCTTCCCGGATCATCGGCATGTGCGTCGGGATGACCACCACCTCCAGCCCGTAGATCTCCTGAAACTCGTACGCCTCGGTGTCGGCGGTGCCGGTCATGCCGGCGAGCTTGCGGTACATGCGGAAGAAGTTCTGGAAGGTGATCGAGGCGAGCGTCTGGTTCTCGCTCTGGATCTGCACGCCCTCCTTGGCTTCGACCGCCTGGTGCAGCCCGTCCGACCAGCGCCTGCCGTGCATCATGCGGCCGGTGAATTCATCGACGATGATGATTTGATTGTCCTGCACCACGTAGTGCTGGTCGCGATGAAACAGGTGGTGCGCCCGCAGCGCCGCGTAGAGCTGGTGCACGAGGTTGATGTAGGCCGGCTCGTACAGACTGGCGCCCTCGGGGAGCAGGCCGACGCGGGCGAGGATTTCCTCGGCTTTCTGGTGGCCGGCCTCCGACAGCAGGATCTGGTGGTTCTTCTCGTCGACGAAGAAATCTCCCGGAGGATCGGGCTCGTCCGGCTTTTTCTCCTCCTTCTGACGCGTCAGCAGCGGTGCCACCTGGTTCATCCGCTGGTAGATCTCGGTGCGGTCCTCGGCCTGTCCGGAAATGATCAGCGGCGTTCGCGCTTCGTCGATCAGGATCGAGTCCACCTCGTCGACGATCGCGTAGGTCAGGCTGCGCTGGAATCGCTCCTCGACGTGCATCGCCATGTTGTCGCGCAGGTAGTCGAAACCGAACTCGTTGTTCGTCCCGTACGTGACGTCTGCCGCGTACGCGGCGCGCTTGTCCGCCGGCTCCATCTGCGGAATGTTCACCCCTACCGACAATCCGAGGAAACCGTAGATCTTGCCCATCCACTCGGCGTCGCGCTTCGCCAGGTAATCGTTGACCGTGACGATGTGTACGCCCTTGCCGGTCAGCGAGTTGAGGTAGGTAGGCAAGGTCGCGACCAGCGTCTTGCCTTCGCCGGTGCGCATCTCTGCGATCTTGCCGTAGTGCAGGACCATGCCGCCGAGAAGCTGCTCGTCGAAATGGCGCATCCGCAGGGTGCGCTTGCCCGCTTCGCGCACGACGGCGAAGGCCTCGGGAAGCAGCTCTTCGAGACCTTCTTTTTCCGCGGCAGCCCGATCGGTTTCCGGTGCCGCGGCGATCCGGTCGGCCAAGCGCTTGCGAAACTCGTCGGTCTTCGCGCGCAGCTCGGCATCGGAGAGCCGGCCGACCGCCGCCTCAAGCGCGTTGATCCGATCGACCGTGCGTGCGTACTGCTTGAGCAATCGCTCGTTGCGGCTGCCGAAGAGCCGCGTCGGAATGGTCAGCAGGTTTGCCAGCACTTGGCGGAGAAAGTGAAGGAATTTGGCAATCATGGCGAGGCACGGGCGGGCGCGAACTCCGTCCGGACCCCTGAAAAACAGGTGATTTTACTGTGAAAGCGGGTTAGCGGCCCCGCGCAGCCACAGCCTGCCCGTTCGACAGCAGGAAGCGTGCGGGGTTCTGCGGCGCGCCCTTGAAGCGCACTTCGAAATGCAGGTGCGGTCCCGTCGAGCGTCCGCTGCTGCCGGTCTCGCCGATCTTGCGCCCGCGGTTCACGATCGCCCCTTCCTCGACCAGCATCCGCGAAAGATGCGCATACCGGGTAATCAGATCGTTGCCATGGTCGATGTCGACTACATGACCGTATTGCGGGTGGTAGCCGGCGAACTGCACGACTCCGCCAGCGGCAGCCACGACCGGGGTGCCCGTATCGGCGATGAAATCGATTCCTTCGTGCATCGCCTGCTGCCCGGTGATCGGATCGATCCGCATGCCGAATCCGGATGCGTTGAAGTGCGCATTGACCGGCAGCATCGTCGGCAGCAGCTTCTTGTTCACGGTCTGCAGGAACAATTGCGCCTCGAGCACGCCGAGCATGTCGGTGCGGTTCTCGACGCTTTGCGAGAGCGCTGCGAGCCTCTGGTTGAACTCCGCGAGCGAAAGGTCGTAGGGCGCAATGGAGCTCGCCTGCGGGCCGCCCATTCCGAGCGTCTCGGAGAACCGGAAGTCCTGCGGTCGCACGCCGGCGAGCGTTGCCAGCCGCTCGCCGACCGCGTCGAGGCGCATCAGCTGCGCCTGCATCTCGCCGAGCTTCACCGCCATCGCGTTGAGATTCTGCTGCAGGAACTCGCGCGAGCGCTCGCTCTCGCGTTTCTCGGTCGCAGCCAGCAGCTGGCGAATCGCCGGCACCTTGAACTCCACTGCGAAGGACATGCTCGCCCAGTACAGGGCAGCGGTAAGCGCGGCCAGCGCCAGCAGCACGAACCCGGCGGAAAGTACGAAATGACGGCTGGACAGCGCCAGCGTCCTTACCTTTCCCGGCCGATCGGAGATCAGGATAATCTGCAACCGCTCACCCTCTCGTCTGCATGGCACCGCCTCGGATCGACCACCTCCTCGCAACGGACAGCGACCTGCAGCCCGTCGTTGCGAAAGCGCGCGAAATCAACGCGCTGGCCAACCTTTGCAAAGAGTTCCTCCCACCCGAGCTGGCCTCACAGGTACGTCCGGCCAATGTTCAAGGGGGCAAGCTGGTCGTCCTCGCGGCCAACTCTGCCGCAGCGGCCAAGCTCAAGCTTCTTTCCGGGTCGTTGAGCGACTTCTTGGTGAAGCGAGGCGCGAAGGTTAATTCAGTTTCAGTGAAGGTGCAACCCTGCGAGGCCGGCACAGCGGGTCCCGTCGCGTCCCGCGAGGCGAACGTTTCTGGCCCTACTTTCGCCGTGCTATCAGCGCTTTACGAATCTCTGACAGATTCGCCCGCGCGCGCAGCACTAGGGCGATTGTTGGCAGGTGAAACTCGAGCGGAGTCTGGCTTCAAAGCATCGCCCGCGGGCAAGCAGGCGCGAAAACGAACGCCGCGCTGACAAGCCTCAGGTCGCCGGCTGGCGCTTCAAAAACGCCAGGCCCGCAGGCGCATCTTCGGCGCGCTCGAACGTAACCGTCTCGGTTGCACCGGGGTCGGCGATCAGCGCGCGCGCGAGGCGGTTATTCAGCGCGTGCCCCGACTTATGGGCGATGAACGCTGCCAGCAGCGGGCGGCCGAGCAGGTAGAGATCGCCCATCGCATCGAGGAGCTTATGGCGGATGAATTCGTCCGCGAAGCGCAGCCCCCCCGCGTTCAGCACGCGGGAGTCATCGAGCACGACGGCGTTATCGAGCCCGCCGCCAAGTGCGAGTCCGCTTTCCCTGAGGTCCTCGACGTCATGCATGAAGCCGTACGTCCGCGCACGCGCCACTTCCTTGAGGTACGACGTGTCGGCGAAATCGATCGCCAGCGAGCTGGTCGATTTTTCGATGGCCGGATGATCGTAGACGATCGAAAAAGACAGCTTGAAGCCCTCGTAGGGCTCGAGGCACGCCGACCGGTCGCCGTCGCGCACCTCCACGCGGCGCTTGACGCGCAGGAATTTCTTCGCCGCAGCCTGCTCCTCGATGCCGGCCTGCTGGAGGATCAGCACGAACGGGGCGGCACTGCCATCCATGATCGGCACTTCCGGTCCATCGATGTCTACGTACGCGTTGTCCACGCCAAGCCCGGACAGGGCAGACATCAGGTGCTCGACCGTGTAGACGCGGGCCTCGCCGCGAACCAGGCACGAGCAGAGACGCGTCTCGCCGACGAAGTGAGCGCGCGCCGGGATGTCGATGGGCTCCGCAAGATCCGTACGCCGGAACACGATCCCGGTGTCCGGCTGCGCCGGGCGCAGCGTGAGCCCGACTTTGCGCCCGGTATGCAGTCCGACGCCGGCCGCGCGGACCAGCGTCTTGAGGGTTCTTTGGCGCAGCATGGGGTCTAGTTTACCAACAGCGGGTCCGGCGCCCCGGCAAGGACGGGGCGCCGTTACTATTTGTTACGCCCCGGGCTAGTCCGCCTGCTTGCGCAGGAACGCCGGGATGTCGTACTTGTCGACCCCGCTGTTCTGCAGCGCCTCCACCTGGGCAGCGCGATCGCGCTTGCGAAACACTGCCGGAGTCTCGGCGATCGCGCCATAGTCCACGGCGCCAGGGGCGGCCGCCACCGGCTGATTGTCCGTGCCGGTTTTTTGCGAAATGACGAGCTGGGGCTTGCCCTGTCGCGCCATCCCGCCCGGCATCCCGAGCCCGGTCGCGATCACAGTCACCCGCAGCTCGTCGCCGACTTCCTCGTCGTACACGCCGCCGTAGATGATCGTTGCATCCTCGGCCGCAAACGCCCGGATCGTATTCATCACTTCCTTGGTCTCGCGCAGCTTCAGGCTCGCTTCGGAGGCCGTGATGTTGACGAGTACGCCGCGCGCGCCGGCCAGGTTCACGCCTTCGAGCAGCGGGCAGGCGATCGCCTGCTCGGCCGCGAGGCGCGCCCGGTCGATGCCGCTCGCCGAAGCCGACCCCATCATCGCCATTCCCTGCTCGAGCATCACCGTCCGCACGTCCTGGAAGTCGACGTTCACCAGGCCCTTGTGGTGAATGATGTCGACGATCCCGCTCACTGCGCCGCACAGCACGTTGTCCGCCGCCGCAAACGCTTCGACCTGGGTTACATCCTCGCCGAGCACCTCCTCGAGCTTGTCGTTGAGAATGACGATCAGCGAATCCACGTTCGGCGCGAGCTCGTCGATCCCGGCGTCGGCGATCTTCAGCCGCTTCGAGCCTTCCCATGCGAAAGGCTTGGTCACGACGGCAACCGTCAGGATCCCGAGCGAGCGCGCAATCTCGGCCAGCACTGGAGCGGCGCCGGTACCCGTGCCGCCGCCCATGCCCGCCGTGATGAACACCATCTGCGAGCCGGCGATCGCTTCCTCGAGCCGGTCGCGCTCGGCGAGCGCCACCGCCTTGGCGGCCTCCGGCTTCGCCCCGGCGCCCAGACCGCTGGTGCCGATCTGGATCTGGTTGCGCGCCTGGTTGCGCGCGAGCACCTGGGCGTCGGTGTTCACCGCGATGAATTCCACCATGCCGACGCCCTTCTCGATCATGTGATTGATCGCGTTACCGCCTGCTCCGCCGACCCCGATGACCCTGATCAGCGGCCCGTGCACCTGCTCGTTCACGATCTCAAACATAGTCATGCCCTCCTTGCGGGTTGGACCAACATCAAAAATTCCTCTGGAACCACTCTTTCATGCGCCCCAGCACGGCCCGGACCGAGCCGTTCTGGCGTGAAAATCGTCCCTGCTGCATCTGCGACACGCCTTCCAGCAGAAGGCCGACCGCCGTCGCGTAGCGCGGACTGCGCACGACGTCGGCAAGTCCTCCGGAGTAGCGCGGCACGCCGATCCGCACCGGCATGTGGAAGATCTCCTCCCCCAGCTCGACCATGCCCTGCATCACCGACGAGCCGCCGGTCAGCACGATCCCCGACGACAGCAGGTCTTCGAATCCGGAGTCGTGCAGCACTTTCTGCACGAGCTGGTACAGCTCGTCGACGCGCGGCTCGATCACTTCGGCGAGCGTCTGCCGCGACATCGTGCGCGGCGCGCGATCGCCGATGCCCGGCACCTCGATCATCTCGTTGGCGTCGGCGAGCTGCCGCAGCGCGACGCCGTGGCGGATCTTGATCTGCTCGGCTTCCGGCGTGGGCGTGCGCAGTGCCATCGCGATGTCGTTGGTGATCTGATCGCCGGCGATCGGAATCACCGCGGTGTGGCGGATCGCGCCGTGGGTGAAGATCGCGAGATCGGTCGTGCCGCCGCCGACGTCGATCAGGCATACGCCGAGGTCCTTTTCGTCCTCGGAGAGGACTGCGCGCGAGGAAGCGAGCGGCTGCAGGATCAGGTCGTTCACCTCCAGCCCGCAGCGGCGCACGCACTTGACGATGTTCTGCGCCGCGGACACGGCGCCGGTGACGATGTGGACCTTGACCTCGAGCCGCACGCCCGACATGCCGAGCGGCTCGCGCACGTCTTCCTGCCCGTCGATGATGAATTCTTGCCGCAGCACGTGCAGGATCTGCTGGTCGGTCGGAATGTTGACCGCCTTGGCGGTATCGATCGCGCGCTCGACATCCTGCGTGCTCACCTCGCGGTCCTTCACCGCCACCATGCCGGTCGAGTTGAAGCTCTTGATGTGGCTGCCGGCGATGCCCGCATACGCCGAGGCGATCTTGCAGTCCGCCATCAGCTCGGCTTCCTCGAGCGCCCGCTGGATCGCCGTGACCGTGTCCTCGATGTTGACCACGACGCCCTTCTTCAGGCCCTTGGAGGCATGGCTCCCCATGCCGAGAATCTCGAGCGCCCCGTCTGCGCCGAGGGAGGCCACCAGCGCGGCCACCTTCGAAGTGCCGATGTCCAGGCCGACGATCAGATCTCTGACCTCTTTAGCCATCGCCGGTCATCCGTCCAGTTCCGGGATGCGCAGCGCAAATCCGTTCGCGTAACGCAGGTCGACGTACTCGTGGCGCCGCTGCACGCGCGCGAGGGTCTGCGGGTACGAGGCAACGAAGCGAGCCAGGCGCCGCTCGGCGGGCTCGGCGGGGTAATCGCGTCCCAGCTCGAGGTGCAACCCGCTCGCCAACCGCAACTGCCAGGCGCGGCGCGACGTCAGCGTCACACGCTGCGGCGCATCCGCCAGCGGCGCCAGCAGCTCGGCGAATCGCCGGTAGCGAAGCAGCACTTCCGCTTCCGCTCCGGGCGGGCCTGCGAACACCGGGAGCGACTCCTCGCTCTGCGCGGCGAACAGCTCTCCATGCGTGTTGACGAGCCCCGCGTCGCCCCAGCGCGCGAATACCACATGCTCTTCGAGCGCGATTTCGAGCCGATCGGGCCAGATACGGCGCAGCTCGACGCGCCGCACCCACGGCAACCGTTCCAGAGCGCCGCGCAACGCGTCGAGGTCGACCGCGAGGAAGTTGGCGCCCGCTACCGCTTGTTGCGTGGCGCGCCGGATCTGCTCGCGATCGGCGTGCGCGGGCTTGCCGATCACCGTAACCTCGCGCAGCTCGAACAGCGGCGAGCGCATCAGCAGGTGCACGGCGGCGGCGATGAGCAGCGCAACGGCGAGCCCGCTCAGCAGGTTCGCGGCAGCATTCAGCAGCCTCGGGTTATCCCACACGGGCGCCTTCCAGGATCCGCACGCAAAGATCCTCGTAGGACAGACCGACCGCGCGCGCCGCCATCGGCACCAGCGAGTGGTCGGTCATGCCGGGCGAGGTGTTCACTTCCAGCAGATAGGGCGCGCCCGCGCGATCGAGCATCAGGTCGACGCGGCCCCAGCCACGGCAGCCGAGCGCGTGAAACGCGTCCAGGCAGAGCTGCCGCAGCGTCCGCTCGCTTGCGTCGTCGAGCCCGCACGGCAGGATGTAGCGCGTATCGTCGGCGACGTACTTCGCGTCGTAGTCGTAGAAGTCGCGCGGCGTCTCGAGGCGGATCAGCGGCAGCGCCTCGTCGCCGAGGATCGCGCCGGTGAGCTCGGTGCCCTCGATGAAGCGCTCGGCGATCACCGAGCGGTCGTAGTTGACGGCGAGCGCATACGCTTCGTCGAGGCCCGCGGCCGCCCGCACCTTGCTCATGCCGATCGACGAGCCTTCGTTGACCGGCTTCACCATCAGCGGCAGCCCGAGTCGTTGCGCGACCGCGGCAAGGTCGCTGCGCGCGCTGAGCACCTCATACGGCGGCGTCGGCAGCGCGCGCGCCTGCCAGAGCTGTTTCGTGCGCAGCTTGTCCATCGCCAGCGCCGAAGCGAGCACGCCGCTGCCGGTGTAGGGAATGCCGAGCCACTCCAGGATTCCCTGCACCGTGCCGTCCTCGCCGAAGCGGCCGTGCAGCGCGATGAACACCCGCTCGAATCGTTGCGCGAGCAACGCATCGAGACCCAGCGCCGAGGGATCGAACGGATGCGCGTCGACGCCGCGACTGCGCAGCGCGGCGAGCACCATGCCGCCGCTCTTCAGCGAAACCGGGCGCTCGGCGGACTTGCCTCCCAGCAGGACCGCGACCTTGCCGAAGTTCACGGCGCCTCCCCGACGATGCGCACTTCGGGCTGCAGATCGATGCCGGCCTTCTCGCGGACGGTCGCACGCACGGTCTCGATCAGCCACTCGATGTCGGAGGCGCGCGCGGCGCCCTTCGGGTTGACGATGAAGTTGGCGTGCTTCTCGGACACGCGTGCGCCGCCGCGCTCCAGGCCCTTGAGGCCGCAGGACTCGATGAGGCGCGCGGCGTAATCGCCTTCCGGGTTGCGAAAGACGCTGCCCGCGTTCGGCAGCTGCAGCGGTTGGGTCGCCACACGGCGCGCGAGGAAACGCTTCATGCGCTCGCGCGACACTGCACCGTCGCCCGGCTGCAGCCTGAACCACGCGGCCGCAAACCATTCCTCGCCACCCGCCTTCAATGCGCAATGGCGGTAGCGGATCTCGAACTCGTCCCGCCTGCGCGTTCTCAGCGCCCCCCCATGGTCGATCGTCAGGACTTTCTCGACGATGTCCCAGGTTTCTCCGCCGTAGCAGCCCGCGTTCATCGCCAGCGCGCCGCCCACCGTTCCCGGAATGCCGGCGAGGAATTCCGCATTGGCCAGGTCGTGCATCGCGGCGAATCGCGCCACTTTCGGGCTGGCGACGCCGGCCTCGGCATAGATCAAGTCTTTGGCGAGCACCGGGCGGCGAGCGGCCGAATGCATCAGCACTGCGGTTCCCCGAAACCCGCCGTCGCGAACGAGCAGGTTGGATCCCAGACCGACGAACAGCAGCGGCTCGCCCGGAGAAAGCTGCTGCAGGAACAACGCGAGGTCGTCCGTGTCTGCGGGCAGGTAGCAACGATCCGCGGCGCCGCCGGTACGCCAACTCACATGCCGGGCCATCGGCTCGCGGTTTTGCAGCTCGCCTCGCAGTCCGGTGAATTTTTCGGTTTCGCGCATCTGCATCAGCGGCGCCCTGCGGCGAGCTGCGCCGGCACGCTGCCGATCGAGCCCGCGCCCATCGTCACCACCACGTCCCCGTGCTTCGCGTGCGAACGGATCGCTGCTTCCACTTCGGCGATCGCCTCGACCAGGAGCGGCCGCGTCTTCGCCTGGCGGCGAATCGAGCGGGCAAGCGCCCGGCTGCTGGCGCCGGCGATCGGCGTTTCGCCCGCCGGATACACCTCGGTCAGCACCAGGCGGTCCGCGCTCGAGAGCACCTCGACGAATTTCTCGAACAGGTCCCGGGTGCGCGTGTAGCGATGCGGCTGGAACGCCAGCAGCAGCGCCCGGCCCGGATAGGCGCCGCGCACCGCGTCGATCGTCGCCTGCATCTCGACCGGGTGATGCCCGTAGTCGTCGAGCAGGGTCACCACGCAATTTGCCCGTAGCTTGACCTCGCCATAGCGCTGCAGGCGTCGCCCCACGCCCTGGAACTCCGCGAGCGCCTGCAGCACGGCCTCGTCGCGGATCTCGAGCTCCTGGGCCACGCCGATCGCCGCGAGCGCATTCAGCACGTTGTGCGTGCCCGGCAGGTTCAGCGTGACGTCGAGCTCGCGCGCCAGCCCGCGCGGCAGGCGTTTCGCGGCGCGCACGACCTTGAACCGCATTTGCCCGGCGTGGTGCTTCGGCTCCACGCCGCGCACACCCGGTTCGCCGAACAGGCCGTAGGTCAGCACCTGCCGGCTGACGAGAGGAATCACCTGCGCAACCGCCTTGTCGTCCGCGCACAGCACTGCGGTGCCGTAGAAGGGCAGCCGATCGATGAAGGTGCGGAACGCGTTCTTCAGCTGCGCGAAGTCATGGTTGTAGGTTTCCATGTGGTCGACGTCGATGTTCGTCACCACCGCGATCACCGGCTGCAGATAGAGGAACGAGGCATCGGACTCGTCCGCCTCGACCACCAGGTATTCGCTCTCGCCGAGCTTCGCGTGCGTGCCGGTGGCGTTCAGCCGCCCGCCGATCACGAACGTGGCATCGACCCCGGCCTGCGCCAGCACGCTCGCGATCAGGCTCGTGGTCGTCGTCTTGCCGTGCGTGCCTGCGACCGCGATCCCCTGCTTGAGCCGCATCAGCTCGGCGAGCATCAGCGCGCGCGGCACGACCGGGATGTTGCGCTTGCGCGCTTCGGCGATCTCGGGGTTGTCGTGCTTGATCGCGCTCGAGATCACGACGGCGTCGGCGCCGGCGACGTGCTTCGCGTTGTGCCCGATGTGGACTTTCGCGCCGCGCGCGCGCAGCCGCTCGGTCGCGCCGCTGGACGCAACGTCCGAGCCACTGACGTTGTATTTCAGGTTGAGCAGTACTTCGGCGATCCCGCTCATGCCGGCGCCGCCGATGCCGACGAAATGGATGCGCTTGACCTTGTACATCAGCGCGCGAGCTCCATGCAGCGCTCGGCGACCGTGCGCGCGGCCTCGGGCTTGCCGAGCGCGCGCGCCTTGCGCGCCATCTCGAGCAGCGTCGCGCGGTCCATGCGGCGAAGCAGCGCAGCGAGCGTTGCCGGCGCGAGTTGCGGTTGCGGCAGCAGCACGGCCGCGCCCCGGTCGGCGAGGAATGCCGCATTCGCCGACTGATGGTCGTCGACCGCGTGCGGGAACGGCACGAGCACGCTCGCCATTCCGCCCGCGCAAAGCTCCGCGACGGTGATCGCGCCGGCACGGCAGATGACGAGATCGGCTTCCGCGTAGCGCCTGGCCATGTCGTCGATGAACGCGACCAGCTCGCCTTCGACGCCCGCGGCGGAATAGCTCGCGCGCAGCGCTTCGAGATGCCGCCCGCCCGATTGATGGACGACCTGCGGGCGCTCGTCCGCCGGCATCTGCGCGAGCGCCTGCGGAACGGCGTCGTTCAATGCCTGCGCACCCAGGCTGCCGCCGACGATCAGCAAGCGCAGCGGCCCTTGCCGGCTGGCGAATCGCTCGTCGGGCGCCGGGATGCCCGCGATCTCGGCGCGCACCGGATTGCCGGTCCACTCGGCGTTTTTCAGAGTGCCGGGGAAGGCGACCATCACGCGGTCGGCAACGCCCGCGAGGATCCGGTTCGTCAGCCCCGCGATCGCATTCTGCTCGTGCACCGCGAGCGGGCGCGCCAGCAGCGACGCCATCATCCCGCCAGGAAATGCGACGTAACCGCCGAGGCCGAGCACCACGTCGGGCCGGTGCGCGAGGATCGCGCGCGCGCTCTGCCAGAAGCCGACCAGCAGATTCATAGGCAACAGCAATGCCGCGAGCACGCCCTTGCCGCGCAGCGCGGCAGCGCGTACCCACGCCATCTCGTAGCCTTGCGCAGGCACGAGCCGCGCTTCCATCCCGGTCTTCGCACCGAGCCACACGACGCGCCAGCCCGCGGCGCGCATCGCTTCTGCGACTGCGAGGCCGGGAAACACGTGTCCCCCGGTGCCGCCCGCGGTAATCAGGATCGTGCGGCTCATGCGTGCAGCCCTCGCGCGAGCTGCCGGTTCTCCCAGTCGATCCGCAGCAGGATCGCGAGCGCGACGCAGTTTGCGAGCAGGCTCGATCCGCCGAAGCTCATCAGCGGCAGGGTCAGCCCCTTGGTCGGCAGCAGCCCCATGTTCACGCCCATGTTGATGAGCGCCTGGACGCCGATCCACAGGCCGATGCCCTGCGCGGTCAGCGCCGCGAAGTGACGCTCGCGCAGCGCCGCGTGCCGGCCGATCGCGAACGCGCGCAGGACGATCCACGCGAACAGCGCAATCACCACCGCGACGCCGGCGAAGCCAAGCTCCTCGGCGATCACGGCCAGCAGGAAATCGGTGTGCGCTTCGGGAAGGTAGTGCAGCTTTTCCACGCTCGCGCCCAGGCCGACGCCGAACCATTCGCCGCGGCCGAACGCGATCAGCGCGTGCGAAAGCTGGTAGCCCTTGCCGTACGGGTCCGCCCACGGATCCATGAAGCCGAAGATCCGCTGCATCCGGTAGGGCGACGAAAGAACGAGCCCGGCGAAACCGATTGCGAGCATGCCGAGCAGCGCGGCGAAGTGGCGGCCGTTCATCCCGCCGAGAAAGAGGATGCCGAACGCGGTCAGAGCGATTACGACCAGCGCGCCGAAGTCGGGCTCGCGCAGCAGCAGCCACGCGACGATCAGCATCACGCCGAGCATCGGCAGCAGCCCCCTCCTGAAATTTTTCATCACCGCGTGCTTGCGCACCGTGTAGTCGGCGGCATAGAGCACGGCGGCGAGCTTGGCCGCCTCCGAAGGCTGCACGCTGATGGCGTAGAAGTTGATCCAGCGCCGCGCGCCGTTCACTTCGCGGCCGATGCCGGGGATCAGCACGCACACCAGCAACGCGAGACAACCGAGGAACAGCCACGGCGCCGCCTGCTGCCAGAAACGCACCGGAAGCAGGAATACGCCGATCGCAGCGGCGAGCGACACCGCGAGGAATGCCGCATGCCGCAGCAGGTAGTAGGCCGGGTTCTGCCCCGTATAGCGGCTCGCTTCCGCGGTGCTCGTCGAGGCCGAATAGACCATCAGCAGACCGGTCACGACGAGCAGCAGCGCCGCCCAGGCGAGCGAGCGGTCGTACTCGGCGGCGGGGACATTCTGCGCAAAGACGTAGCTCGCCATGCTTAGTCGCCAAGCGCGCGCACTGCCGCGCAGAATGCTTCGCCGCGCTGCCGGTAGTCGCGAAACATGTCGAAGCTCGCGCACGCCGGGGAAAGCAGCACCGCTTCGCCGGGGCGCGCGCATTCGGCCGCGCGCGTCACTGCCTGCTCGAGCGATGCGCAGCGCTCGAGCGGCACGCCGCTCGTCGCGAGTGCTTGCTCGATTTGCGGCGCATCACGTCCGATGAGCAGCACGCGCGAGGCGCGCGCACGGACTGCCGCCCCGAGCGGAGAGAAATCCTGGCCCTTGCCTTCCCCGCCGGCGATCAGGATCGCCTTGCGGTCGAGCCCCTCGAGCGCGGCGATCGCCGCGCCGACATTGGTGCCCTTGGAGTCGTCGTACCAGACCACGCCGCGGCGCACGCTCACGCGCTGCAGGCGGTGCGGCAGCCCGCGGAACGAACGCAGCCCTGCAGCAAGCGATTGCAGCGAAGCGCCACCCGCGACCGCAAGCGCGCATGCGGCGAGCGCGTTCGCGGCGTTGTGCAGGCCGAAGATCGGCAACTCGTCGAGCGCGAGAATGCGGTGTGCACCGCGCACCAGCGACGTTCCGTCGGCGATGCCGTAGTCCGCGTCCCGCGCGGGGGCATCGAGCCCGAACGTCACGTGCTCTCTGCCGGGCACCGCGCAGGCCATCGAGCGCGCGTCTGCCCGGTTGAGCACTTGCACGCCGCTGCCCAGAAAGACCCGCGCCTTGGCGGCTGCGTATTCATCGATCCCGGAATAGCGATCGAGGTGGTCCTCGGTGACGTTGAGCAGCGCGGCACCGTCGGGCTCGAGCGCCCAGGTGGTTTCGAGCTGGTAGCTGGAGAGTTCCAGCACCCACGCGGCGGGTAGTGCGGTGCGCCGCTTCGCCAGCGCATCGAGCGCCGGCGGGCCGATGTTTCCGGCGGCTTCGCAATCGATGCCCGCCGCGCGCAGCAGGTGCGCCGTGAGCGCTGTCACTGTCGACTTGCCGTTCGTCCCGGTCACCGCCAGCACCTTGGCGGCCGAACGAGCGCGCACTTCCCACGCGAACAGCTCGATGTCGCCCAGCACCGGCACCGCGCGCGCGAGCGCTTCGCGCACGACCGGCTCTTCGAGCGAAAGTCCGGGGCTGATGCACAGCAGATCGATTCCCTGCAGCAGCGCTACGCCGAACGTGCCGGTGACGAGTTCTACGCCCGCAGCGAGATCGCGCGCGCGCGGCGGCGTGGCGCGCGTGTCCGCAACCCGGGACGCACCGCCTTGCGCCGTCACCCAACGCGCGACGGACAGCCCGGTGTCTCCGAGCCCGAGCACCAGCACGCGCTTGCCGGCAAGCGCCATGCGCTGGGGTCGCGGCAAGGTCTGGAAGGGGGGCTCGCGCATCACTCGCGTCACCTGAGCTTCAGCGTCGAGAGCCCGAACAGCACGAGCATCATCGTGATGATCCAGAAGCGCACCACGACCTGGCTTTCCTTCCAGCCCTCGAGCTCGTAGTGGTGATGCAGGGGCGCCATGCGGAAGATGCGCTTGCCGCCGGTCCACTTGAAGTACACCACCTGGATCATCACCGAGAGCGTCTCGGCGACGAACACGCCTCCCATGATGAAGAGCACGATCTCCTGCCGCACGATCACGGCCACGGTGCCGAGCGCGGCGCCGAGCGCGAGTGCACCCACATCGCCCATGAAGACTTCCGCCGGGTAGGTGTTGAACCAGAGGAATCCGAGCCCGGCGCCGACGAGCGCGCCACAGAACACCGCAAGCTCGCCGGCCCCGGCGACGTAGGGCAGCCCGAGATACTTCGAGAACACTGCGTGGCCCGCGACATAGGCGAACAGGCCGAGCGCGCCGCCGACCATTACGGTCGGCATGATCGCCAGCCCGTCGAGGCCGTCGGTGAGATTGACCGCGTTCGACGTGCCGACGATCACGAAGAACGTAAGCACGATGAACCCGATCGGCCCGAGCGGATAGGCGACGAACTTGAAGAACGGCACGATCAGCTCGTTCAGTGCCGGCGTGTTGCGCGCGAGGTAGGCGAGGTACGCCGCGGCGGCAAGGCCGATCATCGCCTGCCAGAAGAATTTCGCACGCGGCGAGAGGCCTTTCGGATTGCGCTGCACGACCTTGCGGTAGTCGTCGATCCAGCCGACGGTGCCGAACGCCAGCGTCACGAGAAGCGTCACCCACAGGTACTTGTTCTCGAGATCGCCCCAGAGCAGCGTCGTGATCCCCACGGAGAGCAGGATCAGCGCGCCGCCCATCGTCGGCGTGCCCGACTTGGTCAGGTGCGACTTCGGTCCGTCGTCGCGCACCGACTGGCCGATCTTGTACGCGGTGAGCTTGCGGATCACGTACGGCCCGAGGATCAGCGAGATCGCCAGCGCGGTAAGACAGGCGAGCACCGCGCGCAGCGTGATGTAGTTGAAGACGTTGAAGAGCCGTACTTCGCGCGCCAGCCATTGGGTGAGTTCGAGCAGCATCAGTGGCCGCCGCTTTCGCGCCCGGCGAGCGCCGTCACCACGCGCTCCATGCGCATGAAGCGCGAGCCCTTGACGAGCAGCGTCGTGCCGCTCACCGACGCCGAGCGCGCGGCCTTGATCAGCTCCTCGACGGTCGCGAAGTGGCGCGCGCCGGTGCCGAAACCCGCGACTGCGTGCGCGGTCTGCTCGCCGAGCGCGTACAGCGCGCCGATGCCGCGCTCCGCGGCGTAGCGTCCGACCTCGAGATGAAAATCCGGCCCCTGGTCGCCGACTTCTCCCATGTCCCCGAGAACGAGCAGCGTGTCTGCGCCCGCGGCGGCAAGGACGTCGATCGCGGCGCGGACCGAATCGGGATTGGCGTTATAGCTGTCGTCGATCAGCGTCGCGCCACTGGCGAGCGCAAGAATCTGCGAGCGGCCTGCATACGGACGGAACGCGCGCAAGCCTGCAGCGATGGCCTGCGGCGGGACGCCCGCTGCGAACGCACACGCAGACGCGGCGAGCGCGTTGTGCACGTTGTGCAGCCCGGGAGCCGCGAGCGGCGCAACCGCTTCGCCCGCCGGCGTGCGCACGCGTACCTCGCTCGCAAGCGCCGTCAGCGAATAGGTTCCTGTTACCGCGGCCGGGCCATGGAGCGCGAAATCGACCGAGCGATGGCCGGCCGCGCGCGAACGGAAGAATCCAGCCTGCGGATCGTCCGCGTTCCACAACGCGGTTCCACGGGCAGGCAGCGCGTCGAACACGCTCGCGTTTTCCGCCGCCACCGCCTCCACCGATTGCATGAACTCCATGTGCTCGCGCTGCGCATTGGTGACGACGGCGACGGTCGGCTTTGCCAGCGCCGCGAGGCCGGCGATTTCGCCCGGATGATTCATGCCCAGCTCGATCGCGCAGTAACGATGCTCGCTGCGCATGCCGAGCAGCGTCAGCGGCACGCCGATATCGGTATTGAGGTTGCCGGGCGTCGCGAGCACCTCACCCTCGGATGCGTGGGCGCGCAGAATCGAGGCGAGCATCTCTTTCGTGGTCGTCTTGCCGTTCGAGCCGGTGATCGCGATCACCACCGGAGCGAAGCGCTCGCGCCAGCGCGCCCCGAGCCGGCCCAGCCCGCCGCGCGTCTCGTCGACGACGAGTAGCGGCAGCGGCGCCGGCCCCGCGTAGTGCCGATCCACCATTGCGCCGGCGGCGCCGCGCTGCCGTGCCGCTTCGAGGAAATCGTGTCCATCGAAGTGCTCGCCGCGAATGGCGACGAAGAGGTCTCCTTTCGAGAGGCTGCGGCTGTCGGTCGAGACGCCGTGCAAGCGCGCGTCGGCGCCGACGAGGCGGCCGTTGGCGGCGATCGCTGCTTCGCTCAGGCTCATCATCGACCGGTCCAGCGCGCGAGCGCTGCCGCGGCGACTGCGACGTCGGAAAACGGCAGCTTCCGCCCGGCGATGACCTGCTCGGACTCGTGGCCCTTGCCCGCGAGCAGGACGACATCCGAAGTGCGCGCGTCGCGCAGCGCCCTCTCGATCGCCACCGCGCGATCGGGCTCTTCCGCGCAAGACGTCGTCACGCCTGCGCGCACCGCCGCAATGATGGCGAGCGGTTCCTCGCTTCTCGGGTTGTCGGACGTGAGCACGACGCGATCGGCATGCCGGGATGCGGCAGCGCCCATCGGCGCGCGCTTGCTCGGATCGCGGTCTCCGCCCGCGCCAAAGACCGCGATCAGGCGGCCGCCGCGTGCATCGGCGATCGGGCGCAACGCCTGCAATACTTTCTCCAGCGCGTCCGGCGTGTGCGCGTAGTCGACGAAGACGAGCGGCCGGCCCTCGCCGCCCAGCCGCTGCATCCTGCCGGGCACCGCGGGAAGCGATCCGAGGAGCGCGGCCGCCTCGGTGAACGGAATTCCGTAGGCGACGAGGCAGCCGAGCACGCCGAGCGCGTTGGCGACGTTGAAGCGCCCGGGCTGGTTGATGCGCGCGTCGACGGCGCCCCAACTGGAAGCGAGTGTCGCGTCCGTGCCGGCTTCTGCAACGTGGATCTCGCGCGCCGCGATGTACTCGGTGACGCTGCCAGGCGCCACGGCGGCCTCGGACAGCGCGTAGCCGATCGTGCGCATGCCGCGCGCGGCCAAGCGCTGCGCAAGCCGCACGCCGAGCACGTCGTCCAGATTGAGCACCGCGACGCCAAGCCCGGGCGTGTCGAACAGGCGCGATTTCGCTTCGGCGTACGCTTCCAGCGTGCCGTGGTAGTCGAGGTGATCCTGCGAAAGGTTGGTCAACAGCGCGCAATCGAACGCCACGCCGTTCAGCCGTCCCTGCGCGAGACCGTGCGAAGACGCTTCCATCGCCACGCCCTGCGCGCCTTCGCGCCGCAACTCCGCGAGGCGGCGATGCAGCTCCAGCGCGTCGGGCGTCGTGTTGTCCTCGGCGCAGAGCGCGCCGGGAAAGCCGCTTCCCAGCGTGCCGATCACGCCCGTCTTCACCCCACGAGCGCCCAGCAGCGCGGCGATCCATTGCGAGCACGAAGTCTTGCCGTTCGTGCCCGTGACGCCGCAGGTCCACAGCGATTCGGACGGGCGGCCGTAGAACTCGTTGGCGAGCGATCCGGCCAGCGTCTTCAGGCCGTTGACGCCGGTGTTGGGTACCTGCCACGAATCGTTCCAGCGGAACCCTTCGGCCTCCCAGACGACCGCGGACGCACCGCGCCCGATGGCCTGCTCGATGTAGCGCCGCCCGTCGGCGGTCTCTCCGGGATAGGCGAAGAACGCCACGCCCGGCGCGCAGCGGCGGCTGTCGGCGCAAAGGCGCTCGATCATCGCGCCCTGGGACGCAAGCCATCGGTAGAGATCGGATGCCATTCGTCTGTCCAGCACTCGCTTCGCAACCCCTGAAACTTCCATACCGCGTGCACCAAGGCGAGGATCCAGGCGCGCATCAGGTGCTCTCCTTTGCGAAATCGGTTTCGCCCGGCAGCTCCAGCGGAACGACCGGCGCGTCGTGCGGCACGTTCAACAGGCGCAGCGCGCCCTGCATGACCTGGGCGAATACCGGCGCGGCGACCGCGCCGCCGTAGTGCTGGCCGGCGCCCGGCTCGTCGATCATCACGGCGATCACGAGCCGTGGATCGCTCGCGGGGGCAAACCCGACGAACGACGAGATGTACTTGTGGGCCGCGTAGCCGCCTTTCTCCTGCTTGTGCGCAGTGCCGGTCTTGCCGGCGACCCGCCAACCGATGATCCGCGCGCGCGGCGCGGTTCCGCCCGGTTGCACGGCCGCTTCCAGCATTTCCCGCATCGCGCGCGTGGTGTGCGCGCTCAGCACTGGACGCCCGGCGGCTGGCATTCCCGTTTTCACCAGCGAGACCGGCGCGAGGTCGCCGTCCCGGGCGAAGATCGTGTAGGCGCGCGCGAGCTGCAGCAGGCTGACCGAGATGCCGTGCCCGTAGGCCATCGTCGCCTGCTCGATCGGGCGCCACGTCTTCGCTTCGCGCAGCTTGCCGGAGGCCTCGCCCGGAAAACCGAGCCGCGGCGGCGCACCGAAACCGACCTGGCGGAAAAGATCGTGCATGTCCTCGCGCGGCAATCCGAGCGCGATCTTCGCGGCGCCGACATTGGAGGATTTCTGGATGACCTGCGCAGTGGTGAGCGCCCCCGACGGATGCGCGTCGTGGATCGTGAAGCGGGCAATCGTCAGCGTGCCGGGCGCCGTCTGGATCAACGTGTGCGGCGTGATCCGCCCCATCTCCATCGCCAGCGCGACGGTGAACGGCTTGAGCGTCGAGCCGGGCTCGAACAGGTCGGTGATGACGCGGTTGCGCAGCTGCGCGCCGCTCAGCTTGCTGCGGTTGTTGGGGTTGTAGGTCGGGACGTTGGCGAGCGCGAGCACTTCGCCGGTGCGCGCATCGAGCACGACCATCGCGCCGGCTTTCGCCTTGTGCGCCTCGACGGCGCTCTTGAGCGCAGAGAACGCAAGCGCCTGGATCTTGCCGTCGAGCGCAAGCTGCAGGTCTTTGCCGTCGTGCGCGGCGCGCACCGATTCGACGTCCTCGACCACGCGACCGAGCCGATCCTTGATGACGCGCCGGCTTCCCGGCGTTCCCGCCAGGCTCGACTGGAACGCGAGCTCGACCCCTTCCTGGCCGGTATCCTCAACGCCGGTAAAGCCGATGACGTGCGCAGTGGTCTCTCCGCCGGGGTAGTAGCGGCGGTATTCGCGTTGCTGGTACAGGCCGGCGATGCCGAGCTCGGCGACTCGCCCTGCGACTTCGGGGGCGATCTGGCGCCGCAGGTAGACGAACTCCTGGGTATTGCGTGAAAGCTTCTGCTCGAGGTCGCCGGGTGCGAGCTCGAGGAGCGCAGCAAGCTGCTTGCGCTGCGCCGGAGAGGCCTTCACGTCCTCGGGGATCGCCCACACGGACTTCACCGGCGTCGACACGGCCAATGCATTGCCATTGCGATCGAGGACGCGGCCGCGGGTGGCGGGAACCTCGAGCAGGCGGGAATAGCGCGCATCGCCCTTCTCCTGCAGGAAATCGGTCTCGAGCGCCTGCAGCACCAGCGCGCGCGCAGCCAGCACCGCGAACGCAGCGAGGAACAGGAACAGCACGAAGCGCGCACGCCAGACCGGCAGGCGCACCAGCGCATGCGCGGACGCGGCGCTCACTGCTTCGCCTCCGCGGGCCGCAGCTCGATCACGCGCACCCGGCGCGGATCCGGAGCCCGCAGGCCGAGCGTGGCGGACGCGATCCGCGCCACCCGCGCATGCTGGCCCCACGTGCTCGCTTCGATCTGCAGCTGGCCGTACTCCACCTCGAGCTCGCGCGCGCGGCCTTGCTCCAGCTCGAGCTGGGTGAAGAGCTTGCGTGCCTTCTGCTGCGAGGTGACGAGCCCGAGCGCGCAGGCGAGAAGAACGAGGAGGAGGAGCAGGTTCAGCTTCGCCACGCGTCGGGCTCGATTCGGGAAAGCAGGTGCGGATCCAGGGGCGCCGCGGTACGTTCCGCGACCCGCAACACGGCGCTGCGCGCGCGCGGGTTGGCGGCGATTTCGGGCGCTGCCGGGCGCTGTGCGCGCCCGATGATCTTGAGCGCCGCTTGTGGCATTTCGCTGGCGCGCAGCGGCAATTCCCGGGGCAGCCGGGGCTGCGCAAGCGATCGCACGAAACGCTTGACGATGCGGTCCTCGAGCGAGTGGAAGCTCAGCACCGCGAGACGTCCGCCCGGTGCGAGGCGCGCGACTGCCTGCGGCAGCATCAACGACACTTCCTCAAGCTCCCGATTGACGAGAATCCGTAGAGCCTGAAAGGTGCGCGTCGCCGGATTCTGCCCGGCCTCCCGGGTGCGGACCGCCGCAGCCACGAGTTCGGCAAGTTGCTGCGTGCGTACGATGGGCTCGCGTGCGCGAGCAGCAGCAATCGCCGCTGCAACCTGTTTAGCAAACCGTTCTTCGCCATAGTCTTCGATCGCCTCCCGGATTTCTGCCTGCGTCGCCCTTGCCAGCCACTGCGCGGCCGATTCGCCGCGCGTCGGATCCATCCGCATGTCGAGCGGGCCGTCGGCCCGGAAGGAAAAGCCGCGAGCGGGGTCGTTCAGCTGCGGCGAGGAAGCACCGAGGTCCGCGAGCAGCCCGTCCACGCGCGGCGCGTGCGCCGCATCGAGGACGTTCGCGAGGGCCGAGAACGGCGCATGGGCTATCGAAAAGCGCGGGTCGGAGATCGCGTGCGCCGCGCGAACCGCCTCTGGATCGCGATCGAGCGCGATCAGCCGACCCGCAGGACCGAGCCGCGCGAGAATGGCCTGGCTGTGCCCACCGCGACCGAAGGTTGCGTCGACATAGACGCCGTCGGCGCGGATCGCCAGCGACGCCACCGCCTCTTCGAGGAGCACAGCACGATGAGCAGGTGGATAAACGCTCATCGCTCGTGGCCCCGGTCACAGCGAGAAATCTTCCATTCCGGGCGGCGGGGCGCCGCTGCCGGCGAGCGCACCGTCGCGCTTGGCGCTCCACACACCCGAATCCCAGAGCTCGAAATAGCGGCCTTGCCCGACCATCATCACTTCGCGCTCGAGCTTGGCGTGCATGCGCAGCGCCGGCGAGATGAGAATGCGTCCGGCGCCGTCCGGCAGCACGTGCTCCTCGAAGCCGAGCAGCAGGCGCTTCCACCAGCTCGCCTGCACGTGAAAGCTCGGAAACTTGTCGACCTGCGCGCGCACCGCTTCCCACTCGGGCTCCTGGTAGAGGAGCGCACAGCCGTCCGGATGGGCGGTCAGGACCAGCGGCTTGCGGGCGGCAACGAGCAGCTCGCGATGGCGCGTCGGAATCGCGAGTCGGCCTTTCGCATCGAGCGTGATGACCCCTGCGCCGTGAAACGTTCCGCCCATCCCTCTTCCCCGCCTCCCTCGTTTTTGACCGCTTGAAGCCGAACAAAACCACTTTTTTCTACGTTTTCCCACTTTATTCGAAAAACGCGGTCGAGGTCAATCCCACTGCAGGAAATTTCTTTGCCCCAACAAAGACTTAGGAGCGGGAAGCTAGACGGAGATCGAGGACTTGAAAGACACTAATAATTAATGACTTACAAAATCTATTGAAAGCTTGATCTCAGGAAACGGTCATTTTCCCGTGGTTATCAGGTCGATTCGCCTGCGAATGCGGCTCAGCGCCGCCTGATCGTCGCCTTCTTCTGCACGCTTCGCCTGCACGGCGAGCCAGGCGAGCAGCGGACGGCGCCATCCTTGCGAGGATGCGACCTCGATCGCACTTGCGATTCCTTCCGGCGCGATCGCTGCGGTCTTGAGCCGGACACCGGCAGCCACCAGGCGAGAGAGCGGCTGCTCGGTCGCCGCTCGTGCAGAGCGCCCCGCAAGGTACTCCGCGTAGGCAATTTCTTCCGTGCCCGCATCGGCGCGCAGCGCTTCGAAGCCGGGACAGTCGTCGAATTCGAGGCTCGCGGTGCGGATCGCGCAGCGCACGAGCTCCGCGCGCGCCAGCAGGTCAACGCGGCCGGTGCGAGCGATCTCGGCCCTCGCCTGCGCAAATTCCCTCTCGGCGAGTGGCGTGTCGCCCGCAAAGTAGGAGCGCTGGTATTGAGCGAGCGCGCCGCGCGCATTCAGCTGCCAATCGGATGGCGGCGGCCCTCCCGCACAGCCCGCGACGAGTGCCACGGCCGCGAGCACGCCCGCTCTCATGGCAGCGTGATTTCGCTTTCGCGCTGGAAGGGCCACTTGCGGTTGATCTCCTCGACGAGGCGCGCGATCTTGCGCACGCTCTCGTCCACCTCGGCGCGCAACTGTCCCAGGTCCGCAGTCGCCGCCTTCGCGCTCGAACCCACGCTCTGCGCATCGGCGAGCACCGCATCCAGCTTCTTCAGGCTGCCGCGCACGTCGCCGAGCAGGGCCTCGGCCTGCACCACGACCTTGCGCGTTTCATCGACGACGCCGCCGTCGCCGAGCACGCGCCGGTCCGTATTGGCGAGCAGCGTATCGAGGCGCGTCGATGCGCGCTCGAGCGAGGCCAGCAGCGTATTCGCCCGCTCGATCGTGCCGAGCACCTTTGCCGCCTGCTCATCGCTCCCCAGCACCGCGCCGAGCATGCCGTGCCGTCCCGCCATGCGCTCGCTCAGCGTCTGCAGATTGGCGAGCGTTGCCTGGACGGAGCCACCCGTTCCGGTCAGGCGCTCCATATTCTCGAGAATGCCGCGCGCGGTTGCCACGAGCTGTGGCACTTCCTCCGCGGTGTCCCCGCGCAAGACGGGGCGCACCGCGCCGTCGGGCAGCGGCGGATCCTGCAGGTTGCCGCTGTAGGCGCGGATCTTCGCGCCGCCGACGAGCCCGCGCTCGATCGTAAAGACGCTCGAGGTGCGCAGCCATTTCGCGTCGTCGTGCGGCACGTCGATCTCGATGCGCGCCTTGCCGGCGTCGTTGAGCGTGATGCGGCGCACCGTTCCGATCGGGAACCCGGCGAACGTGAGATCCATGCGGACGCTGACGCCCTCGGCGTTGTCGGCGACGAGCGTCAGGCGCTGGACCGCCTGGAACACGCCGCGCGCGTAGAGCGCGTACACCACGAAGCCAACGGCGATCACGAGCGTCACCGCGAGAAGCAGCGCGACGCGGAACTGCAAGTGTTTCGGTACCTGCGTGACCGGTGCTTCGATGTCCATTTCAGATGTACTTTACCGCGAGCGCGAACAGCTCGACGGCGCCGAGCGCGAAGAACAGCCGCACCATTCCGTCCAGCACCACGACCGGGACGGATTTCAGCCGCGTCGAAGCATGCAGGCCGGCGGCGATCGGAATCACCGCGACCAGAGCGCCGAACACGACGCACTTCACCACGAATCCGCCGAGCGCCGCGGGCCCGAACACCAGCGCCACCACGCGAGTGAAATCGTCGAAGCCGTCCGACGAGGCGCCGTACATGACCGTATAGGCGAGCGCGACGGCGACGGCACAACTCATCACCGTCAGCGAGAACACGGAAACCGCCGCCGCGGCCACGCGCGGAACGAACTCGCGCTCGAGCGGGTCGCCACCCGCGGCCTGCATGCGTTCCAGCTCGCCCGTCGCCTTCATCAGCCCGATCTCGGTGGCGATCGCGGCGCCCGAGCGCAGCGCGACGAACAATGCCGTCACCAGCGGGATCAGCTCGAGCACCAACGCGCGCAGGATCAGCTCGAGCGCGTACTGCTCGAGGCCGAAGTCGCGCGCGGTGTTGACCGAGATTACGATGACCACCAGGCTGAACAGCGTCGAGAACAGCGCGAAGCCGGGCAGGATCTGCCAGGCGGTGAAGTAGATCTGCTTGAGCGCTACGTCGCGCGTTTCCGGACGGTATGCCGACGGCGACATTGCCGTCGCGATCGCCAGACCGGCAAACCGGACCGCCCGCGCCCACCCAATGAGCCATTCGAGCAGCGGGTTCGCCGGACTCATCCGCCGTCGCGTACGCGCTTCTCCACTGTGGCGCGGTCCAGGCCGACCTTCGCCGCGGCCGCGACGATTTCTTCCCAGGTATTGCCGTCCAGGGCAATGCCCTCGCGCTCGCGCCTGGCGCGCATTTCGCGTTCCGGCTCGCCGGCGATGCGTACCTTGTCGAACCCGGGCGCGACGCGCGACTTGCGCAGCGACGCGAGGAATGCCGTGGTCTCGGTGGCGAAGGCGTCTGCGGTGCCGAGGCGCTGCGGGTCGATGAGGATCGTCAGCATGCCGTTCCAGACGCGCCTCTTCGAGCGATCGTCGGTATGCCAGGTCCCGCCCCCGGTGAGCGCGCCGCCCAGCAGCTCGCACACGACCGCCAGGCCGTAGCCCTTGTGGAAGCCGAACGTGCGCAGCGCACCGAACGGCTCGTTGACGCCGAACTTCGGATCCGCGGTGGGGTTGCCGGCGTCGTCGAGCAGCCAGTCGGGCGAGACCGGCTCGCGCTTGTTATGCGCGACGCGGATCTTGCCCTGCGCGACCGCGCTGGTCGCCATGTCGAGAATGAACGGCGGCTCGCCGGGCAACGGAATGCCGACGGTGACCGGGTTGGTGCCGAAGCGCGCGTCGCTACCGCCCCACGGGGCGACGATCGCGCGCGAGATCACGTTGACGAAATGGATCGAGACGAGACCCTGTGCCACCGCCTGCTCGGCCCAGTGGCCGATGCGGCCGAGGTGGTGGGCATGGCCGAGGCCCATCACGCAGACGCCATGCTTGCGCGCGCGCTCGATCGCGAGGTCCATCGCGTCGACGCCGATCGCCTGGCCGTAGCCCATCTGCCCGTCGAGCGCGAGCATCGTCCCACCGTCGAGCGTGATGGACGGCTGCCGGTTGGGCTTGAGTCCGCCTTCTCGCAGCGCGTCGACGTAGCGCGGGATCATGCCGACCCCGTGCGAGTCGTGCCCCATCAGGTTCGCGAGGACAAGGTTGCTCGATACGAGCTTCGCTTCGCGCGCCTCGCTTCCGCCGGCTGCGACGATTGCCTCGATCGCACGGGCGAGCGGCGCTGCCTGATAGACGCGCTGGGTCATTGCGCCGGCCTCACTCGGGCTGAATGCCGCCGCGCTGCACGACTTTCTTCCAGCGCTCGACTTCCGCCTTCATGAACTGGCCGAATTCTTCCGGCGTTCCGGCGACGACGTCGAACCCGATCTGCGTCATCCGCTCGCGAATGTCCGGCGAGCGCAGCGCGCGCACCGTCGCGTCGCTGAGCTTTTTCACCACGTCGCGCGGCGTCTTCGCCGGGGCCGCCACCGCCTGCCACGACGTCACGACGAGATCCGGGAATCCGGCTTCGCCGGTGGTCGGCACGTTGGCGAGCTGCGGATGGCGCGTTTGAGCCGTGACCGCCAGCGCCTTCATCTTCCCGCCCTTGATGTAGTTGGTCACCGCGCCGAGGTTCTGGAACGAGATGTCGACCTGATTACCCATCAGATCCGTCTGGCATGCCGCGCCGCCGCGGTACGGCACGTGCAGCGCGAACACCCCGGCACCCTGCTTGAAGAGCTCGCCGGTAAGATGATCGGACGAGCCGGTTCCGCTCGAGCAGTAGGAAACGCGGCCGGGGTTTTTCTTCGCGAACTCGACCAGCTCCTGCATCGATTTCGCCGGCAGGTCGGGCTTCGTCACCAGCACGTTTGGCGTGGTGACCGCAAGCGTGATCGGCGCGAAGTCGCGCAGCGGGTCGTAGCGCAGATCCTTGAAGAGCGCCGCGTTGATGGAAAAAACGCCGATCGAGCCGACCAGGATCGTGTGGCCGTCCGGGTCCGACTTGGCGACGAACTCGGCGGCGATCGAGCCGTTCGCGCCGGGCCGGTTCTCCACCACCGCGGGCTGGCCGAGATACTCCTGGAACTTGGAGCCGATCGCGCGCCCGACGATATCGGACGAGCCGCCGGCGACGAACGGAATCACGACCTTGATCGGCTTGGTCGGATAAGCCTGCCCGTGCGCGGCGCTTGCCGCGAGCGCCGCGAGCAGCGCGCATGCGATCTTAACCATCCGGTTCACAATTTCTCCTCGGAACTTTTCTCTGGCGGATGCGGCAAGTTTACAATGCCGGCTGACCGTCCTGAAAACCGCCCGCCCCGCAAGGAGACGCCATTCATGCACGCCCGACTCGCCATCGCCTTCGCAACGCTTGCCCTCACTGGGTCCCATGCACTGGCGCAAAGCTATCCGAACAAGCCGATTCGCGTCGTCGTGCCATACGCCGCGGGCGGTACGTCGGACATTCTCGCGCGACAGATCGGACCCAAGCTTACCGAGACATTCGGCCAGCCGGTGATCGTCGAGAACAAGCCCGGAGCCAACGGCAACGTGGGTGCCGAGTTCGTCGCGAAGAGTGCGCCCGACGGCTACACCCTGCTGCTCACGGACGTGGGCGGCCTGGTCATCAGCGCGAGCGTTTACCCGAACCTGCCGTTCGATCCTGCAAAGGACTTCAGCCCGATCGTGATGGTGTCGTACTCGCCGCACGTGCTCGCGGTGCATCCGTCGGTGCAGGCAAAGGATGTCAGAGAGCTCGTCGCGATGGCGAAGGCGCATCCCGGAAAACTCAACTTCGCGATTTCGGGCATCGGCGGCGCACCGCATCTCGCGGGCATCGAGTTTGCGCAGCGCACCGGCGTCAACTGGACCTACATTCCGTATAAAGGCGGCTCCGATGCGGTCACCGGCGTCGTCGGTGGCCAGGCACACGTGCTTTTCAACGGCATGCTCGCCACCTGGCCGTCCGTGACCGGCGGCAAGCTGAAAGCACTTGCGATTTCGAGCGGCACGCGGGTTCCCGCGGCGCCGGACACGCCGACCGTCGCCGAGCAGGGGCTTCCCGGCTTCGAGACCGGATCGTTCCAGGCGATCGTCGGTCCGGCCGGGATCCCGAGGGAAACCGTCGGCAAGCTGAATGGCGAGCTCAGACGAGTCCTGAATACCGCGGACATGAAGGAGCGCTTTGCCAAGCAGGGCACGGAAGTGCGGGCCGATACGCCGCAGCAGCTCGCAGACTACCTGCGCGTCGAGAAGGCGCGCTGGGCGAAGGTCGTGAAGGATTCCGGCGCAAAGTTCGAGTGAGCGACCCCGTGGAACTTCCGCGCAACACGTTCAAGCGCGCGCTCGCAGAAGGCCGCCAGCAGATCGGGCTGTGGTCGAGCTTGTCCTCCAACTACACGGTGGAGGTCATCGCCGGCGCCGGCTACGACTGGATCCTGCTCGACATGGAGCACTCGCCGAACGATCTGGAGTCGCTGCTCTCGCAGCTGCAGGCTGCCGCACCCTACCCTGCGCACCCGGTCGTGCGCGTGCCGTGGAACGATACCGTGACGATCAAACGCGTGCTCGACGTCGGCGCGCAATCGATCCTGATCCCGTACGTCTCGACAATCGCGGAGGCAAAGGCCGCGGTAGCTGCGACGCGCTACCCGCCGGTGGGCGTGCGCGGCGTAGCCGGGACCACTCGCGCGTCGCGTTTCGGCCGCGTCCAGGGCTACGCGAAGAAGGCGCACGAGGAAATCTGCGTGCTGGTGCAGGTGGAGACCCGGCAGGCGCTCGACAACCTCGAGGGGATCTGCGAAGTGGAGGGCGTCGACGGCGTCTTTATCGGACCTGCGGACTTGCATGCATCGCTCGGTCATACCGGCGAGACGTCAAATCCCGCGGTCGTACCCCTGATGGAGGAAGCGATGCGGCGGGTTCGCAAGGCGGGACGCGCACCCGGCTATCTTTCGCCCGTCGAAGCCGACGCAAAGCGGATGCTTTCGGCAGGTGCGCTGTTCGTCGCAGTGGGTGCCGACATTGGGTTGCTTGCTCGCGGTGCGGAGGGGCTGTTGATGAAGTTCAAATCATGAGAATCCCCCAATGAGCGCTGAAATCATCCTCACGGTCGAGCTCTATCTTCAGAAGGAGCTCGAGGCGAACTTTCGGTGCCATCGCCTCTATGAAGCCAAGGACCGCGCTTCCTTTCTCAGGGAGAACGCGCCTCGGATACGCGGCCTCGCAACGTTCGGCAAGTGGGGTGCGGACCAAGCGCTGATCCAGGCGTTGCCGAAGCTGGAAATCATCGCCAACATGGGCGTGGGCGTCGACGCCATCGACCTTGTCGAAGCCAAAAAGCAGGGCATCATCGTGACGAATACCCCGGACGTGTTGAACGATTGCGTTGCGGAGACCACCATGTCGCTGGTGCTCAACATGCTGCACCGGTTTCCGCAAAACGAGGCGTACCTGCGTTCAGGTGCTTGGGCTACCCAGGGCGGGCCGCCACTAGCGGCGGAAGCAAAAGGCAAGACGCTCGGCATCCTCGGCCTCGGACGCATCGGCGAGAAAGTGGCACTGCTTGCCGAAGCCTTCGGCATGAAAGTTCGCTATCACAATCGCAGCCGAAAGAATGTCGCGTTTCCGTATGATCCGGATCCGGAGACGCTGGCCAAGAACAGCACGGTGCTTCTCATCGCGACGCCCGGCGGAAAGACCACCGAGAAACTCGTTGGCGCAAGCGTGCTCGAAGCACTCGGACCCAAGGGGTACGTTGTAAACATTTCACGCGGATCGGTAATCGACGAGGAGGTGCTGATTCGCTATTTGCAGGACCAGCGCATCGCGGGCGCCGGGCTGGACGTTTTCGAGAACGAGCCGAATGTGAATCCCCAGTTTTTCGCTCTGCAGAATGCAGTGCTCTATCCGCACGTGGGAAGCGCCACGCATGAAACCCGGAATGCGATGGGCATGCTGCAGGTGGAAAACCTGCTGCTGCACTTCGCTGGCAAGCCGGTGAAGACAAGAGTCGTCTAGCCGGGTGGTCTACACGTCAACGGGCTTCACAGGAGATAAAACCATGCGGACCTGGATCGCAACCCTCGTCGCGCCGCTTGCCCTCGGTTTCGCTTCGGCGGCACACGCGCAGCCGTGGCCGTCCAAGCCGATCAAGTACATCGTCAATTTCGCGCCTGGCGGAACCACCGACATCCTGGCGCGGATGATTGCACCCAAGCTCTCAGAGGCGCTCGGCCAGCCGGTCGTGGTCGAGAACAAGCCGGGCCAGGCAGGCTCGGTCGGAGCGGCGGAGCTCGCGCGCTCCGCGCCGGACGGCCACACCATCGGCTCGGGCACGATCAGCTCGCACGCGATCAACGTCTCGCTGTACCCGAAGCTGCCTTACGACGTCCTCAAGGATTTCTCGCCGATCACGATGCTCGCGACGTTACCGAACATGCTGGTCGTGCATCCCAGCATCCCGGCGAACAACGTGCAGGAACTCGTCGCGTTCCTCAAGGCGAATCCGAACAAGCACTCCTTCGGCTCCGCGGGCAACGGGACGTCGCAGCACATGTCAGGGGAGCTTTTCAAGACGATGACCGGCGTGCAGATGCAGCACATTCCCTACAAGGGAAGCGGTCCGATGATCCCCGATCTGCTCGGCGGCACGATCTCGATGAGCTTCGAGAATCTGACCACTGCGTATCCGCCCGCCAAGCAGGGCAAGCTGAAGGCGCTCGCGGTGACGAGCGCGAAACGCTCGTTCATCGCGCCCGAGGTGCCGACGATGGCGGAAGCGGGACTGTCCGGCTACGACATCAGCTCGTGGCAGGCGCTGTTCGCGCCCGCGGGACTCTCCAAGCCGGTGCACGACCGCCTGTACGCAGAAGTGGTCAAGGCGCTCAAGGCGCCGGACGTGGTCAAGCGCCTGCAGGATCTGGGATTGGATGCCGGCGGCATGACGCCCGACGAGCTCGCGGCGAAATTGCGCGAAGACATCCCGCGCCTGGGCAAGATCGTGCGCGACTCGGGCGCGAAAGTAGACTAGCCGGTCGGCACTCAGGCGGGCGCAGCCTCCGCCGGGTCAAAGTCGATCTCGACCTTGGCGCCGTTCGGATCGTGGAAAAAGAGCTGCCACGTGCCGTACGCCGGCAGTTTCCTCAGCTCGTAGGCGATGCCGTGTTCCTTGAGCTTTTTTGCGGTCGCCGGAAGATCGCGACCGGTGAATGCCATGTGATCGATGACGCCCTTCACCAAGCGCTGCTTGTCGATCCCGGCGACGATATGCAGGATCGGCTCGTTGCCGCCGGTCGCGTACAGCCACGCACCGGGGAACGTGAACGGCGGGCGAGCGCCGGGCTTGAGTCCCAGATGCTCGTCGTAGAACGCAAGCGTCTTCTCCAGGTCATCCGTAAGGATGGTGAAGTGGTTCATTCCTGCGACTGCCATCTGCGCCTCCTCAGGAGCGGGCCGCGCCCGCCTGTCCCTGCTTGACTCGATCGAGAACGCTCATCGCGGTGGCGATGAAGCCGGCGACATCGCTCGCGCTCGCTGGAATGATCATCGTGTTGGAGCTCTTCGCGAGGTTGGCGAACGCATCGATGTACTGCTGCGCCACCTTCAGGTTCGCCGCCTCCATGCCGCCCTTGTCCGAGATCGCCTCGGCCACCGCGCGCACGCCCGCCGCGTTCGCCTCCGCGATGACGCGGATCGCGGTGCCCTCGCCCTGCGCCCGGTTGATGGCGCTCTGCTTCTCGCCCTCGGATTCCAGGATCGCCGCCTGGCGCTGGCCGTCGGCGACGTTGATCGCCTGCTGGCGCTCGCCCTCGGACTTGGCGATCAGCGCGCGCTTCTCGCGCTCGGCGGTGATCTGCGCCTGCATCGCGCGCAGGATCGATTCCGGCGGCGTGATGCTCTTGATCTCGTAGCGCAGCACCTTGATGCCCCAGTTGCGCCCCGCCTCGTCGAGCTCGGCGACGATGTGGCGGTTGATGTCCTCGCGCGACTCGAAGCTCTTGTCGAGCTCCATCTTGCCGATCACGCTGCGCAGCGTGGTCTGCGCGAGCTGCGTGATCGCGGCGATGTAGTTCGCCGAGCCGTACGAGGCGAGCCGCGGATCGGTCACCTGGTAATAGAGGATGCCGTCCACCGCGAGCTGGGTGTTGTCCTTGGTGATGCAGACCTGCTCGGGCACGTCGAGCGGCACCTCCTTCAGCGAATGCATGTAGGCGAGGCGGTCGAGGAACGGGATGATCAGGTTCAGGCCCGGCTCGAGAATCCCGTGAAACTTGCCGAGCCGCTCGATGACATAAGCGCTCTGCTGCGGGACGATGCGCACGCCTTCCATGATGAAGGCGACCACCGCGGCGATGAAAAACACCCAGACCGCATATTTGACGGTACTCGTCGCGAAATACGTTCCGATCGATAGAACGAGCGCGATGATGAGCTTGATGAACATTTATTTTCCCTCCCTGGAAAATTCGCTTCAGCCGGGGTGTTTCAGCGAGACCCTGAGCGTGTTGCCATGGGTCGACACTACGTACACGACCGCGCCCGGCTGAGGGGCCTGATCGCCTTCCACCTGCGCGTCCCAGGACGCCCCGCGATAGCGCACGCGCGCGAGGCGCGCGCCCTGGTCGACCCAGTTCTCGAAATTCGCCGGCTGACCGGCATCGATCTGCCGCATCTGCTCTTTCGCGCTGTTGACGCGATAGACGTGCACCCAGTACGCACCCGCCGCGGCGACCAGCCCCGCAACGATCGACTGGATCGGGAAGTCATACCCGAGGTACGCGGCGGCGCCGGCTCCGAACGCGGCCACGCCGAGCATAACGAGATAGAACGTGCCGGTGACCAGTTCGGCGATCACAAGGATCAAGCCGAGGATCATCCAGGCGAGATACGGTTCAGGGTCCATTCCGCGCCGGCATACTATCATCCGCGCATGACCGCCGCCGCCTCCGATCCCCTGTCGGTCGAGCTGATCGGACTGGACGATGCGCCGCGCGAAGTGCCGCCGTTCAGCGCTCGTTACCCGGGGCTCACCCCGGAATCGGGATATCGCGCCGCAGCGCAGGTCCACGCTCACCGCGTGGCCAGCGGCTGGAAGCCACTCGGCCGCAAGATCGGGTTCACCAATCGCACATTGTGGGAGCGCTACGGAGTCCACGAGCCGATGTGGGGCATGGTGTATGACCGCACGATGCTCGTTGCAGCAGGCGACCGGATCACGGTAGCGCTGGCCGGCCTCGTGCAGCCCCGTATCGAGCCGGAGATCTGTTTCAAGCTGAAGAACACGCCTCGCGAGTCGCGCGATCCGCAAGAGATGCTCGCAGCGATCGAGTGGGTCGCGCATTCGGTCGAGATCGTGCAGTGCTATCACCCCGGCTGGAAAGTGACGCTCGCTGATTGCACGGCGGCCAACGGGCTGCATGGCCGCCTCGTCCATGGCACTCCGATTGCAGTTGCCGAACTGCCGGATCTTGCGAAGTTGCTGCCGGCGCTCGAAGCGACGCTGTCGAAAGGAGATTCGATCGTCGACCGCGGCAGCGGTGCGAATGTGCTCGGCAGCCCGCTGCTCGCGCTGGCGCACCTGGTCGGCCTGCTGGCGAAGCAACCGTCGGCGGCTGCTCTTGCTCCCGGCGAGGTGATCACGACCGGCGTGCTCACCGACGCGCACCCCGTCCAGCCGGGCGAGACCTGGAAGACCTCGCTGCGCGGCGTTCCGCTCGCAGGCCTCACGGTGACATTCGCGTGAAACGGCCGCTCGAAGGGGTCACCGTGCTCGCGCTCGAGCAGGTGATCGCCGGCCCGTTCTGCACGCGCCAGCTGGCCGAGCTCGGCGCGCGCGTGATCAAGATCGAAAGACCCGGCAGCGGCGACTCCGCGCGTCACTACGACCAGACCGTCAACGGTCTCGCCTCGCATTTCGTCTGGGTCAACCGGTCGAAAGAGAGCTTCTCGCTCGATGTGAAGCACGCCGAGGCGAAGACGATCCTCGCGCGGCTGGTGGAGCGCGCCGATGTCTTCGTGCAGAACCTCGCGCCGGGCGCAGCCGAGCGCCTCGGGCTCGGCGCGGCGGAACTGCGCGCGCGCGATCCACGGCTCGTCTGGTGCGGGATCTCGGGGTACGGTCCGGCCGGTCCCTATGCAGCGAAGAAGGCCTATGACCTGCTCGTGCAGTGTGAAACGGGTCTGCTTTCCGTAACCGGCACGGAGGATGCGCATGCCAAGGCGGGAATTCCGGTCGCGGACATTGCGGCCGGAATGTACGCACTGTCATCGATCCTCGCTGCGCTGCTTCGCAGAGAGCGCGACGGCTGCGGCGCGACGCTCGACATCACCATGTTCGAGTCGCTCGGCGAATGGATGGGCTTCCCCGCCTACTTCACCGCGTACGGCGGAAGCGCGCCGCCGCGCTCGGGTGCGTTTCACGCAACGATCGCGCCGTACGGGCCGTTTGCGGCGGGCGACGGCCAGACCGTTTTCCTCGGCGTGCAGAACGACCGCGAGTTCGCGCGCTTTGCCGAAGTCGTGCTCGGCGACGCGGCATTTGCATCCGACGCGCGCTTCGCCACCGGCCCGGCGCGCGACGCGAACCGCCAGGCGCTGCGCGCGGAGATCGAGCGCGTACTCGGCAGCCTGACGGGTGCCCAAGTGCTCGAGCGGCTCGAGCGCGCGGAGATCGCCAGCGCGCGGCTGAACACGATGCAGGAATTCTGGGACCACGAGCAGCTGACGGCGCGCGATCGCTGGCGCGACGTCGGCTCTCCGGCGGGAACGCTGCGGGCGATGAAGCCGCCGTTCAACCTCGATGCGTTCGAGCCGCGCATGGACGCGGTCCCGGCGCTCGGCGCGCACACGCGGCCGATCCTTACAGAGCTCGGCTTCACGCCGGCGGAGATCGAGCGCTTCGCCGCCCAGGGCGCGATCTGAGTATCGGCCAGCGCGCGAAGACTTGGTCGCTACTGCTACGGCTTCTTGGCGGTCTCGATGTGCGCTGCGCGCGCCAGATCGCGATGCACCCGCGCCACGCGCTCGACCTCGCCCTTGGCGGCGAAGCGCTCGTAGAAGCCTTCCTCGCGGAACTGCTTCGCCATCTCGCTCCAGGGCGCAAGCCGCTCTTCCCAGCGCGCAAGGCGCCCGGCTTCGGGCTCTGCATCCTCCTTGGCCAGGTCGGCGCACACGCGGATCAGCGCCTTGATCGTCACGGGCTTGGTGACCATGTAGCCATCCTTGCCCCAGACCGCGTCGCCGAAGACGCTGCGCGCCGCCTTGAGAAAGTCCCGGACCATCGCGTAATAGCGCGGTACTTCCTTCGAGCTGCCGCCAGCGAGCTGGATCGAGCGCCAGCGGCCGCGCACCCAGCGGTGCAGCTCGTTGAAGAGCTCCGCCTGCAGCACCCACTTGTCGCGCTGGCTGCGTCCGCCGAGCCGGTTGAT
>Ga0075429_100000044_pt1 | contig 56916 bp, 45 predicted proteins | sample RhiMetdeltSRZDD3_FD_75295 | JGI IMG/M metagenome (GOLD analysis project Ga0075429, IMG submission 75295) | Populus rhizosphere microbial communities from Tennessee, USA - Rhizosphere MetaG P. deltoides SRZDD3 | ecosystem: Host-associated > Plants > Roots > Rhizosphere > Soil | place: USA...
TCGGCAACCCGTACGGCTTCGGCTGGCCCGACCGAATCCAGCACCAGGACGGCGGAGTATCGCGTCGTGTCGATCGGAGCCACCTGGCCCTGTCGCACGTCGCCCTTGGGCGAGAGCCGGAGCCGGGCATCGATCTTCCAGCCTCGCTCCTCCAGCGCCGCCGCGACGAACTTGCTCTCCCATCCCGCGCGTCCGAGCAACAGGAGCCGTCCCAGCACCAGGGAATCCGCCACCCTGGAGCGGGCGATGGAGCTCCCGCTCCTCACAAGCAGCTCGTCCGGGCCGGAACGCACCAGGATACGCGCGCCGGGGGAACCGGACCGGATCGAGTCGAGCTGCCCCACCGCGTCTTCCACGATGGTGGGCACTTCCGCGGGCGCGGCGATCCACCCGCTGGTCCCGCCCTCCGGATCCGCCACCGGCTCGACGGCGAGCGCCGTGGGAGTCAGCGCCGATCCCTCCCAGGTGACTCCGGTCCCCGCTCCGGCAAGCGCGCGGAGCCAGTCCCGCGCGAATGGGGCGAATGCTCCCACGGTGCGCACGTGTACCGCCGCGGGAGCGCCCGACGTGCTCCATTCGGTCAACAGCCGCGGCAGCTCCCCTGACTCCACTACGGCTCGCCCCGGCGCGACCCGGTCGCGAAAGGCCAGGACCAGGAGCCAGAGGAGGGATAGCATCGCCAGGCCGCGGGCGATTCGCTCCAGCAGCACCCGGCCGCCCGCCCCGGCGTCAGCGGGTGAGCGCATAGACCACGATGTTCACGGCAAACCGCGAGGGATCGACCTGCATGAAGCGTTTGCTCTCGGGATGCATGGACCATTCCGAGCTGTAGTCCTTGTTGCTGTACAGGACGTCGATCCGGCCGTCTCGGAGGATGCCGAGCAGGTGCTCGTGGACCAGGTTGTCGCCCCACCCGTTCATCTCGTGGTTGGTGGCCGGTGGTCCGTCCTCGTAGGTGAAGAACGCCCGGTAGAGCTCGTGCCTGGTGGGTACCTGCTCCAGCCGCCCGAAAAGTTTAGTCAGCTCCTCGGTCGCGGTCTTGTGAAAGACTCCGTTGATGTCGTGATTGTGGTCGTCCATGAATACGAAGCCACCCCGGTCGACGAAGCGAAGCAGGTTCCGGCGTTCCCCCGTGCTGAAGCGCACCGCCAGGTGCCCGGTCAGATACAAAAACGGATACTCGAACAACTCGGCCGAATCGAGCGCGACGTTGATCCCCGTCGGGCTCACCTCGAGATCGGTGTGCCGGGCCAGCGAGTCGATGACGACCGCGGAGACCAGCTGCCCGCTCTCCCAATCCCCGGAGGCGTAAACACCGGTGGCAAAGGTGAACGGCCTCACCGACTGCCTCGCCAGGCGGAGAGCGATGGTTCCGACTCGCTCTCCCGTTCCAGCACCCGGCGCGACTGCCTGAGCCAGGGACCCGGATCCCTGCCGGCGCGGAGGGCCTCGAGCGCGCGGGCGAGGAATGGTGCCGCCTCCGGCGTGTCGGTCAGTGCCTCCGCGCGGATCATCGTGAGCGAATCTGCCAGCGCCGGGCCCAGCCGACCCGACCGAGGCAGCAACCGCTCGAGCCGCTCCAGCAGCCGGCGCCGCGCGTCCGGGAGCGGCGGGCGCGCCGATCGCGGGCCGACCTGCGCCTTCTCGGTGCCGGTGAGCCGCACCTGTTCCAGATCCACCACGATCCTCGGCAACATTCCCCGGAGGTACAGCCGCCTCGACGTCCGGCCCTTGTCGAGGGCGTCGAGCGCCTGGTACATCTCCGGCAGCGCCGCCGACACGCGGGCGCGCATCAGATGATCCTCCGCCCGGCGCATGGCGAGCCCCGCGACGCGGAGCAGCTTCGACTCCTCCGTCTCTTCGATGAATCCGACGTCGGTGGCGGTTTCGAGCTCGAGGATGAGAGCCTGGACCCGGTCGTACAGCATTCGCTGCCGTTCTCCCAGGCGCTGTGATTGTACCCGGAAGGAATCGGGAGTGAAGCGGCGCTGGCGCACCAGGAGCGTTTCCGCCCGGATGATGAGCATCCGCTGGCTCAGCACGGTGGTGTCGAGCGTTGCCGCGGACGCCGGGACGATCGGGATCGCATCCTTGAGCTCGGGATCGGTGATCCGGATGGTGCGGGTGTCGGAGCTTCCTTCTCCCGGGCCGGTGACATCGTTCCGGTCTCGCGCCACGGCACGGAGGTTCAGGACGTCGCCGGGTCCGAGCCCCATGGTATCGAGCCGAAGCGCCAGCCGGATCGCGGCGCCGACAGCGCCTCCCGGGGACACCAGGCCGAGCCTTCGGGTCGTGGTCGTGAACCGCTCGCCACCGCCCGTGGTGAGCAGCAGCTCGATCCAGAACACGCCGAGGCCGATGTCGTCACTCGCCGTCGCGTCGAGCAGGAGACTCCCGGTAGGACGCGCCAAGGTGGAATCGCTCCGCGGGGACCGGAGTGTCACCGCCGGCGGAGCATCGAGCACCGGCTCCAGGGTGAGCAGCCGAGTCCTTCCACCGTCGACGAGGCGCACCACCTCCGCCCGCCCGGGCATGACGAGAGAGAGACTCCAGGTGTCGCCCGCGATGCGGGCCGGCGCGACGACGCCTCCGCGCACCAGACCGAGACTCTCTGCCGGGGCGATCGCGGCACCGCGACCCCGCACCACGATGGCGCTGCCTTCGAGGGCCCGCACCGAAGCGGGATCGTCGAGCGTTGCCGGCGATCGTCCGGCATAGGCCGGTGGTGACACGACGACCACCAGAGGATTCAGCCGGTCCAGCGGAGATCCGCGCCCCCTCGGTGCGAGCAGCAGATCGCCGGGTCTGGGCCGGAGCACCCGGGTGACGCTGCTGCCGGGGAGCGCCACCAGGGCGAGGAGGAGTGCGAGGAGGACGACGGCCGGCCGGACCAGCGCCCGCAGAATGGGCGGCCGGAGCGCTCCGGCCGAGTAGCCCCGCTCGACCGCGCGCTCGAGCAGCGCCGGATCTCGGCGTCCCGCCGGCACCACCGCCGTCACCAGCGCGAACTGCAGTCCGGGAAGCAGCTCTTCGAGGTAGAGCGCGACTCGGGGGAGACTCCACGCCCCTCGTCCCCGCCAGAGCGTGAGGCTGCCCGCCACGAAGGCGAGGAGTACTCCCAGCGGGATCGCGACGCGGCGGAGTCCGAGCGGAAGCGGCTGGAAGAAATCGGCGAGGGCGACGACCAGCAACACCGTTCCGAACGCCAGTATGGCGGTGAGAAACGCGGACGCCGCCAGGGCGCCGAGCAGCGCCACCCGGGCATTACGAACCCGTGTGACGGCGCTCACCGGGCGATCCGTCGTCGCAGCAGCATTTCCGCGGCGGCCAGAACGGCCGCGAGGAGGAGGAGCCACCTCGCCCAGGGCGAGGCGGCCTGATCCGGTTGGGCGAAGCCGGCTGCCGGCGCTCGACGACTCCCGAAGCTTCCGGCGAGACGCGCCATGGTGACATCGTCGAGCGGCGCCGATGCCGTCTCTCCACCGCAGGGTCCGGTCAGGGAAGCGACCAGCTGCGCGAAACGCGTTTCCAGCACCAGGTCCCCGATCGCCGGCACCTCGATGGTGACCGTCCGGATGCACCCGTCGCCTCGAGCCGCTTCGACTGCGGCCGGCGCTCCATCGACCCATCGGGCGACGACTCGGTCATTGCGAGGGACCGATGCCAGCCGCCGCGTGAACGGCGCGACGACGACCACGCGGCCCGCGACGACGGCACCCACCGTGTCGCCGGCACGTGGGACCCATCCCTCGGGGATTTCCCGGGATGCCGGCCAGACGACCAGCACATGGCCGGCTCCCGCGGCCCAGACCGAATCCGCGGTCGAGGCGAGCCGCCGGATCAGCCGAGTGGCGCCGACGCCCGGGAGCGTGCTCGCAACCGGAAGCGCAAGCCGCAGGGGATCCTCCAGGGACCCATCGAACGTCACCACCGGCGCAGCCGAATCGGACCGCGCTGTGGTCCGGATGAACCGAATCTGAGCCGGCCAGAGATTCCGAAGCGAGTCGGTGGCGGCATCGATCTCCTCGGCGGCCAGCGGCGAGATCACGACCAGCTCGATGGAGTCGGCCTGGTTCCGGACCTGAGAGGCGCTGCGCAGCCCGCTGATCAACGCGGTCGAGAGCCGGCCCTGCCGCTCGCTGAGCGAAAGACGGGACAGGCTGTCGGCCCCGTCGCTCGCAACGACCGTTGCGGCGGAGTCGAAGAGGATGAGGATGTCCCGCGGTCCCAAGACGCCGCGGGCGCTGTCCACCGCCTCCCTGGCAGTGACCGCTCCGCGAGACCGGTCGAGGAGGACGATGCGAATCAGGTCGCGCCGCGGGGGGGAGACGACCGGTCGCGCGAGCGCGGCGCCCGCGGCGAGCACCAGCGCCACCCGGATCGCGAGCAGCAGGAGATCGCTGGGCTCGAGCGCCCGTGCCCTGGCCTGGATCGCGCGCTCCGGGGCGAATCGCGCCGTCGGCAGGCGCAACAGGTCGGGCTCGCGGCTGACGATGAAATGGAGAATCACCACAGCGGAGGCGATGGCGCCCGCCGCGGCGAGAAAGCCGGGAAGGAGGAAACTCATGACCCGCGGTTTGCCGGCTCGGTGAGTCCCGTGACGCGTCGGACCACGCGATCCGCCGGGTCGGCGGCGGCGACCTCGTGATAGACCGCGCCGGCCCCGCGCCACCCCGCGGCGAGCGCGCTCCGCCACCGCGCGAAGTTTTCCCGGTACAGATCGAGCTCGGCGGGCCCGAGCGGGCGGCGCAGCGCGGGGTCTTCGGGGTCGGTCACCACCCGCGGCGCCTCACCAGGCTCCAGCTCTTCGGCCGCGATCACATGCACCGCGAATACTTCCGCGCCTCCCGCCAGCATTTCCCGCGCGACGGCATGGAGCGCATCCGCATCGCCCAGAAAATCACTGATGATCGCAACCCGCCGGCTGGTCCGCGCCGCGGCGAGCAGCGGAGCCAGGGGAGACGATCCGCCGGGAACAGCGTCGAGCAGCGCGCGAAGTACGTCCGAGACCGTCCCCCGCCGGGTGCGAGGCGGAAGCACCCGCGGGGTGGCCGTGGCGATGGATATGCCCACCGGATCGTTGTCTCCGTGCGCCACCGCCGTCAGGCCGAGCGCGATGGCGGCGGCGGCATTCCATTTGGCGAGCGTGCCGGCGGGAAAGGCCATCGAGGCGCTGGCGTCGAGCACGATCATGGTGCGGAGGCTCGAATCATCGTGCGAGAGCCGGACCGCCACCCGCTCGGTTCTCCCGAACAGCTTCCAGTCGATGCGTCCGGGATCGTCGCCCTGGCGATAGGGACGGTACTCCATGAACTCCGGCGAGGCGCCCACGCGCCGGGAGCGATGGCCTCCCTGGAACGCTCCCCGGCTCATCCGCCGGGCGGGCCAGTGCACTCCCCGCAGCGCATCGAGCAGGGCGCCGCTGGTGAGCTCGTGCACCGTCAGATCCGGATATCGCTCTGGGGAGGGCGGACCTCGGTCAGCACCTCGGACACCAGATCCTCCGCGGTGACGCCTTCCGCTTCCGCGGCGAAGTTGGGCAGGATCCGGTGCCGGAGCACCGGGAGCGCGACCCGGCGCACATCGGCGGGACTGACCACCACGCGGCCGTGCAGGAGCGCCCAGGCCTTCGCGCCGAGGACCAGGGCCTGCCCCGCCCGGGGGCCCGCGCCCCAGCGGACATACTTCTGCACCCGGGGGGGCAGCCCCGGCTCGCCGGGACGGGTGGCGCGAACCAGCTGGGCGACGTAGCGCAGGAGAGGCTCCGACACCATGACGTCGCGCACCAGGTCCTGGAGCGCCTGCACCTGCGCGGCGGTGACCACCCCGCGCAGCTCCGCCGAGTCGCGTCCGGTGGTGGAGCGAAGAATCGAGATTTCGTCGTCCAGCCCAGGATAGTTGATCCGGATCGCGAGGAGAAACCGGTCGAGCTGTGCTTCTGGCAGCGGATAGGTGCCTTCCTGCTCGATCGGATTCTGGGTCGCGAGCACGAAGAACGGCTCGGGAAGCCGCATGGTCTCGCCGGCGGCGGTGACCCGATACTCCTGCATGGCCTCGAGCAGCGCCGCCTGGGTCCGGGGCGGCGCCCGGTTGATTTCGTCCGCGAGAATGATGTTGCCGAAGATCGGGCCCCGGACGAAGCGGAAGGTGCGGTGCCCGGTGGCGGCGTCTTCTTCCAGCAGCTCGGTGCCGGTGATGTCGCTGGGCACTAGATCGGGAGTGAACTGGATCCGCCGGAAGTCGAGGTGCATCGCCTCGGCGACGGTGCGAATGAGCAGGGTCTTGGCCAGCCCGGGCACCCCGATGAGCACGGCATGTCCGCCGGCCAGGAGCGTGATCAGCACTTCGTCGATGACCTCGGACTGGCCGACGATTCGCTTGCCGACTTCGGCGCGGAGCGCCCGCACCGCCCCCATGAGCGCTTCACGCTCTTCCGCCCTGACGGCGTCCCTCTCGCCCCGGGGCGGCGTGCCCGGCACAGCAGTCGTCATCCACGGTCCTCAAGGCCTGCGGGAATTCCGAGACGCTCCACCCCCTACGGGGGAGAAAAGAATCTAGTTGCGTCCAGCACCGCCTGGGACGTACTCCCGTCCCGCGAGACCACCGGGTATTCTCTGCGAATGGGATTGGTCCAGCAACCGACAACCGCCGCCGCTGCCATCGCGCTCGCCCGGCGGGACGCCGCCGGCCTGCCCGTCCTGCGGCGGTGGCCCGATTTTGCCACCAAACCGTTCCAGCGGGCTTTCAATGATTTTGCCGCGCGTCATGAAATCCAGGGTCTCGTGCTGGTGGCGCTGGAGCGTGCCGGGCCGTTTCCGGAAATTCCCGCCGACGTTGCCGCGGATCACCGCAGCACCCTCTTGCTCCTCCGGCGCCGGGCGGCGATGTGGGACCTGGAGCGGGATCTGGTCCTGGACCGGCTGGCTCGGGCCGGAATCATCCCGGTCCTGCTCAAGGGCGCGGCGCTCCGACTCGCGGCGTACGGCGATCCCGCCGAGCGACAGTTCGGCGATGTGGATGTGCTGGTCCCCAGGGAGGATCTCCAGCGTGCCCAGGATGCGCTGACCGCGGTCGGTTATCGCGCCGACCACGATCGTACCCGCTTTCTCCTCGAGCACCATCACCACCTGATCCTTCGCAAGGAGAGCGGGTTTCTGGTCGAGCTCCATTGGCATCTGGAGCCGCCGGATTCCCCCTTTCGCCTCGATCCCGACCGCTTCCGGCGGGACGCGGTCCCCGCGCCGGGCCGGCCGGGTACGTTCCTGCCGTCGGCCGAGCACATGGTGCTGCACCTCGCGACGCAGAACGTCGAGGATGGGTTTTCCCTGCTCCGGCGGCTGGTGGATATCGATCGCGTGCTCGCCACCGCTCCGGCGTTCAGTTGGGACCGGCTGATCGACGATGCCGTCGGAATGCGCGTCAACACGCCGACGGCGCTCTCGCTCCGGCTCTGCAGCGTGCTGCTGGGGACCGGTCTCCCCCCAGCCTGGCTTCCGGCCCTGCGGGTTCCGCGCCCCGTCCAGGCCCATCTCGCCCTGTTCGATCCGGTCGACCTGCTGGTGGGTCAGCGCTCCCGCAAACGGCCCGCTGTGGGGCGCCTGCTCACGCTGTGGTGCATCGCGGGCGGTGCCGCACGGCTCCGAGCCCTTCGCGACCTGCAGAGCGGCGAGCCCGGTTGGCTCGCCCACCAGTTCGCTCCCCCCGGGGGCGCCCGAACCGGACGGGGCTGGACCCTCCTCGGACTCCTCAAGACGGTGCTGTTCCAGATGGCGATGTACCTGACGGGCGGGATCGCGTGGGCGACGGGACGCCGCAGGGCGCCGGGCTTCTGGGGGGCTACTTCGAACGGCGCCCCGCCCGCACCAGAAACGGCGAGATCGCGCGTACCACGCGCATGACCGCCGGCTTGAACGGCCGTAGCAGCTTGCGCAGCACGCCTCCGCGAATCTCGGCGTCCTGGGACCGGAGCAAATCGGTTCCCGTGAGGATCGGTCCCCGGAGCGTAATGGGAATTTCGGGCAAGCCGGTCTCGCCGGGATCGATCGCTTCGAAGCCTTCGATCATGCCGGAGGTCCAGGCCGCCAAGGTGGGCTCCCGAAGGGGACGAAACTCTGGAGGAAGTCGGGCAGGCTGGCCGTGCCTGCGGGTGATGGTCGGATTGAGGTTGAACTCCCACGTCACCATCCGACCGTCGTGGATCGAGTAATCAATGCGTCCATAGTCGACACCGGCGAGCGCGGCGATCCGGCGGATCTCCGCCTCGTGCGGATTACCCAGCACATACCGGCGCTCCTCTTCGAGCATCGCCGTGCTGAAGTCGGTGGCGCCGGCTTTGAGCATCCAGGCGCGGGAGTAGGCCAGGCTGCGGGCGATGACGCGTGAGCCGATCACGAACGCGGCATACTTCCGGTAGTACCCCGCGCTGTCGGCCGTGTCGCAGAACTCCACCACCAGCAGGTCCTTCAGCCGATATCCGCGAGCCAGGGTCAGACCCAGGCCTTCGGCGAGCTCGCGGGGTGTGTGCAGCAGCGCGGTCAGGGTTCCGTTGTGACCGTAATCCTCGCGGACGAATACCGGGTATCGGAGCTTCGACAGCTCACCATCGGCGCGAACCGCCCGGTGAGGGTTCAGTCCTTCGCGATGCAGCATCGAGAGCAGCTCGAGCCGGAGCAGAGTCTTCCGGGGGTGATTGAACAGCCGGACCCCGGACCCGGGCGCGCCCAGCTGGTCGGTGATCGACGCGACCAGATCCCGCCCCGCGGGCTGCAGCTGGTCGAGCGAGGTCAGGATATACGCGCCCGGCGCTAGACTGCGCGCCGTCACGAAGTCCTCGTAGTGCCGGATCGAGAGTCGGGGCGCGAGCACTCCGCCCCAGTCGGCGAGGAAATCGTGAATCGCGAACGCCTGAGCGCCGGGAACCACGAAGTGGATCATGTGCGGGAGAGGATCGCGGCAGCGCTCATGTCACCGGTGACGTGGGCTCGTAACGGAAAATGGCCCCGCGACCGCGGGGCCACTCCAGGAACCGCGGTCTGAGAGCGGATTATTTGAAGATGTCGAAGTTGCCCAGCAGCCACCAGAGAAGCAGAAAAATGAGTATTGTGGTGAAGCACCCGCCACCCAGCTTTTTCGCGCCCCAGCCCGCGGCGATGCCCCGAAGCAGCTTGCTCATGAACCCCTCGCTCGGTGTGTGGCGTGCGGCGCATCGGTCGCGCGCACTGTTCCGTAAGACGCCACCGGGAGCGCGGGGTGCACACGGAGGCTAGGAGGCAAAGAGGCTAAGAGGCAAAGAGGCTGGGATCCACGCTGATCTACTTTGCCACCTTGCCACTTTGCCACCGTGCCTCTTTGCGTCCTTCCGTCAGTGGCACTTCCCCCCAACGGGATCCCACACGGTGCCGTTGGTGTCGATGAAGGCCGAGCGCCATTCCCCGGCGCCGAGCGTCAGCTTCAGCACACCGTAATAGCCCTGAAGCCGAAATGCGCTGCTGGGAAGGATGGCGTTCCGGAAATTCCGGAGTCCGCCGCCGCCGGTCCCGACGACGATCTGCACCATGCCGGCGGTGGTGTCGACGACCCCGGTGGGGGCCAGCGGCCGGAACCGTTCATAATTGTGATCGTGACCAGCCAGCACCAGGTCGGCGCCATGCTCATAGAGGATTCGCCAGAGGCCGGCAAGACGAGTGTCGCTCCCATGCCACCCCGAGCTGTAGAGCGGGTGGTGCCAGTAGGCCACCGTGCATTTCTTCTGGCTGCCCTTGAGGTCCTCCCGAAGCCAGTCCTCCTGGGCCTGGCGCTCCGGGTCGGTAAAGGCGCGATTGACCACCATTTCGCTGTTGAGCGCGACGACGTGCCATTCTCCCAGGTCGTAGCTGTAATAGCCCTTTCCGGATGATCCGGCGCGCTTGCCGAAATACTCGTAATAGGGCGCGGCGCCCGGGGTCTCATAGTCGTGATTGCCGGGTATCGGGCGCACCCGTGACATGATTCGTTTGGCGGAATCCCCCCAGGAGGGCGTGAAGCAGAGGGTGAAATCCCGCTCCGAGCCGTTGGGATAAACGTTGTCGCCGAGGAGGAACACGGCATCGTCCACCTTGGCGGCGCTGTCGGCGCGCAGCACGCTGTCGACCAGCGCCGCGGTGGCTTCATCGGCGGGAGAGTTGCATCGCGCGATGTCTCCGGCGCCGATGAGGATCGACGCCCCGCTCAGCGCGACCAGCTCCGCTGGAGCGTCCGCCGGCGGGGGAGCCGTCCGCACCGGTGCCTTGCATGCGAGGGCCAGCATCGGCAGCGCGAGCCGCGAGGCGAAGGTGAGCAAGCGCAATGTCTGATCTCGCGATGGTGGTTAAACGAACCGCACTGCGGGCTAGAAGGTCAGCCCGGTTCTGACCCGGAGGCCGGTCCGGCCCCGCTGGTCGCCGAATTCAAGGCTGACCGCGGTGGCGGGGTTCAGAACTCCAATCCAGAATCCGACACCTGCCGCCTTGTGCCACCCGCCGGGCGACGCCCCATCGACATACACCCGTCCGGCATCGCCATACCCGTAGACTCCGATGTCCAGCGGCAGCACGAAGGAAAAACGCGCGACCGGGATCTGGAGCTCAGCCGTGCCGTAGAGGGCCGCATCGCCGGCGTAGCGCTCGCGATCCAGCCGCCGGACCGAGCCTCTCCCCCCGATGAAGGCCGACTCGTGAAAGGGGAACTCTCCGAAGACTTTCTTGGCTCCCGCCCGCAGGGCGAGGATCGGGTGTACCGGGACCGGCAGTGTGTAATATGCACCGGTATTGGCAGCGAGCACCCCGAACGTCGAGGCAACGTCCCAGATTGCCGGATACAGCGTCGCGGTCAGGTCGAGCAGGATCCCCCTGGTCGGGTCCTTCGATCGGTTGCGGCCATCGCTGTACAAGCCCAGGCGGAGTCCCGCCTGACCGAAATCACCGAAGCCGTAGGGACGCTCCTCCGAGAGAAACCGGTCCGGGGTGCTGTCGGTGCTGGAATACTGGACCAACGGTCCAAGGAAGAGGTCACTCCGGGGTCCCAGGGCATACGCGATTGCGGGATGGAGCAGCCACTGCCGCTGGCGCACTTCGAAGAACGCCGAAGAGTCCTCCGGCGTGTCATTCCCGAATCCGTGAAAGTTGATGATCTCCATTTCCGACATCCGGGCCACCGCGGTCACATGAATCGAGGATTCTTCCCGCCGCTTGTCCATGATACCAGTGACCCGCCATGCCTCGATTCCCGTGGCGTATTCCCCGATCAACGCGGCCCGGCTGGCGTAGGGGTATTTGCGGAAACCGTACTGCACCTTGTTGACGCCCAGCCGGGGGATCACGCCGAGATCGCCGTTGGCGCTGAGTCCCACGACCGGGGAAAACTTCCCTCCCCGGTCTTTTCCGGGAGGCGCCACTCTGCCCCACAAGTGAGGCCAGGGACGCCGGTCGAAGAGCGAGTCCGGCCCATACTCGATCCCGGTGACCGCTCCCGCGTCGTAGAGTCGGACCCCACCCGACCGGCCGGCAGCGCTGGACGAGTCGGCCAGCTGGTTGGCCCCGTTGCCTCCGATGACCCGCACCGGAATGGCCGAGGGGACCTTTCCCCTGATCAGGGCCCGGTCGTCTCCCCCGTGCAGATACAAGCGGATCTCGCGGGTGTCCAGCGCGTCGAACCGCCTCCGGAAATACGGTGCCGCGTTTCCGGAGTTGATCTCGATGTCGACGTGGCGGTCATCCACCAGGGTGACGGTCGCGCGATCGGCCGCGTCGGTCGCGTGGAGATCGACCACCGTCGCCAGGAAGCGGTAGAAGCGGCCCGCCTGCGCCGGCAGCGAGTCGCGCCTCGCCTTGAGCTTTGCCGCTGTGAGGGGCACGATGCCGTGGTATTCGACCGGCATGCTCCGGAGCGCCGCCTCGATGACCGGATCCGTGAGGCGTTGGGCCAGGAAGGCGGCGATGGAGTCAAACACCGGTTTTTCGAGCCCGCTCAGGACCCGGCGATCGAGCTGAATGCTGTTCGAGGTCAATCCGGCGACCGGCGGATAGGTTTCCTTGAAGCGCATCAGCTTGGGAGACATTTTACCGGCGACACCGACAATGCCGCCGTATCCGATCATCACCTTGTCGCGATCCCGAGGGATCGGGCGCCAGAGACCTCCGGGCGCCATCCGGCCCCACTTCCAGTTCCCCGGGTGCCGGTCCCAGTCGTTCAAGAACATGTCGACCAGCCGCGCGGTGAGATACCCGCGCGCATCGATCTGTTCGCGCGGATCCCGGTCGAGCAGCGGCTGCAGGCTGTCACTGTCGATCAGCTCGATGGTGCCGGCAAATCCCGCCGCCTTGTCCGGCTTGGTGGGATACGGCTCGATCATCCCCAGGCGCCCCGCGAATTCCTTGCGAAATTCCCCCAGCTGCGGATCGTCCGGCATGACCGCGAGGACAGGAGCGGGATGCGGGATGCCGGCGGCCGTGAGGAAACGATCGGCGACGATTGCGCCGGCAGGGTGGTGGGCGCTCACCTGGTCCCGGGTGATGGACTCGATGATGCTGCCCTCGAATCCCGGCGGCACCGGAAGCTTGTCCTTGTCCACCAGCCGGAAGACGAATTCGTTGCCCTGGGCGTCCTCGAACCGCAGCGACTTGGTCTGGTTGCCGCTGCTGGATTTGGTCGCATGTAACCCGCCGGCAAAGCTCGTGAGGTCGAGCACCGGAACCGTGATGGGAGTCGCCCAGAGATCGCGGTAGGTGTCCCCCAGCAGGAACCGCCGGAGTCCCCCGCCCTGGTACCGGACTCCCGCAGCGACCGACGCGGTGGGAGTGCCCGGCGGCGGAGGCGGCTCGACCTGGGCAGCGGCGCGCTCAGGGCTGAGCGCGAAAACCAGAGCGAGGGTGAGGGGACCCGCGCCGCGGACGCCGGTCATCCTCAGTGCCAGTGGTAGAGCGTGATGGTGCCGGGCGCGCTGATGGACTCGTCACCGACGATCAGGATACTGTCCCTCGTGATGGCCAGCCCCTCTGCCTGGGGATGCCGCCCGGTGAGCGGGCGGGAAAAGACTACCGCACCGGCGGGCGTGAGCGAGATGAGCGCTTTTTCCTGGGCGGCGACGATCACGTAGTTGCCGGTGAAGGGATCCACGGTGATATCGGTGGGACGCAGCTGCTTCCAGCCGTTCTTGCCGATCGCCTCCGAGTAGGGCACCGTCAGCTCCGAGATCCTGGCGCCGGCGGAATCGGCCAGACTGTAGCGGTAGAGCACCAGCATGTCCTTGAACTTCTTCGCCCCGACGTTCTTGCACGCGAGGACGAGCGAGTTGGCGGTGGAGTCGTAGGCCACCCCCTCGAACTCGCACTCCTTGCCCAGACGGGTATCGTGGGCGGTATAGTCGACCCGCTCCCCGTCCGAGCCTTCCCGGAATTCGTTGAGGATGCCGTCGCTCGAGAGCAGGAAGAACCGGTCCTGGGCATAGGCCAGTCCCTCGAAGTCGCCCCGCAGCCCCTGCTTCCCGATGAAGAACTGCTTGATGACGGTACCCCGGCGGTAATCCAGCTCGGTGATCCGCGCCGATTCGTCGTTGTGGGCGAAGAGCCGTCCGTCCGGCGTCAGCGCCAGACCGGACACCTCGGAGAGCTCGGGGGGCAGCAGCCAGCGGGCGACGGGCTTGCCTTTCGCCTCCCCGCTATCCGCGCTGGCGAGGGCTTCGGTCAGACGGGCCACCCGGGCATCGAGCCCGGCGCTGTCCTTCTTCGACGCATCCGGCGACCCCTCACCGGATTTCCGGCATCCGGTTCCCGCCCCAAGCAGGGTGATCAGGAGTGCGGTGAAATGGAGTGCCTTCATGACTTGGCATCCTCTTCCTTTTCTTCCCTTTCCTTTGTCGCCTCGGCGAGCTGGACATCGGTGTCGGTGATCGTGTCCCCCGCATGAGAGCGAATCGCCGTCAACAGGTCGTCCCGGGACGTGGACTTCCGGATCCGGACCAGATAATAGAGCTCCGACGGTCGGCCAACGTTGGTGACAACTTCATCGAGCCGCCACCGCCCCGCCACCTCGTCGAGGACCTCTCCGACCTTGGACTGCGCCTCGGTCAGGGTCTCCGTCTTGACGGAGAGAATCGCGTTGAACCGGGGTTTCTTGCCGGAAGGCCCCAGGATCCTGCGGATTCGTTCGAATCGTTCCGAGAGCGCGAGCGCCTGCTTCTGGTCCAGGGCCAGAACGAGATCCCGGTCGGGAATCTTTCCGCTACCCCGGCGCTCGGCCAGCTCGTTGAGCGGCTCGGACCACTGAGAGGCCGAGGTCGGCTCCAGGACGCTGCGTCCAAAATCGTACCGCCAGGTGAGAATGAGCACGAAGTTGAACACCAGCGAAACGATCGCCGCCACAATCAGGGTCTGGACTCCCGCCGCGAAACCCACAGCGATCGCGAGGAAGATGAAGACCACATCGCGAGCGTCCCGTAACGTGGTGCGGAATCGGACCGCCGCAACGACACCGGCGAGGCTGAAGGCCAGGGCAAGGCTGCTCTGAACGACGAGGACGATCCCGGCAACAACCAGCGGCAGAAAAATGAGAGTCTGTGCCACCTGCTGATTGTGGGTCTTGTAGCGGGTCGACATGTAGACCCAGGAGACCGGCAGCATCAGCACCAGCACACCGAGCATGATGATCAGAGTGCTGAGGGCGAGCTCGAGCCGGGGGGACAGGTCGGTATCGAAGCCGCGGATGGTTTCAGGCTGCAAGCCGTCCTTCAGCACTTGCGAGCCCGACACCGCCTGGTCGAGCTGGGCGCTGCCGATCACGTGGTCGACGACAGGAAAGAAATACATCAGGGTTCCGACGACCGCGGCCAGGACCAGGTAGTACGCCAGCAGCCGTCGTACCGGTCGGTCGGAGCCCAAGGTGAAGAAATCGATCATCCGCTTGAAGAAGCCCATTCACAGACCCTTTCGGTCCATTGGTTTCATCGTAACGCTTCAGTCACGGCCCGAGCACCGAGAGAGGCGACGTCCGCCCGGCGATTTTCGTACACATGGCTGAGATAAGGAAACCATCAAACCAGCTGGAGCGTAAGTGCTGGCCTCCCACGGCGATGGGGACAAAAAAAGAAGGGCGGGCCGTGAGGCCCGCCCCTCCTGAACGAACGGAACTAGCGTCCGTCGTTGTCGAAGTCGCCGGGAAGGGCCCGCTCGACCCGATGCCAGGCATCGCGGGTGGCGTTCTTGGCCCGATCCCAGGTCAAACTGGTTGCGTGCTTGGTCTTTTCCCAGCCGGTCCGCAGGTCGGACTCGACCTCGTCGAATTTCCGGCCGCGATACTTGGGATAGGATTCCCAGCCATACTGATACGCCGGCTGGTAGATGTCGTAAGTCTCTCCGGACACGTAGTATGGACGAGTCATGTAGTTGTCCCGCCAGTACGCGTCCTCGACGGTCGGGTTGACGGCTTCCGCCGCACCCTTGCCCGCGATACCGCCCGCCACCGCACCGGCCGCTGCTCCGACCACGGCGCCTACCGGGCCGCCCACGGCCCCGCCGATGGCCGCACCAGCCGCACCGCCGCCGGCGGCGCCGAGGCCAGTACCAACCGGATGGGAGCCGGGGGCTCCGGTGATCGGATCGCGATTAAGGTCCTTGTCGTCAGCCATTGTATGGCCTCCATGAAGCAGTGATATCATTTCACGTGATTGATCCACTACGGCCCTTCAAAGATGATGACGTCTTCACCTGACTTTCGCACACGCCGGATTCCAGCCTTCAGGAAGGGCAGGATTTTCGCCGATCCTACCACAGCGGTTTGGTCAGACGAATCACCCAGAGCGAGGCGGCATCGACTGCTCCGCTGCTGGGCAGACGCTTGACGGCCGCCACGCCGCCTCCGCCATCCGCGATGGAATAGTCGTCGTCGTTCACAACGCCGATCTCGTCGGGACCGAAGACCACTAGCCCTTCGGGCTTGTCGTGCGGATAGCCGAGATCGAGAAGGTCCACCACAAGGCTCTTGGTCGCCGGTTCAATGTTCTCCACCACCAGGTCGGCGGTCGAGGCCGCCTCCAGAGTCTTCCCGTTCGCGAGTCGTCCCGACGGCCGGTCTGCCGGGTCGCTCACGTCGGTTGCCTCCGTTACATCGACGAGGAATACTTTCTTCTGCAGGCCGGCCGGATTCCCACCCGGGAACCCCACATCGCGCTCCAGCACGAGGAAACGCGTCGGGGAGAGCCAGGCAATGTCGGTCGCGAAAAACCCCACCGCGTCGAGCGGGTAGAGATACTGTCGGGTCGAACCCGTTTGGGTGTCGAAGATGACGATTCGGACGTGAATCGACTGGCGACCAGCAGCGCGGGGATTGTCCAGCGGAGACTGCACGATACCCACGATGTGCCGACCGGATTCATCCCCGGTCAGACCTTCCAGGCCGTAATTGGGGCGGCGCTTCGCCAGGACGGCTGGAAGGGCTCGACCGCGGGGTCCGAAAGGGCTCACCCGCTCGAGTGCCTGTCCCGCAGCGTCGAAATGCACGAGGTTGGGACCGTACTCGTCGGCGATCCAGAAGCTGCCGTCCCGAACCACGTGGATACCCTCGGTATCCAATCCGTTCCGGTCCGGCTCCAAACGGTTCCCATCCGGCGAAACCGCGGTTTCTCCCGTGGAACCGGGACCCGGAGGGTTGGGAAGCCCGGTGATGGGGGATCCGTCGATGTTGCGGAGTCGGATCCTCCTGAGGAGCGTGAGCTCATTGCCCTTTCGCTCGAATACCCCCACCTGAGGGCCGGCATCGGGCGCGGCGAAGACCTTGGTTTCCTCGGCGAAGTCGTAGTTGGGCCCGCGATCGGTCAAGATGTAGAGGGACCCGTCCGGCCCTCGCGAGATCCCCGATCCGAAGCCTCCATTGCGGACGGTCACTCCGCCCACCGATGCGATCGAGTCTCGCACCGGGATCGGTATGATCGAGAGAGATGGCCTGCTCGTGTCGGCGCTGGATGACCCCACGTTCCCTCGCTCCGGCGGCTCCCCTCCGCAACCTGCGGCCAGCAGGAGGGAGAGGTACATCAGGGAGAACTTCGGCATCGCGAAAGATACCAGCCGGTGGTGCGTTATCGCGCCAGTTCGAATAGCTCGATAGCGTTGCCATCGGGATCTTCCAGCTGGATCTGTCGGCCGCCGGGACCGACTTCCATTGCATTGCGGAATCGCAGCCCGGACGCCTTCAGTGCTTCGATCCTCGCTGGAAGATCGGCCACCTGAAGGACCACGCGGTTCCATCCACCCGGTTCCTGACGGCGACCGTCGGGCATCGGGCGCGAGCCGGACGCTCCTGGGCCACTCAGGAGCAGCGTCAGATTCTCGAAAGAGACATTAGCAAAGGCTGGAAGCCCCTGGTGGCCCAGCGTGAAGCCCAATTGCCTGGTATAGAACTCGATCGAGCGACTCACGTCCTTGACCTGGTACCGAACGCCATGAAAGCCCTGGATGAAACTCTCCGGCTTCGGCCCGGCGTCGTGCGATGCCGCGGACTGTTGGGTTTGGGTGCGATTCATTGAGGCCTCCGAGCGCAGATTGCGGTCAAGCCACCCACGAGCGTCACGGTGACGTCTCGGAGCTGATCTGGCGCACGGACAGGACGGCGGGATTTGACGCACCGAAACAAGAAAAGCGGCCACCATGGCCGCTCTTCTGGATCGGGACGGCGGGATTTGACGCCGCAGCGCCAGCAAGGCGCGAAAGCTCGGCGGACTGACGCAGAAAAGCGGGCCAAGTGGCCCGCCTTTCTAAGTCGGGACGGCGGGATTTGAACCCGCGACCCCCTGAACCCCATTCAGGTGCGCTACCGGGCTGCGCTACGTCCCGCTGTTGCAGGGGCCTCAATATAGCTGGGTACTAGGTACTAGGTACTAGGCACTGGGCACTGGGCACTGGGCACTGGGCACTGGCACTGGGCACCGGGCCCGGGCACTGGAAACCGCCCCCCCCTCGCGTCTTTGCCTCGTTGCGTCGTTGCCTCTTTGCCTCTTTGCCTCTTGCACCTACTTCGTCAGCAGCACCAGAATCAACGCGATGATCGCCACCACCGCGACCGCCGCGACCCCATAGAGCAACCGGCGGTCGGAGCTCACCGGCGGGGTCGGCGCGGGAGTCGTTGCCGCCGGGACCGGGGTGGTCGCGGTGCGCTCACCGGTGGGAAGCGACCGTTCCAGGGTCGTCGCCGCGGCCACCAGCCGCAGTGCTTCGACCATCTCGTCCGCCGTCTGATAGCGCCCCGCCCGATCCTTGGCCAGCGCCCGGGTCAGGATCTGGTCCACAGCCAGCGGCGCATCGGGGACCTCGACCCGCAGCGAGGGGATCGGGGCCTGCAGGTGCTGCTGAATGACCCGGCCGACCGACTGGCCGACGTACGGCGGCCGGCCCGAGATCATCTCGAACAGCATGCACCCGAGCGCGTAGATGTCGCTGCGATGGTCGATGTTCTCGAGTCCCTGGGCCTGCTCCGGGCTCATATAGGGTGGCGTGCCCAGGGGAATGCCGATGGCCGTGATGGATCGCTGCCCCTCGCTCACCGCCCGCGCGATCCCGAAGTCGGCGACGATCGCATGCCCCGCCGAGAAGAGAATGTTCTCCGGCTTGATGTCCCGGTGCACCACGCCGCGCGAATGCGCGTAGGCCAGGGCGCTGGCCACTTCGATGGCCACCTGGATGGCGCCATCCACCGACAGCTTCTTGTCCCAGAGCAGCCGGTCCCGGAGGCTTTCCCCCTCCACGTGCGGCATCACGTAGTAGCAGAGCCCGTCCTCGGCGCCCGAATCGAAGAGGCCCAGGATGTTCGGGTGCTGGAGCTTGGCGGTGATCTGGATTTCCCGGAGGAACCGCTCCGCGGTGAGCGAAGTGGTGATTTCCGGCTGGAGCAGCTTGATCGCGACGGTCCGGCCGTGACGGAGGTCCCGGGCCAGGTACACCGTCGCCATGCCGCCCCGGCCGAGCTCGCGCTCGATCGCATAACGACCTTCGAGCAGTGCCTGGAATCGCTGGGCCTGTGAATCGTTCACGGAAGCAGTCGCTGGTGAAGGTGTGGGTGTTCGGGCCCCGGCCGCCCCTGCCGCACATAGGTGCCATCCGGCCCCAGGATCCAGGCCGACGGCTCCGCGATCAGCGCACTGAGAAGGGCGTCGAGTCGAGCGACCAGCGTTGGGGCCCGCACCGGAGTCACGACCTCGACCCGTCGCCGCAGATTTCGGGGCCGCCAGTCAGCCGACCCGATAAGATACTCCTGCTCCCCGCCATTGCCGAAGTGGTAGATCCGCTCGTGCTCCAGGAACCGGCCCAGCACGCTCGACACCTGGATGCGCTCCGACACTCCCCCGACGCCCGGCCGCAGGATGCACAGCCCCCGGACCACCAGCCGAATGTCTACCCCCGCCGCCCCGGCCCGGTAGAGCGCCGCCACGATCTCGGGATCCTCCACCCCGTTCAGCTGGGCCCGGATGAGGCCACCCCGCCCGGCCCGGGCATGACCAATCTCGCGCTCGATGCGTTCCAGGAATCCCGGCAGCATCGTGGCCGGCGCCACAAGGAGTCGGCGGTAGGCGGAGCCTGGAGCCCGGGAGGATCCGGTCAGTTGATTGAACAGATCGGTGAGGTCTGCGGTGATCTCCGGATCGGCGGTGAGCAGTCCCAGGTCGGTATAGAACCGCGCGGTGGACTCGTTGTAATTCCCGGTGCCGATGTGGGCGTAGCGGCGGAGTCCCTGCGCGCTGCGCCGGACTACCAGCGACACCTTGGCGTGGGTCTTCACGCCAACCAGCCCGTAGATGACCTGGGCACCGGCGTCCTCCAGCCGGCGGACCGACCGCACGTTCCGGGTCTCATCGAAGCGGGCCTTGAGCTCGATGAACACGGCGACATCCTTCCCCTTTTCCGCCGCCCGCACCAGCGCATCCACCACCAGCGAGTCCTCTCCGAGGCGATAGAGCGTGAGCTTGAGCGCCACGACGGCAGGATCCTCGGCCGCCTCGTGCAGAAAGCGGCCGACCGTCGCCGCAAACTCTTCATAGGGATGGTGGACCAGGATGTCCGCCTGATCGATCTGGTCGAACACGCTCTGATCAGTCGCCAGCGGCCGGCGAGGATGGAAGGGTCGGAACGAAAGATCCGCAGGCAGCCGTCCGGCGAGATCGCGCATCACGGTCAGATCGAGCGGCGGATCGAGCTCGTAGAGATCCTCGGGGCCCAGCAGGGCCGTCACCCCGCGGCGCTCGAACCGAAGCTCCCGCAGGATCGTCTCCCGGACGCCGGGCGGCATGCTGGCATCGACCTCCACCCGCACCGGGGCGTTGCCGGGACGGCGCTTTACTTCCTCTTCGATGGCCTGCAGGAGGTCGCCGGCTTCCTCCTCGTTCACGTCGAGATCGGCGGCACGGGTGATCCGGAAGAGCCAGGCGCCTTCCACGATCCGGTCGGGATAGAACGCCTGAATGTTCGCCCGGATCACTTCTTCCACCAGAATCAGATCGTCGCTTCCGGGAACCTTGAGGATCCGCTCCAGCCGGGCCCTGAGCGGCAAGGTCGCGAAGTGGACCGGGCCGGTCCGGACGTCGAGCAGAACCACGCCGAAGGTGAGGGTCAGCTGGGGAATGACGGGAAAGGGATGGCCCGGCGAAAGGGTCATCGCCCTCGGCGTGAGCACCGGGAGCAATTCCGCTTCGAAGTGCCGGGTCAGGGCCGCGCGCGCGGCATCCTCGAGCCCATCCCAGCGGCGGAGCCGCACTCCCTGGTCCGCGGCCGCGGTGAGACACTCCTCGGCGCAGCGGGTCTGCCTGGCCAGCAGGGGCGGCACCCTGGCGCTGATGGCCTCGAGCTGCTCTCGCGCGGTCAGCCCGTCGAATCCGCGGGCGGAAGAGCCGCCCAGCACCGCCGCCTTGAGCGCGCCGACTCGCACCGAAAAGAATTCATCGAAGTTGGAGCCGACGATCGCCAGGAAGCGGAGCCGCTCGGCCAGCGGCACACCGGGATCCTCCGCCATCTCCAGCACTCGCTCGTTGAAGGCGAGCTGAGAAAGCTCGACATTCAGGAAGCGATCGGGAGGGAGATCGGTGCTGGCCCGCGGCGGAGCAGCGCGATGGGCCGTGGCCTGGGCCGCGCGGTGCTTCGGCTGGGGCGGCGGCGCGAATCGCTCGGTGGGGCCCCGCACCGGACCCGCAAGAAGATTGGCACGCGTCGCAACGGCCAGCGCCGCCAGCGTTTCGGCGGTGCGGATTTCCGGGGTGCCGATCCGGGCGACCGCCTCACTGGCCGTCACCCATTGCAGATGATTGGCACCGTCGGCGTCTCCCCGGATTCTCCTCGCCACCCAGACCTCGAGCGCGTCACGATCCTCGGTACCGGGCAGCGAGCCGAGCAGGGAGAGGGTCCCCACCGTGCTCCCGGTGACTCGCCGGAGCAGGTGCCGCGCCGCCTCTTCCCCGCTGCCGCGCGCCACCGGAAGGGCGTGCCCTCCCTCGTGGTCGACGAAGCCGACCCGGCCTTCGTCGAGCGCCAGCAGCACCACGGCGGTTTCGGTCGCAAACCGGCGCTCCGCGACCTCTGCGCTCATCGCCATCACCAGCTGCGCGGCCCGCTGGTGCCGAGGGACGACGAGCGGACGCAAGCCGTGCCGACGGGCCAGCTCGCTGGCGATCTCCTCGAGGTGCGGAGCGCCCGGGGCGAGGCGCCGAACCTGAAGCTCCTCGAAGCCGCGGCTGAGTCCTCCGTGCCGGACGGTGCAGAGATCGTAGAGGAAGGCAAACCGGGGCTCCCGCCGGAAAAACCCGGCGATCGCAGTCCGGCGCCAGCGCTCCACTTCGAGCTCGATGCTGGGCTTGAGGGAGAGGGGATCGACCAGGCCCCGGAGCCGGCGCGCCGGCTCCGAGCTCCCTTCCAGGGCCTGGCGCGGATCCAGCTCGGGTACTTCTTCCTCGTACCGTTCACTCAAGGCAGCGGTGCCGCCGCTGATGAACAGGGTCAACAGCCTGCGATCGTCGGACTGGACTCGTACCCGGCAGGAAACGCCTTTGGCCAGGAGGGTCTGCTCGGTGGTATCGAGATAAATGTCGCGGTGGAAGCTGCGGACGGGCGGAGAGCCCGTGAGGCGGGACGGAAGCGGGGCTTCGCGAAGCTGGGCCAGCGCCTCCGGTCCCGCGACATCACAGCGGAACTGGGACTCTACCGCCATCAGGCATCACGCACATCGATCGTCACCACCTTCGGGAGGACCGCGCGCCGCATCGCTTCGACCACGAGGGTGCTCGGAATGCTCTTTTTGAAGCGAACCTTGTACTGCGCGCTGGCCCGTCCGCCGTCACCGGCGCCGGCCTTCTCGAACTCCCACCGCTTGGTCTGCCCGGTCAGGACTTGCTCGATGGACTGCCGGATTGCCACCGCGTCGTCGGGTTGCATCTGGATCCGGAGCAACGAGTCGAACTTCGGCTTCTTATCCTCTTCGGACTCCTCGCTGTCGCCGGGCGTGCCGGGCATCCCGAGGTCGGCCGCCACTTTGCGACCCCGCTCCGAGGCCCGCTGGGCGATCGCCTGCAGCTGGTCAGGAGTCATTGATCGCAACAGCTGCTTGTCCACCAGATTGAGGAAGTCGGCTCCCTGAGCCGGCGCCTCGGCACGCACCCGGTCCAGCCGCTTCTGGGCCACGCTGGCCTCGAGCTGCGCCGGCATGCGTCCGAAATCGACCCTCCAGGCGCAAAGCACCACGAAGTTGTAGAACATCGAAATGGCCAGCGCGACAGCCATCACCTGCGACCCGGATGCGAGACCCACGGCAATCGACAGGAAGATGTAGATGGCGTCCTTGGGATCTTCGAGCCGGTTCCGGAATGCCACCGCGCCTACGACGCCGCCCAGCCCGAAGGCCAGGGCGAGGCTGCTGCGCACCAGCAGAATGAGCCCGGCCACGACGATCGGAAGAAAGATCAGAGTCTGCACCGTGGACTGGCTGAAACCCCGGCGGGCGCGGGTCAGGATGTACACCCATGCTACCGGAATCATCAGCAACACCGCGCCCAGCATCGCCATGACGGCCTCGAACGCCATGGTCCCCGGGGCGATATTCACGTAGCTCGTCGTGTCCTCGCGCAGTGCCCCCCGCCCCGTCGCGACGGCTTCCCGGAAGCGATCCATGTTGAAAACGCCCTCGAGGTTCGGATACGCCAGGTAGAGGATGTATACCGCGAGACCGAGGACGACGTAGTAAGCGGCAATCTGAGATACGGGATGAGTCGAAAACCAGGACGGCGAGCTCGAACGGCTGGACTCCATCGAGGTCCTCTCGGCTTGGCTGGGAATGGTGAGGTTTGCTTTGTAACAAGATAACTCCCGGAGCCGGGATGGGAGTTGCCTCGCGGTGCTGGGGCTATTACCTTAGTACTGAGGAAGTTGACTGCGACCCGTTTCCGAAGCTCCGCCCATGCTCCGCACCCCTGGTTTTCATCACGTTACTCTGGTCTCCGGCCATGCCCCCCGCACCACCCGATTCTACCGGGATCTGCTCGGCTTCGAGCTGCTGTCGCCCCAGAAGATCGGCGGCATTCCGGCTGCCGATCTCGTCTTCGGCATGGCGGGCGGCCGGCCGGGAAGCCTGATCGGCTTCCAGGAGCGGCCGGGCGCCCGGCGAGGACACCCCGGCATCGGCGGGGTTCACCACGTGGCCTTCGGTGTGACCGATGAAGCGGCACTGCTCATGTGGAAGCGCTGGCTCAACCAGCACGCGGTCGCCACCAGCGGGCCGATCAACCGGGGCTACTTCAGGAGCCTCTACTTCACCGATCCCGATGGTCAGATCCTCGAGCTCGCTACCGCGGGGCCCGGCTATGACATCGACGAGCCGGCCGAGGCGCTGGGGCGCGAAGTGATCGCCCACCATGAGCACCTGCTCCAGCAGACCGATGACGGGAGCGGGTACGCGGCGAAGACCCATCCCGAGCCGATTCCCGCGGTGATGGCGCCGATGGCGATTTCGGGAATCCACCATGTGTCGGCAATCACGTCCGACACCGAGCGGGCCGATCGTTTCTACTCCGGCCACCTCGGCCTCTCCCGGGTGAAGAAGACGGTGAACCAGGACGACCTCCGGATGCCGCACCATTTCTGGGCCAGCTACGACGGCCACCGGGTGGCCCCCCACAGCAGCTGGACGCTGTTCGAGTATCCGGCGCGCTTTCACCGGAGCACGGAGGGTGTGGGGCAGACCCACTCGGTAGGCTTTCGCGCCCGAGGACCGGAAGAGCTGGAGGCGTGGCGGGAGGAGCTGCTCGAGGCCGGCGTTCAGGTGGAAAAAGGAGAAGGCCTCAGCTTCCGCGATCCGGACGGGATCCTGCTCGAGCTGGTGGCGTAACTTCCGTGAGACGTGAGAAGTGAGAGGTGAGAGGGACAAGCCCTTTCCCCTAGCTCTCACGTCTCACGTCTTACGTCTCACGTCTCACATCGGTCAGAACGGAAACCCGAATCCCACGATCACCCGGTTCCCTTCCGCCTTGTCGCGGTCCTTCCCGGGCCGGGCAACCGCGACGAAGCCCACCGAGCTCCGGCTCAGGAACGACATCCAGAATCCGCCGCCGAACGCGGTGTGTATTTCATCGGACGTTTCCCCGTCAAGATAAACCCGGCCGGCGTCATAGAACCCGAAGACGCCCTGCTGGCCCGGCACCACGAACTTGATCCGGGTGAGCGGGAGCCGCACTTCAGCCGAGGCGAAGACCGCCGCATTTCCGGCAAAGCGATCGAAATTGTATCCCCGGAGTGTCCGAAGTCCGCCGAGCCGGGCGGTTTCGAAGAAGGGAATACTGTCGCCGAACGTTTTGATTCCGCCCACGAACAGGTTCAGCGACGGCCGCCAGGATCCCTGGGGTGCCAGAGCCAGCGACGCCTCGGCCTCCACTTTTCCGAACATCTCTTCGACATCCCAGGCTTTCGGGAATCCACTCGCTTTGATGGACAGGTGGCCGCCCTTGGTGGCAAAGCCGGGATAGTCGCGCCCATCGAGACGCAGCTCGGCACTCATCCCGACCATGCCGAACCTCCCGCTGCCGTAGGGCTGGTCCTCCGCGATGAATCGGTCGACGTTGAAATGGTTGTCGAGATCGGTGTCGGACCATCGCGCTTCCGGTCCGATGCTCCAGAAATCGTTGCTGCCGAGGTGGGAACCGAGCCGGAGTCCGGCGCCGAACACGTTCTGGTTCAGTTTGTAAAACGACCGGTTGCCGGTCGACGGGGTCTCGTTCCCGAGGCCGTACCACCGGAGGGTCTCGATACCGCTGGCAAGGACGTCGAGACGATAAAACCCCCGGGAATTCTCGAACTGGCGCGTCAGTCCGCCGATGAACCTTCCGGACTTCTTTGCGGTCGAATACTGCAGCATGTAACTGAGACGGGTCGAATAGGGAACCCGGCGAAACCCGAACCAGTCGGTGTACCCGCCGTACTGGATCACCGCACCCAGGTCGGTCGCGAAGTAGCCGGTCAGCAGCCGGAGTCCCTTGTGGCCCCAGTCCCGGGGCGGCAGCTCGTTGGGCGTCGCGCTGTCGGGCTTCCAGTCCCAGAGCTTGGTGTTGATGCCGCCCCCTTCGGCCCGGTTGGTTCCGCGGTCATCGTAGAGGTGGACCCCGCCGCGCTTGGTGACGGTGAATTGATCGTCGCCGCCGCCGCCGATGGCACGGATCCGTGGAGAAGATCCTCCCTCGCCCTCGATGATCACCCGATCGTTCCCTCCCTGCAGGTACAGGCGAACGGTGCCGGTTTCATCGTCGGTGAAGGCGCGGCGGAAGTATTCCTTGCCGTCGGCGGACAGGGTGACCACGCTCCGGCCGTTCTCCTGCCGCACTACCCGCGCTTCGTCGGCCTTGTCGGAGCCGTAGACGTCGACCTCATGGGCCAGGAGGTCGTAGTAGTCCTCCGCCATTTCCGGAATCGCATCGCGCCGGGCCCGCAGCGCCTCCTGAAATCGCGGCGCGTCATTGGCCCGGAGCTCCGGAGGCATTGCCGCGATGGCTCTGGCGATCGCATCATCGGTCAACCGGCTTTTGAGCACGGCCGCGATGGAGTCCCACACCGGCCGTTCCAGACCGGTCAGGAAGCGGCGATCGAGGTCCCTCCCATTCCAGGTGGCACCGACGATGTCGGGGTAATGGGTGCCGAAGCGCACGACTTGCGGGCTCACCCTCCGCGCCAGCGCTGGTCCCAACCCATCGTACTTGACGAAGACCTGGTCCCGGTCTCGGGGAATCGGAAGCCATTTCTCACTGCCCGACGTCCCCACCCTGGCCCAGCGCCACTGGTCCTGGTGCCGGTCCCAGTCGCCCAGGAAGACGTCGGTGAGCCGGGCCAGTAAGAAGGCTCGCGCGTCGACGGGGACGGAGGGATGCTCGTCGAGCTTCTTCTTGAGTTCCTCGGTCGAAACGATGTCGCTGGCGCCGGCAAAGGTCGCGCCGGGATCTCCGAGCTCCTTGGGGCGCTCTTCGATCGTCCCGAGCAGCCCGCTGAATTCGGCGCGGAACTCCCCCAAGCCGGGATCGTCGGCCATCTTCACGAGAATCGGCTTGGCGTTCAGAACCCCGGCGGCATCGAGCAGCGGGCCGACCATGAGCGCGCCGGCCGGATGCGCGGCGCTCATCTGGTCCCGCAGGATGTCGGCGGCGACGGTGTTTCTGAGCTCCGGTGGCAGGACGCTGGTCGGGTCCTTTTCCAGCGAGCGGAACTGATACTCCCGGCCATCTCCGCCGTTGAATCGGAGCGACTTGGTCTGAGCGCCACCGCCCTTCTGCGTCGGCTTGAGGCCGCCGCCAAACTGGCTCAGACGAAGAACCGGTACTCGAATCGGCGTGATCCAGCTCTCCCGATAGCGGGTCCCGAAGAACAGCCGGTGCAGCCCCCCAGCCTTGAACTGCGGGCCGGGGACCACCGTCACCGATTCGGCGGGCGCAAACACCTGCCCCGCGGCGGCAGGGGCGAGCGTGACCCCGCAGAGCAGCGCGAGCCCTGCCGCACGCGACCGGAGCGACCTTGTTCGCATATATCCTCCCTCAGGGCTCGGTGAGCCAGATCGACATGGATTCGCTGGAGCCGGTTTTTTCCGTCTTGGTGACCGACAGGCGGGCGCGGCCCTGCCGATCGATATCAAGTCGCATGAAGCCGGGCGCGGCCTCGGCATATATCGTCTCCTTCTTCCAGCCGACGCCCTCCTGATGGTCGATAATCCCCGACCCGCTCACGATAGTGTACTTGGCACAGGGCCCTTTGAACACCTGCAGATTGTGATCGTGCCCCGCGGCGTAGAGCAGGGGCGGATTCTTGGCGAAGGCCTCGCAAAACCGCCTCCGCATGTACTCGTTCCTTCCGTTGCTCAGATCCTGAGAAGTGATCCCCAGCTTTCGCGCCATCGGGTAGATCGAGCCGATGACCGGAAACGGGATCCAGAGCCAGCGTTTCCAGCCTCGCAGAGGAAAGAGGTGGCGGCTCAGACCGTAACGGCCGCCATGTTCGCCGCCGGAGGCCATGGGATGGTGGGCCGCCACGATCACCTTCCGGTTACCGGCGCTGGCGAGGGTCGCCGTGAGCTGCTCGATGACCTGGTCTTCGGTCGTGGCGCGACAACGGGACGTGGTGCCGTAGGGCTTGTCGTGACTGTGGAGCCACCACTGGGTATCGAGGAACACGAGCCGGGCGACGGTCCCCACGTCCACGGTGACGGGGCCGGGACAGGCGGAATCGGGAAGCTGGATACTCAGCCCTTTGACCCGCTCCCGCAGGAACTCCGAGACCCGGCCGATGGCCCCGAGTCCGCCCTGCCCCCAGCGCTCCCAGTCGTGATTCCCGGCGACGAAGATTGCCCGGCGCTGGCTCTTGCGTGCGACCTCGAGCTGCACCTCGAGCCTGCGCTCGCCTTCGGCGCGCATCGGATCCCCTTCGGCGGGCAGCCCGTTGGGATAGAGATTGTCTCCGAGAAACACGATGAGGCTTCCCCGGGGCGATGCCGTCGCCTGGCGGGTCAGCTCCAGCAGATTCGGATCGGGCTCGTGGTGGGCCGTTCCCGCGTCGCCCAGCAGGAAGATCGACGTGACAATGTCGGCGGCAGGAATCGGCGCCACGGGGGGCGGCGGTGCGCGGTGCGCGCATGCGGAAACGAAGATGAGGGCCAGCAACGAGGCGTTCGAAACCGGCCGGGCCAGTGCCACGAGATACCTCTTCAAACAGGTTAGCGGTTAGCAGTTAGCGGTTAGCAATTAGTGGTAACGCTACGGTAACGGTAATGGTAATGGTAATCATCCCCGACCGGTGGAGGCGACCGGGCCGGCGATGGTCGCCCCCTGTGCCGCCGAGGGGATCTCGATCGTCCTCATCGCGGATAGGTTACAAAGAGGATAACCCGCGCGGAAGCCCGTCTGATGCCCGAGGACCGGTCACTCCCCAACGTCGCGCGGCTGACGAGCGTATTTGGCTGGAGTGCCACTTTCACACTGGAGATCGTAATGACCGCACGAATCCTGACCACGGCCGCGCTCCTGGCGACCTTCGCCGCGAGCCCCGCCCTGGCCCAGGGCAAAGCCGATTTCAGCGGCGCCTGGAAGATCAATGTCGAGAAGAGTGACCCGATGGGTGGTGGGGGCGGGGGTGGGGGCGGCGGCGGTGGCGCAATGCGCGACGCCGTCACGACGATCACCCAGACGGCCACTGAGCTCACCATCGTCACCAAGTTCGGCGAAAACTCCCGGACCATCACCTACAAGCTGGACGGCACCGAGAGCGTCAACCCCGGCATGCGCGGCGGGGAGACCAAGAGCAAGGCGAAGTGGGACGGAGCTTCGCTGGTCATCGAGAGTGTCAGCAATGTCACCGGCCCCAACGGGGACATGCAGGTCACCTCCAAGGAAGTCCGCAGCCTCAGCGCCGATGGGAAGACGATGACCGTGGTGAGCACTCGTCAGGGGCAGAACGGCGAGACCACCAGGAAGACGGTGTACGACAAGCAGTAGTCGGAGGCAAGGAGGCAAAGCGGCAACGTAAAAACCCCCGGGAAATGGTCCCGGGGGTTTGTCTTTGCACTTTGCCACTTTGCCTCTTTGCCTCCGAGCAGAGCCACTGGTCGGATTTGAACCGACGACCGCTCGATTACGAATCGAGAGCTCTACCCCTGAGCTACAGTGGCGGGACCGTAGTTCATGCCCTGGCGCGGATTCGAACCGCGACGCCTTACGGCACTACCCCCTCAAGATAGCGTGTCTACCAGTTTCACCACCAGGGCGCGTGCAACAGAATAGTGGCGAACAGGTTAGCGGTCAACGCCATCCCAGCGTCACCCCGACCATCACGGCGCGCGGGAGGCCCGGCTCAAAGGCGACCGGAACGCCTCCGACGACGTCGGGATTGAGGAACGCCGATCCGATGTAGCTCCGGTCCAGAAGGTTGTTGACCGTGACGAAGCCCCGGATGCCGAGCGCACCGCTCAGCCGGATCGGATCCTCCAGGGACACGCCCGCATTGACCAGCGTGTAACCGGGCACGCTCACCGCATTGGCGTCGTCGGCAAAGTATTTCCCGCTTCCCTGCACCGAGGCGGAGAGGCGGAGCCCGCGCAGCGACGCCGGCTCGTACCCCAGCGCAACGTTGTAGATCCAGTCCGGCACGCCCACCATCCGATTCCCGCTGTAGTCCGCCGAGGCGCCGGGCACCTGGTAGTGGACCGAGTCCACCACGTATTCATCGTACTTGTTGTTCGACCAGGTCAGCGCGGTGGACAGCGAGAAGCCGCCCTTGGTGCGAGCGGCCAGCCCGAGTTCGGCGCCGGTGCGATGGGTCTTGCCGGCCGTGAAGTAGAAGCGTCCGCCGCGATAGGGCACGATGTCGTTCGACACGCGGGTGTGATACAGCGCGAGGTCGTAGGTCAGATCGGAAAGCCATCCGGTCGCCGGCAGCACGATCTGCTTGGTCCCGACTTCGTAGGTCGTCGAGGTGATGGCATCGAGCAGCGGATTGAGCGAAGTCACCCGGTCCTGCCCGAAGGTGCTGGCGGGATCGGTCTCGTTCCCGGCCGGCACCTCAATTCCCCCACCGAGATTGGCATAGATGGACTGGGTGGGTGTCAGACGAAAGTTGATTCCCGCCTTCGGTGTCACCCGGTCGAAGAGCTTGTCGGCATCCAGCTCGGGATTGATGAAGCTCTCGGAGTAGTACGTCACCCGGTCGTACCGGCCACCCAGCGTGACCGCTACCCGAGGGCTCAGCTCGACCTCGAGCTGGGAAAAGAACCCCAGGTTGTTGGCCCCTTCGCGCTTGTTGTCCCGAAGCTCGGTGCCCCGGGTTCCTTCGGGAGTCAGGGAATAGAAGAGGATCGCCCCGTCCTGGTAGGCCTCGTCGGCTCCCGCCTGAAACACGCCGCGGCGCTCCCCGCCCAGACTTCCGGACTTCCGATAGGTGACGTTGCCGCCGACGTGGTACCGGGTGAAGTCGCGGAACGTGCCGCGCTCGGAGCGCTGGAGGAATTTTGGGGTGACGAAGGCGCTGGCTGCGATTGCGCCGGCCCGACCCATTTCGTGCTCCAGCGTGGCGCCGAAGCGACCCAGCCGGTTGAACCGGCGCTCGTCGCGGGACTGGTAGGTCGCATTGGCTTGCTGGGGGTCGGCGTCCACCTGGGCCCGGGTGAGGGGACCCGGAATACGGAACTGGTTGCTGGTCCCCATGACATACAGACCCAGCCGGGTTCGCTGGTCGACCGTTGCCGACATCGCGACATTCGCCAGGGTGCGTTCGGCGTTCGAGTGGGCACGCCACCCGTCGAAGTCGGTGTGGATGAGGCTCGCCGACAGCCGACTGTCGCCCCATGCGGTCCCGCCGCGCCCGATCAGCCGGCGGAGTCCGAATCCGCCGCCCTCGAACGACGCCTCACCGAAGGTTCGCTCGAAGACCGGAAGCGTCGAGATGTTCACCACGCCCCCCGCCGCGTTGCCGTAGGTACTGCTCGCATTGCTGCGGATCACCTCGATCGCGGACGCGGAGGCCAGGTCGATCCCGTCGAAGGAGGTTCGACCATCGGGCTCGGTCTCGGGAAACCCGTCCAGCAATACCCGGATTCCCCGGCTGGTGCCGGCATTGGACCGGTCGCCGGCGCCTCGGGCGCCGAAACCCCGGATTACCAGCCGGATATCGCTGGTGCCATAGCGGGACTGGACCAGGACCCCCGGAACCCTGGCAAGCGCCCCCTCCAGGCCGAAGCCCCTGGTGCCCTGCCATTCCCGGGCCTCGACCCGGGTCAGCGCAAACGGCAGGGCGAGGGGAGACGCGGCGTGCCGGGTCGAAGTCACCGACAGACCGGGCAGTACGAATACGGTGTCCTTCTTGGGATCAGGCTTTTCCTGCGCCGACAGCGCCGGCGCACCGGCGAGCAGGGTCGCAAGCGTCAGGAGGGCACGGGTAGCGGAGGATGGGTGCATGGTCGTCCTGGATCTGGCGTGAATCGCTGCCCTGGCCGGGGCGAAGTACCCGGGAAATCTACGGGTGCGGATTCCAAAATGTTGCCCCGCCTCAACGAAGGTCGAGATTCGGGAGTAGAATAGAGGTTGTACTACGACCGTCCATTCACCCCAGTCCTTCGAGCCAACATGATCCGTCTCCCCCGTTTCGGCAGGAGTGAACTCGCCGCGTTGCTGTCCCTGTTGGCGGCGCCCACCCTTCTGCAAGCCCAGGTCCCCACTGCTCGGGTCGATTCCGCACTAATTGCCGGCCTCCGCTGGCGCAACGTCGGTCCCGCCAACATGAGCGGCCGGATCGCCGACATCGAGGGCCTCCCCAGTCCGTCCCGCACCTTCTACGTGGCGGCGGCGGCGGGAGGAATCTGGAAGACCACGAACGCCGGAACGACGTTCCAGCTGGTCTTCGGCGATAATCAGCCGGTGATCTCGATGGGTGATATCGCCATCGCGCCATCGGACACCAACATCGTCTGGGCCGGGTCGGGCGAGCCCAACTCCCGGAACTCGATCTCGCCGGGGGGCGGCATTTTCAAATCCACCGACGGCGGGCGCACCTGGAAGCTGATGGGGCTGGAAAAAACCCAGGCCATTGGCCGGGTCGTGGTGCATCCGACCAACCCCAACATCGTGTACGTGGCGGCGCTGGGAGCTCCGTGGAACCCCAATCCGGAGCGCGGGCTCTACAAGACCACCGACGGCGGCGCCACCTGGGCGCTCAGCAAATTCATCAGTGACAAGGCCGGATTCGTCGACATCGACATGGATCCCTCGAATCCGGAGGTCCTCTACGCCGCGGCGTGGGAGCGCCAGCGCGGCCCCTACTTCCTTCAGAGCGGCGGTCCGGGCAGCGGACTCTGGAAGACCACCGACGGCGGCGCCACCTGGAGCGAGATCAAGGGCGGCGGACTGCCCGAGACGATGAAGGGACGGATGGAGCTGGCAGTTGCCAAGACCAACCCGCAGATCGTCTATGCGATGATCGAAGCGGACACCACGCCGAACGCCAAGCCGACCAAGGGCGCGGCACAACAGACTCGGCCCAGCGGCCTCTACCGCTCGAACGACGCGGGCAAGACCTGGGCGAAAGTGGCCCCGCAGAACGTCCGGCCGTTCTACTACTCGCAGGTCCGGGTGGATACCCGGGATCCGGAACGGGTCTACTTCAGCTCGACCCCGCATCTCTTCTCCACCGACGGCGGCAAGACGGTGCGCTCCTATTCCCAGGGGCTCCACGTGGATACCCATGCGCACTGGATCGATCCGAACGACCCCAACTATCAGGTCGTCGGCAACGACGGCGGCATCGCGGTCACCTTCGATCGCGGCGGCAACTGGATCTTCCTGAACACCTTCCCGATCGGGCAGTTTTACAACATCAGCTACGATATGGGTGTGCCGTACCGGGTCTGCGGCGGCCTCCAGGACAACGGCTCCTGGTGCGGCCCCAGCCGGCGGCGCGGCAGTCCCATCACCAACGCACACTGGTACAACGTGGGCGGCGGAGACGGGTTCGGTACCCAGCAGGATCAGACCGATCCGAACATTGTCTATGCCACCTCGCAGGGCGGGAACATCCAGCGCCGCAACATCGCCACCGGCGAGGGCGGCGGACTCGCCAAACCGCAGTGGCGGACCCAGTACCTCAAGTGGCAGGACTCGATTCTCCTGGCGCGGGGAGACACCACGGTCCCGGAAACCCGGGAGCAGCGGGCCCGGATCGCCGCCTTTCGCGCCAACGCGACTCGCGATTCGCTGGACCTGCAGCTGCGGTGGAACTGGAATACCCCCTACTTCCTGAGCCCGCACAATCAGTCGACGTTTTATGCCGGCGCCAACCGGGTCATGAAGTCGGTCAAGCGGGGCGACGAGATGTATCCGATCTCGCCCGATCTCACCACCAACGATTCGATGCGGGTCCGGGTCAGCACCCGGACCACCGGCGGCATCACCCCCGACGTCACCGGCGCCGAGACCTACAGCACCATCGTGGCGCTCAACGAGTCGCCGATCCGGCCCGGCTTGCTGTTCGCCGGCACCGACGACGGCAACGTCTGGATAACCCGCAATGACGGCGGCAGCTGGGAGAATCTGACCGGTCGCTTCCCCGGCGTCCCCAAGAACACCTACGTCAGCCGGATCGAGCCCTCGTATGCCGATGAGTCCACCTTCTACATCACGTTCGACAACCATCGGAACGGCGATTACGCACCGTACGTGTATGTCACCAACGACCTGGGAAAAACCTTCCGCGCCATCGCGAACAACCTGCCGAGCGGCGGGGTCAACTATGTCCATGTGATCAGGGAAGATCCCACCAATCCCAATCTCCTGTTCGTCGGTACCGATATCGGCGCCTACGTGTCGACCGACCGGGGCGCATCGTGGCGGCCCTTCATGTCCGGCCTCCCCACCGTGCCGGTGAACGACCTCAAGATTCATCCGCGCGATCACGAGCTCATCGCGGGGACCCACGGACGCTCGATCTGGATCGCCGATATCGCGCCGCTCCAGCAGCTGACCGAGCAGGCGCTCTCGGCGTCGGCGTACCTGTTCCAGCCCACCACCGCCTGGCAGTTTCCCACGCCGCCCCAGGACGGGCTCGGCGGAGGAGGCGGTTCCGGCCATTTGCGATTCGTCTCCAATCCTCCGCCCTACGGCGCCGAGATCGTCTACCGGGTCGCACCGGGTACAACCGGCGGCAGAGCAGCGCGGATCTCGATCGTTGACGCCGGCGGAGATACCATCCGGACGCTCACCGGGTCGTCAGCCGCGGGACTGCAGCGGGTGTACTGGCCCTTCAACGGCCGGGCGCCGGCGCGGGCGGCACTTTCACCGGCGCAGAAGCGAGACAGCGCTGCGCTGATCGCCCGAGTCGACCGGGCCATCGACTCGATGGTCGCGGCCGGTGGCAGTCGTCCAGGGCTCGACTCCGCCAAAACCCAGATCTTGACACTCGCGGCTGGTGGCGCCGGTGGCTTTGGCGGCGGCGGCGGGTTTGGAGGTGTCGGCGGCCCCGCGGGCCTTCCGGCCTTCCAGACTCGTCCCGGAGAAGGTGGGCCGGTGGGAGCCGCTGGTGGTGGTGGTGGAGGAGGCGGTGGCGGTGGCGGGCTCGGCGGCAACCCGCTGGTCCAGGCGCTGGGCGGCTTCCAGGCAATTCAGGCGCTGACCGGCGGTGGGGGTGGTGGTGGTGGTGGTGGCGGCGGCGGCGGCGGCGGTGCGCCGACGGTCGAGCCCGGCGACTACCTGGTCGTCGTTGAAGTCGCCGGACAGAAGCTGTCCAGAAAGCTCCGGGTCGAGAAGGTGACGACGATCTGGTAGGTCGCAAGAGGCAAAGTGGCAAAAGTGGCAAAGAGAGAACCCCGTGGGAAAAAGATCCCACGGGGTTCTTTTTCGGTCACCACCTTGCCTCATTGCCTCCTTGCCGCCTTGCCTCGTTGCCTCTGTCTACCGCCCCGGCTGAAACGTCAGCGCCACGCCGAGGGTAAAAACCCGCTCGTGCAGGGTACCGTCGAGATTATCGCGCGAGCCGGTCGAGGCGTGGTGCAGATAATTGACCGACGGCACCAGGAAGAAGTTGCGGGCCAGTCTCACTTCATAACCCGCGCCGACCAGATAGGCGAAGCCCGTCTCTCCGGAGCCGAACCCGCCGGAGATGTCGCTGCCGCTCCGGCTGATCCCGAGTCCGCCCTTCGCGAAGAGCCCGAGATCGCGAATCGGAAACACCTGGCCGGTGAGCATGCCGCTCACCAGGCTCTCGGTAATTTCCTCACCCGCCTCGGTGAATTGGTTGACCCAGGCGTTGATTTCTCCGCCCAGGCGCAGGTGCGGATTGACGGTGCCGCCCGCGGCGAGCCAGAACGCAGGCTTGGTGATCTCGTCGCTGTAGCCTCCCGGCACCCGACTGAACCGGAAGCTCTCCCGGCCGGCGCCCAGCCCGAAGGTGAGCCATGCCCCGTGTCGCTCGTGGCGATGGGATACGTCGAACAGGCCGCGCCGCCGCTGGGCGGAGGCGTCGGAAGCGGGAATGAGCAGGATCGCCGCGCCGAGCGCCAGCAGGATCTTCGTCGTGTTCCTCATGCGGAGCCTCACCGATGCGTTGTGTATGTTTGGCGACCGTCCACCGGGGCGGCCGACAGCCGGAGAGTTAGCAAGGGATGGGCCGCCCCCGGGAAGCGATAGTATCTTCTTGCGTGCGGCCTACTTAGCGGACCGACCCGGGGCGGACTCCAGGCGGCCGGTGTCCTTTCGAGCAGACAGCGCGGAGCCCTGGTGCGTCGCATCGCTCTCTTCACGACGACGGTTCTGATCGGGCTCCTCGCCATTTCGCTGGGCTTCTGGCAGCTCGGTCGCCATACCGAGCGCGCCGAGCGCAACCGGCTGGCCATCCTCGGGCGCACCCTTCCACCCCTGGTCGGCGACTCGGCCCGGACACCGCCGCTGCTGCCGAATCGCAAAGTCATAGTGATGGGGACGCTCGACGAGCCTCGAGAGTTTCTTCTCCGGAACCGTCTGGTGGCGGGAGTGCCCGCGGTCATGGTGATCACACCACTCCGGCTCCCCGATACCGACACCGCCTTGCTGGTGAACCGGGGGTACGTTCCGGCTCCCGACGCGGTCGATCCCGGTACCGCCACCTGGTCGGAGCGGGATCGACGGGAATTTCGCGGCGTGCTGCTTCCGATCCCCGACCGGGGAGACGGTGCGCCCATCGCCCGGAACGGGAGGGAGAGCTGGCATGCCCTCGATCTCGGCATGCTGCGAGCCCGGATGCCCTACCCCCTTGCCGAGCTCTACCTGATCGCCGAGCCCGATTCGGGCTCAGCGGACCATACCGTCCGGGGCACCGTGTACCCGTTCCGGGCCGAGCTCCCACCGATGGATCAGGGGCCGCACCTGAGCTATGCGCTGCAGTGGTTCGGGATTGCCACGGCAGTGGTTGCGTTCGGGATCGTCTTTATCCTGAGACCAAGGCGTACAAACGCGTCAACAGTCAACGGTCAACGGTCAACGGGACCAGCCCCGACCCCTGACCCCTGACCCCGACCATGAGTCTGACCACAAGTCACAATGGAGATCCCGTGCGCCTTGGCGTCGTGTTCCCTCTCGCAGTGATCGCTGCGTCGCCCGCGGCCGCCCAGGATCCCTTCGAGATCCAGGTGTACCAGTACATCACCACACCAAAAGGGCGCTGGAACCTGGAGACTCATGTCAATTACACAGCCCGGGGCACGACCGTGCACGCTGGCCGGGTTGCGCCGAGCCAGGGGCAGTCCCATCTCACCTTGGAGCTGACTCGGGGGGTCACCGAGCTGTTCGAGCTCGCGGGTTATGCAGTGCTGGCCCGGCGCGAGGGCCATTCCCCGGACTTTGTCGGGTGGCGAGTCCGCCCCCGGATCCGGGCGCCGGAGCACTGGAACCTTCCAGTCAAGCTCAGCCTGAGCACCGAGGTGGCGTTTCCGCGGGATCTCTACGAGGAAGAGGACGTGACACTCGAGGTCCGGCCCATCATCGAGCGCCGGTTCGGGCGGCTCCTGATCGATCTCAACCCGGTGGTTGGTCGCTCGCTTAGGGGACCGGGAACCGGCGACGGGTGGGATTTCGAGCCGGGCGCGCGCGTCGGCCTCACGGTAAGCCCGATCGTCGACCTGAGCATCGAGTATTACGGATCCCTGGGACCGGTGAGCGGTTTTCTTCCGGCGGAGGAGCAGGTCCACCAGTTTTTCGGCGGGGGAGACCTTCAGCTCGCGCAGAGCATTGTGCTGAATCTGGGCCTCGGCCTGGGCGCCACCGACGCCGGAAACCGGGCCGTGTTCAAGGCGCGGCTCGGCTGGATGTTCTGAAGGCGTTGATCTGCAGCAGCTCGGGTCGGGACACGAACTCCGGGCAGATCGTCCGGTCGAACTGGTACGGCCCTCCGGTTTCGGCGTCGACGAATGGAAATCCCCGGCAGACAGCGGGGTAATACGGCCGGGCGTAGATGGTGCAGGCGTTGTTCGTGAGAAAAACGCAGCGGCCTTTCGTGACCCGGGTGCGCCATTCCCCCCACCGGGTGCGATAAATGGTGTCGGCCCCGTGCGCCGCCGTCACCGCCGCCGCTTCGGCCTCGGAGAGCGTGGCTCCGTAGGCGCAGCAGGCGGACTGATGCGGACAGGGGTAACAGGGCAGCGCCGGCAGCCGCGTCGTGTGCATAGCGCAAAACTAATTGGTGGGCGATCTTTCCCGCCTTCGCGCCCTTAGCTCAATTGGATAGAGCATCAGACTTCGGATCTGAGGGTTGGGGGTTCGAGTCCCTCAGGGCGCATCATGCAGATCGTTGACCTTGCCGGTCAGCCGGAGTCGGTTCGGGAGCAGGCCGCGAGACTCCTGGTGGAAGGCTTCGACGAGCCGCGCGGCTGGCCCACCATCGAGCGGGGCCGAGAAGAAGTCGCGCGGGTACTCGGTGACGGCTTTGCCCGCGCTATCCTCGACGCCGGCACGCTTCTCGGATGGGTCGGCGGTCTCCCCGAATACGACGGGCGCGTCTGGGAGCTTCATCCCCTGGTGGTTCGGCGCGAACACCGGCGCCGCGGATTGGGGCGCGCCCTCGTCGGAGCATTCGAATCCGAGGCTGCCGCCCGGGGAGCGCTCACCGTGACGCTCGGGACCGATGACGATTCCGGCATGACCTCGCTTGCCGGAACCGATCTGTATGTCGATCTGCCCCGCCACCTCGCGGAGCTGCGTGACCTCGGCCGTGGGCATCCGTTCCTCTTTTACCGCAGGCTGGGGTTCGTCGTCACCGGGGTGCTGCCCGATGCCAATGGAGCCGGACGCCCGGATATCTACATGTCCAAGCCAGTATTCCGACCGGACTGAACAGCCATGATGGGACGGATTACCTGTCCAAGCTGCCTGCGGCCCACCGAAGCGGTGATGCCGGAGGATGCCTGCCTGTACTTCTTCGAGTGTCCGTCGTGCCGGACCGTCCTGCGGCCCAAGCCGGGCGACTGCTGCGTGTTCTGCTCCTTCGGCGACGTTCCGTGTCCCCCGAGCCAGCGAGCAGGGAACTGACCGGCGCACTAGTATTCGTCGACGCTCCATGACCATCCGCAGATATTACGGCGACTCCTACACCACGCGCTTCCAGGCGCGAGTCATCGAAACCGGCGGGCCGGACAGCCGGCCTCGCGCGGTGCTCGACGAGACCTACTTCTACCCCTCGTCGGGGGGACAGCCGCACGACACCGGAACGCTGGGATCATCGCTGGTGCTCGACGTCGAGGTTCGGGAGGACGATGGCGCGATCGTCCACCATCTCGACTCACCGCTCCCGGAAGGTCCGGTGGACGCGAGCCTGGATTGGCCCCGCCGGCTCGACCACATGCAACAGCACACCGGACAGCACATTCTCTCCCAGGCGTTTCTCCGCCAGGCGGGGGCGCCGACCATCGGGTTTCATCTCGGACAGGAAACCGTGTCGATCGATCTCGAGTCCTCGCGGCTGAGCGATTCGGCAATCGCCAATGCGGAAACGCTGGCCAACGAGATCGTGAGCAGCAACGTCACCGTCCGCGCCTGGATTCCGGATCAGGCTGAGCTGGCGGCGCTGGCGCTCCGCAAAACGCCCGACGTGCGCGGTCCGCTCCGGGTCGTGGGAATCGGCGATTTCGATTTCTCCGCCTGCGGCGGCACCCACGTCGCGGCAACCGGCGAGATCGGGCTCATTACGGTGTTGCGTACCGAGCGGCTGTCCCGGGGAATGCGGGTCGAGTTTCTCGCCGGTGGCCGGGCCAGGGCCGACTACGCCAGAAAGCATGCGCTGGTCCGCGAGCTGTCGATGGCGCTCACCTGCGCTCCCTCCGAGCTGGGAGCCTCGGTCACCAGGCTCTCCACCGCCCTGGTCGAAGCGCGACGCCAGATCGGGGCGATGGTGGAACGCGAGCTCGACAGCGAGGCCGGCCGCCAGCTCGACACCGCGCAACGGGTGGGCCAGGTCCGGGTCGTCGCTCAGGCCTGGGAGGGACGCGCCATCGATGAGGTGAAAGGGCTGGCGCTCCGGATGACCACGCTTCCAGGGGTCATCGTTCTGCTCGGTGTGGCCGGCACGCGCACTCAGCTGGTGTTCGCCCGTTCGGAAGATGTTCCCGTCGAGCTTAAGCCGGTCTTCGACCGCACCCTGGCCACGCTGGGACAGGGGAAAGGCGGGGGGAGCCGCATCCTCCAGGGTGCGGCGGGCCCTGCCACGCTCGAACGTCTCCAGGCGGTCCTCGTCTCGGCAGCAGGCGAGCTCCCCATTCCTTCCGCGTGAAGCGGTCCCGGCTGCTGGGAGGAGCCGTCGCGGCGATCGTCGCGCTGGGTCTGTCGATCGCGCTCGATCCCTGGATCTGGCGCCATGTGGCGCTCGATGGCATCCATGACCGGGACTGGGGACGGCTGCTCCGGGTTACCGGAAGCCTGGTGTTCTGGCTGCCGCTCGCCCTGGCCGCCCGGCTTGCGCTCCACCGAAGCGGCGCGGAGCGGCCCGGCCGAGCCTGGCTCCTCTTCTGGGGACCCGCGATCGCCGGAGGAATCGGCGAGCTCCTCAAGCTTCTGGTACGCCGGGAGCGTCCCGCATTCGCCGACGGCGAATACGTCTTCCGCGCCTTCGCGGAGCGGCCCTGGAGCACCACCTCGCTCGGCTTTCCCAGTAGCCACGTGATGGTGGCGTTCGGCGGGGCGGCGATCCTCTCGCGGCTCTTCCCGGGCACCGCGCCGGTGGCGTACCTTCTGGCGGCGGGATGCGCGGCAACCCGCGTCCTTGCCCGCGCCCACTTTGCCAGCGACGTGGTCGGAGCTGCCCTGGCAGGCTGGCTGGTCGGCGCCCTCATCTGGCGCCGGTTCGGCCGCGCCGCTCCTCTCTCACGGTGAATTCAACGATGCGGCTGGTTCTCCTGTTTTCTCTGGTGTCGCTCGCGGGCTGCGAAGCGGGCAAACCGCCGGTTCGCCCCGAAGATTTGCGGGGGCCCCGCCTGACACGCGCCATCCCCCGGCCCGATCTTATCCTCACCCACAGCGACGGCCGCCCGCTCGATTTTCGCGCCGACACGCGCGGCACGCTGACGTTCCTCTTTTTCGGCTATACCCACTGCCCCGACGTGTGCCCGCTTCACATGGCGAATCTCGCGGCGGCGCTGCGCGAGCTGCCGGAGGCCCAGGCGAAGCAGGTCCGTGTGGTCTTCGTGACCACCGATCCCGAGCGGGACACCCCGGAACGCCTCACCAGCTGGCTCGCGAATTTCGACTCGACCTTTATCGGTGCGCGGGGATCGCCCCAGGGGCTGGAAGCCGCACAGCGCTCGCTGGGAATGCCGGTCGCGAGCCGGGATGCCCAGGTGCCCGACAGCGGCGGCTACACCGTGAGTCATGGCGCGCATCTCTGGGCCTTTACCCCCGACGATTCCGCGCACGTGGTGTACCCGATGGGAATGGGACGCGAGGTGCTCGCTGCCGATATCCCGATCCTCCTCCGTCTCTGGCCCGGGCGATGACGGCCTCCGGGACCTGCGCCGCCCTGCTCTCGGTGCTCTTCCTGGCTTGTGGTCCTCCGGAAGCCGACCGCGCCCAGGCAGGGGACATCACCGTGCTGGGCGGTCATGCCTTCGCTCCGGTCGGGCCCGAAGCGGCGGCCTATGTCTCCCTCAAGAATTCCGGACGCATCGAGGACACCCTCCTCGCGGTGGGCTCACCGATCTCCGACACGGTCACGTTGCACGAATCCAGTCGGGAGGGCGGCGGCGTGCGAATGGTGCAGCTGAGCCAGCTGGTGATGCCGGCGGGGATGGTGATCGAAATGGCGCCAGGGGACCTCCACCTGATGCTCCTCCACCTGCGCGTGCCAATGCAATCAGGGAAGAAACTGCCGCTCCGTCTCTGGTTCGCGCGCGCGGGACTGCTCGAAATCGAGGTGCCCATCTCCCGCTACGGCGAGACGCGTTGAGTTATCTTTCCCCCATGACGAATACTGCCCGCCTTTCGCTCGTGGCTGCCGGAATGCTGCTCCTGACCGGCATGTTCCACAACCACCTCGTGAAGAGCACGCCCGGTGCAGGCGAGAAGCTCGCCGAGTCGCCCGCAGCGATCCGGCTCTGGTTCAATGAGCGCCCGGAAATCCCGTTTACCAGCGTGACGATCCTCCGATCGGACAGCACGAAAGTCGTGACGATCAAGGCGATTGCAACCGCCGATTCGATGGAGGCGTCCGCGCCACTCGCCGCTCCGCTGCCCCCGGGCTCCTACCTGATTACCTGGCGAACCGCCAGCCGGGACGGTCACGCGATCCGCGGCACCTACGGATTCAGTATCGCTCCGTGACGGAGCCGTACACCCTCCTCGACGCCGGGTACGCGGCGGCCCGCTGGGGGTGGTACCTGACGGTTTTTCTGGTGCTGGGGGCTTCGGGTTACGCCCCCTTTCTGCTGCGGGCCAGGACCGGCCTTGCAATCACCCACCCCGAGCTTGCCGCCGATCTGGCCCGCCGCGCTGCCCGGATCGGCTTCGTCGCCGCGATATTCCTCCTCGCCTTTGTCGCACTCCGTCTCTTCCTGCAGGCCAGAACGCTGCTCGATCCCGACGAGCCGGTGACGGTCGAGTTTCTCCGTGCGGTCATCGGAAGCGGCTGGGGACGAGGCTGGCTCCGGCAGGCGGCCATGGCGCTGGTCGCGCTGCTCGCGTTCGGCGCGGCCCGGCGGGCATCCCGCTTCGGATGGATGGTGGCTGCTGCGGCAAGCGGAGGACTCGGACTGGTGGCGGGCATGACCGGCCATGCCGGCACGGCTCGCAGCGGGAACCTCGGCGTGCTGCTCAACGCGGCGCATGTATGGGCCGGGGGCTTCTGGCTGGGCGGCCTCGCGGTGCTCCTGATAGCAGGGCTTGCCGCGTGCCGGGGCCTTGGGCCCGACGATCGCCCCCGTCTGGTGCGGACTCTGGTGGCGGATTTTTCGCGGCGTGCCCTGGTCTTCGGGCCCCTGGCAATCGGTCTCGGTGTCTGGCTCGCGGCCCGCTACCTGGGCTGGAGCTTCCCGCTGCATCTCTTCGAAAGCTCCTACGGCACCGTGCTCGCCATCAAGCTCGCCGCCCTGGCCGGCGTGGCGGCGCTGGGAGCCTTCAACTGGCGCGTGGTCCAGCCGGCACTGAGCCGGCCGGCCGGCGAATCACGGCTCCGCTCCGCCGCCGTGTTCGAGCTCGTTCTCGGGGTGATCCTCCTTGCCGCCACCGCGGTCCTGGTTGCCCTGCCGCTTCCGGGGGACGGGATGTAAACGCTGGCCCCGGGGTTGCATTAAAGGCCGGGGGATGGGAGTTGGGAGCTGGGGATTAGGGGTTCAAGGTCCCCAACCACCATCTCCCAAGTCCCAAACCCCCTCAAGGAGCGCACTTTGCGCCAGCAAGCCCCGACCTGTCGCCTCGCCGCGATTCTCGGCCTCTCCCTCTCCCTGGTCCTCCCCAACGCCCTTCCGGCTCAACTCGGCCTCGCCGTCCGGGGTTCCACCCTGGGAATCGGCCTCGAAGCCTCGTACCGGGTAAACCGCAATTTCGGCGTCCGCGCCGGCGGCAACTATTTCGAGTTCTCGAAGGACGCGACGATCGAGAACATCGATTACACCGCGACTCCGCATTTCGAGAGCGGCACCTTGATCCTCGACTTGTATCCCACCGGTGGATCTTTTCATCTCTCGGGCGGGATGCTGCTCAACGGGAATGAGGGGCGGCTCGATGCGCGGCTGAATCAGAACATCGATATCGGCGGCAGGACCTATACGCCCGATCAGGTCGGGTCCCTGGTCGGCACCGTCGATTTCAAGAAGACGGCGCCGTATCTCGGGCTCGGATTTGCGGGGCGCGGCAGGATCTCGATCCTCTTCGATCTCGGCGTCGGCTTTACCGGCACACCGCGGGTCGATCTGATCGGACAGACGCCGCTGACCGGCGCCGAGAAGGCCGAGTTCGACGCCCGGGTCGCGCAGGAGCTGGCGGAAGTGCGGGCAGATATCGAAGACAAATCGTACCTGAAGCTCCATCCGGTGCTGTCGTTCGGGATACGGGTGGGGTTTTAGACGTGAGACGTGAGATGTGAGACGTGAGACGTTCGGCAGGGCCTTACCTCTCACGTCTTACGTCTCACCTCTCACGATTTGATACCTCGTTGAGACTTCCGCACGATACTCCCTCGTGCGCGATTTCCTGGCTTCGACCCGGCGCTGCGCGACCTGCCAGTGGTGGGAGGGGGAGCGGATCGCCGACCGGGCCGAAGGAAGGGTCAACACTCCGCACCACGCCCTGGCCGGCCGGTGCCGCTCTCCCGCCAGCTGGTGGAGCCGGCGGCTCAAGCAGGCAGACTCGACCTGCGCATTCTGGACCCCGTGGGAACCGCTCACGGGACTTCTTTCTGGACGCCCGCGATTGCGACTCGTTATGCTTGGGTCGCCCATGTCTGAGTCCTTGAAGCCTCCCCCGAGCTGATGGCCGCCCCACGCACCGCGCGGGCGGCATCTCATGCGCTCCTGATCGAGCCGGTCAATTTTCGTTTTAATCGGGAGACGGAAGCCACCAACGCTTTCCAGGTGGACTTGCCGGCTGAGGAAGCGGCGACCCTCTCGGCACTGGCGGTCGAGCAGCACCACCAGCTCCGCGACCTCCTGGTGGGCGCCGGGGTCACGATCACCCTGGCGAGGAGCCTCGCGACCAGTCCCGATGCCCCCTTCTGCAACAACTGGTTCTCGACCCACCCGGCCGACGGCCGGGCCCCTGCGACGCTGGTGCTCTACCCGCTCATGGCGGAGAACCGGCGCATCGAGCGCCGGGGCGATCTCGTCGCCCTGATCCAGCCGGCGTATTCCCGGGTGCTGGATCTTTCTCCCAATGAGCAGCGGGCCCGGTTTCTGGAAAGCACCGGCAGCCTCGTGCTCGATCACGAAACCCGGGCGGCCTATGCGGCGCTGTCGCCCCGGACCGACCTCTCGCTCGCCCGGGAGTGGGCCGACGCACTGTCCTACGATCTGGTCGCCTTCAGGGCCACGGACCGCGACGGAGTCCCGTTCTATCACACCAACGTGCTGATGTTCATCGGGCACGGGCTGGCGGGAATCTGTCTCGAGTCCATTGCCGCGCCATCGGAGCGGAAAGCGGTCGAGGACCGGCTGCGCGCGGACCACCGCGAGGTCCTGCCGCTCACCCAGGAGCAGACCCAGAATTTCTGCGGCAATTGCCTGGCCCTGTCGGCGGGTGACGGGGCACCGCTCTGGGTGATGTCGAGTCAGGCCTACCGGCACTTTTCACCGGCCGATCACGCCGTGCTGGAGCGGCACGGGAAGATCCTGCACACCGAGTTGTCTGCCTTCGAAAAGCTCGGTGGTGGTTCGGCGAGGTGTTTAATCGCGGAACTGTTCTAGGTACTGGGTTCTGGGTTCTGGGTTCTGGGTTCTGGGTTCTGGCTGCTCCAGCAGCAGCCTTCACGTCTCACGTCTCACGTCTCACGTCTCACATCTCACGTCTCACATCTCACCTCTCACGTCTCACCTCTCACGTCTCACCACCGCCAGGTAGTGGACCGTCGCCAGCGCAATCACGATTGCCATCACGATCGCCTCGCGCTGGCTCACCTGGGTCGCTACCACCGCCATGCCCAGGACTCCGAGGATCGCGAAGACCGGCCCGGCTGCGAGGCGGAATCTCGCCGGCGGAGCGGCATTCGGCTTCCCGTCCCGTGCCCGAAGGACCGGGAGCGCCGCGCACACCAGCCCGTAGGTAATGAGCCGTGCCACCACCGAGAGCGTCAGATTCTTCAGGAAGCTTCCATTCGCCGCAAGCAACCAGGCGAGCAGTGCATAGCAGAAAATGGAGATGTGCGGGGTGCGGAATACCCGGTGAACGGCGGCGAACGGCCTGGGCAGATCGCCTTGTTCCGCCATCGCGAAGGTCAGCCGGGGGACATTGACCATCCCCCCGGCCAGGTACCCGAAGGTGGACGTGAGGGCGACGAGCGCCATGAGCGCTCCTCCCACCGGTCCAAGGATCGCGGTCGCTGCCGCCGCAACCGGCCGCGGTTGTGACGCCGCATCGGGCAGGGTCCAGGTCACGACGACCTGCACCATCGTGTAAATCAGGGCTGATGCGGCGAGCGCCGTGAACAGCGCAAAGGGCGCGTCCCGCTCCGGATTCTTGGCTTCGGAAAGCGGCATCATCGCCGCCTCGAAGCCACCGTACGCGAACACCAGGATGAGTAACGTGTCGAGCCATGGGCTGAGGCCTGGCGGCGCCGGCGGCGCGGCCACTGACCCGTGCCCGCCCATCCACGCCAGGCCCCCGATCACGAACAGCCCGAGACCGGTGAGCTTCGCGGCGGCGATGACGCTGCTGACCCCGGAGCCCAGCTGCACCCCGCGATAATTGACGATGGCGAGCGTTCCCAGCAGCAGGGTCAGCACCGCGATCCCGACGGATCGACCTCCGAACCCCGGCCAGAATTCACCCAGATAGATGACGAAGAGATTCGCGACAGATGCGGTCGCCGTCAGGCGCGCCAGGTAGGCCATCCATCCGGTCTGGATGCCGGCAAAGCGCCCAAACGTCTCCCGAACGTACAGATAGGGACCCCCGGCATCGCGGAATCGGGACGCCACTTCGGCAAAGCAGGCGATGACCACGCCGATCAGCACCGCAGCGACCACCCAGGCCCACGGCGCGGCGCGGCCGAGCTTGTCGGCGATGAGCGATGGAGTGCCGAAGATGGCGCTGCCGATGACCCCGTTGATGACCAGGCCCGCGAGTGCCCAGCGGCCGATCGTGCGGACCAGCTCGGGACGAGCGGCCGCCGTCATGCGGTCACCGGACGGTCTGAATGGGATTCGCGGCGAGCCAGTCGAGCGCGAGGGAGGCGAGGGTGCGAACGCCCAGGGGAAGGACCGCCTCGTCGACGAAGAAATTCGGAGAGTGATTGCGGGGAGCCTTGGTCTTGTCCTGGCCCTTGGGCACGATGCCGAGGAAGATGAAGAGTCCGGGAATCCGCTGCTGGTAGAGCGCAAAATCCTCCGCCGGCGTCGAGAGCTCTCCCACACTGACGTTGCTCTTGCCCGCCACCCGCTCGAGGGTAGGCAGCATTTTCGCCGTAAGCGCGGGATCGTTGACCGTCACCGGACTGCTTCCGGTGCCGAAATCCACCGTGCCGGAGGCGCCGGCGCTGGCCGAGATCGATTCAACGGTTCGCCGGATCCGCTCCTTGATGTCGCTCCGCATCTCCTCGTCGAAGGTCCGGATCGTGCCCTGGAGTATCACGCTGTCGGGGATGATGTTGAACCGGGTCCCGCCCTGGATAACGCCCACGGTGATGATGGCCGGCTGCCGGGTCACATTGATCTGGCGGCTGGCAATCGTCTGCAGGCCGAGCACCACCTGAGACGCCACGACGATCGGATCGATCCCTCCCCATGGCTGCGCACCATGGGTCTGCTTTCCTTTGATGGTGATATACAGCTGATCGGACGCCGCCATCATCGGGCCGCTCCGATAGCTGATGGTGCCCACCTCATCGGGCCAGACGTGCAGACCGAATATTGCGGCAGGGGCCGGGTCCTGCAGCACGCCTTCCTCGATCATCAGCCCGGCCCCGCCCCGCTCGCCGCGGGGAGCACCCTCTTCGGCCGGCTGGAATATGAACTTCACGGTGCCGGCGATATCGGCGCGCATCCCCGCCAGCACTTCGGCCGCCCCCATCAGCATCGCCACATGAGTATCGTGTCCGCAGGCATGCATCACGCCGACCTGCTGCCCGTTGAATTCGCTCCTCACGGTGGACTTGAACGGCAGATCGACCAGCTCGGTCACCGGAAGGGCATCCATGTCGGCGCGGAGCGCGACCACCGGCCCCGGCTTTCCGCCGCGAAGCACGCCAACGACGCCGGTCTTTCCGACGCCGGTCTTCACCTCGAGGCCGAGGCTGATCAGATGATCGGCGACGAGTTTCGCGGTGCGGGTCTCCCGATTGGAGAGCTCGGGGTGCTGGTGGATGTCCCGCCGCCAGGCCACGACCTTGGGAAGCACCTGCGCGGCACGGGCCTCAAGTTGCCGTGTCAGGGACTGGCCCTGTGCAGGGGCGCAAAGGCGCAATGACGCAAAGACGCAAAGTATCCATGGTGCCCTCATCGTCCCCCCACCTTGGTAAGTCGGAAATCCCGCAGGCCGCGATTATCGAGAATGAGGCCGGTGACGGTTCCTCCGGTCCGCGAGAACACCACTCTGGTGCCGAAGGCGGCAAAGGTGTCTGCCGCCACAGGGCGAAGCGGGTACTCGGCGCCCAGTCCGGCCCGCGCCAGGACCGAATCCTGCCGCAGGGAGATGACCCAGTCGGCCAGCAGCTCGGAGCTCCGGTAGGTTCCGGCAATTCCGGAAAGGGCCGCGGGCGTGGGGGAAAACGTTCTCGCCATCGGGGACCGCACGAAAGCTCCCGGCGCCGTCGCGGGACCGAGTTTTCCCTCGAGCAGCAACACCGCCACCCGTTCATTGAGCTGGCCGGGGGTGCTGTTGGAAAGATTGCAGAGGGAGATCAGCGAGAGCTTCTGGTCGGGGAACCGGGCGATGTGGGCCCGGTATCCGGCCCAGGCCCCGCCATGAGAGACCCGCCGCACTCCGCGCAGGCTGTCTATCCCGAGTCCCAGCGCATAGGTAATCGGCTTCCCGCCCGCCACCCCGGTTTTGTGCAGCTCGGCGACGCCCGCGGCACCGCCTACGGTGCCGGTCTCGAAGTTCCGCTCCCACCTGACCAGGTCTTCGACCGTGGTGTTCACCGCGCCGTCGCCGGTCTGCTCCCAGTTGGCGAGGGACAGCACGAAATTCCCTCCGGGGCCGGGGGCGTAGGAGCCCGCTTTGCCCGGCACGATCATCTCGTGGCGGTCCACGATCTGGGTGTGAGTCATCTCCAGCGGCGCGAAGATTCGGGTCGCCGCGAAGTACCGCAACGTTTGTCCGCTGACCCGCCTGACGATGACCGAGAGCAGGAAGTAGCCGCTGTTGCTATAGAGGAACTCCGAGCCGGGGGCGAAGTTGGTGCCCCGCTGCTTTGAAATCGCGAGCAGCGCGTCGGCGTCGGTCGTCACCGCCTCGTCGGCGATTCCGCTCCAGCTCAATACGTCGATGTAATCCCGCAGTCCGCTGGTGTGGTGGAGGAGATGCCGGATGGTGACCGCGCCAGCCTGATAGCGGGGTATTTCGGGAAGAAACTTCTGAATCTCGTCGTCGAGGGAGAGCTTGCCGTCCTGGGCCAGGAGCACGATCGCCATGGCGGTGAACTGCTTGGAGACCGATCCGATGTCGAATACCGTCGCCGGGGTAATTGGAACGCCGTGCTCGATGCTGGCGAGGCCGTAGCCCCGGGCGTAGTCGAGCCGGCCGTCCCGCACCACTCCGAGCGCGCATCCCGGCGACCCCGGGGCGGTGAAGCGGGAGAAGACCGAGTCGATCCGAGCGATGAGCCCGGGATCCAGCGGCCTGGACTGGGCTTCGAGCGTGGAGGCAAAGAGGCAAAGAGGCAAAGAGGCCCAGAGGCAAAGAACCGCGCAATGCCAGGTTGCCGCCTTGCCACCTTGCCACCTTGCCTCTTTGCCACTTCGCCTCTGCCTCATTGCCTCCCTCCCTCTCCCACCGGTATCGGCAGGCAAAGCCGAAACGACGCCCCGGGATCGTTGCCCACGTAGTCGAACGTCCCGCCATGGCTCAGCGCCACCGCCCGGGCGATCGGAAGGCCGAGGCCCGATTCGTCCGAGGCGGAGCGCGGCCGGTTGGAGCGATAAAACCGCTGAAACACGCCGGAGACCTCTTCCCGGTTGAGTCCCGGCCCGCTGTCGGTGACCTGGAGGTAGCGGCCGTCCCCATCGGCAAGCAACACCCGCACTCTGCCGTCCCGCGGGGAGGCCATGATGGCGTGCTCGAGCAGGCTGTCCACGGCGCTCAGGAGAAGGTCGGCGTCCCCCTGCACGATGCCGGCGGTCCCTTCGATCTCCACCCGCACTCCTCGGGTCGCCGCGAGTCCCGCTTTCCGCGCCACCGCGCGGGCGGCGACATCGTCCAGATCGACCGCGACGCGCTTGCTCCCGACGACGCCTCCTTCGACCCGGGTCAGGGTGAGCAGGTCATCCGCCAGGCGCACCAGCCGGAGCACTTCGTCGAGGCAGCGGCGAAGCACCTCTTCGTAGTCCGCCGAGCTGCGCGGACGGGTGAGCGCGAGCTCCAGCTCTCCCCGGAGCACCGTCAGCGGCGCCCGCAGCTCGTGACTCGCATCGGAGGTGAATCGGCGGGTACCGGTCACGGCATGCTCGATGCGCTGGAGCAGCGCGTTGAACGCCACCGCCATTCGGTTGAACTCGATCAGATCGCGATTCTCGGTGACCCGCCGTCCCAGCTCGTTCACCCCAATGGACTCCGCTTCGGCCGTAATCTCGAGCGCCGGCCGCAGCGCCCGGCCGGCAATCCCCCACCCCGCCACCCACGCGAGTCCGGTGCCCAGCACGCCGAGCACCGCGAGCAGCCAGATGAAGGTGCCCAGCGTCGACCGCATTGGCGCCAGCGACGCGGTCACCTGCAGGAGCTGGCCGGAGTGCAGGGGGCTCGCCATCTCCATGGGATAGATCACGGTCCTGACCGGAACTCCCGCGACCTCGTGGGTGGCGAACGCGACACGACCCCGCCGGGCCTCCTGCGTCGCCCTCCCGGGGACCGGAAGCGGACTCTTGAGATTGGTGCTCCAGACCTGCGGGGTACCGTCGGGTGCAAGGAGCTGCGCCCAGGGGATCAGGAGCGGCGCCGGATCGGTGGGAGCCCGCGGGAAAGTCCCGGTATGAAAGGTGAACTCATCGCTGGTGCGGCTGGCGCCGCTCTGTGCCTCGATCTGTGCGATCCCCCGGAGGGAAGCATCCACCGCCGAGAGAAGGTAGGCCCGGAGGATCAAGGTGGCGCCGACCAGCACCATTGCCGAAAGGACCAGGGCCTGAACGGCAACCCGCAATGCCAGCGCCGAGCGAAACGACCGCATGTCAGGTAGGATCAGCTTTGAGCGTGTAGCCCACTCCACGGACGGTGTGGATCAGTCGAGGCTCACCGGCGCGCTCCAGGGCGCTTCGGAGAGTGGAAATATGGGCATCCACCAGATTCGATTCGGGATCGAAATTGAGATTCCAGACCTCCCGGAGCAGCTCGGAACGGCTGACGGCGCGCCCGGAGTGCAGCATGAGATACTCGAGGAGCCGGAACTGTCGGGGGGCGAGCGGAATTGCGCGGTCGTTCCGCCGAACGCTCCGCTTGAGCCGATCGAGCTCGAGCGAGCCGGCCTGAAGAATCCCCTTGACGCCGGGAGTCGCCTGACGGCGCGTCAGGGCCCGGACCCGGGCCAGCAGCTCGACCAGAGCGAACGGCTTGACCAGATAGTCATCGGCGCCGGCATCGAGGCCGATGGCGACGTCCTGGGGCGTATCCCGGCCGGTCAGGATCAGAATCGGAGCAGTGATCCCTTCCTGTCTGATCGTGGTGCAGACTTCCAGCCCATTGGGCTCGGGAATCTGAATATCCAGTACGATGAGATCATGGGGCGGCTTGGTTCTGGATTTGGCGAGCGCGGTCCGCCCGTCCAGCGCGACATCGACCGAGTGGCCGTCTTCCTCCAGGCTCTGCTGAAGGAAACCAACCGTCCGAACGTCGTCCTCGACTACGAGAATGTGCACGAGTCCTCCTGGAGGCCCACCGGGGCTTTGAGTCGAGGCCTAAAGTTACCTAAAACATTAACGGCCGCTACCTTTCAGATATGACAGTCGCCGCCAAGCTCGATCGTCTCGATTTTGGTGATCAGGCCTCCCTGACCGCCGCTCTTTCGGTCATGGCGAGGCGGCTTCGGGGATCGGAAATCCTCAGAATTGCGGCGGAAGTCCGCGCCGCGGCCGCCAGCCGCCCGGTCTGCAACCTCACGGTCGGAGACTTCGATCCCCGCCAGTTCCCGGTCCCCGCGCCGCTCAGGGATCTTCTGGTCCAGGCGCTGGCTGCCGGTGAAACCAACTACCCCCCGAGCGACGGGCTGCTCGCCCTCCGTCAGGCGGTGGTGCAGTACGTGATGCGGGAGCAGGAGGTGACCTACCCGCTCGAATCGGTCGTCATCACCGGCGGCGGCCGCCCCGCGATCTATGGCGTGGTCCGCTGCCTGGTGGATGAGGGAGATACCGTGCTCTACTCGGTCCCCAGCTGGAACAACGATCACTACGCGGGGTTTGTCGGCGCACGGGAGCGGGTGATCACCGCGGAGCGAAGCCGGGGCTTCCAGCCGACGGCCGAGGAGGTAGCCCCCTGGCTCGGCGAGGCGACCCTGCTCTGCCTCTGCTCTCCCGGGAATCCCACGGGCACCGTGCTCCCGGCCGACCAGCTGCGCGCCATCCTCGAAGCCGTCGTCCTGGAGAACGCCCGCCGCTCGGCTTCGGGCCGGCGCCCGGTGTTCGTGCTCTACGATTTGATGTATGGCTCGCTGGTGTTCGACGGGCTCGATCATCCCCACCCGCTTGCCATGGTGCCCGACGCCGCCCCCTGGCTCGTGGTGGTGGACGGGATTTCCAAGGCCTTCGCCGCAACCGGGCTCCGGGTCGGCTGGGCGCTGGGCGCTCCGGCCGTGATCTCGCGCCTCAAGGATTTTCTGGGCCACGTCGGGGCCTGGGCGCCCAGGCCGGAGCAGGTCGCGACAGCCGCCTTTCTTCGCGACGCTCCCGGCATCGCCGCCTTTCGTGCCTCGATGAGCGCGGCACTCCTCGCCCGGCTGAATGCCCTCCATTCGGGCTTCACGGCGCTGCGGGACGAGGGGCACCCGGTCGACTGCGTCCGCCCGCAGGGTGCGATGTACCTGTCGCTGCAGCTCGATCTGGCGGGACGCCGCTTCGAGGGAGCGACCATCGCCGACAACGAGGCAATCCGAAAGCTTCTGCTGGAGCGCGCCGGCGTCGCGGTGGTGCCATTTCAGGCGTTTGGTCTGTCGGAGGAAACCGGGTGGTTCAGGTTGTCGGCGGGAGCGGTTTCGTTGAAGGATATCGAAGAGGCGTTGCCGCGGGTGAGGGAATTGCTCAAGGGAGTCGCCAAGAGCGAGGAGCGAAGCGGGTAAGGCCCTTACTCTTCGCTCCTCGCTCTTCGCTACTCTCTAAGCATATCCATCCGGATTTTTGACCTGCCAGTTCCACGCATCCCTGCACATTTCATCCAGTCCGCGCGTGGCCTCCCACTTCAGCTCCTGCTTTGCCAGCGCCGGATCGGCCCAGGCTTCGGCGACGTCGCCGGGACGGCGGGCGACGACTCGATGCGGGATGGTCTTTCCCGTCGCCCGCTCGACGGCATGGATCATCTCCAGCACGGAATATCCGGTGCCGGTCCCCAGGTTGACGGTCAGGAAGCCGGCGCGGGCACGCAGCCGGTCGAGCGCCTTCAAATGCCCGATCGCCAGATCGGTCACGTGGATGTAGTCGCGCACTCCGGTGCCGTCCTTGGTCGGATAGTCGCCGCCGAACACCAGCACCTCGGGATGCTTCCCGATCGCAACCTGGGTGACATAGGGCACCAGGTTGTTGGGGATTCCGTTGGGATCCTCGCCGATGGTGCCGCTCGGGTCGGCGCCCACCGGGTTGAAATAGCGGAGCACCGCGATATTCCAGGACGGATCGGCTCGGTAAATGTCCTGCAGGATCCGCTCGATGGTGAGCTTGGTCATCCCGTAGGGATTCACCGCGCTCACCGGCGCATCTTCGCGAATCGGCACCGAGGCGGGATCGCCGTAGACGGTGCATGAGGAGCTGAACACCAGGGTCCGCACCCCGGCTTTTTCCATCTCGGCGAGCAGCACCAGGGTGCCGGTGACGTTGTTGTCCCAGTAGAGCAGCGGCTTCTGGACCGACTCGCCGACCGCCTTGAGCCCGGCGAAGTGCACGACGGAGTCGATGCCTCCCGCGGAAAAAATCCGCGACATGGCGGCCGGGTCGCGAATGTCGTCTTCGTGAAAAACGAAATCCCGGCCCGACAGCGCCCGCACCCGCGCGAGCGCTTCGACGTGACTGTTGGAGAGGTTGTCGACCACGATGAGATCGTGTCCGGCGCGGAGCAGCTCGAGGCAGGTGTGGCTGCCGATATAGCCCGCGCCGCCGGTGACGAGAATGGCCATGGGGAGGAGGCTAAGCGGCAAGGAGGCAAGGAGGCAAGGAGGCGACCGGGTTCACGTTGCCTCTTTGCCACTTTGCCTCTGAAAACAAAGCGCGACTCCGGTGTGAATAGAGTCGCGCTGCATGCGCCGCGAAGGAATCGAACCTTCAACCTAGTGATTAAGAGTCACTTGCTCTGCCAATTGAGCTAGCGGCGCCAGTCCGGATCCGATGACCCCAACGGGAATCGAACCCGTATTACCACCTTGAAAGAGTGGTGTCCTGACCGTTAGACGATGGGGCCCCATCGGGGCTGGCATAGCGCTAACGGGATTCGAACCCGTGTACCAGCCTTGAGAGGGCTGTGTCCTAGGCCACTAGACGATAGCGCCGTACCCTCAGGGAGTCGGGAGTGGGCAGCAGGCAGTAGAGGTTCACCCTATTGCCCATTGCCTACTGCCTAGTCCCTTGTGTTAACAGGCCCGGCAGGAATCGAACCTGCAACCCCCGGTTTTGGAGACCGGTGCTCTACCAATTGAGCTACGGACCTATGGCATCCGCTCACTACCAGGGTGGCTGACGGGACTTGAACCCGCAACCTCCGGAGCCACAGTCCGGCGCTCTAACCGATTGAGCTACAACCACCACGAGGTTGTGCCGTCCCCGCCGTCCCGCAAGCCGCATATACTAGTGTGGCGACAGCGTTTCGGTCAAGCCTTTCTGCCCTTCAGACCACCATGCACGAGCCGCCGTCGCACCCAGAACGAGGGCCCCGCCGGCCAGCGCCGCCGCCCCGGGAATCTCGCCGTGAACGATCCACGACCAGATCGGGTTGAGCACCGGCTCGAGGAGCAGGAGCACTGAAGCTTCCAGCGCGGTGACGCGGGTGATTGCGCGCGCCACCAGCACGTAGGCCAGACCAATCTGGAACATCCCGAGGTAGAGCAGGATCGCCCAGTCGCCCCCTGAATGGGTTCCCGGCGGCAACGCCATCGGCAGCGTCGCCACGCAGGCGATCACGTTGCCCATCGCCGCAGCGGTGATCGGCGTTGCTCCCTGGATTCCACCACCCCGACCCAGCCAGCGCAGTCCGATGACGGCAAAGGCAAAGGCCACCGCCGAAAGGGCCGCGATGAGATTCCCCGCCAGCGGATCCGGGGCCGTGGCGATCGGCCGCTCGTTTCCCAGGAAAAAGAGTCCCAGCCCGATCGCGATCGGAATCATGAACACGATGTCCCGCCGGGCGATTCGCTCCTTCAGCAGGAGCGGACCGAGCAGGAGCACGTAGAGCGGACTCGCCGACTGAATGAAAATCGCCGACGCGCTGGTGGTGAGCCGGGTGGCAAGCACGAAGCAAATCGAGGTCGCCGCATAGGCCGCCCCCACGATTCCCGGGCGCCATCCCCATCCGCGCCGGGCGGCCGGGACCAGCAGAACGAGAGTCAGCCCCGCGACAATTGACCGCAGCGCGATGATCTGCCACCCGTTGAAATCCACCACCTTGATGGCGGCTCCACCGGTCGAGAACAAAACCGAAGCGAGGAGCAGGGCCAGCGCGGCACGGCGGTGGCTATGAGGCATCGGCCAAGCATAACCGAGTCGAGGTTGATAGCTTCATGCAGCACAACTGTTTAGGGCATAAGGAGGCAGGCATGCAGTACCGTTTGGCCGACGTCTGGACCACCGTCACCCCCCTGTTTGCCGCAATGATCGTTGCGAGCTGCGCCACGGAGCCGGGAACCGGGACTCGCCTCGCCACGCTCACCGCGGTGTCGGGGAGCGGACAATTCGCGCCGGCTGCCTCCACGCTTCCACAACCCCTGGTCGTCCGGGTCGAGGATCAGTTCGGGGCACCGGTCGCCGGCGAAACGATCGAGTGGCGCGTCACCGCCGGCGGAGGCATCGTCACGCCGAGCCAGTCGGTTACCGATGTCGCCGGCCTGGCCACCGCGACGCTGAGACTCGGGAACACCCCCGGCGTCAATACCGTCGCGGCGAGCCTCCAGCAGCTGCAGACGGTGATCTTCAGTGCCACCGCCACCCCCGCCCTCCCCGCCAATCTGGTCGTCGTGGCCGGCGCGAATCAGACCGCGCCGGTTGGGACGCAGCTTCCCGTCGATCTCGTGGTCAGGGTCACCGACGCCGTGGGCGGCCCCAAGGCCGGAGTCGCGGTCGCCTTCGCAATCGGCTCCGGCGGCGGATCGCTCAGCACCGCTTCGGTGGTTTCCGCCGCCGATGGCAACGCGACGGTCAAATGGACCCTCGGCACGATCTCGGGTCCTCAGACGGTGCTGGTCTCCGCCAGCGGTATCACTGCGATCACCATCGGCGCGAACGCCGTCGCCGGAGCGGCGGATGCCCTCACCATCGTGAGCGGGAACAACCAGACTGGCACGCCCGGCACGCCGCTGCCGGATTCTCTCCGGGTCAGGCTCACCGACCGGTTTGGCAACCCGATCAGCGGCGTCACCATCACCTGGACGCCGGGCGCCGGCCACGGAACCGTCAATCCCGCCACCAGTGCGACGGACGTCACCGGCCAGGCTGCGACCCGCTGGACTCTCGGAAGCACCGGCGGTCCCAAGACAGTTATTGCGAGCGGAGGCGGCTTCTCCCGGGTGTTCTCGGGCGGTGGAAACATCACCTATACCATCCTCAGCGCCGGCAGCCGGCATTCCTGCGGTCTGGCATCCGGCGGCGTGGCGTATTGCTGGGGCTACAATGGCGACGGCCAGCTCGGCAGCGGCAGCACCGTCTCGTTGCCGCAGCCGTCCGGCACCGCAGGCGGCCTGACCTTCGCGGAGATCCTGGCGGGCGGGTTTCACAGCTGCGCGCTCACCCTGGCCGGCGTGGGTTACTGCTGGGGCAACAATGTCGACGGACGGCTCGGCTCCCCGGGTGGCTCCGCGACCAGCCCGACACAGGTCAGCGGGGGGATGACGTTCGGACGCATCGATCCGGGTAACCTCCACACCTGCGGGCTCGACCTTGCCGGCAGGGCCTTCTGCTGGGGCGCCAACGTGGACGGCCAGCTCGGGGATGCGAGCAATACCAATCGGACCGCGCCGGCCGCGGTCGCGGGCGGGAAATTCTACAGCGCCATCAGCGCAGGCGGATTGCACAGCTGCGCGATCGACATGAGCAACGGCAGCTGGTGCTGGGGCAACAACTCCGCCGGCCAGCTCGGCAACAACACCACCGCGCCGTCCAATGCACCGGTCGCCCTCATCGGCGGCCTCTCCATGAGCGTGATCAGCGCCGGGTACCTTCACAGCT
>Ga0075429_100000045_pt1 | contig 56854 bp, 77 predicted proteins | sample RhiMetdeltSRZDD3_FD_75295 | JGI IMG/M metagenome (GOLD analysis project Ga0075429, IMG submission 75295) | Populus rhizosphere microbial communities from Tennessee, USA - Rhizosphere MetaG P. deltoides SRZDD3 | ecosystem: Host-associated > Plants > Roots > Rhizosphere > Soil | place: USA...
TCCCATCCGGGTCAAGTGCGCGACGCTCAGCTGGCATGCGTTGAGGAGCGCGTTGGAGAATCGGGACAATAAATAGGGGTTGGGAGCTGGGAGGTGGGGGTTGGGGTTTTCTCCAATCCCCACCCCCCAATGCCCAATCCCCCTCACACAAGGGGATGAATTGAATGTCGTACCACGAAATGATGGTCAAACCGATGCGCGAAGAGGTCACCCGTCTGGGCGTGACGGAGCTCCGGACCGTTGCCGATGTGGACGCAGCGCTGGCACCGGGCGAAGGCACGGTCATGGTGTTCGTGAACTCGGTCTGCGGGTGCGCGGCGGGCGGCGCTCGGCCGGCTCTCCGCATGGCATTGCAGCACGCCGTGAAGCCCCAGCACCTCTATACCGTCTTCGCTGGCCAGGACCTCGAAGCAACCGCGCGGGCGCGGAGCTACTTTGCCGACTATCAGCCCAGCTCGCCGTCGGTCGCGATCATGCGGGATGGCGAAGTGGTCCACTTCATCCACCGGCATATGATCGAGGGACGACCTCCCCAGACGCTCGCTGCGGATCTCGTTGCGGCGTTCGAGAAGGTTTGCCCTGCGGAGGGGGTCGCGAAGAGCGAGTAGCGAAGGGGAGCTCTCCTTCGCTTCTCCCGCTTCGCGATTCGCCATGTCCGGTCACGTATTCCATCCCGGCCACGAGGAGCTCCACGGCGTCACCGTCGTGGTGGACGGCTCATCCGGCCGATCATGGGTGGGCCGTTATCATGAGCGAACCGAACGGGGCATTCTTCTCCACGATGTCGCGATCCACGATCCCGCAACCGCTTCCGTGCCGCGGGACGCATGGCTTGATCGGTTGCGAAGGTTTGGGGTGAAGGTCGACGCCAGGCACGTCGTGGTTCCCGAGTCGGAGTCGGCGAAGATCACTAGACTAGGGAGCTAGGGAGCTAGGGAGCCAGGGAGCCAGGACTGCGATCTGGCCGTTTCTTGGACGTGTATAGTCAAGTAAGCTTGACATCGAGTCAATGGTACTTTACCTTCCCCAGTATGGAGTGCTCTCCGAACCGCTACAGCAAGCGCTCGCTCCTTCTGGCGTTGTTATGCCTCCTTCTGTCCTTGATCGTCGGTATCGCCCGGCGCGAGGGATTAGTGCCGCCGTCGCTCCGGTGGGCAGCTGCACTGCTCCCGGTCCTTCCAATGGTGGGTTATTTCGTGGGGCTGGGCCAGTGGCTCAAGACCATGGATGAGCTCCAGCGGCTCATCCAGCTCGAGGCGCTTCTGATTCAGTTCGGGTTGACCGGAATCGTGGTGATGGCGTACGGGCTGCTCGCCAAGTTCGAAGTCGTACCGAATACGGGGATCGCCGACTCCTGGCCCTGGCTCTGGCTCCTGCTGTTTCTCGGCTGGTCCGTCGGCCAGTTGATCGTGCGACGCAAGTACCGGTGATCAACCGTCTTCGTGTGCTCAGGGCGGAGCGGGAATGGTCCCAGGCCGATCTTGCGAAGCGACTCCACGTCTCGCGCCAGACGGTGAACGCGATCGAGACCGGCAAATACGATCCGAGTCTTCCCCTCGCTTTCGCGATTGCGAGATTGTTCGGCCAGCCCATCGAAGCGATCTTCAGCCCCAACGGAGGTGCGCATGCGTAATCGGCTTCTGTTCCTGATCGCCCTCGTGTCGGCCTCGATCCTGAGCGCCGCGCTGAGCGGATCGGTTACTCCCCTCTCCTTGCTCGCGCAGTTTATCATGTTCGGCGCACTCTTTGGTCCGATGTACCTGGCTCCCCGGCGATACGCGCAATGGACTGCTCGGTGCAGGCTCCCTGGTTTTCGAAGACGGCCTGGCCGGACCATCTCCCGGACCGAGGCCATCGATCCGGCGCATGACCCCTCACCCGGAGCACGAGCATGAACGGCAGCGTCGTCAAGGTCGAGCGCGTCACCAAGGGGTTTTCGGGGCATACCGCGGTGGATCAGTTGTCGCTCGACGTTCCGGGCGGAGGGATCTTCGGGCTCCTGGGTCCGAACGGGGCCGGGAAGAGCACGACGATCCGGATGATCATGAACATCATCACTCCGGACGAGGGGCGTATCTCGGTATTCGGCAGCGACTCGAGCCGGGAGCTTTCCAGCCGGATCGGGTATCTGCCCGAGGAGCGGGGCCTCTACAAGAAGATGAAGATCCTCGATCAGCTCACCTTCTTCGGCGAGGCCAAGGGCATCGCGCGAAAGACGGCCCGCACCAAGGCGGCGGAGTGGCTCGGCCGGCTGGGCATCTCCGACTGGGCGCTCAAAAAGGTCGAGGATCTGTCCAAGGGCATGCAGCAGAAAGTCCAGTTCATCGGAGCGCTGCTGCATGAGCCCGACCTGGTGATTCTGGACGAGCCGTTCAGCGGGCTCGATCCGGTCAACAGTCAGGTGATGAAGGATGTGGTGGTCGACCTTGCCCGGCAGGGGAAGACGGTACTCTTCTCGACCCACATCATGGAGCAGGCCGAGAAGATGTGCGACCGGATCGTAATCATCTCCCGCGGCAAGAAAGTGGTGGACGGCTCCCTTGCCGAGGTGAAGCGGGAGTTTGGAGGACGGCACGTGGCGCTCACCTTTACCCGGCACGCCGAGCGCGCGGCGCGGGTGCTGGCCGACCGCTCTCTCTGCGCCAAAGTAGACGACTACGGAGCCACCGCCGAGGTCGAGCTGGCGGAGACGGGAGATGCCGACCGGCTCCTCCGCACCCTGGTGCAGGAGGATGTCGGGCTCGCCCGTTTCGAAGTCGTCGAAGCTTCGCTGCAATCCATCTTCATCGCCAAAGTCGGGGTCGACGCCGCAACGGCGCCAGCCAAGGAGACGGTCCATGCGTAAGATCTGGGCGGTGATCCGGCGGGAATTCGTCGAGCGGGTGCGGACTAGAGCCTTCCTGCTCAGCACGATTCTCTTTCCACTGTTCATGGCCGCAATGGTGATCCTTCCCGGGTTCCTGATGAGCCGCAGCACCGGGACTCAGCGCCTGGCCTTCGTGGATGCGACCTCCGACGGGATGGGCCAGCGGATGGTGGACGCACTCCAAGCGGCCCGGAGCGGCGGGAGCGCGGCGCCGCCTCGCTATGTGGTGACCCGGATCGCGGCGTTGGACCGCGCCACCGAGGTGCGGGACTCGCTGCTTCCGATGACCGGGCGGTCGCGGAAGCTGGACGGGTTCGAGGGAATTCTCGTGGTCAGCGATTCCACCGTGACCAAGGGCAAGGCCGAGTACTTTGGCGCGAACGTGGCGAGCTTCAACGACATGCGCGAGCTGGAGCAGACAATCCGGCCGATCGTCATCGCGCGGCGCCTCGAAGGGATGGGGGTGGATCTGGCCCAGGTGATGAAGTCGGTCCAGGGCATCGATCTCGTCACCAACAAGGTCGCCGACGGGAAGCTGACGGGGGAGAGCGGGGCGGCCACCTTCGCGCTGGCCTATGCCATGGGGTTCATCCTCTACTTCTCGCTGCTGATCTTCGGCACTCAGGTGATGAACTCGATCGTCGAGGAAAAGAACAACCGGATCGTGGAGATCCTGGTTTCCAGTTTGACGCCGTTCCAGATGATGCTGGGGAAGGTGGTCGGGGTCGGACTGGTGGCGCTGCTGCAGATCGGCATCTGGGCGGGAGCCGCGACCTTCTTCTCCGCCAACCAGCAGAAGATCCTGGGCGGCCTTGGCGTCGCCGCGTCAGGACCGATGCCCTTTACCTTCCCGTCGATGAGCCCGTCACTGCTGATCGTGTTCCTGATTTTCTTCGCCCTGGGGTTCCTGCTCTTCGCGGCGGCCTATGCCGCGGTCGGGGCGATGTCGAACACCACCCAGGATGCGGGCCAGCTCCAAATGCCGGTGATGATGTTTGTCCTGGTGGGATTCTTCTCGGTGTTCGCGCTGATTCGAGATCCCAACGGCACCGCGGCGCATGTCTTGAGCTTCGTGCCGATGCTGACCCCCTTTGTGATTCCCATGCGGTATTCGATATCGCCACTGCCGCCTCTCGAGCTCCTCACGGCGATCGCTGTGACCGTGATCGGCCTGCTCGCCATCGTCTGGGTCGCGGCGCGGATCTATCGAGTGGGAATTCTGAGTTACGGGAAGAAGGCGAGTGTCCGGGACATGATGAGGTGGATCAGGACAGCATGACTCGGGGGTAGCGAAGAGCGAAGAGCGAAGAGCGAGGAGGGTGCCGCCTCTTCGCTCCCCGCTCTTCGCACCTCGCTAGGTTCGATTCGGCTGCGGCGTCACGCGCAGGTACGGTTTCTTCGCGGTAAACCCCTTCGGAAACTTCTTCTTGGCATCTTCATCCGATACCGCCGGCACGATGATGACATCCTCGCCGTGCTTCCAGTCCACCGGCGTGGCCACCGAGTAGTCGGCGGTAAGCTGCAGCGAATCGATGACACGGAGCAGCTCATCGAAATTGCGCCCGGTGCTGGCGGGATAGGTGATGGTGAGCTTCACCTTGTTGTCGGGACCGATCACGAAGACCGAGCGGACCGTGAAATTCTCGCTGGCATTCGGGTGAATCATGTCGTACAGCATGGCGACCTTGCGATCCGGATCCCCGATCATCGGAAAGTTCACCGCGTTGCCAGTGACGTCCTTGATGTCGCCCTCCCACTTGTGATGCGAGTCGACCGGGTCGACGGAGAGTCCGAGGATCTTGCAGTTGCGGCGCTCGAACTCCGGTTTGAGCGCGGCGGCGCGCCCCAGCTCCGTAGTACAGACCGGGGTGAAATCCTTGGGATGGCTGAAGAGAACGGCCCAGGAGTTTCCCTTCCAGGCATGGAAGGTGACGGGTCCCTGGGTCGTGTCGGCTGTGAAATCGGGGGCGAGGTCGCCGAGGCGGAGGCTCATAGTCGATAAGGGGGTGGGAGTTTGGATTTGGGGGTTGGGGGCCAACCCTGTCATCGCTCAACTTATCCCCCGCGCATCCGAGGGCAAGGCAGTTCCCCAACCGCCATCCTCCCATCCTCCCAACCCCGGCAAAGAGCTAGGTTTCTCCCATGAGCAGCGATTTCGACGTCATCGTGATCGGGGGCGGCCATGCCGGGGCCGAGGCGTGCGCAATGGCGGCCCGCTCCGGCGCGCGGACTCTGCTCCTAACGCAGCACCTGGAGACGATCGGCCAGATGTCCTGCAATCCTGCCATCGGTGGGATTGCGAAGGGCACGGTTGTGCGCGAAGTCGATGCGCTGGGCGGAATTATGGGCCGCGCGACCGACATGTCGCGACTCCAGTTCCGGATGCTCAACCGCTCGAAAGGCCCGGCGGTCTGGTCCCCCCGCGCACAGTGCGATCGCGGGTTGTATCGGCGCGCCGTCCGCACCGTCCTCGAGCGGTTGCCCGGGCTGCGGTTCGCTCAGGGAACCGCGGCCGGATTCCTCCTGAATGGGGCTCGAATCACCGGAGTCGACACGACGGACGGACGCCGGTTCACCGCACGCGCGATCGTAGTGACCGCCGGGACCTTTCTGCGGGGTGAGATTCATGTCGGCAAAGCGGCTCCGGTGCCGGCCGGACGGGCCGGTGAAGCGCCAGCAGTACACTTATCGCAAGCAATTGCAGGACTTGGAGTTACGATAGAACGCTTCAAAACGGGAACGCCTCCAAGGATCGACGGCAGGAGTGCGGACCTCGGGAGAATGGCTCGGCAGGACGGGGATCCGGGGGATTACTGGTTTTCTTATTACGAGCGATCGGCTCATCCCGAGCAGCTTCCCTGCTATCTGACCCACACGACGCCTCGGCTCCTGGAAATCATCACCGAGCACCTGGGTGAATCGGCGATGTACGGGGGGGCGATCAGCGGCAGAGGTCCACGCTATTGCCCGTCGATCGAGGACAAGGTCGTCCGTTTCCCCAATGCGGCCCGGCACCAGGTCTTCCTGGAGCCTGAGGGGCTCGAGACTTCGGAGATGTACGTCAACGGACTCTCCACCTCACTTCCGACCGCCGTCCAGCTTGAATACCTGAGGTCGGTTCCGGGGCTCGAGAACGTCGAGATGACTCGGGCCGGCTACGCCATTGAGTACGACTATTTCCCACCGACCCAGCTCACCAGCACGCTCGCGGTCCGGGGCGTAGACGGACTCTTCTTTGCGGGCCAGATCAATGGCACGACCGGGTACGAAGAAGCTGCGGGACAAGGGGTTGTCGCAGGATTGAATGCTGCCGCACTGGCCCTCGAACTGGAGCCGATCACCTTCCGACGAGATACTTCATTCCTCGGGGTACTGGTGGATGACCTGGTGAATCGAGGTGTTGACGAGCCCTATCGGTTGTTCACCTCGCGGGCGGAGTATCGCCTCCTCCTCCGGCAGGACAACGCGTTGCGCCGGCTCCTTCCCATTGCGGCCTCCCGAGGGCTTCTCACCCCGATCGAGCTCGAACGTGCCGAGATACGACTGGACGCCGAGGAGCGGGTGCTGACGTTTGCGGAAGACACCGCAATAGCCCCGGAGGCGGCCAATCCGGTACTCCAGCGGGCGGGTTCAACCGCCATCGCGGAGCCGGTTCGCTTGTCCGAGCTGGGTAAGCGCCCCGGGATCGAACTGGAGGAGCTGCTCACCGCGTCCGGGTATCAACTGGAGGACGGAGAGGCGGATTGGGCTTCTATTGAACTTCGGTACGGAGGATATATCACTCGCGAGCGAGAACTGGCGGGCCGAATGGGCCAGCTCGAGGATTTCGAGTTACCCCAAGAGCTCGAGTTCAGAACAATGGAGAGTCTTTCCTTCGAGGCTCGGGAAAAGCTCACTAACCGACGTCCCTCGAGTCTCGGCCAAGCCGGCCGAATCCCAGGCGTCTCGCCCAGCGATCTCCAGAATCTGGTAATGGAGGTCTTGAAGCGGCGTTTCACGTGAAACCGAGTAAAGGCGCAAAGGCGCAACGACGCAAAGACAACAACCCCTGTTCCCACGGCCAACTGACCACTGCCCAATTGCCTACTACCACCAGTTTCCATCAGAACGCCCATCGCACCACCCTGTTTCACGTGAAACTCCTACTAGCACGATTCGGTAACCTGCCTATATTTAGAATATCGTGGGGACCAACCTCTCGTGGATTTCTGCTGTAACAACATACACCACAATTGGTTAACCTGAAACACATGGCCCGCACTATCGCGATCGCAAACCAGAAGGGCGGGGTAGGGAAAACTACTACTGCCGTTAATCTGGCTGCGTCCCTTGCAATCGCGGAGCGGCGAACCCTTCTGGTAGACGCCGACCCCCAGGGGAACGCCACCAGCGGCGTCGGAGTCGCCAAGGATCCGTCGCGTCCCTCTCTCTACGACCTGCTGGTCGAAGGGCGGGAGGTGCTCGAGGTGGTGCAACGCGACGCGGAGCTTCCGTTCCTCTCGATTCTTCCCGCGACCCAGGATCTGGTCGGGGCGGAACTGGAGCTGGTCAGCGTCGAGAACCGCGAGACCAAGCTTCGCGATGGGCTGGGTCCCGCGCTCAGCGCATTCGATTACATCATCGTCGACTGCCCGCCCTCGCTGGGACTGATCACACTCAACGTGCTCACCGCCGCGCATGGCGTCATCATCCCCATTCAATGCGAGTACTACGCGCTGGAGGGGATCTCGCAGCTCCTCAACACCATCCGGCTGGTGCAGCAGAATTTCAATCCCGATCTCGCGATCGACGGTGTGCTCCTCACGATGTACGACTCGCGTCTCAATCTCTGCCGCCAAGTGGCGAAAGACGCCAAAGAATATTTCGGGCCCAAGGTGTTCAACACCGTGATTCCCCGAAACGTCCGGCTCGCCGAAGCGCCGAGTTTCGGCAAACCGATTCTCATGTACGACGTGCAATCCGTCGGCGCGAAGGGGTACTTGTCGGTCGCGCAGGAGCTGCTCAAACGGGCCGAATCGGGTGAGCTTGCCTCGGAGATCGAGCTGCCGAGGGGAGTCACCCGGCCGGTTGGGGAGGTGCGGGGATGACCGAGACGAAACGTTTGGGCCGCGGCCTCGAGGCACTGCTCGGGCCGATTTCGAAGGACGACGCGATCGCGAGCGGCGGGTTACGTGAGCTTGCGGTGAGCGCGATCGGCCCCAACCCGTATCAGCCGAGACGCGATTTCGCCGAGCCGGAGCTCCAGGAGCTGGCCGCCTCCATCGAGGCGTCCGGACTGCTGCAGCCCGTGGTCGTTCGGGCCCGGCCCGACGGCAGGTACGAGCTGATCGCGGGAGAGCGTCGCTGGCGCGCGGTGCAACGCCTCGGCTGGAAGAAAATCCCGGCGGTCATCAAGGACGTGGATGATCGCGCGCTGCTTACCCTCGCCCTGATCGAAAATCTCCAGCGAGACGATCTCTCGCCCCTCGACGCGGGCCTTGGCTATCAGCGTCTCATGCAGGACTTCGGCCTTCCCCAGCAGGAGGTGGCGCGGCTGGTCGGGAAGGACCGCTCGACGGTAAGCAACACGCTTCGCCTGCTCCGGCTTCCGGCGGAGGTGCAGGGACTCCTCCAGCAGCGGAAGCTCACCGAGGGCCATGGCCGGGCGCTGCTCGCGCTCAACGATCCGCGCGAGATTACCCGGCTTGCGCGGGAATGCGCCGCCGCCGGCTGGTCGGTGCGCGATCTCGAAGCGCGGGTGCGCGGCGAGCAGGTCCAGGACGCTCCCGCGCCCCGGAGGACCATCCGTCGCCCGAAGCCGGAGGTGCGCAATCCGAGCGCGGATGTACGGCTGGTCGAGGACGCGCTGCGCAAGCGCTTCCAGACCGATGTGCGCGTGACGGCGCGCCGGCGCGGCCGCGGCGCGGTCACGATTCACTATTACTCCAACGACGATCTCGCGCGCCTCCTCGAGCTTTGCCTGGGCGCGCCGTTCACCGGATGAGCAGCCGCGGGGGACGCCGCGGCGTCTCCATCATCGTGCAGCGGGACGGCGCGCTGCAATCACAGAGTTATCGGATTCCGCTCTGGCTCGTCCGGGTCCTGCTGGTGGCCGCCGTTGCCGCCACCATTCTCCTGGTCCTCGGCATCGCCTTCTACGCACCGATCGCACGGCAGGCACTGCGGGTGCCGACACTCGAGCGCGATCTGGAGCGGCTCAGAACCGACAATCTGCATATCCGGGAGCTCGCGGCCGCACTCGACACGGTCGAGGCCAGCTACGAGCGCCTGCGCAGAATGGTGGGCGCCGACATCGTCCCGGACCGGATGGCGCTGAGCAGCCAGCTGCAGGTGGCCCCCCCGATCTATGCCTCGAACCCCGCCAGTCCGGCGATTTACGAGACCGAGCCCTCCCGTCCCCGGCACTGGCCCCTGGACGAGCGGGGCTATGTCACACAAGGACAAGCACTCGCGAATAGTGGCGCGGAAGAGCATCCCGGCATCGACATTGCTGTGCCAATAGGGAGCATGGTCCGCGCTGCCGGGGGAGGAACCGTCCTCCAGACCGGGGAGCACGAGGCCTACGGCCGCTTCGTTCTGATCGAGCATCCGGAGGGCTACCAGTCCATGTACGGCCACCTCTCGCGGATCCTCGTGGTCCAGGGGGCGCCGGTGCGTGCGGGAGAGGTGATCGGCCGCAGTGGGGACACCGGCCGCTCCTCTGCGCCGCATTTGCACTTCGAGATCCGCCACAACGGCGTCTCGATCGACCCTGGCACGATGGTGAAGGAGGCACGCTGATGGGAATCTTTTCCGTTCCCTCGACCGCGACAACGCCGATGGTGGAGCGCCGAAAGAACAGCATGCCCCAGGGCGGGCTGTCGATCGTCGCGAAGGACCTCACGATTGCGGGAGACCTGCATGCATCCGGCGTCATCCGCATCGAGGGCCGCGTGATCGGGAATGTGCACGCCGGCGATCAGGTACTTCTCTCCGAAGGTGGGATCATCGAGGGTGACGTGCTGGCCCGAGAAGCGGTCATCGGCGGACGGGTACACGGCTCGATCAGCGGCGAGGAACGGGTCGAAGTGCAGGCCAGCGCCGTGGTGCACGGGGACATCGTCACCCGCCGACTCCTGATCCAGGAAGGCGGCGCCATCAACGGCGCCGTCCGGATGGAAGGGGCCACCGTGCTGGAAGCCGAACGAGTCGGAGCCGAGTAATGAAGCGGGTCGTGTCCCGCCAAAGATTTTTCCTCGCAGTTGCCCTGATTCTCCACATCGCCTGCACCAAAGCCGAGCCTCCTCCCGCCGGGTTTCGGGTCGGCCTCATCACGCCGGGATCGGTGGCCGACGCAGCCTGGAACTCCGGCGCATACGCCGGCCTCAATGCGATTCGAGATTCGCTCGGCGCCAAGGTGAGTCACGTCGAGGCACGGACGCCAGGGGAGCAGGAGGAGGCGCTGCGCGCATATGCGGCCCAGGGTTACACCCTGGTCTTCGGGCATGGCTTCGAGTTCCAGGGCCCGGCAGAGCGCATCGGCGCAGAGTATCCCCGGACGATCTTCGTGGTCACCTCGGGGGAGCGAGTGTCGGCCACCGGCAACGTCGTGCCGCTCGTCTTCGGCATCGAGCAAGCCACCTATCTCGCCGGGATGGTCGCCGGCGGAATGACCAAATCCAACCGGATCGGATTCATCGGCGGGCTCGAGCTCCCTCCCATCAAGCGCGGATACGAGGGATGGCTGAAGGGGGCACAAGCAGTGAATCCCCGGGTCGACACGCGGGTCGCGTACCTCAACACCTTCGACGATGCCGCAGCCGGGCGAGAGGCGGCGCTCGCGATGATCCGACTCGGCGTGGACATGCTGCACCACAATGCCGACCAGGCCGCGCTCGGACTATTTCAGGCGGTCAAGGAAAGCCCCGGTGTGTTTGCCTTCGGCGCGAACCTCGATCAGCGGGCCCTCGCGCCGGACCGGGTCCTCGGCTCGGTCGTGATCGACCTCCCCAAAGCGTTTTTGGCACTGGCCCGGGAAGTTCAGAGCGGACACTTCACGCCCAAGGTAGAGACATTCGGATTGAGCGGCGGGGTGCTGCGCTATGATCCGAATCCGGGCTTGGAGGAAACCGTGCCCGCGGCGCTGAAAGCCAGAGTGCAAGGTGCGAGGGACTCCATCATCGCGGGGACGCTGAGGGTGCTGGAATAGGCACTGGGCACTGGGCACTAGGCACTGGGCACGGGGCACTACACCACCCAGCACCCAGTCTTCAGATTATCCTTTACGGATGCCCGCACCTCTGCCGCCTGCCGCCGGGAAAGCGGTTCCGCTTCCGGCACTCACGAAGTACCTGGACGAGTATCTGCGAATTCAGGACGTTCCCGACGAGTCCGGCGCACTCAACGGACTGCAAGCGGAGAACCGGACGGGTCTGGTGTCGCGCCTCGTGGCCGCGGTGGATGCGTCGCTCGAGTCCATTGAGACCGCCGCATGCGACGAGCCCTGTCTCCTTCTGGTGCATCACGGACTCTTCTGGGATGGCAACATCCCGCTGACGGGCCGACGCTACCGCCGGGTCCGCGCACTCCTCGAGAACGACATTGCGCTTTACTCCGCTCACATTCCGCTCGATGTCCACACCGAAGTGGGGAACAACTACGTGCTGGCCCGAAAGCTTGGGCTCGGCGCCCTCGAATTCTTCGACACCTATCGCGGCATCCCCATCGGGGTGCAGGGCCGGCTCGAAAAGCCCATACCCAGGGAAGAGCTCGTCACCCGAGTGCAGGCTCTGCTGGGCGCCAGGCCGAGGCTGATTCCTGGCGGCGCCGAGGTCTCCGAGCTCGTGGGGATCATCACTGGGGATGCGGGGGGCCGGATCGCGGCCGCGCGTGATGCCGGCGTCGACACCTACATCACCGGCGAGGGGGCGCACCATACCTACTTCGATGCGATGGAGTTCTCGGTGAATGCGATTTACGCCGGGCACTATGCGACGGAGACGATCGGCGTCAAAGCGCTGGCGGAACACCTCTCGACCAAGTTCGATCTTCCGTGGGAGTTTCACGATCATCCCACCGGGCTGTGAAACAGTGAACGGTGAACGGTGAACAGGGAACGGGAACACCCCCCCAGTCCCCAGCACCCAGCTCCCAGCCCCCCTCTTCTAGCCCTGCGCGGCATCCGGAAGTCCTTCGGCCCCGTCCGCGCTGTGCGCGGGGCCGATTTCGCACTGGCTCCCGGAGAAGTACACGCGCTGGTCGGAGAGAACGGCGCCGGGAAGTCCACCCTCATGCACATCGCGTACGGGATGGTCGCACCGGATGCCGGCTCCATTCTGGTGGACGGCCGGGCGGTGAAACTCGCGTCGCCGAGGGACGCGAGGGCGCTTCGAATCGGGATGGTGCATCAGCACTTTACGTCGATTGGGGGATTGACGGTCGGGGAGAATATCGCGTTGGCAGCTGGACGACTGGATGGCTGGACGGCCGGGGTCGTTGGTCAGCGGTTGCTGGAAGGGATCGACCTCGATGCGCCTGTCGAGGCGCTCCCGGTCGCGCAGCGGCAGCGGCTCGAAATCCTGAAGGCCCTTGCCACCGGTGCGAAGATTCTCCTGCTCGACGAGCCGACCGCGGTCCTCGCACCGGCGGAAGTGGATGAGCTGTTCGCGCTGGTTCGGGAGCTCGTCCAGGCCGGCGGCGCCGTGGCACTGATTACCCACAAGCTCCCGGAAGTGCTCGCGGTGTCGGACCGGGTGACGGTGCTCAGGCGTGGCATGGTCACACTGCACGGCGCGACCCAGGAGCAAACCGACCAGAGTCTTGCCCAGGCGATGATTGGCGACGCGGCAGCAGGCAACAAAGAGCAGGCCACAGGCGACAGGCAACAGACATCACGCTCAGGGCAACAAGCGACGGTTCGGATCCACAATATCGAGCTGCACGCCGGCGAGCTGGTTGGTGTTGCCGCGGTCGAGGGAAACGGCCACCGCGAGCTGCTGCGCGCCATTGCGGGACTGGGCCCGCTTCCGGGAGTCCAAGTCGCCGGCCGGGTGGCCTTTGTGCCCGAGGACCGGAGCACCGAGGGGCTGATCCCGGCCATGAGCATCACCGAAAACATGGTGCTGGGGCTGGGCGATGATCCTCGATGGGCGCGCGGTACCCGGCTCGACTGGAGCGCCGCACGGGTACGAACGGGCGAGCTGCTCGAGGGATTCGGCATCGTAGCGCCCGGTCCCGACGTCCCGACCGGCACCCTCTCCGGCGGCAATCAGCAGAAGGTGGTCCTCGCCCGCGCGCTCGAGCGTCACCCCACCCTCCTCGTCCTCGAAAACCCGACCCGTGGACTCGACGCACGTACCACCGGCGAGATGCACCGGCGGCTCCGCGAGGCCGCAAACACCGGCGTGACGGTAATCGTGTACTCCACCGATCTCGACGAGGTGCTCGAGCTGGCCGAGCGGGTCCTGGTGGTCTGGAAGGGTGAGGTGAGAGAAGGACCGACGGGCGCGGACCGGAGAGCGGTGGGGGCAATGATGCTGGGCGTTGAACCGCGTGAACGGTGAACAGTGAACGGTGAACCGTGAGCCCCCCCGCCGGAAGGGCTTTGTTCACCGGCTTCGTTGCGGTGGCCATCGGGTTTGTCGTGCTGGCCGCGGGCCTGAGCCTCGGCGGATACGATCCCGTGCTTTCCCTCGGCGCGCTCTGGCGAGGTGCCTTCGGATCGTGGTATGCCCTCACATCGGCGACCCTGGTGCGGGCGGTTCCCCTCATCATTCTGGGCCTCGGCGTCGCGCTGGCGTTTCGCGCCGGCGTGTTCAATATCGGCGCTGACGGGCAGTTCTACGCCGGGGCGATCGCTGCGGCGTGGATCGGAGTGCGCGTCGCGGCCTGGCCGTCCGTCGCAGCGATTGGCGCGGTGCTGATCGCCGCTGTAATTGCAGGAATGCTGTGGATCGCGATTCCCGTGCTGCTCAAGATCCGCTTCGGCGTGCTCGAGGTCATTTCGACCCTGCTGCTCAATTTCGTGGCCGAAGCAATGGTCAGTTATGCCGTCACCGGGCCGATGCAGGAAACGAAGGGCATTTATCCGCAAAGCGACGCGATTGCACTGGTCGCCCGCCTCCCTGGGCCTCAGGGAACTCGACTCCATGCCGGATTCCTCATTGCCCTCTTCCTGGCGGTTCTGCTTTGGCTGCTCTTTACCAGGACCGCATGGGGTTTTCGGCTCCGCGCAGTGGGACTGGGCCCGCTGGCGGCGGAGGTGAGCGGGCGGATTCCGACCAGGCGAGTCGTCGCGATGGCGCTGGTCTGGTCGGGCGCGCTGGCGGGACTCGGCGGGGGGGTGGAGATCAGCGGCGTCACCTATGCGCTGTTCCAGAACCTCTCTCCCGGGTATGGCTTCACGGCCATCGCGGTGGCACTGCTGGCTCGGCTGCATCCACTCGGAGTGATTCTCACCGGACTCCTCTTCGGTGCGCTCGAGGCCGGCGCGCAGGGCATGCAGCGCGAAGCGGGTGTCCCCGCGGTGGCGGTGCAGGTCACCGAAGCCGTGGTGATTCTGGTGATCGTGCTGGCGGAGGCCCTAACCCGGAGGGTGGGAGTTGGGAGCTGGGGGTTGGGGAACCGGCGAGCACCGGCGGAGGAACGGTGATGGAGGCCGACTTCGGGCTTCTGCTCACCGGCTTTCTCGCGGCGACGGTGCGAATCTCGACGCCGCTCCTCTTCGCCGCCACCGGGGAAATGCTCAATGAGCGTGCCGGCGTCATCAACCTTGGTATCGAGGGGGCAATGCTCGCTGGCGCGCTTGCTTCGGCGATTGGCGCCGTCGCGTATGGTCCGTGGGCGGGGGTCCTCCTGGCGGTGATGGCGGGAATGGCGGTCGCCGGACTCTTTTCACTGGTGGCAATCGGGGCCGGGGCCGATCAAATCATCACCGGCACGGCGGTCACGCTCGCCGCGGTCGGACTCACCGGGACCATATATAGGACGGCGTTCGGGCCCGGTGGACCCGGGCTCACCCTTCCGACTCTGCCCGCCGTCGGCATTCCGGGGTTGAGCGCGATTCCGGTGCTGGGCGAGGCGCTGTTTTCGCAGCCGGTGCTCACCTATCTGGCTTGGGTCCTGGTGCCGATTTCGTTCTGGTTCCTGTTCCGCACCTGGTGGGGGCTTGCGCTCCGGGCCGGAGGGGAATCGGCCGAGGCCGCACGGGCTTCCGGCGTCCCGGTCGAGCGGGTTCAGGTGCTGGCGACGCTCGTCGGTGGCGCGATGGCGGGGCTCGCTGGAGCGACGCTGGTGCTGGCGCAGGTCGGTACCTTCGCGGAGAAGATGACCGCAGGGCGGGGCTTCATTGCCATCGCGATCGTCGTGCTGGGCCGGCGGCATCCGGTCGGGGTTCTGCTCGCCGCGCTCCTCTTCGGCGCTGCCACCGCATTGCAGTTCGTGTTCCAGGCGATGGGGCTCGCCTTGCCGTATCAGCTGTTTCTGGTGCTGCCGTACGCGCTCGCGCTGGTTGCGCTCGCATTCGCTGCACGAGCGCGGTTCACTGCTCGCCGCTCACCGCTTACCGCGTCGAGAAGCGACGCTTCAGCTCGTCGATGAGCAGCCGCCGCACGTCGGCCAACGTCCGAACCACCCGGAGGCCGGGGTTCTGCTCGCTGAGCCATGCCATGTTCTGCTCCCCGCCGGACACGAGGAAGTCGGGAGTCACCACTGTGTAGCGCCTGAGGGTATCGAGTGGTGCACCACCGATGCGCCAGCCGTCGGGGATGCGCCCGACCCCATCCTTGAGCAGGAATCCTCCAAGGCCGCGGTTGGCGTCACCCTGTTCCAGTGTTCTCTTGAGCAGAGCACCGGTCATCTCCACCACAAGAGCCTTGCCGCCGAAGGGCAGGATCCGGATCACGTCGTACTCGGTGACAGGACCGGGGGGCAGCACATCGTCGAGCCGGACCGATCCGCTGTTGACGAGCGCCAGCTGTGCCTCAGGCGCGGCGGTGCGAAAGGCGCCGGAGAGGAGCCGGGTGAATCCGTTCTCGCCGTTCCGAATGATGGCCTCACGCGCATCCAGCGCTGCCGGGATCCTGGTGACGAGCCGGTCGGGGTCGAGACCGTCCTGCCGAAAGGCATCATATGCGAGATCGGTCCACTGCTTGACCAGCGCCGAGACCGCGGGATCTTCGGGAATCGAATCGGTAATGGTGACGAGACGCCACTCCACCGCGGCTCGACCACCCGGGCGGACTTCGAGGCTCACGATCGCTACGCTCCGGGCATTGGCGTCGGCCTTGATGATCGGGGTGAAGTGCCTTCCCCGGCGCACCGACCAGTTCTCGTGCTCGTGACCTCCCAGAATCAGGTCGAGCTCCGGGATCGAATCCGCCAGCTGGATATCGCCGGCGAGAGTCAGATGGGTGAGGGCGACCAGGGCGTCCACGCTGTCCTTGATCAGGGCGATTTCCCTTTGGAGTGCGACGACCGGGAGCTCATAGCGGAGATTGGGCTTCCGCACCTGGTCGATGGTGGCGGCGACCACCCCGATCCTGGCCGGCCGGCCCCGGGAATCGGTCAGACGGAGAATCAGGTGCCGAGGCACGCCGAACAGCGGGGCGCCGAGCGAGTCGGTGACGTTGCTGCTCACCCAGGCAAACCGGGATTCGGCGACGCGCTTCGCGAGCTCGGACAAGGAGAGATCGAACTCATGGTTGCCGAAGGTCGCGAGGTCGAGCCCCGCGCCGCTCAGCACCGCGACCATCTGGCGTCCTGCCAGGCGCTCACCTTTCACCCGCGCCGTGCCGATCGCAGAGGGGGAGAGGAAGTCGCCTCCGAGGAACATCCTGGTCGTCGAATCCTGGGACTTGAGCCGCTGCAGCACCGTCGCCACCCGTGCGAGGCCGCCGGCTTTCCCGCCCTCGACGGGAGAAATCTCGTAGACGTCGTTGATATGCAGGATCGTGAGGGTGAATCCGGATTGGGGAGTGGGAGCGGGGATCTGGGGGTTGGGGGCACACGACAAAGAGCACAGCGCCAGAGTGCTCAGCACCCCACCCACCGCGAACCGTTCACCGTTCACCGTCATTTCACCCGCCCATATTTCCGCAGGGCCGCCATCAGCCGGTCGCGGGGCAGCGCGTGCACGGTGAAGCCGTTCGCGCCGGTCATGGTTTCGGCGGCGAGCATGGCGTTGAGAATGGCTTCGGAGGTGGCATCGATCGCCGCTTCGAAGAGCGGGTTGATCACATCGTTGGAGACGGCGCTCAGGGCAACGACGCCGGTGTCCACATCGGCTCCCCGGTTCGCGGTGGAGAAGGCGATGAAGATGTCACCCGACGAATTGCCTCCGATCCCGCCCATTCGCCCAATGCCGAGGGAGGCCCGTCGGGCCAGGCGCTTGAGCTGGTGGGGAAGGAGTGGGGCATCGGTGGCCAGGACGACAATGATGGAGCCCTGATCGTCGCCCAGGTTGCTTCCGTCGCCACTCGGTGCGGCGCAGGAGGGACGACCGGCGGTCGTGCCATCGGGCAATGCGGCATAGCAGGGGAGCAGATCCCGAATTTCTTCGCCCACCGGTGCTCCGGCTACCGAAAAGCGGGGGCGGCCGCCGTAGTTGCATTGCACCAGCGCGCCGAGGGTGTAGGGCCGACCGCCGACGGTGATGCGCCGGGAGGAGCTGCCGGTGCCGCCCTTGAACTGATGGCAGACCATCCCGGTGCCGCCCCCGACGTTGCCTTCGGGCACCGGCCCCGAGCGGGCGGCGGCGATCGCAGCGTGGGCATCGGCTTTGGAGACGTGGAAACCGTTGATGTCGTTGAGTCCGCCATCCCAGGTTTCAGCCACGACCGGGAGCGACCAGGTGAAGGCGCGACCCTTCTGCACGGCATACTCGACCGTTGCGGCGTGCACGACTCCCACGCTGTGGGTGTTGGTGATCATGACCGGGCCGCCCAGGAACCCCGACTCCTCGACCCAGGTCGTGCCGGTCATCTCACCGTTGCCGTTGAGAGTGAACCAGGCAGCAAAGACGGAGGCGTCGTCGGCACGGCCACGGGGAAGGACGGCGGTGACGCCGGTGCGGACCGGACCCTGGCCGACAACGAGCTTGCCGGCTCCCCGGACGATCGTGGTGACGCCGACTTCGACTCCCTGGACATCGGTAATGGCATTGAACGGACCCGGCGTGCCGGCCTGGGGAATGCCGAGCTCGCGGGCGCGCGGCTTCGATTGGGCGGCAGTGACGGGCGCGGCGGCGATGAAAAGAAGGAATACAGGGGAAAGGCGCATGCGGGGCCGGGGAATGAGAGGAACGAATGTTAGCGGCGACGGGCGAGATCCACGATAAGCGGCAGGTGGTCCGAGCCCAGATCGGGGCCGACCTCGGCGTGCTGCGCGCGCCAGGAGCCACAGGTGAGCACGTGGTCGATCCGCGCCGAAAAGCGCTTGAGGACCCGGGTCCACCCGAACCCGCGACCCGCAGCCGTGAAAGCGTCCGGGCAGCGGGCCCAGTGAGTGCGGAAGATCCGGCTCTCGACCGGCAGATTGAAGTCACCGGTGATGATTGCGTCCGGGCTCTGCTCGGCGATCCAGCGGCTCGACTTCGAGGAGCCGGCATCGCGCACCAGGATGTTGAGCTTCAAGCTTCCGACGCTGCCCCCGTACCGGAGCGGCTCGAGCCCCTTGCGTGGTGTTTCGAGGTGAACGACCGCGACCTCGAATGAGTCGGGCAGGGCGGCGAGACGGAAGAGGACCACGGTCCCGGTGCCGCCCTGGGTGCCGGTGCGAATGCGGTCTTCGACTCGCGCCGAGAGGATGGGAAAGCGAGAGGCGAGGCAGATGTCACCCTCGATGCGGGTGGACCATCCGGCGGGCCAGAGCTCGGGCGCGGTGAGCCGCGCCGTGCACTCCTGAAAGGTGACGACGTCTGCGTCATAGCCGGACAGGGCCAGGGGGACCGATGCGATCCGGGTGTTCTGGATGGCCTCGACGTTGAAGGTGATCAGCCGAAGCTCGCGCGGGCCTCGGGGAGCCAGAAGCCCGCGCCAGCCGAAGTTGTATCCCATCACCGGGCCGAGGACGATCAGGGCGGCGAGGGCGGTGGGGATCGCGGCCCGGGGGCGGACGGCGAGTGCGGCGATCAGGAGGGGAAAGGCGGGAAGCAACAGCGGCCAGCGAGGGCCGAACAGAAAAACGGTCGCGAGCCACCAGCGGTCTCCCAGGAGCCAAAGCAACGCGGCGGCGAAAATGGCGGAGGCCAGGTACGCCCAGCTGAGAACAGTGAGGATCCGGAGTGTCCGCGGACTCGCGGCGACGAGGGGCCAGCGGCGGCGACGGCCGGGGGCGGATGCCGGGATGGGGACGATGCGTCCGCAGCGGCAGCGGATCGACCGACCGGCATGATCGGGTCGGGCGTTATACCGTTTGCCGCACGCACAGCGGACGGGAATGGACAGGGGCCCCTCGTCGCGGGATCTTCGAGAATGTAGCGAGGCGGAGTGCTTCTCAGGCTAAGGAGGTCCGATGTCTGCCGACACACCCGACGCCAGCGTCCAGGCCATGCATGGGCTCTGTGACGAGATCAAGGCGGCGATCGCCCGCGGCGACCTTGCCAGCGACGCGGTGACCGACCTCAAGAGGGCCATCGACGAGACTCGCTTGCGGGTGTGGACCTCAATGGAGGCGGCCAGGAGCGGCGATCCGACCTGGGTGCAGGAGTTCTGGCTGCAGCGAGCCGCTGACATTTGTCTGAGCATGGTCCAGCGACTGGAGCAGGGAGAACTCGACCGTGGGTCCGCCCGAGCCGGCCATCTGCGGGCCGCCGCGGAGCGTCTTGCGAGCTCCCTCAGGCCGAGGCCCGGATGATCCGGACGATTTCGAACCGCTGAAAGAATTCGGCCCACCCGATCGCGTCGCTGTCGTGCATGCTGTCGCGGATGCGCGGGTCGGCGCCGGCCTGAAGGAGCGAGCGCACAACCTCCGGGTGCGCCCCCAGCACGGCGAGGTGCAACGGCGTCACCTCGGCATCCCAATGGCTCCAGCGGGCGTTGGGGTCCGCTCCATGGTCCAGCAGCCATTGCACGGCCGCCCCATTGCCGCGCTTGGACATCAGGTGCAGCGTGCCGAAACTCGCGCCTCCCGCTGTGAGCGCATCCGGAGTGTCGCGCAGCAGCAGCGCGGCCGCGTCCCAATCGCCCAGCGCGAGCGCGGTAAAGAGATCCTGGAGACCTCGCGCCCGGATCGCCTCCATCACCGGCCGGTCGATGTCCGGCGTGGTGGCATAGGCAGCCGCACGGTAGCCTGAGCCATCGGTCGCCAGTGGATCGGCTCCCAGCTCCATCAGTAGCGCCACCATCTGGGGGCGATTCATGCGGACGGCGAAGTGGAGCGGCAGCTGATAGCCCTCGTTGTGGCTCATCTTTCTTGCCAGGGCCGAGGGATCAGCCGACACGATGCGGCGCACCTGGTCCGCCAGGCTCAGCGCGATGGCGGAGAAGATGTGGTGCCGCGCGCCGCGAGCAACCAGGTAATCCACCACGGCGCGGTGGATGGCGTCGTCGGACCCGTTCCAGCACGAGGCCCACCCGATGACCTCCAGCTCGTGGTCGTCACCGTGCCCGACGACGTCACCGCCCGCGTCGGCCAGCCGCTGGACGACGTCCAGGTGACCGGCTGCCGCGGCCCAGTGCATCGGGTAGGTGTTGTCGCCCTGCTCGCGGATATTTACGTCCAGGCCGCGGTTCAGAAGCAGATCCACGGTGGAGAGGTGCCCGCCGTGGGCCGCGAGGTGCAACAGCGACCACCCGTAGGGCTGGTCCCGCACATACAGCTTGTCCGGGTGCTCGTCGAGCAGCGTGGCCAGCGTATCGGCGGCGCCGTTTCGCGCCGCCTCGAAGAGCCGGTCGTCAATAGTCATCCGGCCGGGTCGGGAGGGTTCACAATCCAATGGTACGATGGAGGTGCCGACGCGACAAGCAGGTATCTTGGAGTGGGGAGTTCGAAAAATTCGCATCCTGTCAGCATGACCTTGCCGCGGAAGGAGCGATTTCACATGCCAGTCGCTTTTGCCATGACCGTCTTGACTCTGGTGAGCGGGACACCGACGCCCGCCCAAGCTCGACCCGACGATGTCGGGTCGCTCGACGCAATCCTGGCCGCGCTCTATGACGTCATCTCGGGCCCCGCCGGCCAGCGTCGAGACTGGGATCGCATGCGCAGCCTGTTCGTGCCTGGAGCGCGGCTGATTCCAGCGGTCTATCGGCCCGACAGCGTGGCCAGCCTCAGGGTGTGGGACGTGGAGCAATACATCACCCAGGCCGGTCCCCGGCTCGAGGCCTCAGGGTTCTTCGAGAAGGAAATCGCGCGACGGATTGAGCGATATGGGGGCGTCACCCAGGTCTTCAGCACGTATGAGAGTCGTCGGACCAGCGCGGACCCCACTCCATTTGCGCGTGGCATCAACAGCATCCAGGCCTTCTTCGATGGGAAGCGCTGGTGGATCGTCACGATCTTCTGGGAGGGCGAACGCCCCGACAACCCGATCCCCAGCCCTTACCTGAAGAGCCCCAGGGGCTGAACGCGTGAGACCGAGATGACAATGTCCTTCAACTCCGAAAGGCCCGTGACTCGTGGCATCCATTCATAGAGAGGTTCAGATCGCTGCCGGTCCGGAGGCGGTGTGGGATGCGCTTCGAGACGTGGGAGCGATTCACCGACGGCTGGCCCCGGGATTCGTCACCGACGTTCGTCTGGAAGATGGCGCGCGCACCGTGACTTTCGGGAATGGGGTCGTGGCGCGCGAGCTGATTGTCGATGTCGACGACCAGCGGCGCCGGCTGGTCTGGTCCGTTGTCGGGGGTCCCATGACTCATCACAACGCCTCGGCTCAGGTATTCTCCGAAGGAGACGGTCGCAGCCGCTTCATCTGGATTGCCGATCTCCTGCCTCACGAGCTCGCGACCGGGATCGCCGCCATGATCGACCAGGGACTTGCCGTGATCAAGCAGACCCTGGAGCGCACCGGGGGCAGCTAGCACGGGAGCGGTGGTCCGCCCCCGCCAAGGTCTCAAGGCCATCGCCGCCTTCAAGTTCGTGAAGGCGGGGACCTTGCTGGCTGCCGGATTTGCCGCACTGGGCCTTCTGAGTCCTCCCCGTGCCGCCCTGACGGAGGCCTGGCTGGAGCACCTTTCTCTGAGTCACGGCCATCGCCTGCTCGCGGCCCTGGCCGGGCGTGCGCTGCCGCTCCTGAGCGCGGCCGGTACCCACCGACTCCTGGAGCTTGCTATCGGCGCCTTTCTGTATGCCAGCCTCTTCCTGGTGGAGGGCGTAGGATTGGTCCGAGGCCGGCGCTGGGCCGAATATCTCGCCCTCATCGCCACGAGCTCTTTCCTGCCCCTGGAAGGTCTGGCACTCTGGCACCATCCAACCCCGATCGCCGCCGGGATCATCGTTCTGAATTTCGCCGTTGTGGTCTACCTTATTCTGCACCTCAGCATGCCACGACAACTTTCCGCCCCGCACTGATGGCACGCCTGATCGCCTTTCTCCGCGCCATCAATGTCGGCGGCCACACCGTGCGCATGGCCGAGCTCCGGGCTCTGGTCGAGGGCCTCGGCTTCAACCAGGTCGAGACCTTCATCGCGAGCGGCAACGTGCTGTTTTCGAGCCGTGCGACCAACCTCCGAGGACTGGAGCGCCGGATCGAAAGCCGGCTGCGCACGGCCCTGGGCTACGAGGTCGCTACGTTCGTCCGGACCGCGGAGGAGGTCGCTGCGATTGCAGGCTATTCACCCTTCAGGCCGGCGCTTCTGAAACAGGCCGTCGCGCTCAACGTGGCAATCCTGGATGCGACCCCATCACCCGAAGCGCAGCGATCGCTGATGGCGCATCAGACGGAGGTGGATCAGTTCCACGTGCACGGAAGGGAAGTCTACTGGCTGAGTCGGGGGAGACAGAGCGAATCACCCTTCTTCAAAATCGGGTTCGAGCGCGCTCTCAAGGTCCGGGCAACTGTTCGCCAGCTGTCGACGATCAGGACGCTCGTCGCCAAACATGGTCTTACCTCCGGATCGGTGTAGCTTGGCTGCCACGATCCGGGCCCCTCGTTCTATTGAGGAGATGTTCATACACCTCATTCGTCCCGCCCTTCTTGCCGAGGTGCCGTCGCTGAACGCGCTCATCGTCGCCTCGGCGACGGAGCTCAGCCGTGGCTATTACTCGCGGGCCCAGATCGAGTCGCTCGTCACCCATGTGTTCGGGGTCGACACCCAGCTCCTCATCGACGGGACCTACTATGTGATCGAACGGGAGGGAGGCCTGGTGGCCTGTGGAGGATGGAGCGGACGTCGCACACTCTTTGGAGGAGATCAAGCGAAGGCCGACAGCGACCCCGTCCTGGATCCCGACTCCGAGGCCGCCCGGATCCGGGCCTTCTTCGTGGCTCCGACCCATGCACGACAGGGCCTGGGGCGGGCCCTCTTGCAGCATTGCGAGGCCGCGGCGCGAGCCGCCGGATTTCGTCGGGCCGAGCTCATGGCGACGTTGCCGGGTGTGCCGCTGTATCGCGCGCTCGGATACGACGCGCTGGAGCCGGTGACGCACCCTTTGCCCGATGGGCAAACCGTGGACTTCGTGCGGATGGGGAAGACTCTTTCTCCCGTGGCATGATGGCGAACCGGCCGGTATCATACGGCCTCGTGCCGAGACCAGGATTCGTGTCAGGTGAATAACCGGATTCTCCTCACTCCATACTTTCTGGATCAACCCTCGGCTGGCGTTGAGCACTTGGCGCAGCCGGGCTGGCAACGAAACACCGCCCTGCCCATGGGCCAGGATCAAATCGCACGACTGGCGAGCGTGCACCAGGAACTGTGCACTCTGGTCGCGGATGTCGCGACGCGCGGCGATCGGCCGGTCAGCGTGGCGGGGGACTGCTGCGCGGCCATTCCGGTCCTGGGCGGCCTGCAACGCGCCGGCATCGATCCGGTGCTCCTCTGGCTCGACGCGCACGGCGATTTCAACACGGCGAGCACGACGATCAGCGGGTTTCTCGGCGGGATGCCCCTGGCCATGATGACCGGCCGGGGAGACCAGGCGCTCATGGGCGCGACCGGCACGCGACCGTTGCCGGACGCCGATGTGGTCCTTTCCGATGCGCGGGATCTCGATCCGGCGGAGGGCGACCTCCTGCGAGACTCCGGTGTTCGGCAGGTCGATTCGCCGCGCCTGGTGCCCGGTGCACTGCCCCCGCACCGGCCGGTCTACGTTCATCTGGACTGCGATGTCCTGGACCCCGGGTCGGCTCCGGCCATGCGATACTCGGTTCCGGGTGGTCCCCCGCTCGCCGAGCTCGTGGGGCTGGGGACCGCGCTTCATCGATCGGGCAGGATCTGCGCCGTCTCGGTCACTGCATGGGATGTCGAGGCAGATGCCGACGGCCGAACCGGCCGGGCATGTCTCTCGGTGTTGAAGGCGTTTCTGGGCCGATCCGACGGGTGAGCCCGATGGCCGTGTCGATGCTCTCCTCCGCCCAGACCCACGACGTCGTTACCGTCCTCAGCGATGCGTTCCAGGACTACCCCGTCATGCGATACGTGCTCGGGCCCGAGCCGCCGTATGACGAGCGCCTGCGAACATTGGTTGGTCTGTTCGTGAGCGGACGGGTGTTCCGGAACGACCCCCTTCTGGGTGTGTACGACGATGGGGGCGATCTGGTCGCGGCCGCCACCATGACGCTGCCGAGCGACCCGAATCCTCCGCCGGCTCTGATTGGGCATCAGGAAGCGGTGTGGGGCGAGCTCGGTCGCGAGGCTCGGTCGCGGTACGAGGCCTTCGCCTCCGCCACCGCGCAGTCCGCCATCAGCGGCCACCACCACCATCTCAACATGATCGGTGCGCGGCGATCGCATCAGGGCCGCGGGCTGGCTCGCATGCTCCTCGAAGCCGCCCATGATCTGTCCGCCGCCGATCCTCACTCGACCGGCGTCAGCCTGAGCACCGAGCTTCCGCGCAACCTGTCGCTCTACGAACATTTTGGCTATCGAATTCATGGACACGCCCGGGTCTCGGATAGTCTCGAAACCTGGAGCCTCTTCCGGCCGGCGGGCTATCTTTCCACCGGTCTTCCACGCGATGGAGCTGTTGTATGAAACGACTGATGTTGGCGGGGGCGTGTGTCTTGGGGTTGGGAGCTGGGAGCTGGGGGTTGGCGCCGATATCCCCAATCCCCATCCTCCCAACTCCCAGCCACCGTTTCTCCGCGCAATCGATCGCCGGGGAATGGGATGCATCCATCAATACCCCGGGCGGACCCCGCAGCTTCAAGATCGTTTTTGAGGTCAAGGGCGATACCTTGACCGGCACCGTGAAACGGGAAGCCGGCGATGTGCCTCTCACCGGCACCATCCGGGACAGCACGGTACGATTCAGCTACACCGTGAATTACAACGGAAACCCGCTGACGCTGACGGTCACTGCGACGGTGACCGGCGATTCCATGAAGGGCACCGTGGACTTTGCCGGCGCCGCAGAAGACGAGTTCCGGGCCCAGCGGGTCGCGGCGACCCGGCCGCCACCGGCTCCATGATCATGCGATGGAGCACTGGCGCCGTCCTCCTGGTCGCTTCGCTGGCCCAGCAGGTCTCCGGCCAGTCGGTGCAGTACCGCTCTCCCTCCGGTGTCGAGTACCGGTCCCAGGCTGACACCGGGGCAATCGCCCGCGCGGAGCGCGCCCTCGCCGCCGACCCCCGCAACGTGGACCGGATCATTCAGCTTGGCGTCGCCCAATCAGGCGCCCGCCAGTTTCGCGAGGCGATCGAGACCTTCACCCGCGGACTGGCGATCGCTCCGGAAAACCCGCTCCTCTATCGCTGGCGCGGACATCGGTATCTCTCGGTGCGGGAGTTTGACCGGGCCATGGACGATCTCCTGCGCGGCAACCGGCTCGACAGCACGAATTACGGTGTCTGGTATCATCTCGGCATTGTCCGGTACGCCCGGGGCGATTTCAACGGGGCGGCTGAAGCATTCCAGCATGCCCAGCCCCGCGCGCCCGACGCCGGCGAGCTGGCCGGAGCCACCGACTGGCTCTGGATGTCGCTGTCTCGCGCGGGGCGGACAGCCGAGGCGCGAGCCATGCTTGAGCGCCGGCCCGATTCGCTTCCGGTGAGCAACGCCTACACCCAGCGGCTGCGGCTCTATCGCGGTCAAATCGGCCCCGACGAGGTACTGACCCCGGCCGATACAACGGACATCGCCATTGCAACGCTGAGCTACGGGGTGGGAAACTGGTATCTCGTGCGGGGCGATACCGCCAGAGCGCGCGACTGGTTCGAGCGTTCGGTGGGTTCGGGTGGCTGGCCCGGATTCGGATTCATCATTTCGGAGGTCGAGCTGCGGCGGTTGCGGTGACCTGGACTGCCGGAGTGTGATCCGGGCCGAATACCCTCCATTCCGACCCTCGGGGACCCATCCGGCTATCTTTCAGGTCAGACGCCAGTCTCAGACACCGGGGCGCACTCTTTATCGGCGGTTTTCCGCGCAGGGAGCACACATGTCAACTCTGACTCAGCTTGAGAAGCGGCAGCGGGCGACGGCATTTCCCCCAGCGAGCGGGGCTGCTCCGGCATGCGGTCCGCTCGACGTCCAATGGGCCAGTCCCTTCGATCGCCTCTGCTTCATGCTCTCACGGCCGGATCTGGCGACCAGAAACAGCCGGGGATATGCCAAGCTGCTCGCGGAGCTGACCGCCGGCTCGGGCTGCACGGAAGAGGAGCTCCTGGCCCATGGAAACAAGGTCCGTGCCTACCTCTTCTTCGCAGAAGACCGCCTGACCAAGGAAGGCGCGCTGGACGGTCTGACCGGGCGGCAGAAATACCCCTATCAGCTTCCCGAGGTGTCGCCCGCCTTCTAGCACTTCGTCATCGCGAGGTGGCTCCATAGGCCGACGGGTTGCTTCCGTCGGCCTGTGAGCTTTTCCAGTACTGCCGCACCGCATGCGTGATGACCGGCAGACCGCGGAGCACGCAGAAGGCAACGGTGACCCAAGCGCTCAGGCGCAGGATATCCATCATGAGCGGCACGGCGCGACCCATGGACGTGGCCGCCGGAAATGCGCTGAACGCATGTGCCAGCGCGAGACCGCAGAAGGTGACGACTTTGGAGACGGCGTATCCGACCCGCATCCAGGTCGAGCCGACCAGAAACCGGCCCAGCGCGGTGCGATGCTGCGCGAACGGTGCCAATCCCTTCCCCACACCAATACTCCGCAGTGCATCGGTCAATGTCGTCCGGACGAGGACGATCACGGGGATGACCGCCGGGATCATCCGCAGGTCGGCGAAGCACACCCAGATGACCAGCTCGTAGGTTCGATCGGCGGCGATGTCCAGCACGCTGCCGAGGAGGCTTGTTTGGCCGGTCTTCCGGGCGACGATGCCATCCACCGTGTCGAGCATCAGCCCGACAAAGAGCAGGGCCACCCCAGCGAGCCGCACCGGCGGCGGCCCCAGATAGAGCGCCAGCATGCTGATGAGCAGGAGCGGGAATCGGGAGACGGTGATCGCATTGGCCAGCACGGTGCACCTCCGTTCCGGGACGTCCATCTGGTGACACCCGCAAGTACGCCGGCGACCGTGACCCGCCCGTGACCCCGACCGGAGACCCCACATGCTCGTCAGCTGGGAAACTACCTCTGGGCCGGTCTGTCTCTGCGGCGCGGTCTATTTCGTCTTTCGAAGGTAGGAGATCCCTCGATGCTCTTCGGCGCGCACATTCTTCTCTATAGCGACGATGCGGAAGCGGATCGCGGCTTCCTGCGCGATACGCTGGGCCTGGCCGGGATCGATGTCGGTCGAGGCTGGCTGATCTTTGCGCTCCCGCCTTCGGAGGTTGCCGTGCACCCCTCGGAAGGCGCTCCCCGGCAGGCGCTTGGCGGCCACTCGCTGCTCGGCGCCGAGTTGTACTTCATGTGTGACGACGTCCGCGCATACGTCCAGCGGCTTGCCGGGATGGGGGTCGTTTGCACGGAAATATCCGAAGAGCCCTGGGGCATCCGAACGACGATCCCGTTGCCCAGCGGCGGCGAGCTGGGGTTATATCAGCCTTTGCATCCGACGGCGTTCGAGCGGAAAGATCTCCCCGGATAGCGAGGCTCTGCGATCCACGATGGCACCCAGTCGGGTCTTCACCCTCGCAGTGCTCCTGGCGCTGGCTTCCGCGGGCCCGGTCACGGCCCAGAGCCCGCCGGCGCCGGGACCGATCGTCCACACCTATGCGCCATCGGCATCCACCCAGCGGGAAGCGGCTCGGATTCGCAGGCTCTGCCGATGGGCCGACACCTCCGCCGTCCTGGACGCGGACGCGCTCCTCGTCGTGGTTCGGAGCTCGGGACCGAATCCGCTCGCGCCGTCCTACGACAATTTCAAGTGGCTCCGGGACGAGGCTCACTCCCTGCTGAATGACTCGGGATCCCTGTTCCACGTCTATCTCTATGCGGTGGGGCCCAATCAGCGCTTTCAGCAATCCGCCCACAGGAGCTACGATGTCGATCCTGGCGGTGGGTCCACCGACCCGCTGGGCCAGGTGAGGGTCAATCCGCACTCAGGGCTGGTGTGCATGTTCTGAGCTGTATATTCGAGCCTATGAGACGTCGACTCCGCCACTCCTCAGCCATCATGGCCGGAATGGTGCTCTTACTCACTCCCGGCTCGAAGGGGTCCGTCGTGACTCGTGCCAGTGGTACGTTCGAGGTCAAGCTGACCCCCCACCCGACGGCGCACGATCACCCCGGCGCTCCGCTGGGCAGATTCTCGATCGATAAACAATTTCGTGGGGACCTGGTCGGGACCAGCCAGGGTGAGATGCTGACCGGTAGCACCGACGTGAAGAACTCCGCCGGATATGTCGCGATCGAACGGGTCAGCGGCACCCTGCATGGGAAGACAGGCACCTTCATGCTGCAGCACAGCGGGACCATGACGCGGGGCGAGCCGTCGCTGACCGTTACCGTGATTCCCGACTCGGGAACCGGCGAGCTGGCCGGACTCACGGGCAGCATGAAAATCATCATCGCAGACGGGAAACACTCGTACGAGTTCGACTACACCCTCGCCCCCAGGCCCTGAGACCGCGGTCCCCGGGCGGGAGCGGTCGCATTGCCGATCCCGCTTTCGGGTCGTACATTGGCCCGCTCGTCCGCTTTTCATACCGTACCGCAGGTCTCGTCTTGGAGGTTTCATGCGGTTCCTCGCCTTCTTGTGTTGTGCTGCCGTCGCCGCGGGCTGCAGCAAGCCGGAACAAACTCCGGTGCAGGACACTACCGCGGTGGTCACGCCGCCCCCGCCGGCGCCCATTTCGCTGGCCGACGTCGCCGGCACCTGGACGGTTCGCTCGATGGCCGAGGGCAGCGACAGCGTCCTGGTGACGACCACCATGGTTGCGACCGCGGATACCACGGGCTGGACGATCACCTTGCCGGGACGCGCGAAGCCGGTACCGTCGCGCGTGGTGGCAGTGTCCGGCGACAGCATCGTCACCGAAGCTGGGCCATACGAGAGCGTCTTGCGAAAAGGCGTTCAGGTGACCACCCAGAGTGTCATGCGGCTCCGGGATGGGAAGCTGGTCGGGACGACGGTCGCCCACTACAAAACGGCCGCGGCCGACTCGGTCGTTCGCCTGCGGACGGAGGGTACCCGGGCACCGTAGGGCGTCGAACCGGAGGGCGGGTCCCGGCAAACCTCGGCTATGACGGCAATTCCGGTATTTCGGCAGCCTGCTGCGACTGAGGTGCGCCGGCTGGTGGAATCGGCCGGCCTGCCCGCGGAAGATCTCGAGGAAGCCGACCTGGCTCATTTCTTCGGGTGCGGGGCCCGGGACCGGCCCCACGGCGTCGTGGGGCTCGAGCTGCTGGGATCGCTGGCGCTGCTGAGATCCCTGGCGGTCGATGCCGTCGCCCGCGGATCGGGTAGCGGCCGCGCGCTGGTGGCCGCCGCGGAACAGCATGCGCGGGGTCACGGGGTGGGGTCGATCTATCTGCTCACCACGACGGCGACTGAATTCTTCGAGCGGCTGGGCTACGCGCAGCTCGATCGCCAGGCGGTGCCCCCGGCGATCCAGCGAACCCGGGAATTCGGCGATCTCTGCCCGGCGAGTGCCGTGCTCATGGTCAAGCATCTCGCTCCACCTTCCTCCACGTGACGGTTGTCAGGAGTCCCGGCCGGCTGATCGACGTGAGTCACGTCGTCGAGCATGGGATGGTGACCTACAAGGGCCTTCCGGCTCCCATCATCTGCGATTACCTGAGCCGGCAGCAATCGCGGGCGATCTACGCCCCGGGAACCGAATTCCACATCGGGAAGATCGAGATGGTCGCTAACACGGGGACCTATCTCGACAGTCCCTTTCACCGCTATGCCGACGGCAAGGACCTCGCCGACCTCAGCCTGGCATCGCTCGCCAATCTCGACTGCATCGTGGTTCGACGTCCGTCCGGGTCGCCACGGGCCATTTCGGGGATTTCGCTGGGTCCCGAAGAGGTGCGCGGGCGCGCCGTTCTCTTCGAGACCGGGTGGGATCGCTACTGGCGGACCGACGCGTACTTCGAGGGCCATCCCTATCTCACCGGCGAGCTGGCCGAATGGCTCAGCCGGTCGGGAGCGGCGCTGGTGGGCATCGACTCGCTCAACATCGACGACACGGAGGATGGCGCGCGTCCGGTCCATTCCGTGCTGCTCGGACGCGACATCCCCATCGTCGAGCATCTGCGGGGACTTGACGCGGTGCCCGAGCGGGGCGGCCGGTTCTTCGGCGTGCCGGTAAAGGTCCGTGGCGTCGGGACCTTTCCGGTGCGTGCTTTCGTCCTCGCCTAGGGAGGATTTCCATGATGCGAAGCCGGACTTCCTGGATTCCAAAGCTCCGGCCGGAACAGGAGCCGAAGCTGGTGAAGGATCCCCATGGAAAGGGACGCATGCTGGTGCCCACGCCGCTCCTGGTTGCGGAGGAGGTGCGCCGGGTCCGCAAGGGACGTCTCCTCACGTCCCGGGATCTGCGCGAGCGCATCGCGGCCCGCACCGGAGCCGATGTCACCTGTCCCATGACCACCGGTATCTTTCTCAGCATCATTGCCGGCGCGGCGGAGGAGCAGCTCGCGGCGGGGAAGCGTCCGGTGGCACCGTATTGGCGGGTGGTGGGAGAAAACGGCCGGCTCAATCCCAAGTGGCCGCCTGGTCCCGAACGGCAGGCCGAACGCCTCCGCCGGGAAGGGCATCGGGTCTCACGGGACCGCGTGCACGGCTCCTGGTCGGTGCAATAGCAGGAGGAACCTCGCATGTACCGCTTCATGCTTCTCTCGCTTGGCGTTGCGGGAGCCTGCGCGAGGCCCGATCGGGCCGACGAGTCCTTTGCCGCTCTGCAGGCGCGCGGCGCGGCGGCGATGGGGGTGGACCAGTACACCTCCGCTCATGTCTTCGAGCCGCTTCCCGACGGAGGCCGGATCGTGCTGCAGCGGGAGACCGGGGATCCGGCCGGCGTGGCGACGATCCGGGCGCACATGAAGGACATTGCCGCGCGCTTCGCCGGCGGCGACTTCAGTCTCCCGGGATTCGTTCATGCTCAAACCGTCCCGGGGACGGCGGTCATGGCCGAACGGCGGGCCCTCATCGAGTACGTTGCGGACACCCTTCCGCGGGGCGGTGAAGTCCGGATCCGAACGACGGATCCGAACGCGGTCGCGGCGGTTCACGAGTTTCTCGCGTTCCAACGGCAGGATCACCGGGTGGGCGACCAGCATTCCGGGCACGGAAAGCCCCAGGAGGTGCGATGACCACGCGCCTGCAGGTGTACGAGACTCCCGAAATCACCGTCACCTTCGATCCGGCCCTGTGCATTCACTCGGGCAATTGCGTGCGTGGCTTGCCCCTGGTGTTCGACGTGGGCCGGAAACGGTGGGTCAGACCGGAGGCCGCTCCGGCAGACGCGGTGGAAGCTCAGATTGCGCGATGTCCGTCGGGGGCGCTGCAGAGCTATCGGCCCGGCCAGCCCCGACCGGACCGGTGATCGTCTTGCGAGGCATCGCGCTGTCGGCGCCCGCACTCCTCCTGTTCGCCACTCTGCAGGCGGCCCCGGCCGCAACCGTTCGAGAAATCCGGATGACTTCCCGGTTCGTCCCGGCCGAAATCAGCGTCCGCGCCGGTGATACCCTCCGCTTCATCAACCAGACGGGCGGGCCCCACAACATCCAGTTTTTCGTGGATTCCATTCCGGAATCGGCGCGGGTTCTCCTCGAAGCCGCCATGCCGGGAGCCAAGATCGGCCCCCTCTCGAGCCCACTGCTGCTCGGCGAGCACGACCGATACGACATAGCGGTCCCGGCGCTACCGCCGGGCCGCTATCCGTTCGTCTGCCTGCCGCACTTCGCGAGCCGAATGCTCGGCACGCTGGTCGTAGTGCCCTGACGGCTAGTGAGTTCCGATGACCGGCGCGACCGCCGAGATGGCGGGGAGCGTCAGCCGGGTCTCTCTGAAGCCGCTGTGAATCGTGATGAAATAACTGCCGGCCTGCGCCAGGGTGACCGTCGCCTTGTACTGGCCTTTCTCCTTGCCCGGGACGGCATCGACGCGGGCGACCGTTCCGGCGCCTTTCACTTCCAGGGTGGGCTTGAGGCCCGACAGCGGGGTGGTTCCATGCTGCTTGACCACGAAAACGAGGTCGAGCGGCTGTCCCGTGACAACCTTGTCGGGCAGCTTCTCGACACTGATTGTGGCCCAGCCACCGAAACGATCGGTGGTGGAGGGCGCCGCCACGAGAATGGAAAGCGCGAGGGACCAGAGAATGGTGTTCATGGTTATCTCCCGTTCGGTCGACAAGGTGAAGGTTCAAAGCTAGGATGCCGGGAAAGGCACGGGGGTTTGGAACTGGGTACTAGGTACTAGGTACTGGGTACTGGGTACTGGGTACTTCGTACCGGCAACCCAGCACCCAGCACCCAGCACCTAGTCCCCAGCACCCAGCACCCAGCACCTAGTACCCAGCACCCAGCACCCAACTCAAGGGACCCCATGATCCGCACGTACGGCCTGACCCACATCGCCCTCGCGGTTCGGAACCTGGAGCGCTCGATCGAGTTCTACCGCGGGGTATTCGGGTCGAAAGTGGTCTATCGCGATGCCGGTTTTGCCCAGCTTCAGACTCCCGGTGCCCGTGACGTGCTGGTGCTCGAGAAGCATCGTGCCGGCGCGGGGAAGGCCGGCGGCGTCAAGCATTTCGGCTACCGGCTCCGGTCTCCCCGCGGAATTGCCGGGGCCGCTCGGGCGGTCGAGGCGGCCGGCGGTACCGTCATGAGCCAGGGAGATTTCGTCCCGGGGGAGCCGTACCTCTTTGCCCGGGATCCCGACGGTTACACCGTCGAGATCTGGTTCGAGCTTCCAACTCCGGTCGATCCCAAGCGGCGGCGCAAGCCGTAGATTGCTTCCCATGGTCCTTCGCTGGATTCTCGCGGCGCTCCACCTCCTCGGACTCGGTGTCGGTTTGGGGGCGATCTACGCGCGGTCGCTGGCGCTTCGCGGGCCGCTCGACCTCCCCGGGCTCCGGCGGGTGTTCGTCGCCGACACCTGGTGGGGCGTCGCCGCGGGCCTCTGGATCGTCACGGGACTGCTGCGGGCTCTGGGCGGCTATGAGAAGGGAACGGACTATTACCTCCACAATCATCTGTTTCTCACCAAAATGGGGCTCCTGGTCCTGATCCTGATTCTCGAAACCGGAGTGATGCTGCGGCTGATCCTGTGGCGGCGTGCCGTCGCGCAGGGCGCGCTACCCGATACCAGCCGGGCTCCCCGCTACGCCGGTGTCAGCCTGCTCCAAACCATCCTCGTGCTTCTGATGGTCGTTGCCGCCACCGGCATGGCGCGCGGTTTCGGGGCGAGGTGAGCACCCCCTACACCCGTGACGAATTCAATGCCCGGCGCGCGGGAGTGAAGGCTGTCATGCGCCGGGAGGGGCGGGTGCTGGTCCTCGTGAGTGTCGGGCTGGGCTTGGGGCAGCTGCTTTTCATTGCCTGGGCCGATTCGAATCTGGAACGACGGACCGCGGTTCCGCTGGAGGGATTGATCTTCCTGGTCTACATGGGGCTGGTCGGCTGGCGAGGCTGGCGGCTGCAACAGCAGCTCCGCGCCGCCCGACCGGTCTGTCCCCATTGCGGCGCCAGCCTCAGCGAGATGTCGGAACGCATTGCCGTGGCGACCGGCAAATGTGATGCATGCGGAGGCCAGGTTGTGGCGTAATGTGCTGAGCAAGGCCTGGCTCGCCGCCCGGAGTCTCCTCTGGACCGTGATCCTGCCGGGCACCATGGCAGGCTATATCCCCTGGCGTTATTTCGGGTTGGGAGACGTACACCTCAACCTCCGCGATCCCATGCATATCGGAGGGGCGCTGCTCCTCGTCCTCGGCGCAATCCTACTGGGGCGGTGCATCTGGGAGTTCGCGGCGACCGGCCGGGGCACGCTTTCCCCGGTGGATCCACCTCGCGAGCTGGTCGTCGCCGGGCTCTATCGGTACGTTCGCAATCCGATGTACCTGAGTGTGGGGACGATGCTGCTGGGCGAGGTCCTCCTGACCGGGTCGACAGATCTGCTGCTCTTCGCGGCGGCCGGGGCCGTGGTGGTGAACCTTTTCGTCATCGGCTACGAGGAACCCTATCTGCGGCGGACGTTCGGCGCCTCGTACGAGCGATACATGTCGAGGGTGGGGCGATGGATCCCCCGATCTCCCCGTGAGGAGGCAGCTCCGTGAACCGATCCTCCCGGTTTTCTCGCCTAGCGGATTGGGCGAAAGCCCGATCGGCAGGCGCGTAGGGGCCGATCGGGGGTCCTGTGGAACAGCCAAGCCAGACCGGCCTGCTCCGCGCGATCCGGCGATGGGATCTCGTGGCGCTGGCCGTCAATGGGATCATCGGCGCCGGAATCTTCGGGCTTCCCTCGGAAATATTTCGCCGTATCGGCGCCTGGAGTCTCCTCGCGTTCCTGGCGTGCGGGTTCATCGTCAGCCTGATCATTCTGTGTTTTGCCGAAGTGAGCAGCCGGTTCACCGGGACCGGTGGTCCGTACCTGTATGCGCGCGAGACGTTCGGTCCCCTGGTCGGATTTCAGGTCGGATGGCTGATCTGGGTCGCGCGCATTACCGCTTTCGCAGCCAACTGTAACCTCCTGATCGCCTATCTCGGATTCTTCTGGCCGGAGGCGGAGTCGCCGGTGCCACGGGTCGTGCTGATCGGACTGGTGGTCGTCGGGCTCACCGCGGTGAACGTGCTCGGGGTGCGCAACGCCACACGGGCAAGCAACATTTTCACGGTCTCCAAACTGCTTCCCCTCCTGCTGTTCGTCGGCATCGGGGTGTTCGTGCTCGATGCCGGCCGGTACTCCTTCGCCGCCCGGCCGCCGCTGGGAGAATTCTCCGCCTCAGTGCTCCTGCTGGTCTATGCGTTCAGCGGTTTCGAGATGGCGACGATTTCGGCAGGTGAAATCCGAAACCCGCGAACCGATCTTCCCCGCGCCCTGCTCCTTGCCGTGGCCCTCGTCGTCGTGCTGTATTTTCTCATCCAGCTGGTCGCCATCGGTACGCTTCCGGGACTGGCGGGCTCCGCTCGCCCACTCGCCGATGCCGGCGGGCGGTTTCTGGGACCCTGGGGCGCAACCCTGATTACCACCGGCGCCGTGGTCTCGATTCTCGGAAACCTGAACGTGATCGTCATGGCAGGATCCCGGCTGCCCTTCGCGATGGCCGAAGGGGGCCAGCTTCCGGGACGCTTCGCCGCGGTTCACCGGCGATTCCGGACCCCATACGTTGCCATCGTCGCCACGGCGCTGGCCTCGCTGCTGCTCACGCTGAGCGGAACATTCGTGTACGCTGCCACCATCAGCGTGATCGCCCGGCTGCTCAGCTATGCCGCGACTTGTGCCGCGTTGCCGGTGCTCCGGCGCCGACCGGCCGCCCCGGCCGCCCTGTTCCGCGCTCCCGCGGGGGTCGCCGTCTCGGTCGCCGCACTGACCCTGGTGGGGTGGCTGCTTTCGCACAGCACCGTGCGCCAGGCTCGCGACGCAGGGATCGCCGCCCTGATTGGCCTGCTGCTGTACCTTGGTCCGTCGATGATCCGGAAACGCGTGCACGGCTCCTGAGGAATCATGCAACTGATCCGTCGGATGTTCCGAGTCCCGGTCCCGTGACGAATCGCGTCCACGTAGAGCGTTATCCCACCGCTCGAGCCTTCCTCGCGGCGACGAAGGCTGCGCTGCTTCTCGCGGAGGTGGAGAACAACCTCATGCTGGGGATCGCAGGTGAGGTCGCGGAGCGTGATGCGGCTCCGGGAGCCGCCGAGTACTTCGCGGCTGTCCTCGCGGAGCAGAAGATCATGGGATGTGCGTTCCGAAGCGTGTCGGACAAGATCGGGATCACCCGGATTGATACGACGGAGGCCCTCCTCGCACTCGCCGTGGACGTGGGCTCGGCGTGCCCGGACGCTTCGTCGGTAGGAGGACCCGAGCCCACCGTGGCGACCTTTGCGGAGCTGCTCGCCGCATCTACCGGCCGTCATGCCGAACCCCGGATGGCCCAGCGAATTCACGAGCTCAGGAGCGTAGTGCCACCCCAGCGCGCGGTGCGAGGCAGACTGCGGCCGGCCGGGGAAGGGGAAATCGGCCCACTGACGCCGTGGGTGGAAGACATGCTGTCGGTCATGGGGGATCAGCGGCACGCCGGGGAAATCGCGCGGGAGCGAATCCTGGGCGGACATCTTTTCGTCTGGGACGACGATGGCCCGGTCTCGATGGCTGCCTGGACCGGAAAGACCCCCAACGGCGTGCGGGTCAACTTCGTCTACACCCCTCCCGAGCTGCGGGGCCGCGGTTACGCCTCGGCGTGCGTGGCGGCGCTCAGCCAGCGGCTGCTCGATCAAGGCAACGCGTACTGTTGCCTCTACACCGATCTTGCCAACCCGACCTCCAATGCGATTTATCGGCGCATCGGGTATCACCCCGTCTGTGACGCGGGTCTGTACCAGCTGAGGGAGGCGGGACCGTCGACTTCATCGAATCGATGAGCCCGTGATGCTCTTGTGCTCCGGCAGGTATCTTTGGATAGAATTCGTGTCGGTCACCGGAGAGTACCACACTGGTTTCAAGGAGTGGAACATGCGGTACGCGACGTCGGCACTCACTCTCACCGCGACCATCGTCGCGTGCGGTACCGCATCGCCCCAGGGTCCGGCGCAACGCTCCCCGACTCCAAACTCCACCGCTGGGGTCGTTCGCGCCGAGACCGTCGCCCAGGGGCTGGAGCATCCGTGGGGGCTGGCCTTCCTGCCCGACGGCCGGATGCTGGTGACCGAGCGGCCGGGCCGGCTCCGGATTGTCAGCCCGAATGGAACGCTTTCAGCGCCGCTCGGCGGAGTGCCCACGGTGGCCGCACGGGGACAGGGGGGCTTGCTGGACGTCACGCTGGATCCGCGGTTCGCGGAAAACCGGATGGTCTACCTCTCATTTGCCGAATCGGGGGAAGGCGGCACGTCGGGCACTGCGGTCGCGCGAGGCCGCCTTGGCGAGGGGCAGCTGGAGGAGGTCCAGGTGATCTACCGGCAGCGACCCAAGCTTTCCGGCGCGGGACATTTTGGATCCCGGATCGTCTTTGGCCGTGACGGTACCATCTTCATTACTCAGGGCGACCGCCAGGCGTATCGTGACAGTGCTCAATCGCTGACGGCTGGAATGGGCAAGATCATGCGGGTGAATACCGACGGCACGGTGCCCAGGGACAACCCTTTCGTGGGACGCGCAGGGGTGCTGCCGGAGATCTGGTCCTATGGTCACCGCAACGTGCAGGGCGCCGCGCTGCACCCCGAAACCGGCCAGCTGTGGACCGCAGAGCACGGAGCGGCGGGAGGAGACGAGCTGAACAATCCGCAGGCAGGCAAGAACTATGGATGGCCGGTGATCACATACGGACGGGACTATTCCGGCGTCCGGATCGGCGAAGGCACAGAGAAGGTGGGGATGGAACAACCGGTGTACTACTGGGATCCGGTCATCGCCGCATCCGGGATGGTCTTCTACACCGGTGACGCGCTGCCCGGGTGGAAGGGCAGCCTTTTCGTGGGCTCGATGACGCCGGGCGCACTGGTGCGCCTGGTGCTCGAGAACGGAAGGGTTGTGAAGGAAGAACGATATCTGGGTGATCTCCGGGAGCGATTCCGCGACATTCAGCAGGGCCCGGATGGGTTCCTCTACGCGGTGACCGACAGCCCGAACGGCCGGGTGCTCCGCATCGTGCCGGTGCGACCCTGACGATGTAGACGCGGGCGGATACTGCTGGTAGGTTCCACAGCCGAGCTGCGCATCCCATACCCCGGACCGGCACAGAGGGAAATCAATGACGGACCCGAATGTCATGGACCAGCTCGCGGCGCTCAACGCGACGATTCAGACCATTCCCATCAACACTGAGAATGGCGATGCGTCGGTAGGGGAGCTGGAGGCGGTCAAACGAGGGCTGGACGACGCGCGCCTGGGGTTGTGGGCCCGGCTCCAAGGGGCGCACGCCGACGATGTGACGGCGTTCGAGGAGCGATTCAGGGTGCGGCGGGCACTGGAGCTGTGTACCCGGCTCACCGCCGACCTGCGGGTCGGGATCATGAATCCCGAACACCCGGAGTTCGCCGACCTATGGATCGCCACGGTCGAGCTGAGCCAGGCGATCCAGGCGGCGCGAGCCCAATCGGGCCTCCGGGACGGGTAGCGACGCAACAGGTGCTGTCACTTTGCTACAGAATCCGACACACCTCCGTCAACACTATCCCGCAGCACAGAACAAAATGGTGCACACTTCCGCCAGGGTGTCCACTTTTCAGGCCTCCCTCGGACCCCGCAGCGCGCAACTCTCAGCCGATCGTGGCGGCTAATAATTTTACGCTGCGCGCGGCTCGGGGCGCTGCCAACTCTTGGTAAGGCGCAGTCTTACAGGAGCGGCTTTCGGCTGCTGTATAAATTGCCCCTGCCGGAACTCCTCGCCTGCCAACCCCAGCACCCGTCGCACCCGAGCAATCTGACTCCAATTCACCCGTGCGACGATCTCAGTGCCGCTGCTCCAGGTGCGAGTTTCCACGATTTCGTCTTCAGTATTGATATACATAGCGCCTCCTCCAAAGGTCGTGACTACCAGAGAGGCAACAGCCGGGCCGCGGAAGAGCTGAATCGGATGCCGCAGGCCACATCCTGGCACTCGAAAACTCCAGAAGGATACCGGTCGCAATGAAGCCAACCGGCGCTCTGCTGCTGGCGACCTTGCTGGCGGCTACCGCCGCCGCACAGTCGCCGGCCACCTCGCGGTGTCGGCCAACGATTACGCCCAGGGCAACCGGAGCCCAGGTCGCGGACACCGGGTTCGATCGGCCCATCGTCCGCCCGGCCTTTTCGCGCGGTAAAGGCCCACTGGTTCTGCTCGACGAAGCCCACTACAACTTTCACACGGTGGCCGGCCGGTATGCGCCATTCGCGCAGCTGCTGCAGCGCGACGGATTCATCGTGAAGCCGATGACAGGTCCGCTGACCATGGAGGCTCTGGCGGCCGCACGCATCCTGGTCATTGCGAATGCGTTGTCGGGGCGGACGGCGCGGGGTTCCTGGAGCCTCCCGAATCCCCCGGCGTTCACGAACGACGAAGTAAGCCTGCTCGAGCGGTGGGTTTCGGGGGGCGGAAGTCTTCTGCTGATCGCCGATCATATGCCCTTTCCGGGAGCCGCGGAGACGCTCGCGGCGGCATTCGGTATTCTGGTCACCGACGGATTTGCCACCGACAGCACCTGCGCTTTTGATGAGCTCGTCTTCCGGCGCAGCGACCGGAGTCTCGCCGATCACCCAATCACGAACGGCCGTTACCGGAGTGAACGGGTCGATTCGGTGCGGACCTTTACCGGACAGGCCTTCCGGCTGCGCGATTCGGGGTCCCCATTGCTGACCCTGTCCACCGGTGCGGTCGTGCTGTTACCGACGATCGCCTGGCAATTCAGCGACAGCACCCCCCGGATTGCGGCCGAGGGAATGCTTCAGGGGGCGGCACTGGTGCACGGCAGAGGGCGGGTCGCGATGTTCGGAGAAGCGGCGATGTTTTCCGCCCAGGTCTCGGGACCCTTGCGCCGCCCCATGGGAATGAATGCTCCACGCGCCGGCGACAACCCGCAGTTTCTTCTCAACGTCATGCACTGGCTGGCCGGTGTGCTCCGGAGCCGGTGAATCGGGAGACATACTTTGTTTCGCTCGAATGCTCTTCGCGGCGCCCCACTGGTGCTCTCCCTGCTGCTGCTCGCCGAGCCTCTCAGGGCGCAATCGCCCGACTCGCGTCCCTGGATGCTCTCGGCCGGGGCGCTCACCTATCGGATCAGCGAGCTCAACGGATGGGGAATCGGTCCGGCCATCGGAGCGCAGCGGCGGGTGCACAAATCGGTGCGCTTCGATATGAATGCCGGAGTTCTGCTGTCGTCGAGCGGGTTCTACGACTTCAGCGGGGTTACGCTCGATGTGGGTCCCGCGCTGGTCCGTTCAGGGCGCTCGCTCGGGCTGGGTCTCGGGATCGGTCTCGCGAGCGTGGTGGGGGGGGACAGCGACGGCACCGGAGGCGGCTGGGTGGGAGGATACCTCTCGGGGCAGGGGACGGCGTGGTTCGGGGACAGGGTAGGCCTGACGTTACGAGCCGCCTATCGCGAGATTTCCACTGGCCGGTCGAGTCCCAGTGTTTCGCTTTCTCTGGCGCTCAGGCCCTGACACCAAGCAACCGCTTTCCTCGTCGTGAGGAAACAGTAAGTTGAGGGAACCATGATGAGAGCTACTCTCGCCGGTCTGGCGCTCGCGGTCCTGCTCCCCATCGGGGTCGCGGGCCAGTCGCAGGGCAAATGGCCGCCGGATTCCCTGGTGAACCTGAAGGTGATTCCGAAATCCACCCCGGTCATGCAGGTGGTCGGGCAGATGCGGAACATCACCGGCGACCTGGGCGTCCGCTGCCAGTTCTGCCATCTCGGTGAAGAGGGACAGCCGCTCGAGCGATTCGACTTTGCCAGCGACCAGAAGCGCACCAAGCTGGTCGCGCGGCAGATGATGCTGATGGTGCAGGAGATCAATCGGCGGCTCGACTCCCTCCCGGCTCGTCCGGTCCCGCTGCTTCAGGTCACCTGTGGCACGTGCCACCGGGGGACCAGTCGGCCGGTGCCGCTCTTTGCCCTGATGCTCGATGCCGCCCAGACGGCCGGGATCGATTCGGCGGTCCGGGCCTATCGCGCGCTGCGGCAGCGCTATTACGGGCGGGACGCCTTCGATTTCGGAGAACCCTCCCTGAATATCGCGGCATTCCGGCTGGGCCAGGCCAAGAAGTTCGACGAAGCCCTGGCCCTGCTCCGGCTCAATGAGGAGTTCTACCCGACATCCTCCGGGATGTATGTGTTCCGCGGCAACATCAATCTGATGCGAGGAGACACGTCGGCGGCTGAAGCGGCATTCCGCGAAGCGATCAAGCGCGACTCGACGAACAATGAGGCGCGGGGACGGCTGCGGGCCATAGGCCGGCAACCCTAACCTGCGGCAAGCGGCTGGCGTGAGCGACACCAGCCTGGCGCGACTTCGCCGCTACGCCTACTGGCTCGATTCCGGAATCCGGATTCCCGGGCTGGGGTGGCGGATCGGTTTCGATTCGATTCTTGGTCTGGTGCCCGGAGTTGGCGACTCGGCGGGAGCTGTGCTGGGCGGCTGGGTGTTCGTCGAAGCGCTTCGGAGGAGGGTTCCAGCTCCAACGCTGGCGCGCATGCTCCTCAATCTGGCACTCGATTCCACCGTCGGAGCTGTTCCCGTCCTGGGTGACCTCTTCGACTTCGTCTGGAAAGCCAACGTCCGCAACATCGAGCTCCTCGAACGTCACCTGCACGACCCGGTTCGGGCCCGTACATTGGACCGGGTGTTCCTCACGGCGGTTGCAGTGGCTGCAGGGGTGGTGTGCCTGGTGCCGGTTGTGGCGGGCGTGTGGTTGCTGACGAAGATCTTCTGACCAGCTGGAGGTGCTCATGAGCGACCAGGACGATGGAACCGTTGGGCACATTCTCTCCCGCAGGGAGATCGTGGCCCTCGTCGGTGCCGCGGGGTTCGCATGGATCACGGGATCGCCGCTCGTCGCACAAGGAAGGCCCGCCGGCTCGGCTGGTTGCGTCGTGCGACCGGAGCAGACGGAGGGACCCTATTTCGTCGACGAGATGCTCAATCGTTCGGACGTGCGCAGCGATCCGTCCGACGGGAGTATCCGACCCGGTACGCCACTGGCGCTGACACTGGTCGTGTCCAGGCTCAACGGGAACGCCTGCACCCCGCTCAAGGACATCCAGGTCGACCTCTGGCAGTGCGACCACGAAGGTCTCTATTCGGACGTCCAGGATCCCAGTTTCAATATGAAGGGCAAGAAATTCCTGCGCGGCTATCAGATGACGGATTCCCAGGGCCGGGCCCAGTTCACGACGATTTATCCCGGATGGTATCGGGGCCGAACCGTGCATATCCACTTCAAGCTCCGCTCCCGGCCGGCATCGGGCGCCGGGTTTGCCTTCACGTCGCAGCTCTATTTCGACGACGCGCTGACCGACAAGGTCTTTGCCGCCGCGCCGTACGCGAGCAGGGGGCCGCGGTCCACGCGCAACGAGCGGGACGGGATATTCCGCCAGAATGGGTCGGAGCTGATCCTCGCTCCCACTCCGAGCGGTTCGGGATACGCCGCCACCTTTCAGGTCGCCCTCCAGGGGGTCTAGCCCGGTCGCGGGACGCCGGCACCGATGTCCACGCTACTGGCCGCGCTGCTCGCTGTTCTCCTCGCGCTCACGACACGGGAATGGCTGGTGCTGCGCGCGGGGCAGCGGCAGCGAGGGCTCTTCCGGCGCTGGCCGATCCGGAAGGTTCCGGTCGAGGCGCTCGATCCGCGATTCGCACCCAACGAGCTCGGCCCCACACGCGCTGCGGAAGTGGTCTACGTGGGGCGGGGAACGATCCGGGTGCCGGGCGGAACTTCGGATACCGAGGCGTGGATCCTCGCCGTGCTCGCGAAAGACGCCCGGCGGCTCTTCGAATTCGGCACCTGCACCGGAAAGACCGCATATCTCTGGGCGCGGAACCAGCCCTCCGGCGGGTCCGTCACCACGCTCACGCTCGCTCCGGACCAGGCCGGCGCGGTCCGGTCCGAGCCGGGGGACGACCCCGTGGCGATCGCGTATGCGCGGGAGGAATCCCGCTTCTCCCGGTTTCTGTACACCGGCACCGAGGTGGAAGACCGGGTCGAGCAGCTCTATGGCGACAGCAAGGTGTTCGACGCCGAGCCGTATTCGGGAACCTGCGACCTGGTGTTCGTCGATGGATCGCACGCGTACTCCTACGTCGTGAGCGACAGCGCAAAGGCGCGCCTCATGGTGCGACCCGGCGGCCTCGTCCTCTGGCACGACTACTCGCCTCACTGTCCGGGGGTTTTCCGTGCCCTGAACGAGCTGGCGAAGCAACTGCCGCTGGTGCACGTGACGGGGACGACGCTGGTGGCCTGGCGCAGAGGGGAGGAGCAATGAGGCGCAGTGCCAAGGAGGCAAAGTGGCAAAGAGGCAAAGGTCGGGCAAACGGGCCTGGGAGAACCCTTCGGCAGCATTTGCTTCCTTGCCTCCTTGCCTCGTTGCCTCTGACAAGTTCCGCGGCACAACAAGCCCGCCCGATCTTTCGTCTGCCGCTCCCGCTCGCCGACGTCAGTGTCGCCGCAGACACGGTCTCGGGCGTCGCGGTGATCATGCTCCCTTCGGACGCCAGCAAGCAGAAGCGCGACGGGTACGTCTGGCTGCGTTTCCAACCGGACAGCGCCCTGGAGTGGATCAACAGTGCGGTCGCAGCCATCGGCACGCCGGTGACGTCGAGCCAGTCGGAAGGGATTCAATGGTCCCGCACCCTGCTTCCGGGAGATGGACGCGGGGGGTTGTCGCTCGGCCGCAGCCGCAAGAAGGGAAGCCTCCAGAAGACCCACTGGCTCGCGATCGCGGACTCGGTCACGGGGTGGCGATTCGAGCTGACAGGCGCCGAAGCCGACAGTCTGCTGCGCCTGCTGCTCCGCGCCGCGTCCCAGTCGCGACTCGATACCACCGCTGCCGCTCCACTCGACCAATCCCGGACGGATGTACCGGCGCGCATCGACCACCAGCCGAGGCTGGCGGCCCGCGGGCGGGGCGGCCGGGTGCTGGCCCAGTGGGTGGTCGGGGTGGACGGACGGATGGAGCCCGGTTCGTTCGTCGCGTTTTTCGCGTCCGATCCGGGGCTCACCGCCGAAGCGCTCGAGCAGGTGGAACGGTCTCGGTTTCGTCCCGCGGAGCGCGGCGGGAGGCCGGTGCGGCAGCTGATGGTGCGGTTGTTCGGTTGGTAGGTGGCAAAGCGGCAAAGAGGCAATGAGGCAAGGTTTCTCCCTTTGCCTCCTTGCCTCCTTGCCTCCGAGGACATGATGCGGGCGACCTACGGGACAAACCCCCATGGAGGTGCGTCATGACGCCGCTCACTGCGCTCTGGCTGCCGATTCTTCTCTCGGCCGTCATCGTCTTCGTGATGAGCTCGATCATTCACATGGTATCGCCGTGGCACAAGAGCGACTATCCCAGAATGCCACGCGAGGACGAGGCGATGGATGCGCTCCGCCCGCTCGCCATTCCGCCGGGAGATTACATGGTTCCACGGGTGACGAGCAGAGCGGAGCTGACCTCCCCCGAATTCGCAGAAAAGCTCCGCCGTGGTCCCGTCATGATCGTCACCATGCTGCCCAACGGACCCTTTTCGATGGGGAGGAATCTCGGGCTGTGGTTTGGGTACCTGGTCGTGGTGAGCACCTTCGCCGCCTGTCTCACGGGCAGGGTCCTGGCGCCCGCCGCCGAATACATGACGGTCTTCAAATTCGTGGCGGCGATCGCGTTCATCGGCTATACCGTCGCGCTCTGGCAGATGTGGATCTGGTATCACCGCTCGCTGGCCATCACCGTCAAGGCGACGATCGACGGGCTGCTCTACGCGCTGCTGACCGCCGGCACCTTCGGCTGGCTCTGGCCGCGCTAGTCAGGAACGCGAACCCATGAACCTGCGAAGCAACTGGCTCGCATCCCTGTGGCTGGTGCCGGCGTCGGGGCTCCTTCTCGGCTGCGGGAGCACGCTCACTCAAGTCACCATTTTCCAGTGTGTCGCCGAAGGGCAACCGCCGCCGACCGATTGCGCCCTGCTTCAGGCGGTGGCGAGGGATCCCAACGGGAACGCGCTCGCGTTTCTCCCGATTCGCGTCGATTCAATCGTCCCGGCTGTGGGTCAGGCCTATCTGTCCTCCCCGGAAGTGTCGGCGGGGGACGGCGGCTTCGTGCTGCTGGTCTTTCGGATGAGCCGAGTTCAGCAGCCTTCCCTTCCGGATACAGCGACGGTGTACGTAAAGGCGTACGCGGACCCCAACCCGGCAATCGGCGCGCCGGCCATCAGCCGCGCCGCGATCGTGATGCGGTTCTCCCCACTTGGAGACACGGTGACCCCGACTGTTGGCCCTGCCATATTCCATCCGCTGCCATCCTCGTAGCCGCTGCAGGGCCGGCAATGGAGACGTGATCATGACCAAGTGGTGCATTGCGCTCATCGTGCCGATCGTTCTGGGATGCGGGAGCTCGGATACTCGGCCGCAACCCGCTGCGGACAGCTCTCTCGTCGCCAGCGGCGCTCGTTTCAACGCGCCGGATGGGAGCTATGTCCTCGAGCTGCCGACCCGATGGACCGGGCACTACCGGGTCGATTCCCTCTCCACGGCGGAACGAGGCCGAGCCCGTCACGGCGTGCTGGTCTTTTCCTACCTGCCGAGCGATTCGACGATACGCCCACAGGTGCTCGCCGTGGTCGCAGTCTACGATTCCTCCTCCTGGGCCGCGGTGCGCGCCGAAGGCGGGCCGCCTCCCGGAGACTCGGTGATCGCGCGCGCCGGACGTATCTACGTCGTGGCGCAGCCCCAGTCCAACCCGTTTCCCCCGCAGAGCGCCGATGCGATGCTCTTCGGATTGCTGCGGCTGAAGCCTTCGGAAGTCACGGTGATGGTGCTCCCGCGCTGACGCGCGAGACGGGGGATTCGATGCTGGCAGCGGTCGCTTTCTGGTATTTCATCGTGAGCCGGCTCGCCTACGTCCTGTGGGTCGGGTGGGCGCTTCGCCAGGAGGATCGTACCCGCCGATTCACCCGTGACGCCGGCATCGAGGCCGGCTTCGTCCGGTTCCGCCGGGTGGCGAGCACGCTGATGAACAACGATGGCGTGAGCTTCGTCGTCCTGGTCCTGGCGACGCGAAATACTCTCACGATCGGTTTCCCCCGGTGGGCCGTGGTGGTCGCCGGGGGATTGATGGTCGTGGCCGGCGTCGGCATCAAGCTGTGGGCGGCATCCAGCCTGGGAGCAAAGGCGTACTACTGGTACAATTTCTTCGCACCGGACGATCCCCTTCCGTCCGAGGCTCCCGGTCCGTATCGATACGTCAGGAATCCGATGTATACGCTGGGCTACCTGCAGACCTACGGATTGGCCCTGGTCTTCGCCTCGCTGCCGGGCCTGATCGCGAGCGCCTTTGCCCAGTCCGCCGTCCTGGTGTTCAACTACGTGGTGGAGCGACCCCACTACGTGGCGCTGCTGCGGCAGGCGCGGGCCCCCGGAGGCGTGTAAATGGCCCGGGCTGCCGGGGAGAGCGCGGGACTGCTGCTCTATCGGAAATCCGAAGCGGGTCTCGAGCTGTTCCTGGCCCATCCAGGCGGGCCATTCTGGCAACGGAAAGACGCCGGGGCGTGGACGATCCCCAAGGGTGCCGTGGAGCAGGGAGAGACGCTCCTGGCCGCGGCGTGCCGGGAATTTCAGGAAGAAACCGGCATCACCCCCAAGAGCCCTTTTCTTGCGCTCGGCTCGATTCGGCAGAAGGCCGGCAAGATCATTCACGCCTGGGGCTGGGAAGGTGATGCCGACCCCGCTCAGGTCGTCAGTATCTCGATGACGACCGAATGGCCTCGGGGCTCGGGCCGACGGATCTCATACCCGGAGATCGATCGCTGCGAATGGTTCAGCGCCGTGATGGCACGGACTCGCCTCAATCCGGCGCAGGCGGAGCTGGTCGACCGCCTGGAGTCGGCGCTGAGGGGGTGATAGCTTCGGGGCGGGACGCGACTCGAGGACGGCCGCGTGAGCGGTCTCTACCGCAGGGGGGCATGACATGGACCGGAAGGCTGAAGCCCGCTGGGAGGGCGATCTCCGCAGCGGCCGCGGAAAGATCAAGCTGGGGAGCGGTGCGTTCGAGGGGAATTACTCGTTCGGCACCCGATTCGAGGCCGCCCCGGGTACCAATCCCGAAGAGCTGCTCGGCGCCGCGCATGCCGGGTGCTTCACGATGGCGCTCTCGCTCTTCCTGGGCAACGCGGGACATCCGCCCACGAAGATCGAGACCGCCGCGACCGTCCATCTCAACAAAGTCGGCGAAGGCTTCTCGATCACCGGCATCGACCTCGCCACCCGGGGTCTGGTGCCCGGAATCTCTCCCGCCGAGTTCCAGCGCATTGCCGACGAAGCCAAGGCCAACTGCATCGTGTCCAAAGCTCTCGCGGTTCCGATCACGCTGAGCGCGACCCTGGAGGGCGCGGCGTAGCGCTCGCCCATGTCACTCGGCTACCAGATCCTGCTGCTCTTTCTCTTCGCGGTTCCGGTCGCGTGCGTCAGCTGGACCGTCACCCATGAGGAGCTCTTCCGTGATCTGCGCGAGTGGCTGACCGCCCGGAGCAATGCCGCCCGGAACCTGCTGTCGCGCAAGTTCTACTACCTCTTCACCTGCGAATACTGCTTCAGTCACTACGTCACGATCGTGATGCTGCTGATCACCCGGTTCACTCTGGTGTTCCCGGACTGGCGCGGCTACGTCATCGCCGGCTTCTCGATGGTCTGGATCTCCAATCTCTACATGAGTCTCTTCGGCCGGCTGCGGCTGGCCATCACCTCCGAGCGGCAGGACATCGAGGTCGTCGAAAAAATGGTCAAGAAGGAGGATGCCGCGGAAGGCCGGAAACGATGAGCGAGATCCTGGTCAAGGTACTCAATCGGCGGGGGGAGCTGGTCGGACCGGTCGGGTCGCCCCGGGTCGTCAAGTCCGACGCCGAATGGCGCGCCCAGCTGACGCCGGAGCAGTTCCAGATCGCCCGGGGGAAAGGCACCGAGCGCCCTTTCTGCGGGACGCTGCTCGACAACAAGCGGGAAGGGATCTACACCTGCATCTGTTGCGGGCTGCCGCTCTTCGCGTCGAGCTCGAAATTTCACTCGGGAACCGGGTGGCCCAGCTTCTTTCAGCCGGTTGCCGACGAGAATGTCGTTACCCACGACGACAGCAGCTACGGAATGCGGCGGACCGAGATCCTGTGCGCCCGGTGCGACTGTCACCTCGGTCACGTCTTCGAGGACGGCCCGGCGCCGACCGGACAGCGCTACTGTGTGAACTCCGATTCGCTCCGCTTCACCGAGACCGCGGCCATCAGCTCCCTCGCCGACCCAGCAGCCCCGCCACCACCCTGAGGTCGTCGGTAAACCTCGCCATTTCCGCCCGGCGTTCCCCGGCGGTGCGCTGGCGAAGGATCGCGGAGGGATGGATCGTGGGGACGGCGTGCTCCGCGAACGGCGTCGGCAGGACCATCCCGCGCTGCAGGGTCACGCGGACCTCGGGTCCGAGGAGCGCCTGTGCCGCGGTCGCGCCGAGGCACACGAGGACACGAGGGCGGAGCAGCTCGAGCTCCTTGTCGAGCCAGGGCAGACAGGCCGCGATTTCGCGCGCGCCGGGCTTCTTGTGGAGTCGCCGGGATCCCCGTGCGACCCACTTGAAGTGCTTCACCACGTTGGTGACGTAGGTTTCCCCGCGCGCGATTCCCGCCGCCTCCAGGGCCTCGTCGAGCACTTTCCCCGCGGGTCCGACGAACGGCTCGCCGCGGAGGTCTTCCTCGTTTCCAGGCTGTTCCCCCACCAGCACCACAGAAGCTGATTTTCGGCCCTTGCCGAACACGGTCTGGGTGGCCTCTTTGAACAACGGACATCCTTTGCATGTCCGGGCCGCATCACGGAGCGAGGCGATCGAAATTCGCGCAGGGAAAAACTGCAGCGCGCTGATCCCCACCGTGCCGCTCTTCTTCATCATCTCATTCTAACGCGAGTAAGGGATGTCCGCATTGCTTCATGCCAAGAGTCATTTTTCCCTGGGCGACGGGTGCGCTCCGGTCGGCGATCTCGTGGAGTGTGCCGCGCGGCGCGGCTATACGGCACTCGCCCTCACGGACGTGGAAAACATGTACGGCCAGGTGCAGTTCCATTACGCCGCGCGAGCGCGAGGGATCAAGCCACTTACGGGGGTCGAGCTTCGCGGGGGGTACAGTCTCTCCGACCCGGGGCAGATCCGGGGTCGCCTGATTCTTCTCGCGCGGGATCGCCGCGGCTATGAGAGCCTCTGCCGGATCGTCACGATGCGACGCTGCACCGGATTCGATGTGAGTGCCGATCCGCTGCGCTGTCTCGACGCGTTTCCGAGCGGTCTCTTCTACCTGAGTGACGACCCTGACGTGCTGCGCCGCCTGCTCGCTGAGGGGGTTCTCGCACAGGACGTGCGCCAGCTCGCGGCCGATTCCAGCGTGGCGCTGCATCCGGGGATTCGCGCCGTGCCCGATCCCGACGTGGTGCTGCTGGACGAGGAAGACTCCCCGCTCCGGCTCCTCCTCTCCGCGATTCGCGGCGGCTGCAAAGTGGCCGAGCTGCGTCCCGATGAGGCGACCGGCGGCAGCTTGCTTCGAGCCGAGGAATTCGTCCGCCGTTTTGACGCCAGGCCCGAGCTGATCGCCGAATCAGCCGAGATCGTGGAGGCCTGCACCCTCGATCTGACGCAAACGCCTCCGGTGCTTCCGACCGGAGAATATCCCGATCAGGCGTCGGCACAGGACGCTCTCGAACGGCGCTGTCGGGAGCGGCTCGGCTCCGCCGATCCCGGGCGGGTCGAGCGCCTGGAGCGGGAACTGGAGGTGGTGCGCGGGCTGGGATTCGCCGGTTACTTCCTGGTGGTGGCGGACATCGCTCGCGAGGCACGCGCCCGGGGGATCGCGATGACCGCGCGGGGCTCGGCCGCGGGCTCGCTGGTGACGCATCTCCTCGGAATCACCGGGATCGATCCGGTCACGCAGGGTCTCTTCTTCGAGCGCTTTCTGCATGCTCAGCGGAGCGACCTGCCGGACATCGATCTCGATGTGGCATCCGACCGCCGGGACGAGCTCATCGACTGGATCTTCCGCCGGTTCGGGGAGGGGCGAGTCGCCATGGTCGCGGCGCATCAGACCTTCGGGCGGCGCGCGGCCTTCCGCGAAGGACTGAAGGCCTTCGGCATGGACCTGGCCGGCATCGACCGGTTCATCCAGGCGTTTCCCGGCGGCGAGCTGGAAACGGATGGGTCCGCGCCCTTGCCCATGCGGCTGCTCCCGGCCCGCTTCCATGCCGCCGCGCCGCTGATCGAGCGGCTGGTAGGCGCGGCACGCCACCCGTCGGTGCATCCCGGCGCCGTCGTAACGGCCGAGTCGCGGGTGGATCTTCACGCTCCCCTGGAGCGGTCGCCCAAGGGGGTGCCGGTCACCCAGTACGACGCGACTTCACTGGGACGGCTGGGTCTGATCAAACTGGACCTGCTCGGCAATCGTGCCCTGGCTGCTCACGCCGAGGCGAGACGCCTGCTCGGGCGCCCCGTGTTCATGGCGGACGGCGACCGGGACACCGTGGCCAACCTCCGCGCGGGCAACACGGTCGGATGCTTCCAGATCGAGACACCGGTCATGCGGGGTGTCCTGCGCAAGCTTCCGGTCCGGGGCATCTCCGATCTCATGGCTGCCCTCGCCATCGTGCGGCCCGGCCCCGGGGCGGGAGAGGCCAAGACGGAGTTCGTGCGCCGCGCCAACGGCGAAACCGCCCGCGAGCCGGTCCATCCCCGGCTCGCGGACCGGTTGCGCGCAAACTACGGAATGCTTCTCTACGACGAAGATCTCATGGCGGCGATCTCGTCCCTCACGGGATGGTCGCTCGGCGCGGCCGACGAGATGCGATGCGCGCTGATCGACGCGGCCCCCGGGAGCCCCGCGCTCATCACGCTCAAGCGCCGCTTTCTGGTGGCGTCCTCCCATGCCGGCATTCCGCGCGGCGACGGGGAACGGGTCTGGCAGGTGCTGGAGCGCTTCGCATCGTACACCTTCTGCAAGGCCCACGCCTCGAGTTACGCCCAGCTCGCCTGGGAAGCGGCCTACCTCAAGACCCACCACACGGCGGAATTCGCCTGCGGTGTGCTGAACAGTTACGGGGGCCACTATCCTCTGCGCGCGGTCGCGTCCGACTTTACCAGGTGCGGCGTGCGGCTGCTTGCTCCGCACGTCAACCACTCCGGACTGACACACCAGCTGGAAGAAGGCAGCATTCGTCTCGGGCTGGCCGCGGTCAAGTTTCTCACCACTCGTCACCGGGAGTGGATTCTGAAGGAGCGCCCCTTTCCCGATCTGCGGAGCCTGGTGGCGCGGGCGCCGCTCCGCGCCGCCGAGCTCGAGGCATTGATTCTGTCGGGCGCATGCGATGATCTTGCCCCGCTGAGCGGCTCGGCATATCCCTTCCCGCACGAAGAGCTGCTGACCCGCTGGAAGCGCGAACCGGGAATCCGGGGTCTCGACGGCTTCGTGGCGCGCAATGCCCGCGGCCCCTTTGCGGAGACCTATCGGGCGCTGGCACGCATCCGCAACGAGCTCCGGTTCCTCGGGATGCATCCCAGTGAGCATCCGATGCGGGTGCTGCGCAGCGAGGCCGATCGGGAAGGGTGCACGATCAGCGCGGATCTGGCCGGTCTACCCGGACAATTCGTTCGGGTGGCGGCCGTGGTCATCGCCAGCCGGCGGCACGCCGATCGCGCCGGTCGGGTCATGCAATTCATCACTCTGGAAGACGAGCATGGACTGATCGAGGCCTTTCTTCCTCCCGCGGCGCTGACCGAGCTCCAGGAGCCGCTGACCGCCGCGGGTCCCCTGCTGGTCGCCGGATGGGTCGAGGGAGACGGACCGTCCATCCACTTGAAGGTCTCCGAGGTGAAGCCCTTTCACCTGCGCCAGACGCCGTACCGGGTCGCCGAGACGGTCTAGGAGGATGCCATGGACCAGGAAGTCTTCAATCTCGAGCTGCGCAAGTTCCTGAAGCGATTCGGAATCACGTCGCAGCGGGAAATCGAGAAGGCGGTGGAGGGCGCGCTGGAAGTGGGTACGCTTACCGGGAGCGAGGTGCTGCCGGTGCGCGCCACGCTCATGATTCCCGGTGTGCTGGCCGAGCTTCATATCGACGGCGAGATCGCACTCACCGGACCCGGTAGCTCCGACCCCGACTGATGGAGCCACGGATCAGCTTCGTCACCCTCGGTGTGGCGGATCTGCCGAAGGCGGTCCGGTTTTATGCCGAGGTACTGCGACTGCCGCAGCTCGCGTCGCCCCCGACGGTGGCGTTCTTCGAAATGGGGCGCACCTGGCTGGCGTTGTACCCGGCGGATCTCCTCGCCCTGGACGCCGGCGTGCCCGCGGAGGGTTCCGGGTTTCCCCGGTTCGCGCTGGCGCATAACGCGCGATCCACAGATGCAGTGGATGCACTGATGTCGGAGGTTGCGGAATCCGGGGGGCGAATCGTCAAGCCGCCCCGGCGTACCGACTGGGGCGGGTACGCCGGTTATTTTGCCGATCCGGATGGATTCCTCTGGGAAGTGGCCTGGAACCCCGCATTTCCGCATGTGTAGAAGGGTGCGCCCTCATGCCTTCAAATCCCGCTCCCGCCCCCGCCCTTGCGCTCACCATATGCATCAAGAAAAAATCCGATGGTGCTGCGGCGCTGTCGTGCCGGCGCGCTGACGGCTCGGTCACCTGGCAGCGCCACGAGGGGCAGCAAGGGCGATTCTTTCCGCTGCACGACCTGACCCACTACGCAGTGGAAACGGTGTTGCGGATCGAGCGGGCCTTCTTCGGCCTGGTTTCGGCGGGCTGGAACCTGACCGACTTCGGCCCGCCCTGGCCCCGCGGACCGATGCCGCCCGATGCCCTGGCGGCGGAGCTGGTCGTTGGATTTCTCGATACCGAGCGGGCGGGCGGGGTGCGCTGGACCGCCGGCGACTTCAACGACAAGGCAGCCCTTTACCACGCGAGCCGGGGCGGAGCTCCGTTCCTCGAGGTGACCGACACCGATCTGGAGCGGATCCGCGCGGTGCGGCAGGAGCTCTTCGATCGGTGGGATGCGCTCCCCGCAGGCGCAACGCTCGAGCTTCCTTTTCCGGCTGGCGGGAGGTGAGATGGTGAAGATTCGAATTCTGCCGGCGCTGATTCTGACGGCATGCGCGCCCGGCCTCACGGAGGTCCCGGCCGGGCCGGAGTTCGAGCTCTCCCCGGGCAGAACCATCGGGCTGGTCGGCACCGGAGCCACGGTGACGATGGTCGACGTTCCGAACGATTCCCGCTGTCCCATCGATGCCGTATGCGTCTGGGCGGGAAATGCGGAAGTGCGCTTCCGGATGCGCGCCGAGGGTCGCGACACCACCGTCTCGCTCCACACGATGCAGGAGCCCAGGGCGGTAACGGTGGGCCCGGTCCGACTCGAGCTGACCAGCCTCGCGCCGCCCAACCGCGCCGGCTCGGCGACTCCGGCGCCGGAGTACCGAGCGCGAATTCGCTGGAGCACGCCATGAAGCCCGACGATGCGAACGGGAAACTGGCTCCCGCAGACCGACCGTTCCGGGTGCTGATCATTTCCGGCTCGGACCGGCGACAGTACGACTGTCCCGGCATCGATTCGAAGTCCCGGGCGCTGATGTTCCGGATGGCTGACCGGCTCCCGCAGGACTGGGAGGTCGACGTCGAGGACCTCGGCAACGTTTGGAACCGGGAGCAGATCCGCAGCTGCAATGGCTGCGTTTCGACTTCGATGGCGCTCTGTGTATGGCCCTGCAACTGCTACGAGAAGGGGAGCTGGGGGCAGCCGGATCTCATGTGGAATCTCGATCTGTATGCGCGCCTCGATCTTGCCGATGCCTGGGCCATTATCGGACCGGTCAACTGGTACGGCTGCAGCAGCAATCTGAAAGCGATGTTCGACCGCCTGGTCTGCATGAACGGGGGGAATCCCCGCGAGGATCTCATCGGCCACAAGGATCCGGAGCGCGCGATTGCACTGGAGCAGTCCGACGAGTGGGAATCGCTGAGCCAGAATCACCTCGAGGGACGAAGCGCCGCCTTCTTCAGCTACGGCGACGGCGGCGGCGACGAGCTCGACGAGGACGGCCGCCCCAAGATTCTCCGCCACCCCGAATACTTTGATCCGGAACGCGAGCCCTTCGAGAACATGCGAGATACCTACGCTCCCCTGGTCTGGCAGTGTCGCTACAGCGGCATCGAGGTGCCCGACCGGCTCTGGCGGCACGTCGAATTCGGCCGCGGCATTCCGTATGGCGAGAACCAGGCCGAGCACATGATGGAGAACGCCGAAGTGCTGGGGGAGTTCGACCGCTGGACGTCGGCGTTCACGGATCACGTCGCCGCGAAGGGCAAAGTGCCGCCGTCGCGATACCGAGCCTACGGCTACCGGGCGCCGTCGCATCTGATGGCCGACCTCAAGACCAAGTTGCGCGGCCTCCGCATGGCGCTCGGGGCTCCCGTGCCCGGCACCTCGCCGGCGGTGCAGCACGAGCGCGGGATCAATCGCGACGCGTCCATCTTTTACAAGCGCGGAGAGGGAGTCAAGGCCCGGCACCGGGACTGAGCACGGGACGTGAGACGTGAGACGTGAGACGTGAGATTACGGTTGGATGACAGCATGGTGACGAGTCCGCCCTGGCGCTTGCCGGTACAGCCCAGCCGCCGCAATATGGCGATCACCTCACCGGCGCGTGGCGAATGTATCTGTCCTGCCTCTTCTGCTCGGCCCCCTTCGGACAGAACGACGCAATCGAGCACCTCCCGGTTGGGCGGCGCCTGGCATTTGATCCGGCGCGAGGCCGGCTCTGGGTGGTGTGCCGGCAGTGCGGTCGCTGGAATCTCACGCCCCTCGAGGACCGCTGGGAGCCGCTCGAGCAGTGCGAACGGACCTTCCGGTCCACCCGGGTTCGCACCTCTTCCGACAATATCGGGCTGGCCCGGCTCGAGGACGGATCCGAGCTGATCCGGATCGGCGACCCGCTGCGGAATGAGTTCGCAGCGTGGCGCTACGGCTCGCGATTCCTCCAGCGCCACCGGCCGTCATTGCAGGCGCTGCAGTCGGCGGGGAAGCTGGGTCTTCTGGCCACGGCGCCGGTAGCCACTTTTTTCTTCGGACCTCTCGCCGCGGTCGCTTGTGCAGGGATTGCCGGGGCGGCCGCGGCCGGGCTCTGGCGGCGTCCGGTGCTCCGGATCGGCTTCGAGCGGGGCGAACAGCTGCTGCTCAACCTGCATCACGTGGTCAGCAGCCGGTTGATCCGCGACGACGAGAGCCCGGACGGGTGGGCGTTGACCGTCGGGCACCTGCGTGAGCGGCGCTCTCTGCGCTCGGCCCGCATCGGACGGCGGTTTCGGGAACCCATCGTCACCCTGACCGGCGCGGAGGCCCGGCTCGCGGCGGCGCTCATCCTTCCGACCGTGAATGCGAGAGGGGGCAGCGACGCCGACGTCACGGAAGCGGTGCGCTGGCTCGACATAGCCGGAGGCCCGGAGCGCGCGATCGGCACCTTCGCGCGCTCGGGGCTGGTCAGACCCCCCCTGGTTTCCCACCTGGAGCCGATGAGCTCGATGCACGCCGAGGTCCGTCTCGCCCTGGAAATGGCGCTCCATGAGGAGGAGGAGCGCCGTCTTCTCGCCGGAGAGCTCTCGGTGCTGCGCTGGGCCTGGCGATACGAGGAGCGGCTCGCCGCGATCGCGGACCGGCTTGGGCTCTCCGAGGAGGTGGAGCATCAACTCGACCGGCTGCGCAAGGGAGTTTCTGCAACGGCGGGTTGAACCGGACAGCGTGTCGTTCCGGCGCACCCCCGACGTCTCTCTGTAGACGGACCGTTGCCAGGAAATCATCCATGCGAAGCCTGATTGTGTTGGTGCTCGCCACCTCGGCGCTGGGAGGCTGCGGTGAGAGCACCTCCCCGTCGCACCTGTCGGATACCTACGCTTTGGCCCGGATCGGGCTGCAAGCACCGCCGATTCCTCAGGGTCCCTCGGGCGGGGCGCCATTCCTCCTCGGCGACACGCTCCGGCTCGACGATGGACGTCCCCGTGAAGATCTCGGCCGCGTGCTCAGGCGTATCCAGGTGATCCGGGACGGCAACGGCGTGAATTACCGGACGGAGACGGAGCATGTCTTCGCGATCGAGGACGGTCTGCTGATCTACGACTCCTGTCCGCGCCAGGCGTTTTGTCTGGGGTCGCTCGTCTACGCGCCCCTGGTCTTTCAGATCGTGGGCGACAGTCTCTTTCAGAATGGCCCTCAAGGCTCACCGCTGCCGGGGGCAGTGTACGGGGCGGTGCGGTGATGGCTGAGGGCTTTCTTCCGAAGTAGCTTACCCGGCGAGGCCCAGCACTCCATCGCCGAGGCGATCATGCCCGCCTATGTCGTGGTCGATATCACCGTCAACGACGCCCAGACCTACGAGCGCTACAAGCTGCTCGCTCCCCCGTCGATCGCGGCGCACCACGGCAGATACATCGTCCGTGGAGGCCGAACCGAAACTCTCGAAGGCGAATGGCAGCCGAGCCGCCTGGTGATTCTCGAGTTTCCCACCGTCGATGACGCGAGAGCGTGGTGGGATTCCGAAGAGTATTCGGCCGCTAAGGCGCTCCGGCAGTCATGCGCCGCGACCGAGATGCTGCTGATCGAGGGTTTTCCCGGGGCGTGACGGGCGGGCCGCAGAAGCGTTAGTCTTCA
>Ga0075429_100000049_pt1 | contig 56390 bp, 78 predicted proteins | sample RhiMetdeltSRZDD3_FD_75295 | JGI IMG/M metagenome (GOLD analysis project Ga0075429, IMG submission 75295) | Populus rhizosphere microbial communities from Tennessee, USA - Rhizosphere MetaG P. deltoides SRZDD3 | ecosystem: Host-associated > Plants > Roots > Rhizosphere > Soil | place: USA...
GCCGCGCAGACCATCACGCAGGGGCTCCTCAGCATTATTGACGGGACGGAACGTGTGAGCGATGCCTTCCGGCTCATGGCCAAGAGCATCCTCGACTCGGTGGCCCAGATTGCGCTGAACGAGGGCTTCCGCATGCTCATACGGCTGGGCATTACGGCGATTGGCGCGGCGTTCGCGCCTGGAGCGGCTGGAGCGACTGGCACCGCTGCCGGGAACCAGGCTGCCCTCGGGATTGCGCCGGGGACCACGTTTTTTCAGCAGGCCCAGGGCGGCGCGATTGTCAACCGCCCCACGGCCATCCTCGCCGGCGAAAATCCCGCGATGAATCCCGAGTACGTGCTCAATCGGCCGCAAATGCAAGCGCTTATGAGTGGCGCCATGCGCGCAGCACCCACGGCCGGGGGGCAAGCCATGGGGGGCGTCACCGTGATCAACGTGGCCAATCGGGAACAGGCCGCGCAAGAGGCGTCACGGGAACGCGCGTTAGGGAAAGCGGTGATTATCAACGAAGTTCTTAATGAAATCAGTCAAGGGTCAGGTTCGCGCATTGCGCGGACGTTACAGGCGCTGCGCTAAGGGCGAGGTTGAGGATGGCCGTCTATCCGATCGATCCCATACCGTCGAGTATCTCGGTTGCCGCCATACATGACCCAATGCACCAGTTCGAGTCAGACCAAGGGTACGAACTGCGTCGGCCCAAGCATAGTCGGGCCTTGCGCCAGTATCAGTTGGAGTATTTGGGGCTCACGACGCCGCAGATGCGCGTGCTCCGCGACTTCTTGCTCCAGCAACGCCTGGGCGTACTGTCGTTTGAGTGGCTGCACCGCACGGGTGGGGATCGCGTCAACTACTCGAACACGACGCCCGTGGTCTGTACGCTCCAGCACAGCTACGTCACCAATCAGTGGCTCTGGCTCAACAGTGCGACGCATGCCGGGCTCAACGGCTTCTGGACGCTGACGCGCTTCGATTCCACGAGTTTTGCGCTCAATGGCTCGGCCGCTCAGGGCGGGACGGGGAGTGCGATCGCGGTCCCGTATCTCCCCAATGCGACCGCCCGATTTGCTCAGGACGTGATGGAACCCGCCGTGAAGTTGATTGGCCCCGAGGCCGCCGATGTCTTCACGCAAGGGCGCGGGAGATTCAATCTAGTAGTACTAATCCAAGAACAATTTTAGGCCTAGGGCAAATGCTTCCACGATTTTCTTCTCAGAATATCTTTAATCTGGGTCAGGCTCACCTGAAACTGTTGCGCCAAGGCTCTAGCACTTATGCCCTGCGTTCGCATGGTTCGTATGGAACGTACTTGTTCTTCCGTCAACTTGGCTCGCGAGTGGCTCGCTCCACGCTGTCGATGTGCATAAACAAAAGTAAGCACCTGTTCTTCGCTAAAGGGCCGTTCGATATGCTGCCAGGTTTTGCCGTGGACAATGGCGCCAATAGACGTTCCATCAAGCTGAAATTGTTCCGCCAATTCGCGCAACTTCGCTCCTTGTTGATACAGCAGGTGAATGTCTGCAATGTCTTGTTCTCGCAGATGGCTTCGTTGCTCGCCAACGGCAAGGCGTTTTCGCTTCTTCGCATCAGTCGTATTCTGCTTATGTGTCCCAAGATAGATATGGTACAAATTAGTACACGGCGGGTTGTCGCAATGATGCAGGACATTCAGCCCAGCAGGAATCGGGCGGTTGTTAATCAACGCCCAGACCATACGCGATGCCAGACGGTTGTTCCAGTGTCCGTCCTCTTTGAGAGGAAAGATGCCATAACCGCCTTTATTCCGAAAGCCAGTCCATACGTGGCAGCAATAGGGGCACTCCCATCCATGCGCGCACACAGCGACACGGTTCCAAAAACGCGTGCTGGTCTGCGCACTTGCTATCTCTCCAGCACATTGGCGCGAGCAGTATTTGACCAGGCCACGTTGGACACGATAGGCAGAAGCAGTAAAGGACTTGTGACAGGTAGGATTCAGGCACACACAGAGCACGGGCATGGGCTCAACCTCCACGTTGAGAAGGGCTCCACAAGGAGAACGTACGGCGCCAGTGTGGAGACTGGTGGTCGAGCGGTAGCAACCCCGCTTATAGCCGTACCTCTGAGTATCCTCTATGCAGCGGAGAAAGTCTAGTGCCCCGTATTCTCTCAGCGGCGCTCGTGCGGGAAAAAAATCAGTTGCAATCGGATCATGTCATTACCTGGCTTTTCGAGCTATTTATACCAGGCGCTCCCGTCCCGTATCGTTTGGTCAATTACGATCAGGATATTCCGTTTCATGGCATCTGGTACAACCGTGCCAGCGTGGACGTGGACGCCCTCGAAGACGCCACGAGTCAATCCCTGGTGCGTCTGCGGGGGACGGTAGGCAATGTGGATCAGGCGTTTATCTCGTTACTCGAGCACTACTGGGGGCCGGATAGCCGCTGGGAGGTGACCATCTGGCCCATTGATACGCAGCAGCCCGACGCGACGCCCTTTGGCACAGGCGAAGTCTTCCAGGTCGTGCAGGTGGCGACGGACTTTCTCACGGCGGTGGTCGACCTCCAGGCCGAGGGTATAACTCTTTCAGGAACAATACCAAAAAGACGGTTCACGCAGTCCGGGGGCTTTCCGAACATACCTAGAAGGCTTAGCTAGAAAAGTTATATTATGACCAGCATTGTCGTTCCTGACATCTTCCCACTCGTGGATGCGATTCTCGGGCGCAGTTATGACGACTATAACTGTTGGAACCTCCTGCGGGATCTGTATGGCAAAGGCTGGGGCATTGATCTGGACGCCGACCCGGCAGCGGCGGTCGCCCAAGTCCAAGAGATCTGGTTTCAGGAGGATCCCCGTGATCCGCTCACGCTGGTGCAAGTGTGGGACATTTTGATCTTCCGTCCCCGTGGCATGGCGAGTAGTCATGTGGGGATTGTTTGTGATGGTCGGCAGTTTGTGCACACGAGAAAGAACCTGGGCACATGTATGGAGTTGACGAAGCGTTGGGCGCCCCGCCTGATGCAGATTGCGCGGTTGCGGCGGCTCCTGTAGCCACCGTTACCTGTATCCTGGTCCTGTCGCCCCTGCGGGCCGCCGATGGACACTTGCGCGTGCAGCGGGAGGTCTTTCCGGCAGGCGATCCGCTCGATGCCTATCTGCCCGAGGGCGAAGACTTGCGGCATGTCACCGTGAACGGGGCCACGATCCTGCCTGAGCATTACGCGCGCTACGTGCCGAAGGCCGGGGATGAACTCTGGCTCTGGCCGACGTGGGGCGAACCGGCGACGTTGATTGGGATTGGTATCTCGTTGCTGGTCGGCCTCGCGGTTTCGGCGGCGTCCCATTTTCTCTTTCGTCCGAAGCCGCTCCTGCTGCCGCAGCAAAACCAGATGAGCGGCGAGGCCGAACGCACCTTTAGCTTTGAGGGGATTCGCACCGCCGTGGGGCCGGGCGCCGTCGTCCCGGTCGTGTATGGTCGCCACCGCATTGGCGGGCAACTCCTCCTGGCCACTGTCGATCAAGCCGCCGTCGTCGTGGACGATGGCACCACGGCCCACACCGCTACGATTAGTGACGTCACGCACGGGGAACCCTCGGACATTGTGTATGTGACCGCCCCCAATCACGGCTTTGTCACGGGCCAGATTGTGTTGATCCAGGGCGTTCAAGGCAAAACAGAAGTAAATACCACCTGGGCGATTCACGTGGGCGATGCGGATACGTTTGTCCTCGATAGCTCGTGGGCCGTGGGTATCACGCATCCTTACCAGGGCGGCGGCACGGCCATGCTCTACAATCAGGGCTCGCGCAACTACCAGGCCATCACCAATCCGCCCACGCTGACGCTCATGATCGGGCTCTGTGAAGGCCCGATTGAGGCCATCCTGACGGACACGATTCAGATTAATGGCCAACCCGTGGCCAACTTTCCGGGCGTGCAGGTCTATACCGGCCTCGGCACGGCCAATCAACCGGCCTTTGCCGAGTTTGGCGGGGCGCGCAACACGTTTGCCGACGGCCGCGACATCGGCGAGAGCCCCCTCACCTATACCTCCAACGCCGCGTTGCATGCCTTTGTCCTCAACCTGGCCTGGCCCGAGGGCTTGTATTTTCTCAACGACAAGGGCGAAAAGCACAGCAATAATGCCGTGCTCCAGTATCGCTATGCGCCGCGCGGCACGGGCAGTTGGTCCGCGTGGACGCCCTTTCAGGTCAATGCCGACCGCACGGCGGCGGTGCGCCTGGGGATCCGCCGCGAAGGGCTCCCGTATCAAGCCTACGATATTCAGATTCAGCACCTCCGCGCGGGGAATACGGACGAACTCCGGGCACGGTATAAGAGTATCCTGGAAAGTGTGACCGAATACGTCCCGGATACGTATGCCTATCCGTACACGGCCTGGCTGGGCTTGCGCGCACTGGCTACCGATGCCTTGCGGGGGGCCTTACCCAATATCACGGTCGAGGTGCGGGGGCGTCAGGTGCGCGTGGGCTCCCTCGCGGTCCCGGAAACGTGGTCCGATAACCCCGCCTGGTGTGTGCTCGATGCGCTCACCAATCGGCGCTATGGGACGGGGGTGCCAGATAGCGAGGTGGACCTCACCGCCTTTGCCCTCTACGCCGCCTATTGTGACCAGCAAATGCAGGGTGAGCGGCGCCATACGCTGAATTACGTGCTGGACCGCGAAACGCGGGCGCAGCAATTTTTCTTAGAAACCATGGGCGGATCGCGCGGCATTCTCCTCAAAACGGCCGGGCTCTGGACACCACGCCCGACGCGGGACGAAACGCCCACGTGTCTCCTCTCCTGGACCTCCGTGACGAATGTGCGCCTCACCTATATCCAGGACGTGGACGCCATTAACGTCGTGGAGGCGCGCTTTGCCAGTGAAGATCAGGACTTTGAGCAAGACGTCATTACCTGGCCGACGCTGGCCAACTGGCCCCCTGAGGTCCATAAGCACAGCTTTGATTTGCGCGGCGTGACCAAGCCAAGCCGGGTCATGCGCGCCCTCCAGTATGAACTCAATCGGCGGCGCTTTGAAAATGTGCTCCTGGAGATGGACTGTTCCCTGGAAGCGCTGCCGCTGCAGATGCATGATCTCTTTCGCTTTGCCCATCCCTTGCCGGGCTGGGGCACGTCCGGGCGCATCCAGCAAGGCTCCGATGCCGCCATCCTCCACGTCGATGAAGATTGCCTCTTTGAGCAGGACCTCACGTATGTCGTGTACGTGCGTCATGAGGACGATACGCTCGAAGCCCGCGAGGTCCTGACCATCACGTTGGGCCCGACGCGCACGCTCCATCTGGCCGCGCAGCTCAGTTTCTTTCCGGTCCCGCGCACCTCCACGTTCATGTTTGGGACGCTGGCCACCAATGCCAATACGCGCACGTTCCGGGTGACCAGTCTGCGGCGCAAAAATGATTTGACCGTGAGTCTCGAAGCGCTGATTCACAACCCGAGCATCTATGATGAGGCCGTGGCGTCGCCGCTGGGGGTCATTACGACGCTCTTTAACCCGGAAGGCCCGCCGCCGCCGCTCCTCTCGCTCGTGGCAACCGAAGTGACGCGGATTCAGACGAGCGGCGCGAGTCTGCGCGTCATTAATCTCTCATGGGACGTCGCCCCCTTGAGTAGTGGCTATGCGCTCTACGGGGGCGCCATGATCTTGCGCCGCGTGCTCCTGGCGACGGGGCAAATGGGGCAGGTGGAGGCCGGGACGATTGGCGCCGGAGCGATTAGTGACCCCAATGACCCCAACTATAACTATACGCCGCTCACCCAGGTCCGGGGGCATGTGCTGGATTGGGATGACTATACGGCCATTAGTGGCTCGACGTATCAGTACCGCGTCGTCCCCATCTCGCACCTGGGGGTCCCCAATAATATCGGTGCGCGGGAAGTCGTCATTCATATTGCCGGCCCCACGACGCCCGGCTACTTCCCCGCGACGCCGCGGAACTTGCGTCTCCAGGGCCAGGCCGTGGGCGTGTCCCTGTGGGAAGGCCGGGACCTGCATGTCGAGTGGGATGCGGTGGCGGATAGCCCGCTCTTTAGCGAGACGTTTTTTGTGGCCTTCTACGTGGTGCAAGTCTGGGCGCCGGGGCAACTCTACTTGCTGCGGGCCTATAATGCGGCCCTGGCGCCCGCAGGCCAGAGCGTGCAGTGGACGTATACCCATCAGCAAAACGAAGAAGACCAGATTCGCAGCGGCTACGCCGGGGCGCGACGCGATCTCCAGGTGATGGTGTGGGCAGTCACCAATACCGGGCTCTTGTCGCTCGATCCTGCGGTGATCGTCGTGACCAATGCGCCGCCCGACATGAGTAATATCTTACCGGAAGCCCAGGCGCTCTTTGAGGCGGTGCGGATTGATTGGAAACAATGGATCCGCCCGCGGGATTTTGATCATTTCCTGGTGTTACTCGATGCCGGGAACCCGCCCACGATCCCTAATCAGACGGTCGGCATTGATTTCCAGGTGCTGCTCATTCCGGATCTGCTCGCGGGCATCACCTATTATGTCCAGATTATTCCCTATGACTCGTTTGGCATTGGCATTCCGAGTGCCATTGCCTCCTTTACGCCCGTGGCCCTCACGGCCGACAAACTGGACAATACGCCACCAGCCGTGCCGACCGGCCTCCGCCTTACGACGGGGACGGATGCCAGTGCGGACGGGACGGTGATGACCTGGGTGCAGGCGCACTGGAACCCCCAGGGAGAAGAGGATCTCAACGGCTTTCAACTCGTGTTTCGGGTGGCATCACCCAACATCCCGACCGTCGTGCAGCCGGGACGGTTTGATAGTACCTACAAAATTTTTGTCCCCGGCAATGTGACGGTCTTTGCCAAAATTGCCGCGATTGATCGCCTGGCGAATCTCAGTGCGTTTACCGATCCCGAGGTGTCCATTACGACGGGCCGCGATGGGACGCCACCGAGCGCCGCCGCGAACCTCTATGCCGTCGGCACCGTGCAAAAGATTGCGCTGCTCTGGACGCCGCCGGGCGATCTGGATTACGACTACTGTGAGGTCTGGACGTCGGGGCTCAACGATCGCAGCACGGCTGGGGTGATTGGGCAAGGCAGCTACAGCTTTGAACATACGGGGTTTGTCGCCAATCAGCGGGCCTATTATTGGATTCGTCCAGTAGATACCTCGGGCAATATTGGGCCGTTTCACCCCGTCTCGGCCACGGCAGGGGTGACGGCCGTCGCTGGGCAACTGGACGACACCTTCATTAGCTCCCTGGTGGCGACCAAAATCCTTACCGGGAAGCTCACGGCGCTGGTCAGTATTGGCGTGGCGGATCGCGTCTATATTGATGGCACCAATAGTCTGATGGTCATCCGCGATCAGTACCTGGGCAATAACCGCGTCCTCTTGGGGAAGCTCGGGCCGCTCTCGGATCAGTACGGCATTCAGATTTTTAATAGTGGCGGCGGCCTCATGTTTGACGCGAATGAGAGCGGTGTCACGGCAGCCGGAATTAAAACCGGGGTCATTAATGCGGGGCATCTGCGCACCGATACGGCGGTCATTACGGGCGTGGCTCAAATCCAAGATGCGCTGATCCGCAATGCGCATATTCTGGACCTGGCTGCTGACAAAATCATTGCGGGCACGATTAACGCGCAGGTGTTCCTGGGGGGGCCGGTAGCCGGATCCATTGCCCCGATTGTCCTTGACGGCGTCAATCGCCAGATCATTCTCCGGGACGATAACGGCACGATTCGCGTCTGGATTGGGCGGATTGCGGCAGGGCCGACCAACTATAGCATCCTGATTTACCACGCGGATGGCTCCCTCATGTGGAGCCCGGAGACCGGGGCGCAAACGCCCGGCATTGCCCCGTCCGCGGTCGTCACGGAGAAGATCTACGTCAACGCCGTCACCAACAGCGTGTCGTATACGGACATTGTGGGGCTCAGTGTGACGATCAGTGAGACGGCGCTGGCGTCGCTTGTGTTTGATTTGAACGAGGGCGATCAAGTCTGGGTGACCCTCACCGCCACCGTGAGCGTGGCCACGCTCGACGACGCGTGTGAGCTGCGCGTTCGGGAAAATAGCGCGGCTTCGGGGTCGCCAGAACTCGCGTATGGCCAAACGAATAACCCGGGGCGCAGTACGATGGTGTGCCAGGGCGTCTATACCGCCCCCAGTGGCTTTAGCGGGACGAAAGCCTTTGTGGGCACGTTTAAGAATGGAGGCGTGGCCGGGAATTCCATCGGCGCCGATCATATCAAGATGGTCGGCTTTCGGAGGCAGCGCTAGCGTATGGCCTATCTGGTCAAATACCGCACGGATGACGGGACCATTGTCGGGCTCTGGGAAAGTAATGCGCGGGTCTTTCTGGAAGCCCAGCGCGGCGCGGACGAGCCCGGCTATGGGTATCTCATCCGCGACGAGACGGCGCCGTCCCGCATGCAGGAGCAGTGGCGCGTGCTGGGGGACCAGGTGGTCCAGGACGTCCGCCCGCGTACCCTCCAGCCGCAGGGTCCCTCTCTCACTGGGACAGGCGTGACGCTGACGACGCTGGCGGAGCAGGTGGCGGCACTGACGACGCGGGTGGAGGCCCTCGAAGCCTTGAAAGTACAGTCTTAATATGACACAACATAGTTTGTAAGAAGAGAGTTTAAAGTGGCTCAACTCGGCGCGGGAATCGGGACTGGCTACCCAGGAGTCATCGACACACGGCAGACGTTTATCAATGCGCCGCCGATGGCTCCCGATAGTGCCAGTCGCCTGGATTCGGAAGTCATCAACGATGCCTTGGCGGCCATGGTCGCGGTCCAGACGGTCCTCGGCTCCAATCCGCAAGGCACGTTTGGCTCGCTCGCCGCGCGGCTCCAGCAGTTTCTCCCTGGGGGTGGCGAGAGCCCGCTCTTTTTTACCTTCAATGCCACCACGAGCGTCACCATTGCGGGGACCACGCATCGCCTCGGCACGCCCGCACCGCTTTTCCAGGCGTACAATGCGGAAACCCCGCGCCAGGTGATTCAGCCCAATACCGTAGCCATTGATACGCTCACCTATGATGCCACGTTTACCTTCCTCACGCCGCAAACGGGGATCATCAGTCTCGCGGCGCCGAGTCCGCAATATACGGTGTCCTTTACCAATCAGACGACCGTGAGTATTCCCGGCAGTACGCACGCCCTGGGGACTGCAGACCTCCTCGTACGCGTCTATACCGTGAGCGGCAGCCAGAATATCCTGACGCAGGTGCCCGTCAGTATTGCCCCGGCGACGGCGGATGTAACAGTCACTTTTGTCACGCCTGCGAGTGGCACGATCATTGTCAGTGCGGCCGGCCCACGGTTTGTGGCCACCTTTGCCAGTGCCACGACGGTGAGCGTGCCCGGCGCCACGCATGGGCTCGGGACGTCCGCGTTGCTCTTTGCTGTCTATGACAACGCGAGTCCGCGCCAGAGCCTGCTGCCCAACAGCATTACAGTAGATCCGAATTCGCATGACGTGGTCATGACCTTCGTAACCCCCACGAGCGGGCGGCTGATCATCGTCAAAGCCACCGCCATTACCGGGACCGATTTTGAAATCCGGGACGCGGGCGTCACGAATGCCTCAGCCGTGCGCGTCTTAAGTGACGACGGTGCACTCCTCCTCCAGATGGGCAGCGGCGAGGCCGTGGAAACCCTGAACAAAACCGGGACGGTCGTGCAGCGGACCGATAATAGCGGCAATTTGATGATTACCGGCACAGCGACCAAACCGGGTGGCGGCAGTTGGCTCAGTCCCTCAGACGAACGGCTCAAAAAGGATATCGAGCCGTTTGTGGAGGGGCTTGAGGTGCTCCTGGCGCTCGATCCGATCTGGTTTCGCTATAACGGCCAGGGCGGCATCCCGATTACGCGCCAGCGGCACATCGGCCTGCGGGCGCAAGTCGTGCAGGCTGTGGCGCCCTATATGGTGACGAGTCGCCGGGGCGTGCTGACGCCTAACAGCGAGGAGACGGACCTCCTGGCGCTCGATACCGAGGCCCTGCCGTACCTGCTCCTCAATGCGCTCAAAACGGTGTATCAGCTCCTGGAGACGGTGCGCCAGGAGAAAGAGCAATTGGCCGAGCGTGTGACGGTGCTCGAAGCCCTCGCCCAGAAAGGAGGTCTTGCGTGAGACGCCTGGGGATCCCCCTGCTCCTGATGGCCCTGTGGAGCACGCCCGCCTGGGCACAAGGGCAGTTTTTTAACTCGAACTTGACCGTAGCAGGCACGATCAACGCCGGGACGGCCACGGGGAGCGGCAATGCCTATGTGCTGACGCTCAACCCGCCGATTGGGGCCTATGTGACCAATCAATGCTTTATGTTTCAGGCCAACCATACCGTGACGGGCGCGGCGACGCTCAATATCAATGCCCGGGGCGTGAAGGCGCTGCGGAAGTTTGTGTCGACGGTGTCGACGGACCTGGCCGCGAATGACATTGCGAATGGACAGATCATCACGGTCTGCTATGACGGCACCAACATGCAACTGACGGGCGGCGGGCCGGGTGGCGCCGGCGGGGGGGGCGGGGGCGGCGGCGTCCCGGCCTTTGTGACCGCCACGACGGCCCTCAGTGCCCATGCCAACGCGGGAGGACTCTAGGATGCGCGGACGACGAGTGATGGGCTTCCTGGCCCTGCTAGGGGCCTTCCTGGCGGGGTCAAGCTGGGCGGCAGTCACGCCCAATAGTCCGGTCTTCATGCAGACGCCCACGGTGGGCAAGGTGCAATTTCTCCAGGGCACCGACACGGCAGGGACCTATAAAACGCTCTATGCCGCGGGCACGAACGGGGCGCGCTGTAATGCGATGTGGCTCACCACGGATGACGGGACGACGACGCATCTCGTGACGGTGCAAATCGTGAGCGGCGGCATCCGGTTCGGCGGGGTGGCGGCTCAGACGCTCGTGAGTCAAGGCTTTGCCAGTGGGACACCCGCCCTCAACCTGTTGGCGCCGACGCTCTGGCCGGGCTTGCCGCTCGATAGCGACGGGAATCCCTATATCCAACTGGCCAGCGGCGATACGCTCCAGGCCACCTATACGATCGCGCTGACGGCGGCCACCCGGATTAATCTTATTGTAAGCTGCGGTGAGTTTTAGGCCGTATTGTCCTATGGGAGTGTTCATGATGCGACGATGCCTGCTCTGTCTGCTCTTCCTGCTCACTAGCGGCACGTTCGCCCTCAGCGAGGCGCAGCAACTGGGCGGTCGGATGCATAGTAGCAACCTGCGCCTGAACAAGCTGCGGGCGGGCACGCTCACTAATTGCGGCAGCAACAACTTTGTGAGCGGCTGGCGCCCCGATGGCACGACGATTTGTACCGCATTCGCCCTCGATATTAGCAATGTGGTCATGCTCACAGCCCCGCAAAAGGTCACGAATAAGCAAATCGTTCCCAAGGCGGTCGCGTATACGCCGGCGGGGACGCCGTTGTCCATTACGCCCAATCTGGATACGACCGATGTCGTGGTGGTCGATGGCATTACCGGGGACCTCACGATCAACGCGCCCATCGGCACGGGCGGCAATCCCACCGAGGAGCAAGAGGTCTCGTTTCGGTTTAAGTCGACCACGCCCCGGGCGCTCACGTGGCACGCCATCTATACCACCGAAAACGGCATTCCGCTCCCGAGTGCCACCACCGGAGACGGCACCACGACGGATCGCGTGAAAGTGCTCTACAATGCGGTCTCCGCCAAGTATGGGGCCGTGGCCACCACGCGGGGCATTGGGCGCGGCATTACCACGAGTACAGGCACGGCCACCAGCCTGAACTGCAATGCGCAGATCGCCGCCCTGTGCCGGCACACCATGACCGGGGCGGCGGGGACGCTCACCATTACCGTGAGTGGCACGGTGACGGATGGCACGCTGACGCGTATTAGTCTCAAATGCACCAACGCGCAGACCTTGACGCTGAGCACAGCAGGCTTTTTGCCGTCGCCCAATATTCCTCTCGCCATGACCTGTCCTGCCACGGCTGCCGGGATGGGCTGGTTTGATATTGGTTTGTCCTATTCGCAAGCGGACGGCAAACATCAGGTGATTGCTACGAACTGATGGAGTGTATGCATGGCGACTCAAAGAACTCTTTTTAGCTCAGGATGGTGCATAACGCTGGTGTGCGGGCTGCTCCTCTTAGTGCCTTGGGTAGTCTGGGGCGGCGCAGCAACGACCCTCACCGAGGCGCAGTATCAGCAACTGAAGACCCAAATTACGGTGACGGACGTGAACGAGAATCAAGCCGATGTCGCCGCCGGGCGGGATCAGGTCATTGCGGACAGGTACAACCAACCAGTGACGCCCACGTTCCAGGTCTACAAAACGGCCGTGACGCGCAAGACGATTCTTTTTGAGAAGTCTCCTGCCAATACGAGCTTTATCTTTGAGGGCAATGGCTACTTGACCTTGACTGTTCAGGAGTTGATGACTTTTCATGACTTTTTTGATGGCCCGAGCCTGGTGATGGACGCGAGTTTGCCCAATGTCCACAGTGCCCTCGATGCGATTTTCAAACTCCCGGGCAATGCCACGAATAATCGCAACCACATTAAACAGCAGTCGTCACGCGCCGTCACCCGCGCAGAAAAAATCTATGTCACCGGAACCAATGCCGGCACGACTGCGGATCCAGGCTTTCTTGTCTGGGAAGGCTTCTTGACGCAGCACGATATCCGGTACGCGCTCCGAGGAGGGCCACTGCCATGAGGACACGTCTTGCTTCCCTCCTTTTCCTGAGTCTTGTGCTCTGGGTGTCACCGCTCTGGGCCGCGTCCCCCTTCGTGTGGCTCCGGGGCACGATCGACACCTGGATTACCACGAGTACCGGATTGGCGAGTGGCTCCAGCGTGCTTTCTGGCAACATTACGCTTGCAAGTGCCAACTACACCCGCGCAGATTGTGAGCTGAGTACTGGGGCCTGGAGTGGGACTGTGGCAGCCAATACGGCGGTCGTGGTGTGGCTCATTCGGCAAGCAGACGGCACCAATTTTGAAGACGGTACTACTGGCGCTGATCCAGCCAGGATCCCTGATTTCATCTTTCCCCTGCGCGCGGTTAGCACGGCCCAGCGCATTGTGATTCCGAGCATTGAACTCCCGCGGGGGGTGTTCAAGGCTCTCCTCAAAAATGACGGCACGGGCGTGACCCTCCAGGGCGCCCCATGGACCTTACGATGCACCCCGTACGTGTTACAAATACCCTAGCGCTGCTCCTGCTGCTAACGCTGCTGAGTACGCCAGCGCTCGCGCAACCCCGGCTGGACCGGAATGCGCCGACCGCCCAGGGGCTCCTCGCTTGGTGGCGCGTGGTCGCAGGCGTGAGCGGGGGACGCACCTGGTACGATCTTACCGGGCGCTTCCCGCTAGCCGTGACCAATATCGACACGGCGGGGAGTAGTGGCGCGGGGGCGACGACGCGGCCTGGCGGGCAGGGCGAAATGCGCTTCGACGGAACGAATGATTATGCCACCCATCCGGTCACTGCGCAGTTGTGGCCCCCCGCCGTCAGTATCCTCTTGTGGATGAAGCGGACCGCCACCGGCAACGACTATCAAGGCCTCGTGACGGGGGGGAATAATAGTGGATTCCGCGATATTATCGTGCGATCCAGTGGAGGCATGAACGTGTCGTTTGTCACGTCGACGTCCAGTTACCTGCAACAAGACAATGCCAATCCTGGCGCCATTCCTGTGGGGGTCTGGACGCATCTGGCCTATACCTACAGTAGTGCCACGGGCTTGCAAGGGTATACCAACTGTCTCCCCACCACGTTTAATGGGGCCTCGGGGACGATGTACCCGGTGACCACGCTGCCGACCGTGGTGGGCACGTTAGACGTGGCAGCGCCGTCGCTCTATTTTCCCGGCGCCATGGATGACATTAAACTCTACAATCGGGCGTTATCTGGGCAGGAAGTGTGTCAGGTCATGCGGGACTCCCAGCGGGGTGAGCCGAAGTTACTCCCCCCGTCGCTGCTCGTGGGGGTCGTGCCGCCGCTGGTCGTGGGCGGCCCCAAGAGCCGCTTTTTCCCCTTTTTCCAGGCCCCCTGAAAGGATCCGTATGGTGTGGTTTGTCCTTCTCCTGAGTCTGGTGTGGGTAGCGCCCGCCTGGAGTGCCACGTATTTTGTCTCGACCGCCTCTGGCGCGTCCGATGGGAACCCCTGCGCGGATAACAATATCGGTGCCCCCAAGCGCAACATTGCTGGGGCAAATGGGGGGATCTCCTGTTTGTTCCCTGGCGACACGCTGTTCATCCGTGGGGGGACCTATAATGAACAGATTCGGCCCCCCGGAGGGTCCTGGATGCGCAGCGGCACAGGGGAGAATAGCCGCGTTACCATTGCCGGCTATCAGCAAGAGACGGTCATTCTTGCGCCGTTTAGTGGGAACGCGGTCCTCTCCTTAGAGCAGACGGGGAATTTTTCCTGGATGACCTTTGAGCGTCTGATTTTTGACGGGAACAATACCGGCGTGGTCGCCACCATTGCGGGGGACACCCATCATTTACGGTTTCGGAATGTGGAACTGAAAAATTCCCATGTCGATGGCAACTCCCATGGCTTCGGAGGCTCAGGAGGGCATCACCATGAATTTCTTGGTGTCTACATCCACCATGTCACAGGCTACGGGGCCTATTTTTCTGGCGCGGATTCCCTCTGGGATCATGTGACCATTGTGGATAATGGCGGGTATGGCCTGCATTTCTACGATAAAGCGTCCCACATTGATAACACCGTCGTCAGGAATAGTATTATTGCCCGCAACGGGTTTAACAACCAGTATGGCGGGGGTGGGATTGTCCTCTTCCATGGGGATAACCAGCAAGTCTACAACAATCTCATTTACGGCAATTTTGAAGGGGTCGGGATTCGCAGTAGTTGTAACAGTTGCCGCGTCTACAATAATACCATCTATAACAATCAATACCGGGCGATCCAGATTCTGGGCGAAACCTTTGATTATGAATATCCCCCTGGCAGTGGCATTTGGCGTGAGATCCGTCCGCCCACCAACGTCTATTTGCAAAACAACATCTTCGACAACAATGGCAATACGATTGACCATCAAAATGGCACCATCGCGGCCCAGGACCATAACCTCTGCCAAGGTGCCAATCAAAACCTCTGTGATATGACCGGCAACCCGGCTTTTGAGGATGCCGGGGGGGACAATTTTAAATTGACCCAGGGCAGTCAGGCCCGCAATCGCATTCCCACCAGTGCGGGCGCCTGTACCCTGGCCATTGACTTTGAAGGCACGGCTCGGCCCCAAACCCCGATTGGCGGCTCGGCAACCCCGTGTGACATTGGGGCGTATGAGTACAAGGAAGGCAATTCCCTAACCCCACCGAACGGCCAACCTATTTATGTGCGAGGCAGCGTGGGGAACGATACGAATACGTGCTTTGCGGCGGAAAGTCCCACGACCGCCAAACAGCACTTACTGGGGCCAGACGGGGCCCTCAATTGCATGCAGACGCCTGGCAAGGTGCTCTACATCGAAGGCAATGGGAGTGTGTATAGCGAGGAAATTGATATCGCCAATACCAATCTCGTGGGGGGGGATGGTCCCTCGTTTACGACCGCGACGCGCCTGGAAGGCTATGGCTCGCCGCTGCCTGCCCTCAAGGCCCCCGCGGGGGGCGGGCTCAACCTGTATGTACGTGGCAGCAATGCGAAGTATCTGATTTTTAAGAAACTGGTCATTGACGGCAACAACGACACCTATAATACTGTGGCGATAGCCGCTCCAGCCCACCATATTCGATTTGAAGAAGTGGAGGTCAAGAACACGCTCGGTCGCGGGTTTGAGGGGATCCATCTGTCCAATGTCAACAATATCGAGTTGGTCGACGTCTTTATCCATGACGTCCGCAGAGACGGTATCAAAATAGAAGGCACCATTGATGGGTTTCTGTGCCAGCGGTGTCATCTCTTTAGCGCCCAGGCGAGTGGTCTGTACGTGGTGAATAATGGGACGAAAGCCAATCTGACCCTCCGGGAAACGGAAATCCGCAATAATAGCGGCGATGGGGTGAACGCGGAAACGGGCACCGGTCTGCTGCTGCAAAACCTGCTCCTCCACTCTAACGGGGGCCGGGGCGTGTGGATTCAGAGTGGAACCTCGGGCACCAGCCTCTTGAACACGACGGTGTACGGGAATACGGGCATAGGGGTGCAGTGTGATCCGCCCGCCTCCAATACCGAGATTGTGAACAACATCGTCTATGGCAACTCGGGGGGCAACATCGTCAATAATTGCAGCGCCGTGGCCACCTCGAACGTCACGATCAACCCCAACTTTCGTGGCCCGCCGGGCGATTTGAAGCTCAACGAACCGTCCCCAGCGATTGACCAGGGCCAGACGCTCCCCAGTATCCTCACGGATTATGAAGGCCAGCCGCGGCAGCAAGGCCAGCAAGACGTCGGCGCCTATGAGACGATTGCGACGACGGGGACGCCTGGCGACACGGTGACTGAGCAGCCGTGCAACCTGCTCGCGGCCAGTATGTACTTTTAGGGAGAGAGCGATGCGCTGCTGGATCGTCCTGGTCGTCCTCTGCCTGCCGCGCCTGCTGGCGGCGCATTGTCTCCCCCAGCCGCCCGCGACGCTCTTCCCCGTGGTCGTGAACCAATTTGGGTATACACCCACGGCCCAGAAAGTGGGGGTGGTCCGCGATCCTCAGACGGGCTTTGATGCCGCTACCACCTATACCCCGCCTGCGAGTCTCCAGGTCCGCCGGCGCAGCGATACCGGGCTGGTGCTGAGCGTCACCCCCACGGCCTGGAACGGGGGCGCCACGCACGCGCAAAGTGGCGACAAGGTGTGGTGGGTGGATTTCTCGGGTCTGACGACGCCTGGCGTGTATTACCTTTTCGATCCCAGCGCCAACGCCCGCAGTGACTTTTTTGCCGTGAGTGACACGGCCTATACCACGGTACTCCGGCAAGTCCTCCGCATGTTCTACTATCAGCGGAGTGGTTTTGCGAAGGGTGGACAATACACGGATGCGAAGTGGGCGGACGGCGCCGCATTTCTGGGCGCCGGGCAAGATACGCAGGCGCGCAGCGTGATCGATCAGGGCAACGCGGGGACGGCCAGAGACCTGCAGGGCGGCTGGTTTGATGCGGGTGATTTTAATAAATACAGCATCTGGGGCACCTGGGCGCTCACCGACTTGCTCATGGCCTATCTCCAGTATCCCACCGTGTGGACAGATGATCTGAATATCCCCGAATCGGGCAATGGTATCCCCGACCTCTTAGACGAGGCCAAGTGGGAACTCGACTGGCTGCGCCGCATGCAGACGGCCACGGGGAATGGCTCGGTCTTAAGCAAACTCGCCGTGACCGATCACCAGCGCGCCAGTCCGCCCAGCACCGACACCACGCCCCGGTACTGGGGCGCCGCCTCCACCGCCAGTACCGCCTGTACGGCGTCGGTCTTTGCGCTGGGCGCCATTGCTTTTGCGGCGGCAGGTCAGGCCGATTATGCCACGACGCTCACCACGGCGGCAGAGAGTGCCTGGACGTGGGCGCAGACGAATAACGCCGTAGGCTATGCCAACACGGGCTTTAATAATGCCAACCCCGAACCTAGTACCTACGGACGGGCACTCTGTCAGTTGCAGGCTGCCGCCTTTCTCTATGCCAGGACGGGCACGGGAGCCTACAAGACCTACGTCGAGAACAATTACACGACGCTTAATGCGGTCAATTCGACCTATTGGTTTGGCTTTGCGCCGGATGTCTACGCCCAGCAAGCCCTCCTCTACTATGCGGTCCAGCCCGGCGTGACCGCAGGCGTGAAGACGGCGATTCAGAATAGCAAAACTACGGGGATTGGCAGCGCGGAATTTTACCCGGCTGTCACCGCCCAGACGGACGCCTATCGGGCGTACATGAAGGATGCGGACTATCAGTGGGGGTCCAATCAGAACAAATCGCACATCGGGAACATCTTTCTGGATCAAATCCGCTATAGCCTCGATACGCCCAATGCTACCAACTACAAAAATGCCGCAGCGGGCTATGTGCACTATATCCTCGGGGTGAATCCGCACAGTATCGTCTTCTTGACAAACCTCTACCAGTATGGCTGCGCGCGCTGTTCCAATGAGACCTTCCACGAATGGTTCTCGGATGGCACAGATTGGGATAATGCTCTCACCTCGCCCAAGGGACCAGCGCCGGGATATCTGGTGGGCGGTCCTAATCCCAACTTTACGGGCACCGGCCTCCCGACGCCGCCCGCAGGTGGGCAGCCGATTTTAAAGGCATTCGCTGATTTCAATACCAGTACTCCCCAGAATAGCTGGGAATTTACTGAAAGTGGAATATATTATCAAGCTGCATTTCTACATCTACTAGCTCATTTTGTAGCAAACCCCTAGGAGGGCTGGAGAAGGGTTACTTGTCCGTTGCGACGCGTGCGCCAGCTCGGCAAGGTCGCTTCAATGGTCCCAACGTGATAGCGATTCTCGCTGACATAGGGACGATCCGCCAGGGATTCACGGCTGATAGGGATGTTATGTTCGAGACAATACCCGGTCAACCATTTGCCATAGTCCGTCAGCAGGGACGGCGGGAGTTGCCGCTCCAGTTTATTGGCAAAGACATACTGGCGCAGCGTGATCCATTGTTGCTGGCTCAAGGCAAGGTCGGCCTTGGTATTGGCCTGCTGGGTCGCAACAAAATGGTCGATCAGCGTTTGCTGCTGGGCAATCAAGAGTTGATCCTGGCGATATTGGGATGCCGCGATCTGGGCCATCTCATGTTTCATGTTATCAACTTGATACGCCATCTCGACCAAAGCCCGCATGGCAGGGTCATGCAAGGCAGGCATGGGCGAGGCGTGTGCCTGCTTCATATCGAGAAAGGCTTGATTGACTTTTAACTGAAAGGCAGGGCTAATCCAGCCCGCGTAGGAAATGGCGAGTAATTCATGCGTATAGACGCCAGCAACGTTTCCCCCTTTAACGACGTCAAAAGTCGAAAATGACATTTGGCTATCGAGTTCTGTTATAAGCTCTTGCGTCGATTTGCGCTTGAGCCATTGCCCTGGCCGCTTCGTCTCTGAAGCGCCGCTTGCTTTGTGCAGCGTATTGAGGTTGTAGCGTCCAGAGAGATCTTGCAAGATATGAACGTCAGCAATAATCAAGGCGTGCGTGGTAGACTCGTCAGTAGCCATGACAGGCTCTCCTGTGAAGAGTGTGGCGTGGTCAGAGCCCTGTTGGTGTGTCAAGCACTGGCAGGGCTTGTTTTTTGTCCCTCGAGTATAGCAGAACGCCGGGGCACTCCCTAGAAGGATCATGTGGTGGCCGACGAACTCCAGGTGCAGGGTCAGGGGCCGGGCGGGGGCAATGGCTTTAGTGTCGACTTGAAGCAGCGCTCCTTGGGGATTACGGGGCCGATCGTCATCCCAGTCATTTGCCTGCTGCTTCTCGGCGTGTTGGGGTGGATGCGCTCCAAAGACTTGAACGAGCACCTCAAGGCACTTGGGGCTAGGCAAGAGCAGATTCGCACGGAACTCCGGGAGCAAAATACACTCGGGGCCGCCCAGACGGAAGCCGTGCGGGGGGAGTTACGCGAACAAAACGCCCTCCTGCACGCGCAAAGTGAGGAAATGCGGCAGGAGTTTCGGACGCAAAACCGCACCATGGCCGACCAGGCGCAGGCCGTGCAACAGGCCTTCGCGGCGCAGATACAAGGGTTGGCAGATCGCTTGGATGTCCATGACTATAATCAAGACAAGGCGCCGGGTGAGCGTCTGCCGCTCAGTCTTTCACCGGGCCGGTTGCCACAGCCCGAGCGTCCACGCGAGCGGCCGTAAGGAGCACTGGGTGCGGACACGCTGGGGCCTGCTCGTGGGACTGTGCCTGCTGTCGAGCGGGTGCTTCTGGCGCCTGCACGAGTTGACGACAGCCCTGGCGGAGCGCCACGTCGCCTCGTGCATTTTTTCTATGGGCTTCCCGTATCCTTTTATCTTGGTGCGCGTGGTCACTGTGACCGGTGGCGCGACGTTAGAGACGTGTAAAGAGATCGAGCGCCTGCTTGGGCCGTAGGAGGGAACCGTGTATCTCGTCCTCATTATTGTCGTCGTCCTGCTGCTGCTTGGGGCATTTCCCGGCGCGCCCTGGAGTGGGTGGCATGGGTACGGGTATTATCCTAGTGGCATCCTCGGCATTCTCCTGATAGTGCTCGTCATTCTCCTGCTCACGGGTCGCCTCTAGCCTCGCCTATCCCAAGAGCCACCAGAGCACGGCCCCCAGCGCCGCACCGATGACCGTCAGCACCAGGCCGAGGACACACCCGGCGCCACTGGGACCCAGAGTGTGGGGGTTAAGGCGGGGGTCGTGGGGCACGCGCATGCGCTCCGTATCTGGCAAGAGAGGTGGGAGGGTGTGCGCCCTCCCACGCCGTTATCTGGGACTAGGAGCAGGACGAGCTGGCGCTGTTCGTTTGGGACAGCGTGATCGTCTGCGAAAGGCTGCCCGGTCCGCTCAGGCTTTGGGAATACGACACGGACGTTGACTGCGAATACGATATCACGGCACCGGCCTTCACGTTGGTCTGCACTTTCATACACCCTCCTGGCGCGGCTCACGGGCCGCCTATGACTGGTGTGGGCCATGGCCCACCGTGCCAGGACGCCCCTGACACGTGCTGTTCCAAGTGTAGCAGACCGATGGCGTATTTTCCTATACGTAAATAAATTTTTTACTTTTGTAGAATTTTACCGCATACATTTTTCTTTTGTAGAAGTCACGCAAAAGGTGTATGCTAGCCACGAACCGCGGGGAACGGTGTCCCCTTTTCCCCGGCGCTGTGCCCCTACCCCTAAGAGACACAAGGACGATGGCCGACCCAGAGGCGGGAGACGTGCGCGATGATATTGCACGGCGCCTTGACGCCATGCGCGAGGCGAAGCAATGGACGTTAACCGAGTTAGCCAGGCGAGCCGGGCTCAAGCTCGGGGTCCTCTCGTCGCTCCATCGGGGTCGCCTGAAGGGGGCACATATGAAGCTCGGGGTCGCGCAGCAACTCTGCCGTGCCCTCGGCGCCAAAGTGGGGCGCGACCTGTTGGGCGAAGACGAGGAGGCGCCGGGGCTACCGACGCTGCCCGAGGGGGTCGATCTGGGGCAGATGTCCCAAGCGGAAAAAGATACCCTGATCATTCATCTGCTGGCGGAGGTGCTCCATCGCGGGCTGCACATGCCCCCCCTACTGGGGTAAAGGAGTGACGATGGCTGAGAAGATCCCTGATAATCGCTGGCTGCGCGAAACTCTGCCGGTGCCCGACGAGGCCGTGGCCTGGGAGGAGGAAGTGGCCGCGATGACCGAAGACGAGTTCTATAAGTACCTGGAGGAGTGCGAGGGTGGCCTCGCCTTTGGGGTCTAAGACCCGGCAGCGTTCGCCGCGTGGGTGCCCTCTGACAAGCGTCCCACGCGGCACGTAGCACACAGCCTCGGAGAAAGGTGTGTTGTGGTAAGCATACCAGATCTATCCTCCACGCATGCACCTCCTGTGACAACGCCTCGCGCTGTTGAACCCACCGTGCTCCAGCCCGAGGCGCGTCCGGCGCATCCCGACCTGATGCTCTTACTCGCCATGGAGCATCTGCAACAGGCGCAGCAACGGCTCGAAACCGAGGTGCAACAACTCGCCCCGCTTCTCGAACAAATCATCACCCTGCTCACGCCACGCAAAGAGCCCCAGGCGCCTCCCATCGCCTCCTATGCGAGCTTGTATGCTGACGAGGACCCGCCTGACGTGTTCCCCCAGGCGACCGAGACGCCGCCGAGACCGCCGCAACGAGGGGGGTGGTGCCGTCTCTTCGCCTCGCGCAGTAGCCGGGTCTGCGCCGTGGTGGCCCTGCTCATGGTGTGCGCACTTCCCTGGTATCGAGTGAATGTCACGTCCAGTGCGCCTCGTGGCCTCTGGCGTCTGCTGGCCGTGCCGGCGGTCGTCGAAAAAGGCATGTGGGTGACCCTGCCCGCGCCCGCGAGTGTGAAAACCTGGGCACCGCACTGGGCACACCTGCTCAAGCCGGTGGCCGCGGTAGCCGGGGACCAGGTATGTGTCGCCAAGGACACGCTCTGGATTCGGGGGCAATCCTTTGGCCGTGTCCTCACGCAGGATGCGGAGGGGCAGCCTTTGCCACGGTTGCGGGAGGGCTGCGTGGTGGTACAGTCTGGCACGGTGTTTCTGGCCAGTGCCGCGCCCCAGAGTCTCGATAGTCGCTATTTTGGGAGTGTGCCCGTGACGGTACTGACCGCGCAGGCGCTCCCGCTCCTTACGTGGAGGTAATGGTATGGATTCCTTCCAGCACATTCGTGATCGTCTCGCCAACCTGTATCGTACCGCCCTCGGCCGGGAGCCCGCGCCGGGCCAACGCCAGGAGTCGTCTCTCGTGAACGGCATCCTGCGGCAAACCCTTGATCCTGACCAGGGGCTGGCACAGCAGCGCCTCACCACCCCCGAGCGGACGGGTCCTCAGTCGTCGCTCTCGCGGCAGACGGTTGACCATCTGGGACAGCGGACGACCCCCACGCCACAGGCCCAACACTTCCTGGAGCAGATTGACGCGCTGCAACAACGCCTCGCTGCTGCCCGGCAGGCGGATCAGGCCCAACGGCGCCAGGGGTGGGAGCGTGGGCGCTAGGCAGACTGGTAGGGATCTACAATGACTGGCTTTGAGATGATCTTACAACTCGGTCTGTGGGCCAAGACGCATCCCCACCTGCTGTTTGGGGGGATGGGGAGCATGCTGGCCCTGATGGCTGGAGCCGGGATGCTGGGGCATGCCAAACGGCACAAACAGATTACCCAGGGAAGCGCTCGGTGGGCGACGTTTCGCGAGATCCGGGACGCGGGGTTGCTGGCGCCCCAGGGCGTGGTGGTCGGGCGCTTAGGGCGACGGCTCCTCTGTGACGCCAGCGATACGCACGTGTTGCTCCTGGCGCCTACGAGGACCGGCAAAGGCGTGGGGCCGATTTTGTGCACCCTCCTTGGGGGATGGCACGCCTCCGCGCTCGTCTACGATCCCGCCGATGGCGAAAACGCGAACGCCTCGGCGCCGTATCGGGCCGCACTGGGACACCGTGTCGCCCAATTTACGCCGAAGCGCTCGCCCCAGGCCTGTATCAATGTGTGCGACCTTATACGGGTGGGAACGCCGCACGAGTTTGATGATGCCTGGGCGATTGCGGAGAGCCTCCAGCCGCAGGACCAGCAGGTGCGCCACAGTGACACTGGCGTCCATTTTCGTGACCTGGTGTTGATGCTGCTCACCGCCGCGCAACTGCATATGGCCTACGCGGAACCGCCAGGCTCACTCGGCAAATTGCTGTGGCTCCTCATGCAGAAGTACCGCACGCTCCCGGCGTTTGTGCAGGCGATGACGCGAGAGAACCACACGGGCATCGGCGTCCATCAGGCCATTCATATGCTGGCAACGGGGATTCAGAATATTACCAACGAGCGCGAGCTCTCGGGAGTATGGACGACGGCGATCCGCCCGCTCTTGCCCTATATGGATTACGCGATCCAGCGCAGCACGGATCGCTCGACCATCGCCCTGCGCGATTTGCAGCATGGCCCCACGCCGCTCACGCTCTACCTCGTGGCGCCCAGTACGACGGATTTGACGCGCCTGGCCCCGGTGTACCGGGTTATTTCCGATATGGCCATGCGCGAACTGGAGCAGATGCCGCCAAGGAGCGCCCGGCATCGCCTGCTCGTTATTGCGGATGAGGCCCCGGCGTACGGGTATAGTCGCTTCCTCGATAAAGGCAGCGCCGAAGTGGCCAAGTACGGCATCAAGCTCCTCCTTGTGGCGCAAGATCTGCCGCAACTGGACGCCACGTTTGGGCGGGAAAATAGCGTCTGGGGCAACACCTCCACCAAGATTTTCTTTGCTCCGGATAGCGATCTCACGGCCAAGCGTCTCAGTGAGAACTTTCTTGGCAAAGAAACCGTCGAGCAACCCGTCCTCTCGAAGCAGGCGGGCCTCGTCCAGCGGCCTTCGGTCTCGTACCAGCAAGTCGGGCGGTTCCTGATGACCCCTGATGAGTTGCGGGCCATGGACCCACGGGCGGCGATTGTCTACCAGACGGGGTTGCGGCCCATTCTATGCGGCAAGGTCAATTGTTTGACGGATCCAGAATATGCCGGGCGGCATGCGGCGCCAGTCCCGTAGGCTGGAGGCGGGAGGCGGGAAGAGAAGGAGAGCCCCGTGGTGGTGAGCACAACGAAGCGGAGCAAAACAGTTGGCGTGGTGGTGCTGCTGGGCGTGTGCCTGGTGGCACGCCAGGCACACGCCTTTTCCCTGGGGATTGCCCTGGATGGCTTTCTCGGGGATCTGGAAACGGCCATGGTCTCGCTCGGCCTGGTTGCTTTCCTGGCGGGTGGGATTGGGACCATCGTGGCGATGACCGAGAATGCCTACGCGCAATTCTTAAGTGGGTATCTCTCGCTCTTCGTCAAAGGCGGCATTTTGGGAGGACTCTCCACGATTGGCGGGGCCTTGGGTCTCGTCAGTGGCGCCCTCCTGCTAGGAGCATAGCATGGCCGAACGGTGGGGGACGCTGGGCTACGAGGCCCCGATACGGTTAGGCACCTGGCAACGCCTGCTGAGTCTGGGGGCACCCCGCATGTACTCCTACACCTGGCTCATTGCCTGTATCTGGGTGGGCCTGGTGACGTGGATGAAGCTGGGCATGCGCTGGGCGGCTGCGGTAGGTGTCGTCTGGCTCAGCGTCCAACTCCTGCTTATAGGCCTCACGTACTGGAATGTGAATTGGGATAGTGCATTGCTGGCGCGCTGGCGGCGCAAGTATCAACCGTACTACAGAAGCGGCTGAGAGAGGAGGGATGGCATGAATCATCGGCAGCATAGCTTGATATGTGATGTTTGTTTCGGTGAGTTTTTGGGGTGGAAACCAACTCAGCGCTATTGCAGCCGAAAATGTGTTTGGGCTTCTTTCCGTTTCACGGAAGCCGATTTCTGGCGATTGGTTGATAAATCTCCTCGGCCGAAAGGGTGCTGGTTGTATACCGGGTCTGCGTATGATAACGGGGGCGGGATTAGCTATGGAAAATTTGGGGCTGCCTATGCTCATCGTTATGCATATGAGCGTTACCATCCAGGGGTAGTTTTAACTTCAGACGATCTTATCTGTCATACCTGCGACATAGGATTATGCGTTCATAAGGACCATCTTTTTAAAGGAGCATGTCAAGACAACATGGATGATGCACGTTCAAAAGGACGAATTTCTCAAGGTTCAAAACATCCAGGAGTCACGACGACAGAAGAGGTAGTCAAAAAGATATGGGATGAATGGCAAAGAGAGGGGAGACCAACACTCAAAGTCCTTGCACAAAAGTATGATGTCTCCTTTTTCGTGGCCATGCATATTGTGTCGGGGACAACCTGGAAACATGTAACGCGCCTGAAGGGACTCTAACCATGGCGGTCTATACCGAATACCACCCCACGCCGCGCAAAAAACCTGCCGTGGTATCCGACATGCTGCCCTGGCGCGCCATGGTGGCTCCCAATGTGGTGCTTCAGAAAGATAAAGGCTTACAACGCTCCTATGCCGTGCGAGGCACCGACGTGACGGGCCTCACTCCCGAAGAGTTGGGCACGCAAGCCCTGCGGGCCAATGATGTCCTGAAGAAGTTTGGCGGGCAGTGGATGATCCATAGTGAAGCGCAGCGCCGCCGCGTGACCTCCATCCCGCAGGCAGATTGGCAGGGCTATGCGGTGGCCGCATGGATGGATGCCTGTCGCCGTCAGCAGCTCCTGGTCGACCCCGGCAGCTACGAAACACAGTATTTTATGACGCCGACCTACCGGCCGCCGCCTGAAGCCGCGGTCCAGGGCCTGCGCTGGTTTCTCTATGGTCCCGGCGCCCAACGTCAGACAGCAACCCAGGCACGGCAGCGCACCGAACAGGAGTTTGTCACGCAAGTCGATTACTTTATGGGGCTCTTGTCAGGCATGCTGGCAGAATGTCGAGTCCTGACGCCAGCGGAAACGTTTACCTATCTCCACTCCACGATTTCGGATCAGTGGCACCCGGTCGGGACGCTCGCCTACTGGAACGGCATTGATAGCCAACTGGGCACCTCGCCCTGGTATGGGGAGCATTATCCGAGCCTGGGCGGGCGGCCTGATGACCCCCACTCCTGGAAAGTGCGGCTCTGCTCCATTATGGGCTACCCCCATAGCTCGGTGGTGGGAGTCATGCAGGCACTCGATGTGGCGCAAGTGGAGTATCGCTGGGTGGTGCGCTGGCTGGGGATGCACCGGCAACTCCAGGAAGGGATTTTGCGCCGCCGCCACCATGCCTGGGTCGGCCAGGAAAAGACCATGGCGCAGCGCGCGGCAGAACAGCTCGGCGGGGACATGGCCCGTGTGACGGATAGCTCGGCCTTGAACAAAGCCGCCGAACTCGATGCGGCCAGGCAAGAAACGGGGCATGACCTGGTAGCCTACGGCGATTTTACGACGGTTATTATGGTCTGGGACCGTGATCCGGCTGAGGCGGACATGAAGCTGCAAGTCGTGCGGCAGGCCCTCCAGGATCGCGGCTTCACCACGGCGATTGAAACTGATGAGAGTACGCCCGCCTGGTTTGCCACGCATCCGGGGAACCGCCTCGATCATGTGGCCCGCACGCCGCAGTCCTCCCTCACGCTCGAACACCTCTGCCCCGGCCTCAATGCCGCTTGGCGCGGTCCGGCGCGTGACGAGTATCTGGACGGCTTGCCGTGGCTCTATGCTGTGAGTCGCGGGAATACCCTCATTCGCATTGTGAACCATATTCGTGACCTGGGACACTTCTTATTGCTTGGCGCAACACGCTCTGGCAAGTCGACACTCCTCAATGTCCTGCGCGCGGCCTGGATGCAGTACCGCCACGCGCAAGCCATGCTCTTCGATCTGGATGGGCACGGCCGGCTGCTCACCCACCTGCTTGGCGGCGCGTGGCATGATTTGGGGGCGCCGGGTGTCCAGTATGCCCCGTTTCAGGGCCTGGAGGACGCGGAGCACCTGGGCCTGGTGCAAGAGTGGCTCCTCGACCTCTTGCTCGATTACGGGATTACGCGGGATGCGATGGTGGTCAGTCACCTGGGGCGCGGCCTGGCGGCCTTGCGGGAGCAACCGGCTTCGAAGCGCACCATGAGTACGCTCCTCAGCCTCCTGGTGGCGGCGGGGGAATCCGCGACGCAGCGCGCCCGCACCGGCAGTCGAGATATTCACGGGATTGCCCACCCGGATCAAACCCTCATGACCCTGGTCAATACTAGGCATGCCATCCACCGCACGCTCGAGCAATTTACGCAGCGGGGGGTCTATCAGGGCCTCTTTGATGCGGCAACGGACGCCTTGACGAGCCATCCAGTCCAGACCTTTGAGATGGCGCAACTGCTCCATCGCCCGTCCGTGCTGGCCCCGGTGCTGCGCTATATCCTCAATCTCCATGTGGAGCCCCAGATGAGTACGGCGGCGCCCATGTTGCTCGCCATGGATGATGCGGCGGTCTCGTGGATGGCCGACTCGATGACCCAGGAAGTGACCGGCATGGCGGGGGTCCGGCGCGAAGAAAAAGTGCAGACCTATCTCCAAACCAAGGCGAAAAAAGCCGTGAGCCTGGGCTTTTCCACCCACAGCCTCATTAAAGTGTTTGGTGGGCCGCTGGGGACCCTCCTCCAGGAAGCGTGTCCCACGCGATTTTACCTCCCGAACGGCGCGGCGCTGGAGCCCGATATTTACGCGGTCTATACCCGGCTGGGCCTCACCGATCCCGCCATTCAGTTGGTGGCGCACGCGCAGCCGCAACGGGATGTCTTCTTTGCGCAACGCGAACTCGGGCAGCAGCTCGTGAGTCTGCCCCTGCCGCGGCCCGTGCTGGACTGTGTCGCCCGCAATAGCATGGCGGACCATGCTCTCATGGATCACCTCCTCGCGCAGGAAGGGCCCGAGGGGTTTGCCCCGGCCTGGTTTCGCGCCTGTGGGCAGCATGAGGCGGCGACGTTTGTCGAAAGGTATCACGATGACGCGAAGCGAATGGTTCCAATTGCCTGAGCGTGAGCGCGCGGCGATTCGGCAGGCGAGTGCCGAGGCCAGCTTGCGCGAGTTTGCCCCACGCCGCGACCGGCGTCGCAGTGACTGGCAGCGCACCATAGATGTCTGGGAAGCCCGAGATGCGTACCGGGTACAGAATGGCCTGCTCGGCGTCGGACTCGCGTTGCTCCTCGGGTTTGTCCTGGCATGTGCGGGGGTGTTTCTCCGCTAGAAAGGTGACGTATGAATCGCCACGTGCTGATGGGAGGTGTCTGGGTGGCGGGCATGCTCCTCCTGATGCTGGTGGGGGTGGTACTGCTCGCGTTCACGCTGAGTGGCTGCGCGGACTTTGGCTATCGGATGAATGAACTCCATGGCTTAAATTGCCGGCCCGAGGCGCTCAAGGACGGAAAATGTGTGAGTACCAGCAGCAAGGAGGCCAAGCAATGAGACTTCGTACGGTCCTGGCCATCGGGGTGTTGGTCGCCACTCCGCTCTCTAGCGGTGCACAGGTCCTGGGTACCGGAATTACACCGGTTGCTGAGGTCGGAGCGAATCTGGCTCAAAATACGATCACGGCCATCCAAAGCGCCATCACGTCTGCCCAGACCACGCTTATCCAACTCAACCAAATTATCGATCTCACCCCCGTGAAATCCCTCACGGCAGCCGGGGGGATCGTCGAGGACATCGAACTCATGTGCGACCTCCTCAAGCAGGCGGAAGCGCTCAACGCCGACGTGCAGAGCCTAGAGCGGCAGATCGCCGTACTCCTGGACCTGGAGCAAGCTCCCCGCACGCGGTCGGAGTTGGATCAGCGGATGGCCGAACTCAAAAAGATGAAACAGGAAGCCCGGACGTTTGCCTTTCGCACGCAAACCCTGATTAAGACCCTTATTCGCACCGGCGACCATGTGCGGGCACTTTTTGAGGACGTGGAAAAACTCTTGGGCAACCTGGCCGGGCAACAACGCCTCGCGGAAGTGCAGCAGAACCAGACCAAGACGTTGGCCGTCCTGGCGGCCCAGACGGCGGCGTGGCAACGCTCGGAGGTCATTGACCGCGCCTCGGCCGACATGATCCGGGAAAGCCTGAGCCGGATTGGCGATCAACGCCTGGCCGACTGGCCACGCTGGGAGTGACGCATGGGAGCCCTCATTAATCTCCTGGCGGGCGCCTATCTGAGCGCGCTCGAAACGGGTGCCCAGGCGCTGGCCCAGTACGCCATTCCTATCCTGAGTGTGGCCGCGCTCATCCAACTCTACCGGGAATGGTGGCCGGTCATGCTGAGCGGCGGGAGCCAGCTCGGCGACGCCCTCGGGCATCTGCTCTTTTTGGCGGTCACCACGGGCTTTTATATGTGGGTCTTGGTCCATCTCTGGGAGATGGGGCAGGCGGCCTTTGACACGTTTGCCACCTGGGGCATGCTCGGGGGCGGCAATGGGCTCAGTAGCGAGCAACTCCGCAACCCTGGCTTTATCCTCGACATTGGCCTCCGCGTCGCCTTTCCCCTCGCTGAGCAGGCCACCTGGTATCAAAAAATCTGGCAGGGCTTGAACCTGGCCTTTGCGCCCAGCGAATGGTTGCAGGTGCTCGCCATTACGCTCGCCTTTGCGGCCATTGCGGTGCATCACCTCTTTATGCTCGTGGAGTTTTACCTCGCCCTCATGTGCGGCCAGGTCCTCATTGGCTGGGGTATCTGGCGCACCACCACCCATTTTGCCGAGTTTAGCCTGGGGTGGATTACGGGGGCCCTTATTCGGGCGCTCGTGAGTTGTACGATGATTGGTCTCTCTCTCCCGCTCTTTGAGCAACTCCGTCTGCCCCCGCCCGCGACGGGAGGCGTCTTCGATGTCATGACCTACATCCAGGCAGCCACCCCCGTGATCGGGAGCCTCATTTTTGCGGTCCTGGCCTGGGTCCTGCCCGCCAAGGCGGCACGGCTGGCGGGAGGGGCCTCGCTGGGCCTCACAGGCTCGACGATTGCCTCGGCGGCCATGACCACGACCCGCTTTGTCCAGATGTCGGCCGGGGTGGCGCGGGGTACCTCGGCCATGCTGCGCCGGGTAGGCGCGTAAGGAGATGCCCATGGCGACGCGCATGGCGACAGACGTGGCCCCCACCATCGGCAGCAGCAACGGCCATGCCCTGCCAACCTTGCCGCCAGAGCTCGAAGCGTTTCCCGCCATGATTGAGGCCGTGATGACGCAGACGCGTGCCGACCTCGATGCGCGCGATGCCTCGGCCGAACAGCACGCCTGGCTGTGGCATCGGTTTGCGCTCTGGCTGGCTGGTCTGCTCTTTGGGGCGCTGCTCATCGTCGCCTGGCTCGTCTATGAGCGCCGCGACGTGCAGGCCTTCGTGCAGGTGGTGCAGATGGACGAGGGCCGTCTCGTGCAGATTGGCGTCCCCCAGAAGCTCCTCGACTATACCCCGCCTGATGCGCCCTACATGGACATGCTGGCCGAATGGCTGCGCCGGGTCTACTGGCGCGGCGACGACGTGGCTAAGGCCGAGTTGCATGATTGGCGCTGGGTGGAACTCCACACCTGCCCCAGTGCGCGCCCCTTTCTGGCGGGGCTCAAGTCCAAACAGAAACCGGGCAAAAAAGTGACCACCCGGGTGCAGGTGAATATCACGAGCATCACCAAAACTCCGACGCCCAAGAGTTATCAAGTGCTCTGGGAACAGGTGACCACGGGAACCGACGCCAAAGGCAAGGCGGCGCAGTTTACCACCACGTTCACCGTGGGTCGCCTCGCGCTCAAAACGCTGGCAGACGCCGAAGATAACCGCTTAGGGATTTGCGTATCGTCGTTTGACACGGCTGAAAATGCGACGTAAGGAGTGCTCTCGTATGCGTGTCCTTGGTGTGCTTGTGCTGTGCCTGCTGACGGGGTGTGCGGAGCCCCCGCCGCCGCCTCTGGTGCCTCCGCCGCCCGAGGATCTATCTCTGTGGTCTGTTCCTGAAGTGGTAAGCCCTGCACCGGTCCAGGCCGCCGCTGAGGCATCCCCGGTCAAAGAGGTGCCTCCGACACCCGCCGAGAAAGTCTATACCTACACGCGTGGGGGGACGTACCTGGCACCCGTCAGCCTGGGCTTTCCGTTGGATATTGTCTTTGGTCCTGGCGAGCAAGTGCATACGCTCACCGATGGGGACCGGACGCCCCAGGAAGAGGGCAAGGCCCGCAAGTGGCAGGTGCTCCAGGGCGAAGAAGGGAGCGGCGCGGAGACACGCCATCATGTGTTCGTCACCGCGAGCGAGGTGGGACTGCGCAATGGCCTCGTCGTCACGACCACCAAGCGTGTCTTTTATATCACGCTCGAAAGTGTGGCGAAGTCGCCGATTCGGGTGCTCCGGTGGAAGGAGGAGGCCGGGTCGGCTGAAGGGACAGGCCATCGCGCTAAAGAGCCAAGCTTACTGCCAGATCCTGCCGAGCCAAAGAGGTGGCATGTGGGCTATGTCCTGACGTCCTCGCAGGCCCAAGCCCCCGACTGGTGGCCTCGCCATGTAGTCGATGACGGTCGCAAAATGTATATCGTGCTGCCGGAGGTGACCCTCTTTGGCGTGGCTCCCATGGTACGGATGATTGGCCCGAACGGGCCAGCGCTGGTCAATGCGCGCACCTATCTTAACGTGATTATTCTGGACCAACTGGCAGCCCGGCTGGAACTCCGGGTGGGGATAGGCGAGCAGGCAGAAGTGGTCACGATAGCCAGGGGAAGGCTACGCACCATCGCGTGCCCGGATGATGCGGACTGCCCCCAGTTTCCCGCAGCGGCGCAGCACCTCGCAGGGAGGAGACCATGAGAGGCGCCGTCTATACCAACCCCATGTCCGCGCCGCCGGTGACAGGGCGCTCCTTTGGGCGTCTCATTGGCGCCTTTGTCGTGGTCGTGGTGCTTATCCTGGCTGTGGTGGGCGGGCTCCTCTACCTGCGCCGGACGTCGGCCCCGCCCGCGACGCCCGCGGAAAAGCCGGTGCGCACCTGGAAAAGTCAGAGCATCTATACGCCACTGGACAAAGACCCCGTCGTCCGCGATATCACGGTCCAGGCACTACCCACGGTGGCGGCCGCGGCCCCCGATACGGTCGGCCCACGGCTGGAGGCGCTAGAGCGCCAGTCCAAAGACATCCTGCACAAGCTTGAAACCCTCCAGCATCCGCCCGCGACGCGTGCGGCGGTCCAGGCGCCTCCCCGGCAGGCCCCCAGAAAGGACACCCCGAAGCCGCCGGTGCCACCGCTCCTCATCACCAACAAGGTGGAGCCATCGCCCGTACCGGAGACGACCCGCCTCTACACGCTCGCCCCAGGGGCCACGAAGATTCCCTTTGTCCTGGAGACGAAGATCATTTCTGATGTCGAGGGCTATATGACGGGACGGGTGATCTCGAATATCTTCGATACTGCGACAGGAAGACATCTTTTGATTCCGCAGGGCTCGACGGTCCTCGGCAATACGCAGAGCAGTAAACTCGTCTACGGCAATGAACGTCTTGACACCATTACTCTCAAACTTGCCTTCCCTGATGGGCGGAGCGTCGATCTCGATCGGGCACCCATCACGGATCAGGAAGGCGTATCCGGGATGGGAGGTGATGTAAACCAACATTATGGCAGATTGTTAGCGGCCGTCCTCATTCAGGGCGTCCTCAAGGGTGGAACGACCTCTATCACTGTCGCTGCGAATGAAGCCGCCGGTGTGGGTCATATCGCTTCGAGCGTGGCAGGCGTTGGCGCGCAGGCGGGAACGAAGATTACGGGACCACTCCTCAGCACCAAACCCACCATAACCGTTGAAGCTGGCCAGCTTGGAAACGTCATCTTACTCAAAGAGTTAAAACTTCCAGAAATGTGGCAGGATGGGGAGCCGCGTGAGGCACCGAAGCCCACGCCTGCGGCGACACACAAATCGACCCCACTCAGGAGATGATCCTATGACCAGAGCAGAACGTGCTGCCGAGACAGTGCGCAAAGCGAAAGAAAGATTGCTTGAACATGAACGCCTCGCCAAAGCGCAGCGACTAGCCCAACGCAAGGCTATCATGCAGGCCGAAGCCGCTGTTCGAGAAGAGGACCGCAAGGCGACAAACAAACGCCGCTATCATGTGGGCGCTATGGCCGATGAGGCCGGACTGTTTGCGTGGAGTAATGCCGACCTACGCGGGCTCTTTGTGCTACTGGCGACCCTGGGGGACTGCCCTGATCCTGTGGCGGTCCTGGAGGGGCTGTTGGTGAAAAATGGGGTCGCAGTTGCGTGGGACTCTGATGATCTCGAAAGAGATCATCCTTTCGCGCTTTCTTCTCCAAGCGCCCATGCAGGGAAGAACTCCCCTTCCCCTTCTCAAGACTCCTGACGAGTCCGACTGGAAGGAGGTGAGGAGGGAGTAGCCAACGGCAGTGGGAGTCATTGTCAGAGCGAAAACCGTCCAGCAGCAGGAGTGAGGCTGTGAGCCGCGAAGCATCTCATGATGAGAGGCGTATCGCAGACAGGGTGGTGCGTGGTGCTATCTATGGCTATGTCTATGTTGTGCAGATGGAAGGCTATCCATGGTTGAAAATTGGACGGACAGAGCATAGTGATAGTGAGGCGGTACGGCGTCGAGTCAGAACGATGCAGACAGGCTGTCCACTGCCCTTGCAGATTGTGAAAGAATATCCCTGTGAGAATCCAATGGTTTTGGAACACGCGCTCCATATATTCCTGGCGCGCCACCGGCGACACGGTGAGTGGTTTGAAACCACGCTTGAGCAGATTGAGCGCCTGATGGTAAGGGCGCATTACCATCCGTCACTCTGGAGAGAGGCGGTCGAGCAAGAGCAGGAGGCTAGGCGGGTACGTGCAGAGGTCGAGAGGGCAAGAGGTGCACAGTTTTTTGCGGATCAGTGTGAGAATGCTACGCTAGAACGTACGCGGCAGAGGGCGCAATGGGAGGCCACGCACGCCAGCGAAGATGCCGAGCGAGCGAGGAGGATCCAGGCAGACATGCGCGCCTTTGCTCTCGCAAGAAAAAAGCGGCGTCTCGGGAGGAGAGCCCGCACGCTTGGTGTGCTGTGTTGTGGGCTCGTGGTTGGGGTCGCAGGGACCGTGCTCGTGATGATGACGTCCATGAGCAACGGGCACCACACGTCGTATCAGCGTGTGCAGGGTGGCGCATTTGCTCTTTCTCCAGACTAGGTCTTGCCATGCCTCATCTGCACTTTCGACGAACCGTGTATAAGAGTGGAGGGCACAAAGCGGTGGCCCGGCTGGAATATATTAGCGGAAGACAGGTCGTCCAGTCTGAGCAGGCAGGCAGGCAGCTTGCGTACATAAGCAATGGTCGTGAAGACCTTGTCGCCGAAGGGACGCGCAATCTCCCGGCCTGGGCACGCACGGCTCACGAGTTTTTCACCGCTGCCGAGCAGTATGAAAGACCATCGCCTTACGATGCGCAGCGGCGCGGTATCGCCTTTGAGGAATGGAAAATCACGCTCCCTCACGAACTGTCACGCGAGCAGAACCTGGCCCTAGTCAAGGATTTACTGACGATGATTGCCGGGAATCGCTTGCCCTACAGCTATGCCTTTCACAATCCACAGACCCTGAGTGGCACGCAGCCGCAACCGCACATCCATCTTCTGCTTTCTGGGCGCCTCACGGGCACCACGGATGAGTACCAACGTCCCGTGGCGCAGCACTTTAAGCGGTGGAACAGCAAGGAGCCCGCACGCGGTGGGGCGAAGAAAGATCCCGCCATGAATCACCAGGGTGCCATCAAAGCGTACCGGCTCATGATTAGCGATGTCGTCAATCTCCATCTCGAACAGCATGGGCATGTGGCGCGGGTGCACCCTGACAGCCTCAAGAGTCGGGGGATCGACCGTGAGCCTGAGCCCAAGCTGCTGCCGAGTGAAAGCGCTGCCTACCGCACGCATGGTGTCGTCTCTCCGGCTCTCGCCAAAGTCCTCGACATCCGTCAGCTTCGCGCCACAGCGCCGCCCCGCGAGCAGAACAATGCGCGACAGTATTGGGAGCAGCGCAAGGCGTTCTTGGGCATTACACGGGACATGCCGCACGCTCAGAAGCTCGCGCACATTTTGCTCAAGCGCCACGGCACGGTCGAGCGGGTGCCAGCGCGCTACCGGGCACTGCTGCAGCACCAGCCTTCTCGCATGCAGGGGCAGAGGCAAGCGCGGGGTGGGCAGTTGCAGCGGCTCGCGCGGGTACTCGTCGCGCAGCTGGAAGATACCCGCGCTCAGGGGACGCTGCGCGTGCGACTGCATGAGCCAGAGCGCGATCAGGGAATAGGGATATGAACGCGGAGACCACAAGGAGACACGTGATGCGATATCGACATCGGGCCGGGCTCTCGCTCGGCGTGCTGCTCTGGGGCACCGCCGCCTGGGGGGCCACCTACTATAGTGCGCCGTCCGGCTCAGGGACGGCTTGCTCGCAGGAAGCGCCCTGTAGTCTCGGCACGGGCACCAGTACGCTGCGGCCGGGGGATACCCTCTATCTGCGGGGTGGCACGTATAACGATGGCATTAACCCGGGTGTCGGGGGGTTGGCGAGTGGCAGTGGGGAGTCGTCACGCACCACGATTGCCGGCTATCCCGGGGAAATGCCGGTGCTCACGCGGCTCAATCTGGGCGAAGGTGGGGGCTTTAGTTGGATGACGTTTTCCGGGTTGCGCATCGAGGGGGGCGGGGTCTTTCTCGGGGGCGATACCCATCATATTCGCGTGCAGCAATCGGACATCGCCGGCGGACGCATGGGCATTAGTGGCTCCGGGGGGTTTCACGAATTTATCGGCAACCAGATTCACGGCGCCGAATACTATGGCACCTACTGGTCGGGGCACGATACGGTTTTTGACGGCAACGATATTTATGACAATGGCGGCTATGGCGTCCACGTCTTTAATACGGGGCATACCGATGTGAGTAACAATGTCATCAGGAATAACCGCATTATCCACAACGGCATTGGTGAGTATGGGCCGGGGTTGGGCGGCGTCGTGGTGGCGCACGGGACGCATAACGTCGTAGATAACAATATGATCTCGGAAAACTTTGCGGGCGTCCAGGTGGACTACGGCTGTGAGAGCTGCGAGGTCACCAACAATACGATTACCAACAATCGGTTCCATGGCATCCAGGTGGGGAGCCGCGCGAGCAATACGGTGCTGCGGAATAATCTGCTCTCGGGCAATGGCAGCGAGATTTCAGACTTTGGCAGCGCCACGGCGCAGGCCGATAACGGCACGGGCGCGGCCGGGGCCAGCGCTGAGCCCCGCCGTGATCCGCTGCCGGCATCCTCGGGGGGTGGCGGGCCCGCGCCCCGGCCGACCACCACGCCGACGGCGTTTGCCGCCGCCAATCCGTGACGCCGCTAAGGCCGATGGCGGCGCCATCGGAGGCAAAGCCCGGCGCTACTGCGGCTGTACGGTGCAGCCGGTGGGATCGCCCACCAGCGTGCGTCCTTGGGTCTGGACGACCCCGAAACAATCGGGGCCGATGGGAGCCGCATTATCTGCCAGGACCGAGTTACGCAGCGTGACCGTCCCTCCTGCGTTGTTGATACCCCCACCGGTGCCCTGGAGGATCAAGCGGTTGTGGGTAATGGTGGAGCGCCGCACCTCGACCGTGCCCGCTTCCACAAAGATCCCACCGCCAAAATTCACGGCTTCGTTCCCGACCATGGCGACATCGCGGAGCGTCACCTGACCCCCCGCGAGATTGAGGGCCCCGCCGCGCACGCCTGCCCCGTTATCTAAAAAGACCGTGTTGCGGACGTCGAGTTCGCCCACGCCATCCGTGCCGCCGCCGTGGTTGAGAAAGGCGATGTTCCCAGCGATGATGGAGTTGCGGAGGATGACCCGGCCCGCGGCGGGATCGAAGCCGAGGCCCCCGCCCGACTCGGCGAGGTTGTCGGCAATGAGGCACCCGTCAATGAAGGTCGGCCCTAGGCTGGCGACACCCCCGGAGACGAAGTCGGCCGTGTTGCCGGTAATGGCACACCGCAGGAGCCGCAACGTGCCCCCAAAGCCATTGTGAAGACCCCCACCGATCCAGGCTTCATTCTCGACCAGTGCCACGTCTTGCACGAGGAGATCGCCCTGGTTAAAGACCGCACCGCCGCGATTGAAAAACACGGGTGAGACGGCGCCACCGCGGATGGTCAGGCCTTCGATCGTGACCCGCCCCGAGGGGCCAATATGCAGGAGGCGAAAGAGCGGCGTATCGAGGCCGTCGTCCCGCGCCAGGGTCGTCTGGGAGACACCGACGCCCCGGATGGTCAGGTTGCCGAGAATGACCGGCGTGGCGGTGAAGCCGTTGACGTCGTCGCCGTTATCCTGCCGCGTGAAGGTAAAGGTCGAGGCGTCGAGCTCGATCACGTCCTCGCGCGCGGGCTGCAGATTACTCCGGGCAATCGCCGTTTTAATACACTCGGCATCGCCAGCGGTGCAGGGAAAGACGCGGGCCGTGACCGGGGGAACCACGATGATGATGATGAGCAGGGCGAGTAGGGTACGCATGAGAAACCTCCACAGTATGGGGGAGAAGACACGCGCGGACACAACCGTCCGTCGTGCGCAGTCTAGCATACGCCATGGGCTGCAGGAATAGGGCCTTGCAGGTGATGGTTGCCAAGCGGTAGCACGAGGGGGAGCGCTGCAGGAATCCTCCTATCACGGCAAGAGGGGCTCCAGCAAGAGCAACGCATCATGCAGACACCCAAGCATCAGCGCGAAGGAGCCCAGGGCCATCGTGAGACTGCGCAGAGGCCGAGACGCTCCCCGGTGCAGGCTCCTGACACAGCCGGCGGCGCAGAGACAGGCCAGAAGGACCACGATCAGGCCCATGAGGGGCGTGGTCCAGGGCCACCATCCCCAGAGCGGACTGCTCATAGAGACTCCTCGCGTAGTGGCTGCCTAGATGCCGTGCCGATAAAAGCGATCGTGTGGCACGGCGGCGGCGACGATGGCGGCGTGCTGCTCGCGGCGTCGGAGCTCGGTCTCCCAGACACTCACCGCCTCGCGGTAGCACGTGCCACAGTTGCCGCAGCACAGATAGATCCACCAACCGTCCTGGCTCGGGGTGGCGTAGCGGGCATGGGCAAGGTCGTGGGCGTGCTGCTCGGGGTGCAGGGCGGGACAGTATGATGTAGCCATGAGGTCCGTCCTAGTGCCCGCGTTCCTGGACGAGGCACGTATACTCTGCTACCAGTTGGTCAACGCTCCGGGACGTGCTGTCGAGAAAGACATCCACCCCATCGTAGGCAAACACCACACCTTCCAGGGGCGCAAGGTGTCGTGGACCAGGGCGAGTGCGGCGGCAATACAATCCGCCAGGGAGTGCTCGACGCGGGCCAACTCGTGGGCGCGAAACTCGAGGCGACGATAGGGGGTGGGCAGGGGCATCGGTTCCCTCCTTAGCGTGGATCCTCTCAGGGCTGGCGTGTGGCGACGCGCCAGCTTTTGCCGTGAATAATATTGTGCACGACGCCGTGGGACACCTGGAACTGCCGGGCCAGTGCCGTTTGGATGCCGTACTCCTTGCGACGTGCCTGCCAAAGGCGCAGAATGTCCTGCGCGACCGCATTGGTAATGGTCGCGTGGTGGTGCTGCTCCCCGCGCACATAGCGCACGCTTTCGTCATTGGGATGCATGGGTAGTCTCCTTTACAGGTGGTGTCTGTGCTTTGATTGCGCACGGGATATCCTGTCGCCCTCGACATAGGCTTCCGCATAGTCGCCGACTGTCCACGGCGTCCTGTATCCACAGCGGCCACATTTCCAGATATTGGCCTCACCATCATCACGAATCTGTGGCGTATAGGTATGCTCCTGTGGGGGTGTCGCTCATGGCAGGGCGTCAGCATGGGGCTCCTTTCTCTCTACTAATTTCATACTAAAATCTGTCACATTAGTAGGTCGAACAACCGCGTGTTATCCGTCTACTCAGAAAAGAAGTCGATGTCCTCGTCAGGCTGCTTGGCAGCTTCTGGCGTCCTGACGTCCGTACCCCCTTCCCTGGGGGACTTCGTGGCTCCTGGGCCATCCTGGGGGTTTCTAGGGGCATTCTCGCTCACAAGCGCATCATAGAGCATCGCCAGAGTGGTCGGTTCCCCCAGGTCGGGGTACGTCGCCGCCATCCGTTCCCACCAGTCCGCACGGGCGTCATACTCCAGGCCGCGCTGCGTCAGCACCTCCTCAATGCGCACGATGAGCGGGTTGTCGGGTTCTACGGGCTGCGGGACGGGCTGCGGGACGGCCGCCGGAGCACCGTGGGCGGTGGGGTCGGCCCCCTCACCAAAGAGATCAATCACATTTTGCTGGTGGCGTGCCTGGGGGATGTCTTCTTTCTCGCGCTCGTCGTCTCCCTCAAAGAACTGGCGCAGGTCTGGCGTCAGCTGCACGTACTTGGCGACGCGCTTAATGGCAGTTTTGCGCTTCATCATGACCGTATCGCTCACCCAGGGACCGCTTTCATGCCCAGGCGCGCGGCGGCGAATCGCGTCCAGGTCCTCCAGCGTCAGGACCTCAAAGGCGCAGTCGCCCGACTTGAACATGACCGCGCCGTAATAAAACAACTCGGCACCGGGCTTCTTGCCCAGCGTGACGGCAGGGCGATGCACGGGACGATCCTGGAACATATCAAAGGACCATTCGTCCCCCTCGTGGACGGGATGGGCGAAGGCCCGGCGCACTTTGCCGGTGCGGTCCAGCGTGCGGATAACGCCAAAGTAGGTCGGGATGCACTGTAGGCCCTTCTGGTTCCGGTATTTCTTCTGTTTGTAGGCGATAAAGTGGGCATCTCTGCCCGGCATGAGGCCATAATTGGCGGCGTAAATGATCGCGTCCCGAATGCTTTCAACGACGCACTCGGACACGTCTTTGTTGCCGGTGAGTTCGAGCCAGCAGGCGGCGCGGAATTGCTCGCTGGTGATGTCGGGGGGGAGCAGCTTGTAGACATCGGGCATGAGGTCGCGCATGGTGCTCACCACGGGTGCAGGCAGTAGCGCCGACTTGCGACTAACGGCGGTCTCGGCCATCGGGGGCTCCTTGGGTGGCGTGCAGCCACTCGTCTAAGCGTTGATCCATGAAGCGGCGTAACTCCTCAGTCGGCGTCGTATCGCGGCGGATACATTCCGCACGAAACTCGCGCATCCGTTCGCGGTCAAACACTATCGTAATTTGACTCGTTGGGCTCGGGGCCATGGCGCATCCTTTCTATGTGGCACGCATGAATAAAGTGAATAGAGTGTATTCCATGCTGCGCTACCCGTCAAACTGTTTTTTCACGACATCCAGGCACCGCGGCATCCGCGCTCCGACCCAGGTGAGGATGGGTGCCTTGAGCCGGGTACGTTCGCCCTCAGTAAACGGCGTCGTGCGCTGCTGGAGGGCTCTCACCCAGGCGCGCTGGTCGGGCGTCAGGGCGCTCGTAGGGTCGAGGGCCATACACACGAGCGCCAGGCGTAGCACGCAGTCCCGCACGGCAGGGTCGGGGACGTCGGGGGCCTCGCCCTGCCGCAGCTCTTTGTAGACTCTATCCATGGGCCTCCCTCGCTCGTACGCGCGTCAGGGCCTCGCGCAGCGCGGCGTTGTAGGCCTGGGCGGCTGCCTGGGTGCCCAGCACATCCCCGCTCAGGGCGACGTCGCTGAGCCGCGCGTAGGTCGCACCAACGTGGGCATCGGCACTGACGGCCTGGCACTCGGCGATGGTGGCGTCCGCCATGGTGCGGTTCGAGATGTGGGCACAGGCGATATAGACGGCGCGCTGTGCTGGTGTGAGCCAGGTGGGAAGAGGAGGTGTCATAGGTCTTGCACTCCTTTGCCACGGTTACAGGTAAAGTCTTCTTCGAGCAATGCGGTAAGTAGCTGTTGAGGCAAGGCAAACCATTCGCCACGAACACGGTACTTCTTGTAGCGTTTGTGCAGTTCCCGCTCTAAGGTAAAGCAATCGTAATGATAGATTTCACGCAGGAGATGCAAGGGCCTGGCGGCGCCTTCTTGGAGTTGCTTCCGACGATTCCAGGGAGACCAGCTCCGCCCAATCTTGTAGAGCGCGGTACCCTCTTCATGGATCACATACACTTTTCCCTCATGTGAATAATCAAGGGGCTTATGGGTCTTTGCCCAATCCAACAGACAGACGGTTGCCTTTTCCTCAGCTTTCTCGTGTGACAGACCGCCATCAATTTCCATAATGGCTACTCGTTCGTCCCACCACTCCCGCCAATCTGAAGCGATCCGCTGTCGCATTGTTTGTGCCATAGTGATTTCCTCCTAAGACGTCTTCACGCGCGAGGTATCTTCACGCGCGCGCGCGTCTTCGAGTCAAAAGTAACAGTTGGGCCACTTGGACAAAAAAGACAACTTCCCCATAACCCTATGAATATAAAGGTGTATAAGTTGCACTAATACAGCATTAGTACAACTTATAGATATCATAGTTAACATATTCCTAGGCATAAATGTCCTCTTGTAGAGTTGCCAAAGTTGTCCAAGTTGCCCAAGTTGTGAAGTGTTACTTTTGAACGCAACACGCTAAAATGGGACCGAATCATCGGCTTCATCCTCTAAGATCATCTCTTTGGTTGCACGGACCGTCGCACTGTATTTTCCATAGCTTGAATGATGAATGAGATCATCTTTGACCATAGTGACGAGCAGTTTGCGAGTGTAGCCATATTTTGCGTCAGGCCATTCACAGGCTTTGCGTATCTCTTCGATCCCCATCTCTCGATGTTCTTCCGCCAGAATTTTGATGATTTTGCGTTGATCACGGGTCATCTGATATTCATCCCCCTCACCAATGTATTCCCAATGCCCCTCTAAGAAGCGCAAGGCAATGGTCGTATCGTCGGCGTCCTTGTCCCGAATATGCAGGAACGCATAATCATCTTTGGGTTTGCGCTCCAAGACCCACAAGACATCTTGCGCGCCCTGATAGGCCACCGAGCCGAGCAGGCTATCAAAGATGTCATCGGCATCCTGTTTGCGTAAGTGGGTCAGCATGGCTAAGCAGAAGGGATGTTGCTTGCGCAAGTCCTGGAGAGGGGTAAACATCTCGTAAATATCATGGTAATTCTTCTCGGTTCTGCCGTTCTTGGGGGACTCCAGTTTCCCGAGCACGTCAATAACGACCAGGCCGTAGTGCTCCTGCGCAATCGCCTCGGCTAAGAGTTCTAGGCCACCATCGGCGAGGGCGGGAAAGTTGTACATGAGATGAAAGGCGTTGGCGGTCGTCAGGTTTGGCTGGATCGTCCGCGCCCGTCCCTGGAGCCTGGCACGTCCGTCTTCAAGGGCGAGGTACAAAATGGGGCGGGGCTCTGGGCAGGGGAAATGCCGAAAACCCGCCCGCCCCACGGCCAGGCTCAGGGCAAGGTCGAACATGAGCCAGGACTTCCCGCGCTTGCTCTTGCCACCAAACAGCAACATGCCTTCGTGCATCAGCCCTTCAAACAGTTGGAGCGGTGCCGGGATGTCAGCCGCAAGGAGTTCGGTCAGCGTTTCATGGGCGAGGCGTGTGGGAGAGTGCCCATTGTTGCGCCGTTGCGCATCGGCAATCGCCTCAAGAATGTCTTGCCGGCTGTAGCTCGCTAGCCTGGCGGCGCGGAAGATGCGCGCATTGAGACTCTTCTCCTCAAGCATCCGTCCCAACTCCATCAGGTTGTGCGGATCAACCCAGGTCTCAGGACTCGTGCCTTTCTTCTCTAACAGTTCGAGCAACTCAGCTTGGTGTAACGTTATGGCCATCGCCCCCCCTTTCCACGTCAGCAGCCAGGGTCTCCCAGAAATAGACGGGTGAAAGGTGGGCATCGTAGAGCGCTTTCGTGATCGCCTCCTTCGTCTTCGGACTCGCTTGGGCCAACTCCCATAGCTTTGTCCTGGCGGGTGCGCATACCTGTATCCACTGGGGGTCTGAGACGATCATCTCTTCCAGCAATATCTGGGCAATCTCGTCAGGCGTCGGCTCCTCCAGGCTCTTGAGCCGGTCGATGCGTGGGCTCCTGGCTCTGGGGGCGTAGCGGGTGGCCCTGGCGTAGTCAGGATGGATACAAAATAGGTTGCGGACCTCGATCCCCATGGCGGCACAGATATCTTCAATGGGGCACTGGTGCGCAAAGCAGTAGAGCAGCGTCATCGGGTGGCCGTCGCGATCTTTGCCTTCGGTGATACTTAAGGCGTCCGTGCGCGAGGACTGGCAGGCGGGGCAAGGGGCACAGTAGCGGCTGCCATGCTGCACCCCCAGCACGAGGGCACTACACTCGGCGGGGGTGTACCAACGGTGTTCTGAGAGTGGCGTCATAGGTGTATCCTCTTGGCGGCATGCGTGGCTACCACCCCTAGCTTGCGAGAGGGTAAATAATTGGCTAATCTATATCCCACGGATACACCTCCTTCTGAGCGTGTGCATAAAAAGCGCGGGCCGGTGAAGCAGGCGGGTATGGTGGATACCCATATCCACCTGCCAGCAGAGTTACTGGAGTGGGCGAAGCATCAACCCGAGCGGCTTTCTCCTATGATCCGGCGCTTGCTCACCGAGGAGCGCCGCAAAACACAAACCTCCTAGCATGGCAGACGATTTTGTGTCATACTTATAGCAATATTAAGGCACAATGAAGTCGATTAGCAAGGAGAAAATATGCTCAAGAGAGTCACCACGACGGTGCGGCTCTCGGCGAGTGCCAAGGAACTCCTGGAACTCTTAAGCGAGCTGCACTGTTTGAGTCATTCGGCCATCATGGAAATTGCCTTGCGGGAGAAAGCGAAGCGGGACAAGGTCATGCCCGAGCGTGTCTTGTTCCACCAACTCGTCGCGCCCGGCGACCGCGACGGGGCGCTCTAGCCCCGTTTCTTCTTAGCGCGACAGCGGCAGCAGCGGCTCCGCCTGCACCTGTTTGTGCAACCAGTGCGGCTCCGGCGCTTCCGTACACATGACATGATCGGCGACCAGGCGCCGGATGGGATCACGCCACGTCTGGAAGGCGTAGCTCTCGCCCGACGGCATCATCAGCGTGAGCGTGGTAGTGCTGGCGGGCAGCCAGAGGTGGCGGCGATGCGCGGCGGGCAGCGCCTGGTGCTGGGTCGGGCTCATCACGTATCCTTTCTCCGATGGAGGTCCCAATGCCTGAGTACCCGCGCCTGGAGGCCCATAGCCTCGTCCATCTCCTGCCCTCGGGGAACTGGCCCACTGCGTTGGCCGACGCCCTCGACGGCGCCCTGGACGGGGACACCATCGTGGTCCACGACTTGGCCATGCAAGCCCTCGCCGAAGCCACGGCGGTACGGCTCTATCCCCACAAACGCTTGCTATTCTGTCTGGGCGTCCCGACCGATGCCTGGCCCTGGCAGCAGGAGGTCCCTGACCGTTAGTGCCGCTTCTTCTGCTTCCTGTGGCAGTCCACACAGAGGGTCACCAGCGCCTGGGGCGGGACCTCCCAGGGCAACACCCCCGCCACGTACCACTTGTGGTGCACCTGCAACTCCCGCGTCGTGGCCCCGCACGCTTGGCAGGTCCAGTGATCGCGGGCGAAGATGCGCAGGCGCGTCTGCTGCCAGCGCGGATCGCGCAGCAACTGCCGATAGGCACGGCGCCGGGCGGTGGAGGTGCGGCGCATGGAGGACTCCTTGCTAGGGCGTCAGGCCCTCGGGGAGGTTGCCCAGGTTGCCCGGCGTGGTGCCGTAGCCACGTGGCGTATCAAGTTGCGAGCGTCCACCGGTGTGCCAGTGTGGAAACCGTTTCTCCAGTTCTATGCGCGTCGCCGTCTCCGTCTGTCCACGGAAGGACGCGGCATAGGGCGGGCTACTCACCACGGCGTCCAGGCTGCCGGGGGGCATGCCTTCGAGTTGTCCCGGCGTGCTGCCATACTTCACGAATGCGCCCTGCTCGCTCGGGGTTGTGCCCCGAGCGCCGCCCCGACTGCCGTTATGGTCCTGGGACATGGGGAGGTTATACGGGGGGCTACTCACACACGCGTCGAGGCTGCCGGCGGGCATCGCCCCCAGTTGGCCCTCAGTGTGACCATAGTCGGCTGCCGCCGACTGGCCCCGTGTTTGGCCGTCATTGCTGGCGCGTGCCCAGTCAATACCATCGTTGCCGTGGACGGTGTGGGCCGCATACGGTGGGGAACTTACGCACACCTCAACATTCCCTGCTGTCGTCCCCTCGCGCTTCTGCATACACAGGACCACCTCATAATCAATCGCCAGGTCGGGGCGCTTCTTCTCATGCAGGCGGCGGAAGAAGCTCTTGCGCTCGGTGCGGTGTGTGGTGTCGGCGCCAAACAGCGAACCCTGCGTGCCGTGGTCCTCGACCAGGAGCGCGTGGTGCTCGTGTAGCGTGACCAGGCCCAGGGATTCGCATAAAGTTCTCCATTGTCCTGGAAAATCAACAATTTGCCCTTCGCGCACGTATGATTTGACCACCCATACGGCAATGCCATTTGGTTTTAATAGGGCCACTACTTGCTCGAGTATCTGCTTACTGGCTTCCCAAAACGTGGTGCCGTGCTCGTTGCCAAGCTGAGCCGGGTCGGTGCCATATTCAAAGGCATAGCGGAGTTGCCCGCCGGGATTCCCCATGGAGGCAAGCGTATGCCCTGCGGCGACAGCCCTGGCAATGTCCTTCTCTGGTGCATGGCCTACCGTGACACTGGCCTCATACGGGGGCGACGAGATCGCCGCCTCCACCGACCCCGCTGGCAGGTTCCCCAGCTGCGCCGGGGCGCTGCCGTAGTGAGTAAACGCCATGCTTTGCCCTTCTCTGAAGGCCGTCCCATCGCCGCGTACTGCGGGGGGGGTATTTGTCCCGCCTGTGCGGTGACAACCGTCTGCGTACGGCGGGCTACTCAGGCACGCATCGAGCGACCCCGCTGGCAGGTTCCCCAGTTGCGCCGGGTCACTGCCATAGTACGGGTCGGCAATGCCCTTGTCGCGGTAGATGCCGCTGTGGCTGTCCCGCTCGCGCTTGGCGTGGTCGGAGTAGGTATGCTCTTTGCCCAGGCCGTGGACATGGGGCGGGGAGGCGATCGCCGCATCGAGCGAGCCGGGGGGGAGCGCGCCGAGCTGACCGGGGGCCGTGCCCTGATGCTGATAGCCTACAGGTGACGTAGAGCCAGGGGACTTGCGTTGGCTAGGAGTGCCGGTTATCGCAATGCCCCCGCCTGATTGTTCTGCACCGAATGGTGGCGAGGCCACGCATGCCGTGATCTGGTCCCGCAGTACGGTCCCCAGTGCCCGCGAATCGCCTTGGAGCAGCGTCGGCGCCACCCACTGCGGGAGGTGCCCGTAGCGCCGTTGCCACAACTCCAGGTTTCCCGTGACGTGGTGCGGCTCGTGGGATTCTTGCTGGCTACAGGCCTCGTGCTTGGCGTCCGAGCCGCCACAGTCAAAGCCGTGGGCCAGGGCGCAAAAACGCGCCTCCAACTCTACACCGATAAAACGATAGCCGGCGAGGGCGGCATCCAACCCCCCGAGTCCGGTACCCGCGAAGCAATCTAGTACTGTTGATCCTGGTGCCAGCCATCCCTCGGCGGCGCAGTGCTGATAGATACGCTGGATCAAGCTGCGGGAAAATTTGGCGGGGTCCTCAGTGGGCGAAGGCTTCAGGACAGATCAAGCCTTGCCAGCCTGTGTCATAACAGGCCGACCAGGTGTCCTGAAGCACTTCGCCCAGATCCTTTCGTGGCTGATGCATGTTGCTCCTTCAGATAGCGCCAGCGGCGCGCCTAGGTTGGGGTACGGCGTCGGACTGAGCGGGACGCTGCTAACTCGTAGGCATGATATGCAACGTGGCCTGCGAGAAGCGGCGTTTGAGCCAGCCGGGCAACGCTTCGGTGTAGACGTTCGTGTGAAAGCTATACTCGTCCTCCCAGCGTTTCCCGCCCACCGCCGCCTTACGGAACGGGATGCCGTGGTCGAGACAGTACGCGCGCAGATGATCGCTACAGGCTTTGTAGGCCGATTCCGGGATCTGCTTCTGTAGATGGTTGATATAGACATACTCCGCAATAGTGAAAAAGAGTTGCGTTTCTAAGGCGCGGCGGGCGTTCGCGTTCGCTTCCTCGGCACGGTGCTCCGCTTCCAGCGCCCGTTGCTCGACGGCATCGAGACGGACCACGGTATCAATGAGCAACTGGTGGGCCGGGTTTTTCACCTGGGGGGGGGCATATGTGCCGGTCTTACGGATTTGGGGTAGGACCTCTTCAAAAACCCACGATTGAAACCGTTTGGCTTCAGGCTTATCACTCCTGAAAATCAAACGGTAGAGTCCTGATTCATTAATAATCAACAGTTTATCGACCAGAGCGATACCCTTCTCGCCTGTCTCTAGCCTCCCGACGGCATCTGAAACATTGCGCAAGTCTAAAACTTCACAGACATCTTTTGCTACCCACCATGGTTTACCGTTCTCATCAAGTTGTATGCGGACTTCACGCGTGCCAAAGTGAAATGGAATCAGATTAGACATCACGTTTCTCCTCAGAACAACGCGACTTGCGCGTCCGTTTCAGGGTGAGATGGTGTTCGCGTGCCGGGCGGCCTCCTTGGGGGTTTTTCACTTCTTGGTGATAAACTACATAATCCCTATTTTCAAGGAGATGGGCACGCCGAAGCTGCATCTTGATCCAATCGGCGTACGGTTTAGTCAGTTCCAGGTAGCTATAGAGATCACGCGCATTCACGGTATTCACGGTATCACTGCCTAATTGCCGAACAGCGAATGGCATGAGTTCAGACATCACGTTTCTCCTCAGAACAGCGCCGGTTGCGCGTCCAGTTCAGGTGGTGGTGGCGGCGCCAGCGGTTTCCAGTCGTTGCCGTCTTTAGAGGGAGCGCAGGCGCGGCGGTGGTGCAGCATTGAGCGCCTGCCGCCATGCCTCCATGGTCCCCTGATACGCCGTCGGCACGTCCTGACCGCGTCGGCGGTAGATGTGGTAAATATCGCGCAGCACTTGCGTCGTGTACGGGTCGCCGCGATCGAGCAAGTGGAGCACATCGCCATCGGTCAGGGCGCGCGTCTGGACGGGGGGCGCGGAGAGAGGTACGGTCGTGTCGCGCACAACGGTGGCGAGGAGATACGCTGCCACGAGCAGCACGAGCAGACCGCCGTTGATAGGACCGAGGACGGGCGGACGTCGCATGGGAGGGCCTCCTTTCAAAAGAGCGCCGGTTGCGCGTTTGTCTCGGGTTGCGGTGGCAGTGGCAGCGCCGCCAGAAAGGCCGCACAGCCTACTACGGCCAGCGCATGGGGATGGCCGTAGCGGTGGGCGGTCAGGGCAAAGCCACAGGTACAGCACGTCTCGTGCAGCTTGCGCGTCATCGTGCCCGGAGGCGTGGAACATAACCAACACGTTTCATCCTGCATCATACAAGCTCCTCGCGTGTGCGGGTTTTCCAGACAATACTTTTGCGCATACGCAGACAGATACGGCAGTTGCGCTCGCCACTAGGTCTGACATAGGCATTGTCACCAAGCAGAGAATGGCCGCGTTTACAGAGATTGGCTCGATGCATCAGGATAGTAGGCGAGATGCCACGAAGACTATTGATGCGGTGCGTTACTGGCTCAAGATGCCATGGATTACAACAAGAGGGAGTGCGGCAGAGATGATCTAATTCAAGCCCATCTGGTACACGACCAATCAAGAGTTCATACGTATAAATATGGGCATAGATTTTGCCATCGCTGCGTCCGCCTAGACGAAATGTTCCATAGCCGTGGTCTGTTAGGCCAGCTTCCCAGAGCCAACACCCACTTGCATCGTGACGGACCTTTTCAAAGAATCGTTCATTGATATTCCGTGCTATGGTCAATGCCTGCCCTCCATCCAGTCGCCCAGGCTGGCCATCACCTGCCAACAGTCGTCGGTGGTCATGGAGATCTCCTCGGGGCTATACGGTGTCTGTTTCATGCTGGGTCTCCTTGCGGGTTAAGCGTGCGCTTATCTGGGCAAAGTCTCGTGGTCTCCAGATTCCTGCCTCGACCTTGCCTGTGTGCTCGAGCAGGGACAGCCAGCGCTGTTGCTCGGGCGTCAGTTTCCCGCTGTTCGTCTTGAGCTCATACATCAGTACAGCCGTGCCATCCGTGCACACCAGATCCGGAAAACCGTATTCGCTGCGCCTGGAGTCGTGCGTATGAAAAGTGAGCCAGCCATTATCGGTCGCCAGCCGTCTCACTCGTGCCAGCAGGCTGCCTTCTGGGGTGTCATCGGGGAGGTCAGGCGGGCGCACCGTCAGCGCCGGGTCAAGCGTCAACCCGTGGCGTTGCGCGTGGGCAATCGCGTCAGCTTCGGTCCATCGATGCTGCGGTCGCATACGTTTCCTTCTCACCGCATGGGGCATGCTCAGGGCGGGCGAGGCACGGGGGCATCCTAGTCCGTGGGGATCCGAGAGACAAGCCCAAATGCGGGCGTCAATCCCAGTCGGGGTCACGTTAGTAGCGCAGCCGTGCGGCGTCGGCCTCGGTGGCTGGCAGGGCAGCTGCGACCTTGAGGCACTCGCGTTCAATCGCGTGTTGCAGCAGGGTGGGGGGGAGGTCCGGGAAGTCGTAGACGAGGCGGATGAGTGCCTCATAGGTGGCCAGAATGACCGGCGGAATGCCGCTGGTCGCCTGTTCGCGGCGTACGAGGGCCAGGGCCGTAAAGCGGCTGATCCCGCGATCACGGTTCTGCGCGAGGGTGCGCGTGGCGTGGCCACGCGCCTGGCAGAGTTGCTCCATCGGCGTCAGATACGTCGTGAGCAGCGCCGTGGTGGCGGCAGCAGGCGGGCGTTTCGGCCCGGCCAGGGTGGTCGTCCCGGCGAGGAGCAGCGTGCTCAGAGCCAGAGCCAGGGTCGTGGTGGTGCGGGACATGGGATCTCCTTCGTGGTGGTGTTAGGACCGCCTTGCGCGGGCGCGCACAGCGGCAATCAGGTGCGTATACGCCTCTTCTAAGTCCGCCGTGGGCGGCGGGGGCAGGCGCGTCAGGAGGCCGTCCGGGGCGACGTGGACCACCCGGTAGAGGCCGTCGACTTGGAGCAGGCACAGGCGGCTGCCATCGGGCGCGGCCGTGGTCGTGAGGACGTGCAGACGCAGGGTCATAGCCATTCTCTTCTTTCTCCTAGTGCGTTGCGCCTGCCTGGGTTTCCCAACAAGCGCGCTCGGCTACCTGTTGCACCTGGCGCGGGGTGATGGACGGATAGCGGTAGACCTGGTAGACAATCTCTTGGAGGATCGCCTGTAAATTGCTATCCATGCCCTGCATCCTTGTCTCCTGCCGAATGAGGTGGAGACTGCCACTGAGCGTGGTCCCCGCATCGCGGGACGCGGCGACCGTGGCCGCATATTCCCCGAGGAGGGGACACATCCGTGTCAGGTTCACAGGCAGCGCGTCCGTTGCGGTCGATGGTCGTTTTTTGGGCGCGCCGCCCGCCTCAGCCAGGGCAACCCACGCGATGAGGAGCAGGGCTGCGAGCGTCCAGGCGAGTGTCCAGAGGGCAATACTTTTGCGGGTCATTGGGTCATCCTTTCGTGGTATACTGCTTGGGTGAATGTTGCATGTCTTTCCATGTGAGAGGGCGGGGTGACTGCGACCACCTCGCCCTCTGCCTCTGCGTGCCTCTGCCTAGTCTTCTTCGGGGTTCGGTTCGCCCTCGGCACAGTCCGCACATATGAGCGCGGTACACCAGCGGGCCTGCCGCGTCCAGGGGCGGTCTGTGCACACATAGCACAGCAGGTCAGCGTCATAGAGGCTCTGGTAATACGTCTCGGGGCGTACCAGGGCGCGGGTCGTGAGGGACGGGCGCACGTCAGCGCTGATTGTCCAGGTATCGAGGTCCTGCCAGAAAGCGGGAATCGTGGTCATGGGGTCGTCTCCTTTGTTATATGATCTCGCCCAGTGCCAGCCGTAATTGATCATTCGATCCTACGCGGTTTCCTTTGGCGTGATTACAGGGCCAGCAGAGCGTGTGGACGTTACTTTCACATTCAAGTCCGCCTTTCGTGAGGGGGAGAATATGGTCAATGGTGGCACGTGCGCTATGGCGAAGCGGCACGTTATCTCGCACCTTTTTCCAGCACGATTGGCAGCGCCAGCCATCTCTGGTAAAGATGTGTCGTCGCGTATAGCGCGTGCCTATGCTTGTCTTGATGCGTGCTGCCCGATGACGATAGGCGGCGGTCTGATAGCACTCCTCTGAGCAATAAATTTGTGATCCAGTCGTCCGCAGGGCTTCCGTGCCGCAGATAGCACAGGCAAAGAGGGCACCAACAAATTGTGTTCGCCCTAATCGCTCACGTTTTGCTGTGCGCTCTCCTGCTCTTCGGCAGACGTCTGAGCAGTATTTTTGTCGCCAATTGCGCCCGCGCCTGCTCGTCTTGCCACAGGTATGACACGAGAAAAGTGAGCCGACGATTAGTACACGAGCATGTCGCATCCTGTCTCGGCGCACGTTGGCTATGGCATAACAGGTATCTGAGCAATACTTCTGATGCGCTCCTGTGCGCGCGGTGCTTGTTCCGCAGACGACACAGGAGAAGATCGCGCCAATGCATCTCTCTTCTGCACTGCCTTTATAGCGTCGCGCATAGGCTTTTTCGTGGATCTTTTTGCATACCGCACAGTATTGCTGTGTCGCGCCTTTTCGCATCAAGTCGTTGCCACAGATGAGGCATTGCATGATGGCCCCGCGCATACGCGCTGGGATGACGCCTCTCTTGGTACGTCCCCAGCGCTCCTTCGCCGCTTTGCTACAAGCTGGTGAGCAGCGTAGTTGTCGGGGCCGGTTGGTGGGAAACCGCTGCCCACAGATATCGCACGCTACCTCCATTGGCTGTCTGCCCCTCCTAGGCGTTGAGGATAGTTGCCTCGGTCTTGTGGGCCTCAAGGCGAGCAAGGTCCGCGCCTTGCTGAAGATCTGCCAGCTTGGCTTCGGCCACTAACCCCAGGTGCCCATGAAGTTGCAGATTGGCTCGGTCGTGGTCATACAGGCGCGTGACCTCATCCGTGGCATCGCTCTGAAACCACACGCGCATCTGCTCGTCGCGGATCGCCTGGCCCTGGTCGCCCTTGTACGTCGCCCGATAGGTGATGCGGGGGCGCTGCGCGCGTTTGACCATCGCGGCGGCATAGCGATGTTTGCAGGCCGTCTCTGGATGCTGCACGGCATCGGGACAGTCGCACGTGCCGTGCGCGACCCGGTAGACCACCTCCGGGTCTGCCTGCGAGGTGACGACACAGGTGCTATCGGGGTTGACGTGGACATGGCCGTTCAGGGCGAGGAGGAGCGCTTTGGCGATGCGCTTCGTATCGGCAGGGTACTTGGTGCTGGCCCGCTCAGCCAGGGCGCGGAGGTCGGTGTCAAACTGGGTGATCGTCATGGTCGTGTCTCCTTGGTGGTGCGGTTAGGGGAGAATGGTGATGGAGGTCGTCGCCCAGGCTTTGGCTTGGGCGATCGCGTCCCGGAGGTGCATGCGGAGATAGCGCGGGGCCGGATCGTCATCGATCTGGATGGCCCACAAAGCCGTCGGTGCGCCGCGGGGTTGCCGGGGCGTGTGGCCGTGGCAGACTTCGTACTGGCGCGTGTTTACGTGAATCATGGTTCGTGTCTCCTTGGTTGTTCGGGCTTGTGACCGTCCCGCACCGTGCGGGGCCGCATTCCGCCAGCGTGGGGCTGGCGCACTCTGCGTTATTCAGGGACATACACAGGCGTTACCGTGGGTCGTCTGGTCGTTTTCCGGGGTCGTCTCACACCTGCCTCCACCATTCCTGCATCCGGCGTGCATACGCGGCATGCCAGGTGCGCACGGCGTCGGTGATCGCGTCCGCCACACCATCAGACGGATGCGCCCAGCGGTAGGCCTGGACCTCCTCCAGCACGGCCATACAGGTCGTTGAATCGTTGTCGAGGGCCGTCAGGATGCGGGCAATGGTGGTGTCGAGGGTTGTGGTGGTCATCGTCTCATTCTCCTTGGTGTTTCGTTGTTTCCAACTCGTCAGTGAGGCCCACAGCCTCAGACACCGTTGTCTCTCGTCGCCAGGATCGTCGCGTTCAATGCTCTCCTGGTGGGGCGTTTGTCTTCAGTAGCCTTCCGGGGGTCTGTTCCCGTTCTCGCCCTGGCTCTGTCTTTCCCTCCCCGGTTTCTTAAGTGCCGGCACACATGAGGTACTCAACTCTGTAGCGCCCATCGCCTTGTCAATCAACCAACCAACTGATTACTAGTATAGCTGACTTCGCTTACATTGGCAAGCAGAAAAGAGCAACAAAGAATTAAAACTTGAAAATAATTTCACTTTTTGGTATTCTTGATACAGGAGGTACGACATGGAGCGATTGCATATCTTTCAGGAGCGCCTGTTACTGGCGCGGCGGCGGGCCGATCTGAGCCAGGAAGCCCTTGCTGGAAAGGCGCAGGTCTTTAAGACGGATATTAGTAAGTATGAGCGTGGGACAGCGATGCCGAATCTGCCGCGCTTTGTGCGCTTGGCGTCGGCACTCAAGGTGAGTACCGATTATCTGCTTGGTTTGACGGAGGCGTAACTGCGGCTTCCCGCCTCTTCCGCCTTCCTTTTTCGCTTGACATCCCCCCTCCGTCTCTCGCACACTAGTAGGGCGTATTTGATTCTGTTCTGTGGTATCCGCTTTGACCGTTGGTCTTGCGTTTGGCTTGGGCGCCACAGTGGCGAGGGGGCCTCAACCGCCCTCTTGGCTCGCGCACGTCGAGCACGCCCATCTCACCCCATCCCTACTCTCTCTCCTAGAGAGAAGAGACTTGCTCTTGGTGCGTCTATTCCCCGAGGAGGCGGTCGATGGCGGAAAAGCCCGCGTGTCCGCACACCAACATTGAAGCCCAGGTCCAGGCCCGGCCCACGGCTATGCTCCCCCAGGGTCAGCGCTATCAGGTCCTCGTGCGCCTGCGCTGTGCCGCGTGTACCATCCCGCTGACGTTCGAACTGCCGCCGGGCTTTGTGGGCGATACGATGCATGCCGCCACGATGAGCAGCGATGCCTATGAAGCGCGCCTCGGTGCGACGCTGAAGACGGTCGTGCCGACTGCAGACGTCGGCCCCTGGCTGGCGGTGACGGTGCTCCCGCAGGACGCCACGCCCGCGCCCACGACCCCGCTGCCGGTTCCGGCGCCGGTGTAGTGCGATGGCGTTTGCTCACCGGCCTCCCCCAAAAGTTGCCTATGCGCAGCGTGCCAACCCGCCGCCTATCCCCTATTGGGAAAAATGTATCCTTGCCGCGTATCTTCGGATGATGGGCGCTACCCAGTTGGATGCAGCGCGTGCAGTGGGGCGGTCGATCCGCACTATTGCCACGTGGGAATCTCGCAAAGACCACTGGGCCTTGGCGCTTGCCGAAGCCCGCAAGCGCTGGCTGGTCGATCTCGAACATGCCTCCCGTGCGGCACTCCTGCGGACTATTAAAGACGGCAATGGGCTGCTCGCGCTCCAAGTCCTCGAACGGATCGACCCCGAGTTGGCTCCCGCGAAGCAACGTCTCGATGTGGAACTGAGTGACGGGCTGGCCAGCCTCCTGGCTCAAGCGCGAAAGGCTCCCAATGGCGACACTCCTCACTGACCTCGCGGAGCCCGCGTCGGCCTTCGAGCAGTATCTCGAACTGCGCGACCGCTGGCGCGAGAACCCCGTCCTCTATGTCCGCCAACGCTTTGGTATGGAGCCCACGCTGCAGCAGTCCCAGATTCTGGAGGCCATCCTCCCTCCCGGCGCGAAAGTCTCGGTGCGCTCTGGGCACGGCATTGGCAAAAGTTCGAGTGCCGCCTGGGCGGTGAGTTGGATGCTCGAAACCCACGACTATGCCAAAGTCCCCTGTTCGGCTCCTTCCTCGCATCAGCTCCGCGACATTTTGTGGGGCGAGCTCAGTAAGTGGCGTCGGCATGCGGATGCCCTCAGCGCCGCCCGTGGCGACCCGCCGCGCTTCTGGCTCTCGCGGCTTTTTAAGCTCCTCACGGATAGTCTCGTGGACCCCAGCGCGAAAGAATGGGGCGCGTTCGCCCGCACCGCTCGCAAGGAAAACCCCGAAGCCCTCCAGGGCTTTCATGCGACGCATCTGCTCTTCGTCCTTGATGAAGCCAGCGGCATGCCCGAAGAAGTGTTTGAGGCGGCGGAAGGGGCGCTCTCGACGCCCGAGGCCCGCGTCCTCATGTTGGGGAATCCCACCCGCACCAATGGCACGTTCTACGCCTCCCATCACAAGGACCGGGGCAGTTATACCACGCTGCACTTTCGCTCGCAGGATTCGCCGTTGGTGGATGCCTCCTACCGCCCCCGCCTCGTGGCGAAGTGGGGCGAAGGCTCCAATGTGGTGCGCGTGCGCGCGGACGGCGAATTCCCGCGCCAAGCCGACGACGTGCTGATCTCCCTGGAGCTCACCGAGCCCTGTCTGACTCGTGAACGACGCGAGCCTGGTGGGGTGCGGCGGCTTGGCGTAGATGTGGCGCGACTGGGTTCAGATCGTACAGCGCTTGTCTTGCGGCATGGGAGTCTCATTGACCAGATCAAGGTCTATGCACGTCAGGACACCATGGCCACGGTCGGCTGTATTCTCGCGGTCTTGGAGCCCTGGCAGGTGGAAGAAGTCGCCATTGATGTCATTGGGTTGGGTGCAGGTGTCTATGATCGCCTTGCGGAGTTAAAACGTCAGGGCGTGATCCGTGTCGGCATTACGGCGGTGAATGTGGCGGAGAAGGCTCCCGTCGTGCGTCATCCTGCGGAGGCGAAGCCACGTCTCCTCCGCGATTATCTCTGGCTGGAAGTGGCGGAGTGGCTGCGGACGGCCCAGCCGGTGTTTTGTGCACCGGCTGCGAACGCGTGCGAGGACCTCGCGGGGGAATTGGCGAGTGTGGGGTATGGGTTTGATAGCCAGGGACAACTCGTGGTTGAAGATAAAGACCATATCCGCAAGCGTCTCGGGCATTCGTGTGATCTTGCCGATGCACTCGGCTGTACGTTTGCGCCGCCGCCGCGTAGGAGTTTGGCGATGGAGTTGCATATATGAGTGTCACGCTTCCGCATCCGGCGTATCGTGCCATGCTGCCGCTCTGGGCGATGCTGCGCGACGGCTACCTGGGCGAAGCCGCCGTCAAGTCGGCACAGCCCCTCGATGCCGTCCGCCGCAGTACGTCCACAGCGCGCAATGGGACGGCGTATCTGCCACGCCCAGCGGGGATGCGCCGCGATGAACAGTACGCCGCGTATCGGGATCGCCCCGCGTGGACGAGTGCCACAGAACACGCCGTGCATGGGATTACCGGCTCGGTATTCCGCCACGAGCCGCAACTCGTAGGGCCTGCTGCCTTAGAGCCGCAACTGGCCGACAT
>Ga0075429_100000051_pt1 | contig 55896 bp, 50 predicted proteins | sample RhiMetdeltSRZDD3_FD_75295 | JGI IMG/M metagenome (GOLD analysis project Ga0075429, IMG submission 75295) | Populus rhizosphere microbial communities from Tennessee, USA - Rhizosphere MetaG P. deltoides SRZDD3 | ecosystem: Host-associated > Plants > Roots > Rhizosphere > Soil | place: USA...
GCTGCCGTAGCGGAAGGTTTTCTTGATCGGGTTCAAATGCTTTCCTTTACTTACGTGGCGTGAAAATAAAAAACGCTCATCGGGACGATGAGCGCTTCTTTGCTACGCCATCTGAAGATCTACTTGCGTAGGCCGAGCTTCTCGATCAGGCCGCGGTATTTGTCCGCGTCCTTGCGCTTGAGATAGTCGAGCAGCTTGCGCCGTTGGCTGACCATCACGAGCAGCCCGCGGCGCGAATGGAAATCCTTGACATGAGTCTTGAAGTGCTCGGTGAGACCGTTGATCCGCTCGGTCAGGAGCGCGATCTGCACTTCCGGCGATCCGGTGTCCTTGCCGGAGCGCTGGTAGTCCTTCACCACTTTCGCTTTCTGCGCGACCTGCAATGCCATCTCGATCTCTCTTCACTTTTGTGAGCCCGCGATTTTAACCGAAGGCGCGCGCCGGTCACAAGGTTTTTTGATGTTTATCAGCCGCTTGCGCCACCAATCGGAGCGGCCGCAGCGTGCCGCCGGGGGTCGCCCGGCCGAGCCCGATCACCGCGCCGCGCGCGCCGTAGACCGCGCGTACCCCTTCTCCGGGAAAGGATTCAAGGGATTGGCCGTTGCGGAAGCGCGCTTCCTGCGCGGCATCGAGCTCGGCGCGCGGCAGATCGGCGAGCAGGGCCGCGAGGGGAAGCAGATCTCCCCGACTTCTTGCTGCCAGGGTCTCGAGCGACACGGCGCCCTCGACGCGCCAGCGCCCCGACGCGGTACGGCGCAGCGCCGTCAGGTGTGCGCAGCTCCCCAGGGCTTCGCCGATGTTCTCCGCCAGCGTCCGGACGTAGGTCCCCTTGCTGCAGCGAACCCGCAGCACGAGATGCGGCGGGTCGAATTCAATTTTTTCAAGTTCGGTAATGCGCACCCGACGCGCTTCGCGGGCAACCGTTTCGCCCTTGCGCGCGAGCGCATAGAGCGGCACCCCGCCGCGCTTCAGCGCCGAGTGCATCGGCGGCACCTGCTCGATCTCGCCCTTGAAGCGCTCGAGAACGCGCGCCACGTCGCCCTCGGTCACTGCGACGTCCCGCCGCTCGATGACCTCGCCTTCGGCGTCGCCGGTCGCAGTCTTTTCGCCCAGCTTGAGGGTGGCGAGGTACTCCTTGTCGTCCTCAAGCAGATAGCCGGCGAACTTGGTCGCCTCGCCGAAGAGCACGATGAGGAGCCCCGACGCCAGCGGGTCGAGCGTGCCCGCGTGACCGGCTTTTGCGGCCCCGAACAACTGTTTTGCCTGTTGCAGCGCCCGGTTGGAGCTGATCCCGACCGGCTTGTCGAGCAGCAGCGCCCCGTCGAGCGTCACGTCGGCCGGTTCTTCGTCGAATCGATCAGCCGCGAAAGCCGGTCGCCGCGCTCGACCGACTCGTCGTACTCGAAGCGCAGCTCCGGAGTCGTGTAGAGCTTGATGCGCTTGGCGAGCTGCGAGCGCAGGAACCCCGAGGCGCGTTTCAACCCTTCGGTCGCGTCCTGCAGGTGTTCCCGGCTCAAACACGTGAAGAACACCTTGGCGTGCGAGAAATCCGGCGAGACGTCGACGCCCGTCAACGTGATCATGCCGACGCGCGGGTCGCGCAGCTCGCGCTGCACGAGCTCCGAGAGCTCCCGCTGGATCAGGTCACCGAGCTTCTGCGGCCGCCCGGATGATCTTTGACGCTTCACCCGTTTCTCAGAGGCTCCGCGCGACCTCTAGGACCTCGAACACCTCGAACTGGTCGCCTTCCTTGATATCGGAGAAGTTCTTGAGCGACATGCCGCACTCGAAGCCGGCCTTCACCTCGCGCACGTCGTCCTTGAAGCGCTTGAGGGAGTCGATGTCGCCGGTGTGGATGACCACGTTGTCGCGCAGCACGCGCACCTGCGCGCTCCTCTTGACCAGGCCCTCCTGCACGTAGCAGCCGGCGACGGTGCCGATCTTCGAGATCTTGAACACCTGGCGCACCTGGACGAGGCCGAGCACCTGCTCCTTCATCTCCGGCGCGAGCATGCCGGAGAGCGCCGCCTTCATCTCCTCGACCGCGTCGTAGATGATGTTGTAGTAGCGCACCTGGATGCCGGCGGACTCGATCAGCTTGCGCGCGGTGGCGTCGGCGCGCGTGTTGAAACCGATGATGACGGCCCGCGCGGCCATCGCCAGGTTGACGTCCGACTCGGTGATGCCGCCGACGCCGGCGTGCACCACGCTCACCTTGACCTCCTCGGTCGCCAGACGGGTCAGGGCGTGAACCAGCGCCTCCTGTGAGCCCTGCACGTCGGACTTGATGACCAGCGTCAGCACCTTCTTCTCGCCCTCGCCCATCTGCCCGAACATGTTCTCGAGCTTGGTCGCCTGCTGCTTGGCGAACTTCACGTCGCGGAACTTGCCCTGGCGGAAGTTGGCGATCTCGCGCGCCTTCCTCTCGTCGGCGATCACCATCATGTCTTCGCCGGCGTTCGGCACCTCGGAGAGGCCCTGCACCTCGACCGGGATCGAGGGGCCGGCTTCCTGGACCGGCTTGCCGTTTTCGTCGAGCATCGCGCGCACCCGGCCGTAGACCGCGCCGGTCAGCACGATGTCGCCGCGCTTGAGCGTGCCGGATTGCACCAGCAGCGTCGCCACCGGGCCGCGTCCCTTGTCGAGGCGCGCCTCGATGACCACGCCCTTGGCCGGCGCGTCGGTCGGCGCCTTGAGCTCCAGCACCTCGGCCTGCAGCAGCACCTGCTCGAGCAGCGCATCCACGCCCTGGCCGGTCTTGGCCGACACCGGGACGACAGGCGAGTCGCCGCCGTACTCCTCGGGCACGACACCGTGCGTCAGCAGCTCCTGCTTCACCTTCTCGGGATTGGCTTCGTGCTTGTCGATCTTGTTCATCGCCACGACCAGCGGCACCTCGGCCGCCTTGGCGTGGTTGATCGCTTCGACGGTCTGCGGCATGACGCCGTCGTCGGCCGCCACGACCAGAATGACGATGTCGGTGGCCTGGGCGCCGCGCGCGCGCATGGCGGTGAAGGCTTCGTGACCCGGGGTATCGAGGAACGTGACTACGCCGCGCGGGGTCTCGACGTGGTAGGCGCCGATATGCTGCGTAATGCCGCCGGCCTCGCCGGCCGCCACTTTGGTGGTGCGGATGAAGTCGAGGAGCGAAGTCTTGCCGTGATCGACGTGGCCCATCACCGTCACGACCGGCGGTCGGGGCTTGAGCTCGGCCTCGACCGGCTCGTCGCTCTCGGCGAGGTACGCCTCGGGGTCGTCGAGCTTGGCGGCCTTCGCCTTGTGGCCCATCTCCTCCACCAGGATGATGGCAGTCTCCTGGTCGAGCACCTGGTTGATCGTCGCCATGGTGCCGAGCTTCATCAGCGCCTTGATGACCTCCGCGGCCTTCACCGACATGCGGTGGGCGAGCTCGCCCACCGTGATGGTCTCGGGGACCGCGACCTCGCGCACCAGCGGCTCGGCGGGCGCCGCGAAGGCGGTCTGCTCGCCACTTCCGCTCGGCCGGTGCCGGCCGCCGCCGCGGGCGTGCCAGCCGCCGACGCCGCCGCCGGCGTCGCCGCGCGTCTTGATCGTGCGCCGGCGCGCGGAATCGTCGCGCAGGACGGTGGTGGGCTTCGCCTTCTTCGCCTTCTTGTCGGTCTTCGCCTCGCCGGTCGTCGGCTTGGCGTGCAGCGTGGTCGCGGGCGCGGCCGGCGCAGACGGCGCGGCCGGGGCGGCGGCGGCCGCCGCCGCGGCTTCGGCCGCCTTCTGCAGCTCGGCCGCCTTCTGCTCCGCCTCGCGCTTCTCGCGCTCCTGCTTTTCGCGCAGCTCCGCCGCCTGAAGCTCGGCGAGCTGCTGCTGGCGCCGCGCCTCTTCTTCCCGCAGCTCGATCTCCTTCGGATCGACGGTCGGAGCCGGCGGCGGAGGCGGCGGCGTCTCGGCGGCGACCGCCGCGGCGGTGACCTCCGCCGGGTCGCGCTTGACGAACACGCGCTTCTTGCGCACCTCGACCTGCACCGTGCGGTACTTGCCGGTGGCGTCGGTCTTCTTGATCTCGCTGGTCTGCCGGCGGGTGAGCGTGATCTTGTTCTTCGCGTCGGTCGAGCCGTGCGCCTTGCGCAGGTACTCGAGCAGGCGCGACTTGTCCTGCTCGGAAAGCGCGTCGTCGGGCTGCCTCTTGTCGACGCCGGCCGCGCGCAGCTGCTCGAGCAGCACGGAAGGCGGGACCTTAAGCTCGCTCGCGAATTGGGCTACGCTCGTTTGCGCCATCGTTATGCGGATTCCTTGTCCGTAAACCAGTGAGCGCGGGCCGCCATGATGAGCTTCTTGGCGGCCTCGCCGTCCATGCCGGTGAGCTCGGAGAGCTCATCCACCGCGAGATCGGCCAGGTCGTCGCGCGTCTTGATGCCCCCTTCGGAGAGCTTGGCGGCGAGCTGGGTGGTCATGCCGTCGAGCTTCAGCAGCTCGGGGTCCACGCCCTCGACCTTCTCCTCGTTGGCGATCGCCGCCACCAGCAGCGCATTGCGCGCGCGCGTGCGCAGCTCGTTTACCGTGTTCTCGTCGAAGGCCTCGATCTCGAGCAGCTCGTTGATCGGCACGTAGGCCACTTCCTCGAGCGTCGCGAAGCCCTCCTGCGCCAGGATGTCGGCCACCTCCTCGTCGACGTCGAGCTTCTCCATGAACTGCTGCTTGATGCGGCCGCTTTCCTCCTGCTGCTTCTTGGTGGATTCCTCCTCGGTCATCAGGTTGATCTGCCAGCCGGTGAGCTCCGAGGCGAGGCGCACGTTCTGGCCGCTGCGGCCGATGGCGACCGCGAGGTTCTCCTCGTCGACCACCACGTCCATGGCATGTTTCTCTTCATCGACGACGATCGAGCTCACTTCCGCGGGAGCCAGGGCGCCGATCACGAACTGGGCCGGGTCGGCCGACCAGAGCACGATGTCGACGCGCTCGCCGGCGAGCTCCTGCGTGACCGCCTGCACGCGGGACCCGCGCATGCCCACGCACGTGCCGATCGGGTCGATCCGCTTGTCGTTGGTGTGCACCGCGATCTTGGCGCGGATCCCCGGGTCGCGCGCGGCCGACTTGATCTCGAGCAGCCCCTCCTCGATCTCCGGAACCTCGAGCTCGAAGAGCTTCATGATGAACTGCGGCGCGGTGCGCGAGAGGATCAGCTGCGGCCCGCGCGCCTGGCGGTCGATCTTCATGACCCAGGCCCGCACCCGGTCGCCGATGCGCAGGTTCTCCTTGGGGATCATGTGCTCGCGCGGCAGCAGCGCCTCCAGGCGCCCCGACTCGATGATGGCGCTGCCGCGCTCCATGCGCTTCACCGTGCCGGTGACCAGCTCGTCGCCGCGCGACAGGAAGTCGTTCAGGATCTGCTCGCGCTCGGCGTCGCGGATCCGCTGCAGGATCACCTGCTTCGCGGTCTGCGCGCCGATGCGCCCGAACTCGACGTTCGGCAGCGGCTCCTCGATCACGTCCTCGACCTTGGCGTCGGCCTTGCCGCGGTCCTGCGCCTCCTCGACCGACAGCATCTGCGCCTGGTTCCATTCCGGAGTGTCGTCGGGCAGCACCTTCCAGCGGCGGAAGGTCTCGTAGGCGCCGGTGTTGCGGTCGACCTGCACCCGCACGTCGATATCCTCGGTGTACTTCTTCTTGGTGGCCGAGGCGAGCGCCATCTCGAGCGCGCCGAATACGATGTCGCGCGGCACATTCTTCTCGCGCGCGAGCACGTCCACCAGCATCACCAGCTCCCGGTTTCCTGCCACCACTGCGCTCACGGCCACTCTTACCTCACAAATTGGCTACTTCAAATCGGGTATCAGCCTTGCCTTGTCCAAGTCATCCAGCGCCAGTGCGATCACGCGCCCGTCCAGCTCCATGCTCACCTGCCCCGCCTCGGCGCCGCGCAGCACGCCCACGAACTTGCGGCGCCCGGTGGCGTCCGGCGTGCGCATCCGCACATCGGCCTTCTGGCCGGCGAAGCGCGCGAAGTCGGCCTCCTTGCGCAGCGGCCGGTCCAGGCCCGGCGAGGAGACCTCCAACCGCTCGTAATCGATCCCCTCGACCGCCAGAACGCGCGTCAGGTGCCGGCTCGCGGCCGCGCAGTCGTCGAGGGTCACGCCCCCGGGCTTGTCGATGAAGAGGCGTAGCAGCCTCCCGCCATTCGACGCCTGCACATCGATCAGCTCGTAGCCCATGCCGGCCACCGCCGGCTCGACGACTTTTTCGAGGCGCAAACAAAAAATGGGCCGAAGCCCATCTCGTGCAAAGCCAAAACCGGAACCGCACCTGATGCTCTAAAGCCTTTGAAGTATAGCCGTATTTCGCATCTCCCGCCAGTGTCCGGCGGGCAAATCGGCGGGAAGCTCGATCGGCCCGTAGCGCAGCCGCACGAGCCGGCTCACCGGGTGGCCGAGCGCCTCGAACAGGCGGCGCACCTCTCGGTTGCGGCCCTCTTTCAGCACCACCCGATACCAGCGGTTGCTGCCTTCGCTCTCGCGGTGGTTGTCGATGCGCTCGAACCGCGCCCGCTGGCCGTCGATCGCGATGCCTGCAAGTAGCTGTTTTTTCTCCGCCGGGCCGAGCTCCCCGCGAATCCTGGCGGCGTATTCGCGCTCCACCTCGTATCTAGGGTGCATCAGCCGATTCGCAAGCTCGCCCGAGTCGGTGAGGAGGAGCAGCCCGGAGCTGTTCAGGTCGAGCCGACCGACTGCAACCCACCGGCCCGGCGGAAGGGCGTCGAACACCGTGCGTCGTCCCTGCGGGTCGCTCCGCGTGACGAGCTGGCCGACGGGCTTGTGGTACAGCAGGACACGCGGCTTTTCCGCGCTGGGTTTCGCAGCCGGTTTCGCAACCGGCTTTCCGTCGACGGCGATCTCATCGCCCGGACCTGCCCGCGCGCCCAGGCTGACCAGTGCGCCGTTAACGCTGACGCGTCCCGCGGCGATCCAGCCCTCGATCTCGCGCCGCGAGCCTAGCCCGGCCGCAGCGAGGATTTTCTGGATGCGTTCGCCAGGAGACGCCGCTTGCGGCTTAGCCGTCGGTACCGGTCGCCCGTTGCGGCTCGTCGTGCTCGACGGCGCGGGGCTCGGCTTCGCTGACTTGCTGGACGGGCGCGGGCTCAAGCTGCAAGGTAGTGGCGATCTCTTCGAGTGACGGCAGCTCCTCCAGCGAGCGCAGCCCGAGGTCGTCGAGGAAGCGCCGCGTCGTGGCGTAGAGCGCCGGCCGGCCGGGGGTCTCGCGGTGGCCGACGACGTCGATCCAGCCGCGGTTCTCGAGCGTCTGGATGATCTGAGTCGAGACCACGACCCCGCGGATGTTCTCGATGTCGCCGCGCGTCACCGGCTGCCGGTACGCGATGATCGCCAGGGTCTCCATCACCGCGCGCGAGTAGCGCGGCGGCTTCTCGGGCGACAGGCGCTCGAGATAGGGCTGGAATTCGAGGCGCGTCTGGAAGCGCCAGCCGCTCGCGAGGCATACCAGCTCGACCGCGCGGCCGCTCCAGTCGGCGCGCAGCTCCTCCAGCAGGTTCTTCAGCGTGTCGGCGGCAATCTCGTTGTCGAACAAGCGCTTGAGCTCGGAGAGGGGCAGCGGCTCCTGGGTCGCGAGGAGCGCGGCTTCGAGGATGCGCTTGGCTTCCGGGACGGCGGGGGCGGCGGCATTTTCCATGGCTACCTACTATACCTAGTTGCTCACCTCTTAGAAAGTCATTCCTCTAGTGGCTCGGCGTCGTTGGCCCCGGGCTGCGCCGTGGCGTAGCCGAGCTTCACGTAGATCGGTTCGAAGCAAGCGGCCTGGGTGATCTCGATCAGCAGCTCGCGCGCGAGCTCGAGCAGCGCGAGGAACGTGACCACCAGCACCGCGACGCCGCGCTGGGGCTCGAACAGCTCGCCGAACTCGAGCACCCGGCGCTCCTGCAGCGCGCGCAGGATCGAGCTCATGTGGCTGCGCACTGAGAGCTCCTCGCGCGAGATGTGGTGGTGCCGGCTCATGCGCGCGCGGTAGAGCAGCCCGCGCCAGGCCTCGGCGAGGTCCTGCGGGTTGACCTCCGGCAGCCGCTCGGCGACCTGGCGCTCGATCCACACCGAGATGGCGATGACGTTGCGCCCGACCTGGGGCAGCTCGTCGAGCGCCTGCGCCGCCTTCTTCATCTGCTCGTACTCGAGCAGGCGCCGCACCAGCTCGGCGCGCGGGTCCTCCTCGGCAGGCGCGGCGGCCGGCGGCCGCGGCAGCAGCAGCCGCGACTTGATCTCCATCAGCATCGCCGCCATGACGAGGTACTCGGCGGCGAGCTCGAGGTTCTTGCTGCGCATGATTTCGACGTAATCGAGATACTGGCGCGTGAGCGGCGCCATCGGGATGTCGAGGATGTCGAGGTTCTCCTTGCGGATCAGGTAGAGCAGCAGATCCAGCGGGCCCTCGAAGGCCTCGAGCACGATTTCGAGCGCGTCGGGCGGGATGTAGAGGTCGTGCGGCAGCTCGATGACCGGCTCGCCGTAGAGCTTGGCGACGGGCTCGGTGACGTTCTTAGCGGCGTTCAGCGGCACCACGTTCATGAGTAGGATAATCCCATAGCTTCGCGCACCTCGCGCATGGTTTCCGCCGCCAGGCGCTTCGCGCGGTCGCAGCCGTCGGCGATGATGTTTTTTACCAACGTCGGGTCGTCGAGATAGGTCCGGGCACGCTCGCGCATGGGCGCGAGCTCCCTGTTGATCGCGTCGATGACCGGCTGCTTGCAGTCCAGGCAGCCGATGCCGGCGGTGGTGCAGCCCTCGTGCGCCCACTGCTTGGTCGCCTCGTTCGAATACACGAGGTGGAGCGACCAGACCGGGCACTTCTCGGGCGTTCCGGGGTCGGTGCGCTTCACGCGCGCCGGGTCGGTCGGCATGGTTCTCACCTTCTTCGCCACCGACTCGGGCTCCTCGCGCAGCGAGATCGTGTTGCCGTAGGACTTGGACATCTTCTGCCCGTCGAGACCCGGCATCTTGGACGCCTCGGTGAGCAGCGCCTCGGGCTCGACCAGGATCCTCTTGCCGCCGCCCTCCAGCCAGCCGTACAGGCGCTCCTGGTCGCCTCGCGTCAGGTTCTGCTGCTCGTCGACCAGCGCCTCGGCGCGCCCGAGGGCCTCGGCCTCGCCGTGCTCCAGGTACTTCGTGCGCAGCTCCGCGAGCAGGCGGGCCTTCTTCGTGCCCATCTTCTTCACCGCGGCCCTGGCCTTTTCCTCGAATCCGGGTTCCTTGCCGTAGAGGTGGTTGAAGCGCCGCGCCACCTCGCGCGTGAACTCGACGTGCGGCACCTGGTCCTCGCCCACCGGCACGTACCGCGCGCGGTAGATCAGGATGTCGGCCGACTGCAGCAGCGGGTAGCCGAGAAAGCCGTAGGTGGAGAGGTCCTTGTCGGTGAGCTTCTCCTGCTGGTCCTTGTAGGTGGGAACGCGCTCGAGCCAGCCGAGCGGCGTGATCATCGAGAGCAGGAGGTGCAGCTCGGCGTGCTCGGGGACCTGCGACTGGATGAAGAGGATTGCCTGGTTGGGGTCGATGCCCGCCGCCAGCCAGTCGATCACCATGTCCCAGCCGTTCTCCTTGACGTTGTCAGGCTTCTCGTAGTCGGTGGTGAGCGCGTGCCAGTCGGCGACGAAATACAGGCACAGGTATTCGGCCTGCAGCCGCACCCAGTTTTTGAGCACGCCGTGGTAGTGGCCGAGGTGGAGGGCGCCCGTCGGGCGCATGCCGGACAGGACGCGGGTCTCGTACATCAGAACACCATGGCCCGGATGATCGCGTCGGAGGCTTCGATGAGCGGCTGGAGGAGGAAGGTGAGCCCGTTGGTGACGAGCAGCACGAGCAGCAGCGGGATGCCCCACGGCTCGAGCTTGGCGTAGCGCCAGGCGGCGCGGGTGGGAAGCAGGCTCGCCACGATGCGCCCGCCGTCGAGCGGCAGGATCGGCAGCAGGTTGAGGAACATGAAGATCAGGTTGACCATGATGCCGGCCTGCGACATCGCCTCCATGGCGGCGGCGAAGGTGTTTTCGGGCATCAGCAGCGAAAGCTTGAGCAGCGCGACCCAGCCGAGTGCCATGCCGAGATTGGCTCCCGGTCCCGCGGCCGCGACCAGCGCCATGTGCTGGCGCGGCTTGCGCAGCGCCGAGTAGTTCACCGGCACCGGCTTCGCCCAGCCGAAGAGAAACCCGTGGCTGCCGGCGAGGCTCGAAGCGATCAGGATCAGCGCCGGAACGGCGATCGTGCCCACCGGGTCGATGTGCCGGATCGGGTTCAGGCTGATGCGCCCCTGGGCGTGCGCGGTCATGTCGCCGAAATAGCGCGCCACATAGCCGTGCGCCGCCTCGTGCAGCGTGATTGCGAACAGCACCGGGAGGGCGTAGATGGCGACCGTCTGGACCAGGAGATTGACGTCCATCTTTTTCCCGCAAGTCTATCAGACGGGCTGGACGGCAAAGGGCGCGAGCGATCCCTTGCCCACGCGCAGCACCTGCGGCTCGGCCTTCGTAAGATCGATGACCGTCGAGGGCTCGACGCCGCAGGGTCCGCCGTCGACGATGACGTCGAGGCCCGACTCGAGGCGAGCGCGGATTTCCTGCGCGTCGGCGAGCGGCGCCGCCTCGCCCGCGACGGTCAGCGTCGCCGACAGCATCGGCGCGTCGAGCTCGGCGAGCAGCGCGTGCGCCGCGGGGTGGCCCGGGATGCGCACGCCGATCGTCTTGCGGCTCGTCGCGCGCCGCGGAACCTGCCGGCGCGCCGGCAGGATAAAGGTGTAGCTTCCAGGCGTCACGCTCTTCAGCAGGCGAAAGCGCGCGTCGTCCACGATCGCATAGGCGGAGATCTCGGAAAGGTCGCGGCACATGAGCGTGAGGCGGTGGCGCTCGTCGACGCCGCGGATGCGGCGCAGCCGCTCGAGCGCGGTGGTGGCGCCGAGGTCGCAGCCGAGCGCGTAGCACGAGTCGGTCGGATAGGCGATCAGCCCGCCCTGCTTCACCGCCTCGGCGGCGATCCGGATCAGCCGCTTCTGCGGATGCGTCGGGTGGACCGAGAGGAACTGCGCCATCAGCCCCCCAGGAACGCTTCGAGCAGCCGCGCGACTTCCTCGGGCTGGTCGTGGTGCAGCATGTGTCCCGCGCCTTTCACCGTCACATGCTTGAGATTCTTGAAGGAATTTCTGCGCTCGGCGTGCTGCGTCTCGCTGAGTCCGATGCGCCTCAGCGTGTCCGACTCCGCCGCATCGACCCAGAGCACCGGCGCGCTCACCTCGCGCCAGCAGGCCTGCACTTCCTCGATCCGGTAGAGCAGCGGGTTCACGATCTTGTGCGCCGGGTCGCTGCGCAGGACGACGCTCTCGCCCTCGGTCCTGCCCCAGTGGCGCGCGAGGAAGTCCGCCTTTTCACGCGTCAACCTGGGATTGCCTTCGCGCAGGCGTTCGGCCAATGCGTCGAAGTCCTTGTAGGGACGGAGCGTCGGCCGCTCGTGCAGCTCGTTCAGCCAGCGCGCATAGCGCTTCGGCGCCTGCTCGGGCCGCGTCGGCGCCATGCCGAAGCCTTCGAGGTTCACGAGCTTCGCTACGCGCTGCGGACGGATGCCGGCATACAGCGCCGCCACGTTGCCGCCGAGGCTGTGACCCACCAAATTGACGCCATCCTGGGAGGCAAAGTGCTCCAGGATTCTGTCCAGATCGGCGAGATAATCGGGAAACCAGTACGAGTCGGACTTTCCCCATTCGGTGAGGCCGTAGCCGCGCCAGTCGGGCGCGTAGACGTCCCAATCGCCCTGGAGCGCATCCACCACGAACTGGAACGACGCCGAGACATCCATCCAGCCGTGCAGCACGAACACTTTCGGCGCACCCGGGCGAGGAGACGGCGGCGGCCAGCGGCGCACGTGGTAGCGCAGGCCGCGGATGGCGAGGAAAAGCGACTCGCTCGCTCTCAATGCGCGAACCCGAAATCGACCTGCGGGCGCCGGCCGCTGACGAGGTCGGCGAGCGCCCTGCCCGAGCCGCAGGCGAGCGTCCAGCCGAGCGTGCCGTGGCCGGTGTTGAGGAAGAGGTTGGCGAGCCGCGTCCTGCCCACGATCGGCACGTTGCCCGGCGTCGCCGGGCGCAGCCCGGCCCAGCTCTCATAGGTAGTGACGCTGCGCAAGGCCGGGAACAGGCTCACCACCCGCCGCGCGATCGCAGCGCAGCGCGCCGCGCTCACCGCCGTGTCGTAGCCGGCGAGCTCGGCCGTGCCGGCCGCGCGCAGCCGGTTGCCGAGGCGCGAGATCACGATCTTGTGGGCTTCATCGGTGAGGCTCACCGTCGGCGCGGCTCCGGCGTGCTCGGGTCCGAGGGGCAAGGTGATCGAATAGCCCTTCAGCGGATACACCGGGATCGCCACGCCGAGCGGCTTGAGCGCGAGCGGGCTGTAGCTGCCGAGCGCCACGACGTAAGCGTCGGCCTGGAGCTGCCTCCTTTCCTCCTCGTCCACGGTCGTCACGCCGCGTACTGCGCCGCCCGCGGATTCGATCGCCTCGACCGTGGTGTCGTACCGGAACCGCACGCCGCGCCGTGCCGCGAGCCGCGCCAGCTCCTCGGTGAATCGGCGCGCGTCGCCCGACTCGTCGCCCGGCGTGTAGACGCCGCCGGTGACCGGGACCTCGGACTCGCGCAGCGCGGGCTCGATCGCGAGGCACTCGGGCGCGGACTTGACCTGGCGGTCGATGCCGAGCGCGCGCGCCGCTTCGGCGTCGCGGGCCAGCACCTCGAGATCGCGGCCGTCGGTGGCGAAATGAAGGATGCCGCGGCTCAGCTCGTCGTAGCGCAGCCCGGCCTTCTCGCGCAGCTCGCGCAGGCAGTCGCGGCTGTACTGCGCGAGCCCGGCGAGCGCGCGGCAGTTGCGCTCGAAGCGGCCCGGCAGGCATTCGAGGACGAAGCGCAGGCCCCACGCCCACTGCGCCCAGTCCAGGCGCGCCCGGAAGGCGAGCGGCGCGTCCTCGCGTCCGAGCCAGCGCAGGATCTTGGGGAGCACCGAGGGCTTCGCCCAGGGCTCGGCGTGGCCGGCCGAGATCTGGCCGCCGTTCGCGAACGAGGTTTCCATGGCGGCGCGCGGCTGGCGCTCCACCACGCTCACCTCGTGGCCCGCCTCGGCGAGGTACCAGGCGCTGGCCACGCCGACCACGCCGGCGCCGAGAACGAGCACTTTCACTCGATTATCATAGCGCCATGCCCCTTTTTGCCATCGGCGAGCGGCGCCCCGAGCTGCGCGGCGACCACCATTTCATCGCGCACGACGCGACCCTCGTGGGCAGCATCGTGCTCGAGAACAACGTCAACGTCTGGTTCCAGACCGTGATTCGCGCGGACAACGACCAGGTGACCATCGGCGAGGATTGCAACATCCAGGACGGCTCGGTGCTCCACGTCGACCCAGGCTACCCGATGACGCTCGGGCGCCGCGTGAGCATCGGCCACAAGGTGATGCTGCACGGCTGCACCATCGGCGAGGGCTCGCTCGTCGGCATCAACAGCGTCGTCATGAACGGCGCGCGCATCGGCCGCAGCGTGCTGATCGGCGCGAATACGCTCATCGCCGAGGGCAAGGAGATCCCCGACGGCGTGCTGGTGATCGGCTCGCCGGGGAAGATCGTGCGCGAGCTCAGGCAGGAGGAGAAGGATTTCCTGCTGAGGATCGCGCAGGGCTACGTCGAGCGCTCGCGGCTCTACCGAACCAGCCTGAAGCAACTCTAGCTACTTCGGCGCCATCCGGATGGCGCCGTCGAGCCGGATCGTCTCCGCGTTCAGCATCTCGATCTCGACGATCGCCTTCACCATCTGAGCGTACTCGGCCGGCCGACCGAGGCGCGAGGGAAACGGTACCTGCTTGCCGAGCGAGTCCTGCGCGTCCTTCGGCAGCCCGGCGAGCATCGGCGTCTCGAAGATGCCGGGCGCGATCGAGCACACGCGAATGCCGTTGCGCGAGAGGTCGCGCGCGATCGGCAGCGTCATGCCGACGATGGCCCCCTTGGAGGCCGCATACGCGGCCTGGCCGATCTGGCCGTCGAACGCGGCGACCGAGGCGGTGTTGACGATCACGCCGCGCTCGCCACCGGCGTTGGGCGAGGCCTTCGCCATCGCGTCCGCGGCGAGGCGGATCATGTTGAAGGTCCCGATGACGTTGACCGCGAGGACCTTCTGGAACCGGCCGAGGTCGTGCGGCAGCTCCTTGCCGAGCGTGCGCTCGGCGATCGCGATGCCGGCGCAGTTGACGAGCACGTGCAGCCCGCCGAATTCCTTCAGCGCGAGCGCGACCGCGGCCTTGCCGTCGGCCTCGGACGCGACGTCGCACTTGATGAAGCGGCCGTTCAGCTCGCGCGCCAGCTTCTCGCCCGCCTCGGCCTGGAGGTCGGCGACCACGACTTTGGCGCCGTTCTCCGCCGCCATGCGCGCGGTTGCGCCGCCGAGACCCGAGGCGCCGCCGGTGACCAGGAACACGCTGTTCTTGATTTGCATTGAAAGACCCCTCTGGAGATTCGGGAATATCCAAATTCGCGGGGAAGCGCCCGGAATTCAAAGATAATTCTACCGACATGAAGCTTGGCTTCGGCATCCAATTCCACGATTTGTACGAGCGCGAAGGCCTGGCTCGCATCGACGCCGCGTTCCTGGGCTTTCTCGGTGATGGGAACGCCGACGTGCGCGCGCGCCTGGTCGCGGCACGCGCGGACCCTCCGGCGGGAAAGGAAGAATCGGATCTGCTGATCGCGGTCGCGCCGCACGTCGAGGATTTCATCGCCCGGCTCTTCGGCATCGAAGCCGAGGCGCGCGCGCTCGCCGCGAAGCACCACGAGCTCGCGCCGCTCTATTCGGTCAAGCGGCTGTTCGTGCAGCGTCGCGCGATGCACAAGGTCAAACCCGAAGAGATCCAGAACTTCGATGGGGAGGCTGCGGCCCGGGCCCTGCTTGGGGAAACGTTCACCGAGCTCGAGTTCGCGCGCAAGGTCACGGAGTGGATGCAGGATGAAGCGGCGCATGCGTCCCAGCTCGAGGTTGCCGCGCGCTATGCTGCTTGGGCCGCGACTACGCCCGAGGGCAAGGCGAAGCACCGCCACGGCGTCCTCTTCAAGGCGCCGCGCAAGCTCGACTACATGCGCCTCGTGCCGGTCCATACCGAAACGCAGCGAGGCTTTCCGGAGCACACGCTCGAGCACCTGCGCGAGCGCCATGGGTTCGAGCTGACCGACCGCGGCACCGATCTCGTCGGCGCCCTCGACGAATCGAACTACTGCATCTGGTGCCACGAGCAGGGCAAGGACTCGTGCTCGAAGGGGTTGAAGGAAAAACCGGCGAAAGACGCCGACCCGGCCGCGAACTTCCCTGTCTTCAAAAAAACGGTGTTCGGCGTGCCGCTGAACGGCTGCCCGCTGGAGGAGAAGATCTCCGAGTACCAGATGGTGAAGGCGCGCGGCCAGCCGCTCGCCGCGCTCGGCATCATCGCGGTAGACAACCCGATGGTCGCGGGAACCGGGCACCGCATCTGCAACGACTGCATGAAGGCCTGCATCTACCAGAAGCAGGACCCGGTCAACATCCCGCAGGCCGAGACGCGCACGCTGAAGGACGTGCTCGAGCTGCCGTGGGGCTTCGAGATCTACTCGCTTCTCACGCGCTGGAACCCGTTCGACCTGCGCCGCCCCTACCCGAAGGCGCCCACCGGAAAGCGCGTCCTCGTGGTCGGCCTGGGGCCGGCGGGCTTCACCGTGGCGCACCACCTGATGAACGACGGCCACACCGTGGTCGGGATCGACGGCCTGAAGATCGAGCCGCTCGCGGCCGAGGTCTCGGGCGTCGACCCGCTCGGCCACCGCGTTCCCTTCCGCCCCGTCAAGAACATCGCAGAGCTCGAGGAAAACCTCGGCGAGCGCGTCATGGCCGGGTTCGGCGGCGTTGCCGAGTACGGCATCACGGTGCGCTGGGACAAGAACTTCCTGAAGATCATCCGGCTGCTGCTCGAGCGGCGGCGCCAGTTCGCCATGTTCGGCGGGGTGCGCTTCGGCGGCACGCTCAACATCGACGAGGCGTTCGATAGCGAGGCTGCCGGCGGCATGGGCTTCGACCACATCGCCCTTTGCGCCGGCGCCGGCCGCCCGACGGTGCTCGAGATCCCGAACGGCTTCGCGCGCGGCGTGCGCGCGGCGTCCGACTTCCTGATGGCGCTTCAGCTCACCGGCGCCGCCAAGCGCGAGTCGATCGCCAACCTCCAGATCCGCCTGCCGATCGTGATCATCGGCGGCGGGCTCACCGCGATCGACACCGCGACCGAGTCGCTCGCGTACTACGCGATCCAGGTCGAGAAATTCCTCGCGCGCTACGAGGCGCTCGGCGAAAAGCCGTTCTGGAACGCCGAGGAGCAGGCGATCGCGCAGGAATTCATCGCACATGCGCGGGCGCTTCGCTCCGCTGCTCCAGCGGAACGTCTTTCCTTGTTGAAGTCGTGGGGCGGCTCCACGATCGCCTATCGCCGGCGCATGATCGACAGCCCCTCCTATACGCTGAACCACGAGGAGGTGGAAAAGGCGCTCGAGGAGGGCATCACCTTCGCCGAGGGCCTCTCGCCGACCCGCATCGAGGTCGATGAATTCGGTCATGCGAAGGCAGTTCGGCTCGTCAACTCGGAAAAAAAAGAGATCGTCATTCCTGCACGATCGGTGCTCATTGCCGCGGGCACGCAACCGAACACGGTGCTCGCCCGCGAAGAAGGCGTGAGCCTCGCGCTCGACGGCAAGTACTTCCAGGCCTGCGACGAAAACGGCGCCCCGGTGAAGCCCGAGCGCCACAGCGCGAAGCCGAAGCAGGTGCAGGTGCTCCTGCATCGCCGCCCCGACGGGCGCTTCATGAGCTTCTTCGGCGATCTGCACCCCTCGTATTTCGGCAACGTGGTAAAGGCGATGGGCAGCGCCAAGCAAGGTTTTCCCGTCGTATCACGCGTATTAAGCCAGCGTGAGCCCGCGTCCAAGTTGGACGATCCGGCCTTCCTTTCGCGACTGAACCGCGATCTTCGCGCGGTGGTGCACGACGTGCGCCGGCTCACCCCGCGCATCGTCGAGGTGGTGCTGCGCGCGCCGGTGGCCGCGCGCCGGTTCAACCCGGGCCAGTTCTACCGCATGCAGAACTTCGAGAGCCTGGCAATGAAGCTGCCGGGCACCACGCTCGCGATGGAGGGCCTCGCGCTCACCGGCGCCTGGGTCGATCGCGACAAGGGCCTGATCTCGGTGATCGCGCTCGAGATGGGCGGCTCGGCCGACCTGCTCGCCTACCTGCGCCCCGGCGAGCCCGTCGTGCTGATGGGGCCGACCGGCACGCCGACCGAGATTCCCGGCGACGAGACGGTGGTGCTCGCCGGCGGAGGCTTGGGCAACGCGGTGCTCTTCTCCATCGGCCGCGCCTTGCGCGCCGCGGGCAGCAAGGTGATTTACTTCGCCGGCTACAGGTCGATGGCCGACCGCTACCGCATCGACGACATCGAGGCCTCGTCCGATGTGGTGATCTGGTGCTGCGACGAGGCGCCCGGGTTCGCGCCGCGCCGGCCGCAGGACCGCGCCTTCGTCGGCAACATCGTGGAGGCCATGCACGCCTACGCGGCCGGCGCGCTCGGCAAGCAGGCCATCGCGTTTTCGGATGCGGACCGGATCATCGCCATCGGCTCGGACAAGATGATGGCCGCGGTCGCGCTGGCCCGCCATGGAGTCTTACAAGAGCATTTGAAGCCGGGTCATGTTGCGATCGGGTCCATCAACAGCCCGATGCAGTGCATGATGAAGGAGATCTGCGCGCAGTGCCTGCAGCCGCACGTCGACCCGGCCACCGGCAGCACGAGCTACGTCTTCTCCTGCTTCAACCAGGACCAGCCGCTCGACCAGGTCGACTTCGGCGCGCTCGCCCAGCGCCTGGCGCAGAACGGCGTGCAGGAGAAGCTCACCGCGCTCTGGATCGGGCGCTGCCTCAAGCAGCTTCCGCCTCCCGCGGAGCGCAAGGCTGCCTAAGACTAGGTTAGTCGGCCTACACCGCCACCTACCGCGGCAATTGATCGAGTCGCGTGAACTTGCCACCGATGTTTGGATCCCCAACTGGAGAGGGTAGCAGAATCAGTTTTCCTTTCTCGGCCTCAATCATTGCGCCCACCAAACTGTATCCGATGATAGTGCCGACTGCCGTCGGCGCAGGAATACGTGCCGGATTATTGATTAGGGAGGACGTAGCAAGTTGACCGGCCACATCGGATGCATTGGATACAGGTATAGCGACTTGCGATGAAGGGGTGCATGACGGCATGTCGCCAATGGGCGATGGAGTCCCAAGACTTAGCCCGGAAATACGATACAGCCGAAATTTTGGTGCAGCAGAGTTTTTCTCAATCCATATTCCGCCTTCGACCAGGAACTTTTGGCCTTTCGATGGGTAGGTCATCGAAATCACACAAGGACCTGGGGCGCGATAGTAGGTGCCCTGATCGTCCTCGTAGACAGCTGTATAGGTGCCCGCAAGAAGACCACGAAAGGAACCCGGCTCTGGCTTCGGCAAGTCGACTTCTTTGGACGTGTCATAGGAGAACGGAGACGAGAACACGATGACATGCGGGGCCGGCGTTTTCAGCTGAGAGTGATCTATTACCGGCGCACAGCCGTGCAGTACCAATACGCATGCGAGCCCGCTAAGAATTTCAAGCCTCGATGTTCCCATGTGTTGCCTTGCTGTCGCCCACGCGAGGCAGGACAGAATAGTTGGCGAATAGGCCGCGCGGTCGCTGCTCCAAAGAGCGATCCCCGAATACGGATAGCTCGCGCATTCCGTGCTGCCACCCTTCGCGTCACCTTACCCCGGAGCGCTCCCGCCCGCAAACCAAATGCACACCGCGATGCGCCTACGGCAGGAAAATCGAGGCGCGAATCGAGATGCCGAGAAAGATCGGGGACGGCTCGATGCTCGGAACGTCCGATGCGAGGAGACCGGTGCCGCCGCCGTTCACCGCCAGGACGACGTTGTTTCCGGCAAAGTCCATCTGCGTTCCAAACCCGCTCGCGGGCGTGTAATGCACCGCGTGAATGGGGATGGCGAGGCTGCCCGCGGCCGCCGTCTGCTCCCAGGCGATCAGCGCGCGACCCGTGTCGTCCATGCCGACCAGCGGGGCGAAAGCCGACTCGGTGGACTGCTCGAAAAGCAGCGGCGCGCCCCAGGTTCCGGCCGCCGCGTCGAACCGCGCGGTGTAGCCGCTCGCGTTGGTCGCCAATGCGTCGATTTTCTGCGTCCAGACGGCTTGCGCGTTGCCGTTGACGTCGATCGCCACCTCGGGCCGATCCGCAGTTTGCGGGTTGCTCTCGATGAGCACCGGTGAAGTCCAGGTCCCGCAAACCGAAGAACAGCGAGCCGATACGATGGATCCCACGCTGCTGCGGACCTCGTTCCAGACGGCCACTGCGTTGCCGCTGGCGTTGACCGCGATCCGCGCATGTGTCGCCGTATCGGTTCCGGTTCCGGTCACATCCAGGTTGCTGAGCTTCACCGGCGTGCTCCAAGTGCCGGCCGCGGCCGCATATCTGGCAAACCAGATGTTCGGCAGGATCGGGCCGCCGTTCGGCAGGCCGCCGTTGAAGAGATTGGTCTGCTGCTGCCAGAGGACCAGCACGTTGCCGCTACCGTCCTGCGCCATGACAGGCTCGGCGACGCCGCGCGTGCCGTCGCTCAGCGCCGCGGGCGCCGACCACGAAGTGCCGTTGAAGCGGGTCCAAACGACTGTGGGCAAGGTGCTCGGAGTCTGAATCCACACCGCGGTGGCGCGGCCGGTGGCGTCGATCACCACCGACGGAGCGCTGACGAAAACTCCGGTCGGGTTGGTGCTGATGCGCGCCGGGGCCGTCCACGTATTTGACGCGGCGCTATAGCGGCTCGCCCAGACTCCGGGGACGAGGACGGTGCCGCCGCAGTTTTCGCCCGAGAACGCATTCTCGATCCAGACGAGCACTGCATCGCCATTCGCGTTGGCGGCGACCATCGACGAGACCGCCTGCTCGATTCCGATCTGCGTCGGAGCACCCCAGGAGCCGCCGGCGTAGCGATTGACCCAGGTCCGGGCACAGTTGGTACCGAATGCGCGCTCGGTCCACGCCACGAAGCCCACGTTCTGGCTGGTCAGCGCCGCGGAGAAGACGAACATCTCGGTGGAGTTGCTGCGGAGGTTGCTGATGCGCACCGAGGGATTCCAGCCCGGGACCGGAGTCGATCCGCCGCCGGTCCCGCCCCCGCCGGTGCCGCCCGGCGGCGTGCCGCCTGAACCAGCCGGCGCCGGCGCGCCGCCACCGCCGCCACCACCGCTGCAAGCGGTGAGGAACAGCGAAAGCGCGAGCACGAAAAGCCTGCCCGATTGCAACCCACTTTTCCGAGCGTGCATAACGGGTCTCCTCGTTCTTGTTCTTTGCCGCGCACTCTATTTGCCGCGCACTGCGTTAGCCAATGTACTAGTGCACAGCTGACCCCGGGTCGTACAGATGGATAAAACCTCGAGTCCGGCTGTCAGTTCCTTGGCACCGCTTCCATGAGGAGCCCGAGCGCGCGCTGGAGGCTCTGGAATCCAGGCCCGCCGCCGCGGTAGTGTCCCAGCCGCACGACGACGAGGTGGTGCGAGGGGATGATGAGCGCGATCTGCGTGCCGGAGCCGGCCATGTAGTACGCGTCCCTCGGCACCGGGAAGGCGCCTTCGCCGTTGATCCAGAAGAAGGCGCCGTAGATCGGGCGGCCGTCGGCCTGCCACGCGGGCGCCACGGTGCTCACGAACTTGGCATAGCCCTCGGGCAGGATGCGCTTGCCGTTCCACACGCCGTCCTGCAGATAGAGATTGGCGAGGCGTGCCCAGTCGCGCGCCGAAGCGAGCTCGTAGCCCTGCAGGAGGAAGTCGCCGTAGGGGTCGGTCTCCATCACCATCGTGCGGACGCCGATTGCGTCGAAGAGCGCGCGTTGCGGGAATGAAAGGTATTCCTCGCCGCGCTTCTCGACCGCGAGCCGCACCAGATAGTTGACCAGCACCGGGTCGCTGTTGCGGTAGCGCCCGACGGTGCCCGGCGGCCACTGCAGCGGCCGCGTGGCGGCGTACTGGAAAGAGTTGACGGCGCCGGTGTAGAGGTAGACGTGATCGGGATAGCCGCGCGAGGGGTCGTAGTCCGGATCCTGCGGTGCGCGGATGCGCAGCCCGCTCGACATGCGCATCAGGTCGGAGATGCGGATCCTGGCGCGCGGATCGCCGGGACGCTGCCACTCCGGAACCGGCGCCGGCTGCGAGAGCTCGTACACGCCCTGCCGGACGAGGATGCCCATCAGCGCCGCGGTTACGCTCTTGCCCATCGACCAGCTTTCGAGCGGCGTGTGCAGCGTGATGCCTTTGCCGTAGCGCTCGGCGATCAGCCGACCCTTCCAGGTCACCACGAACGCCGCCGTCATCGCCGCCGCCGGCTCGAAGGCCGCGTCCAGCGCCTGGTTCACCTTCACCATGTCGAGGCCTGCGGGCGGCGGCTCCTTGGGCAGGACATCGCCCATCGGCCAGAGCTGGGTCGAAGGATCGGGCAGTCCGCGCTTCACCTGCACCGGCTTGAACTCCGGCGCATCCTTGCCAGCCGGAAGCGTCACGCAACCCTGGTCGCCGAGATAGCGCGCCGTGCGCTTCACGCCGTTCGGCAGCGTGACGTGCACCGCCTTCGCGGCACGGTCGATCTGGGGCTTTCCGAGCCGGCCCCGCTCCTCGTACGGCCCGGTGAAGAAGCCGACGTTCTCGCGGGCGAAATCGGCATCGAGGCCGGTGACGAACACGGCCGAGCACATCACCTTGGCGTAGCCCGCGGCGTGGAGCTCCAGCGGGTCGCCGGGCGGCGCCACGTACGGCGTGTCGAGCTCGAGCGCCTTGGCGCGCGCGATGAGCGCATCGTGCCGCGGCTGCGCCGCGGCCGGAGCCGTCACGAGCATCACCGACAGCAAGACAGGCAGGGACAGGTTCACGAGGCGACGCGACTCCGGCGAAGCAGAAGCCATGCAGCGATCAGCAGAAATGGAACGCTCGTCCACAGGGTCCGCTCCCTGTTTGCCGTCACCCAGAGCATGCCGACCCAAGATAACGGCAGAAGACCGACGGAGGCGCTTCGCCGTGCCAACGTAGATCTGGAGTGGCGCCATCACGCATGGCCCCGGCTCAGGGCCTGTTGGACTGCCCATCCGTGACATTCGTGGAAAAAGCCGGGCGCTTGAGGCAAGGCCGGCAGCCAGCGAAGCTCGTGCTCGGCGGGTCCGTTGAGCGGAGCCCCGAAGCGAGCCAGGAAGAAATGTGCATGCAGCTCGTACGCTTCGCCCGCGGCCGTCTGAAAGAACTGAACCGCCGAGTCGAGCGGCGAAATGACCTCGAGCGCGCGAGCGCACTCTTCGGCGACCTCGCGATGCACGGCGCCCAAGGGCTCCTCCCCGGCTTCGATGCCGCCCCCCGGAAGAAACAGCCGCAGCTTGTCGACGACGCACGCTACCTGAAGCCTATCGTCGAGGATGACTACATAGGCCGCGAGGCGCCGTCGATAGGACCGCCCGCGCTCGCGCTGGCCAAAGGTTTGGACGGTGGTCATTGATCCGGCGCGTACGGTACTCCGGGAGAGCGGTTTCGCAAACTGGCGCGGTGTGCGCGTCGCCCGCAGACGTCGCCGTGGCGAAGGTGTGCTTGCATAATTATTATATAACCCATATATAATGACCGCGATGCCGAAACCCAAGGCGCTGGTCAGCACCTTCTCCGCCACCGCGCGCGATCTCGCGATGCTGGAGGCGGTAGCGCGCTACCACGGCCTGAACAAGAGCGCGACCATCGCGAGCCTCGTCCGCAGGGAGTTCTGGCGCGTGTTTCCCGGCGGAACCGACAAGATCAAGCCGGACCGCGGCGCGAAAGTGGAAGGCGAGACATGAAAAGATTTTTGCTTCTCACGTTGTGGGCGGCGGCGCTGCCTGCGTTCGGACAAAACATCAAGATCGGCGAGCTGAACAGCTACAAGGTGTTCCCCGCCTTTCTCGAGCCCTACAAGAAGGGCATGGAGCTCGCGCTCGAGGAGATCAACGCCGCGGGCGGGGTGAACGGGCGGAAGCTCGAGCTGGTGAGCCGCGACGACGGCGGCACGCCGGGCGACGCGGTGCGCGTGGCCGAAGAGCTGCTCTCGCGCGAGAAGGTGAACGTGCTCATGGGAACCTTCGCCTCGAACGTGGGCCTGGCGGTGGCGAACCTCGCCAACCAGAGGAAGGTGCTGTTCCTCGCCTCCGAGCCGCTCACCGACAAGATCGTGTGGGAGAACGGCAACCGTTACACCTTCCGCCTGCGCCCGTCGACCTACATGCAGACCGCGATGCTGATCCCGCAGGCGGCCAAGCTGGGAAGCAAGCGCTGGGCGATCGTGTATCCCAATTATGAATACGGCCAGTCGGCGACCGCCTCGTTCAAGAAGCTCCTCAAGCAGGTGCAGCCGGACGTCGAGTTCGTGGCCGAGCAGGCGCCGGCGCTCGGCAAGATCGACGCCGGCGCGGTGGTGCAGGCGCTCGCCGACGCCAAGCCGGACGCGATCTTCAGCTCGCTGTTCGCGGCCGACCTGCAGAAGTTCGTGCGCGAGGGGAACACGCGCGGCCTGTTCAAGGACCGGCCGGTGTTCAACCTGATCGCCGGCGAGCCGGAGTATCTCGACACGCTGAAGGACGAGACTCCGCCGGGCTGGTGGGTCACCGGCTATCCCTGGAGCGAGATCAGCACGCCCGAGCACGCGAAGTTCCGCAGTGCCTACGAAAAGCGCTGGAAGGATTACCCGCGGCAGGGCTCGGTGGTCGGCTACACCGCCGTGTACACGGTCGCGAACGCGATGCGCAAGGCGAAGTCGGCCGACACGGAGACGCTGGTCGAGGCGCTGAAAGGCCTCGAGATGCAGTCGCCTTTCGGTCCGATCCGGTGGCGGCCGATCGATCATCAGTCCACGATGGGCGCGTATGTAGGACAGTTCGCCCTCAAGGACGGCAAGGGCGTGATGGTGAACTGGTACTACGCCGACGGGGCGAAGTTCCAGCCCTCCGACGACGAGATCCGCCTCCTGCGCAAGGAGCCTTAGGCTCGAGTCATGCTTCCGCGAATTGCGCCGTCGCCACCGACCAGCTGGTGGAGCTGATCGTGATCGCGGGTCTCCACCATGCCGTATCCTTCGCGACCAATGCGATCGGCGTCCAGAACGAGGCTTTCGCGCCGGGATTCCCGAAGCGCCCCGACTAGGATCGCGTGAGCGGTTCCGCGATCCTGCTGCAGTTCCTGAACGGCCTCGCGGCCGCGAGCTCGCTGTTCCTGGTCGCGGCCGGGCTGTCGCTCATCTTCGGGGTCACTCGCGTGGTGAATTTCGCCCACGGCTCGCTCTACATGCTCGGCATGTACCTCGCCGTGTGGCTCTCCGCGAGAGTCGGCTTCTGGGCCGCGATCCCGCTCGCGGCGGCCGCGGTAGGGGCGTTGGGGATTGTCATAGAGGTGATTCTCCTGCGGAGGATCTACAAGGCGCCCGAGCTCTTCCAGCTCCTCGCCACGTTCGCGCTGGTCCTCCTGATCAAGGACTTCGCCCTGTGGGCGTGGGGCCCGCAGGACATGCTCGGGCCGCGCGCGCCGGGGCTGCGCGCCGCCGTCGCCATCGCCGGCGGCGCTTTCCCGCAGTACGACCTGTTCCTCATCGCACTCGGCCCGGCGGTGTTCGTTCTGCTCGAGCTCCTCCTCACGCGCACGCGCTGGGGGACGCTGGTCCGCGCGGCGACGCAGGACCGCGAGATGGCGGCCGCGCTCGGGGTGAACCAGAAGGTGCTCTTCACGGCGGTGTTCGCGTTCGGCGCGGCGCTCGCCGGCCTCGGCGGCGCGCTCGCGATCCCGCGCGAGCCGGCGAGCCTGGAGATCGACCTCGGCGTGGTCTCCGACGCCTTCGTCGTCGTGGTCGTCGGCGGGCTCGGCTCGATTCCCGGCGCTTTCCTCGCCGCGCTCCTCATCGGCGTGATCAAGGCGTTCTGCTTTGCTCTCGGCTTCTCGAAGCTCACGCTCGCGGTGGAATTCATCGTGATGGCGGTGGTGCTGGTGCTGCGGCCGTGGGGGTTGCTCGGGCGCCCGATCGCCGAGGCCCGCGGCGCCGCATCGATGCAGGCCCCGTTTGGCGTCCCTTCGCGGGCTTTTCTCATCCTGGTCGCCATTGCGTTCGGCGTGCTGGCGCTGGCCCCCCTCCTGTCGCAGGACTACCTGCTCGTCCTGCTCACCGACATCCTGGTGTTCGCGCTTTTCGCGACCAGCCTGCACTTCATGATGGGACCCGGCGGCATGGCCTCGTTCGGCCACGCCGCGTTCTTCGGGCTGGGCGCGTATGGCGCTGCGCTCCTCGTGCTGCGGCTCGCCGCCCCGATGGAGGTCGCGCTGGTCGCCGCTCCGCTCCTCGCGCTCGCCGGCGCGCTGGCGTCGGGGTGGTTCTGCGTACGCCTCTCTGGCGTCTACCTCGCCATGCTCACCCTCGCCTTCTCGCAGATCGCCTGGTCGGTCGCGTTCCAGTGGGACGGCGTCACCGGGGGCTCGAACGGCCTGATCGGCGTATGGCCGGCGTCCTGGCTCGCCTCCAAGCCCGCGTACTTCTACCTGGCGCTCGTCCTCTGCGGCGCCGCCGTCGCGCTCGTGTGGCGCACCATCTTCTCGCCGTTCGGCTTCGCGCTGCGCGCGGCGCGCGACTCTCCCTTGCGCGCCGAAGCCGTCGGCATCCCCGTGCGCGCGGTGCAGTGGGCGGCGTTCACCATCGCCGGCACGCTGGCCGGCCTCGCCGGCGCCCTGTTCGCGTTTTCCAAGGGCTCGATCTCGCCCGAGGTGCTGTCGGTCCCGCGCTCGGTCGATGCCCTGGTGATGGTGCTCCTCGGTGGCGTGCAGACGCTCACGGGTCCGGTGTGGGGCGCCGGCGTCTTCACCTGGCTGGAGGACTCGGTCTCCCGCGAGATCGAGTACTGGCGCGCCGCCATCGGTGCGGTCATCGTCCTGCTGGTGCTCGCGTTCCCGCAGGGCGTCGCCGGCTTCGTGAAAGAGAAGCTCACCCGACCATGAGCGCGCTCGAAGTCACCGGCCTCTCCAAGGCCTATGGCGGCGTGCAGGCGGTCAGGAACGTATCCTTCACGCTCGAGCCGGGCGAGGTGGTGGCGCTCATCGGACCGAACGGCGCCGGCAAGACCACCTGCTTCAACCTGCTGAACGGCCAGCTCGTGCCGGACGCGGGCGAGATCCTGGTCGGCAAGGCGAGCGTTGCCGGCCTGCCGCCGCACCGCATCGCACGCCTCGGCGTCGGACGCACGTTCCAGATCACGCAGACGTTCGGCTCGATGAGCGTGCGCGAGAACGTGCAGGTCGCGCTTCTTTCCTACCACCACGGGATCGGATCGCTCGTTTCGGCCGCGCCCAGGCTTCATGTCGAAGAAGCGCAGGAGCTGCTCGAGCGCGTCGGCATGGCGAGCCAGGCCGAACGGCCGTGCGCCGTGCTCGCCTACGGCGACCTGAAGCGCGTGGAGCTTGCCGCCGCGCTCGCCGGCCGGCCGCGGGTCCTCCTCATGGACGAGCCGACCGCGGGCATGGCGTCCGAGGAGCGCAGCGCGCTCATGCAGCTCGCCGCCGAGGTGGCGCTGAGCGACAGGATCGCGGTGCTCTTCACCGAGCACGACATGGGCGTGGTGTTCGGCCACGCGGCACGCGTCATCGTGCTGCACCAGGGCGAAATCATCGCCTCGGGCACGCCCGCCGCGGTGCGCGCCGACCCGAGGGTCCGCGAGGTGTACCTTGGCGATGCTTGAGGCGCGGCACTTGAGCGCCGGGTACGGCCGGGCCCAGATCCTGTTCGGCCTCGACCTCGCGGTCGACCGGGGCGAGGTCGTCGCCCTCCTCGGACGCAACGGCGCCGGCAAGTCGACCACGCTCAAGGCGCTCATGGGCCTGGTCGAGACGCGCTCGGGGGAGGTCCGCTTCGAAGGCGCCCGCATCGATCGCCGCGCGCCGCACGAGATCGCGCGGCTGGGCCTGGGCTACGTGCCCGAGGACCGGCGCATCTTCACCGACCTCACGGTGGCCGAGAACCTCGAGGTCGGACGCCAGCCGCCGCGCTCCGGCGCACCCACCTGGACAACGGAAAAGCTCCTCGCCCTTTTCCCCACCCTCGGCCCCATGCTGAAGCGCCGCGGCGGCAGCATGTCGGGCGGCGAGCAGCAGATGCTTTGCATCGCGCGCACTCTAGCCGGCAATCCCCGGGCCATTCTTCTCGACGAGCCTTCCGAGGGGCTCGCGCCGGTGATCGTCGACCAGATGGCCGCGGCCATCCTCGAAATGAAGTGGGCCGGGGTAGCCGTGCTCCTCGCGGAGCAGAGCGCGCGCTTCACCGAACGCGTGGCCGATCGCGGCTACAAGCTGGAAAAGGGCAAAATCTTGCCCGCATGATTCGCTGACAATGGAATCCCGCCCGCCCCCCGGCCTGTCGCGATCGAGCTACCTCCAGCGCTTCGCCTGGCTCTCGATCGCCGCAGCGCTCGCCACCATCGCGCTCAAAGGCTTCGCCTGGTGGCTGACCGGATCGGTCGGCCTGCTTTCCGACGCGCTCGAGTCGCTTGTCAACCTCGCCGCGGCGCTTCTCATGCTTTCGATGCTGCGCCTCGCCGCCGCGCCGCCCGACCAGGCGTTTCCGCACGGCATGTCCAAGGCCGAATACCTGTCGGCCGGCATCGAGGGCGCGCTCATCGTCCTCGCCGCGGGCGGCATCCTCTACGCCGCGATCCCGCGCCTCATCCACCCCGAGCCGCTCAAGGCGCCGTTCCTCGGCCTCGGCATCACCGTGGTCGCCTCCCTCATCAACCTCGGCGTCGCCCTCGTCCTGATCCGCGCCGGGAAGCGACACGACAGCATTACCCTCGAGGCCGACGGCCAGCACCTGATGACCGACGTCTGGACTTCGGCCGGCGTCATCGCCGGTGTCACTCTCGTCTACGTCACCGGCTGGCAGCGCCTCGACCCGCTCGTCGCTCTCGCCGTGGCGCTGCACATTGTCTGGACCGGCATCGGACTCGTGCGCCGCTCGATCGCCGGCCTCCTCGACGCCGCCATCGGCCCCGAGGACCAGCACGAAGTGAACAAGATCTTCGCCGAATACGCGCGCCGCTACGCGGTCAAGTTCCACGCCTTCCGCACCCGCCAGGCCGGCTCGCGGCGCTTCATCTCCTTCCACCTCCTCGTCCCGGACGAGTGGAGCGTGAAACGCGCGCACCAGCTCTCCGAAGAGATCGAGGAGCGCATCCGCTCGCTCGTGCCGAACTCCGGCGTCCTGGTGCACATCGAGCCGATCTCCGACCCGGCCTCCTACGACGACGAGAGCCTCGACCGGATGTGAAGAGAGCTGGTTGTCAGGCTCTTTGTAGCCATTGTGGTCCCGTCGCTCGTCGCGGATCATCCATAGACCGAGCGTAGCTCCACTGATTCGGGGCGCGTCGGTAGCCCCGGACCACCGGGGCTTTTCATTTTTCAATTGTCCTGGTTGAACCCCGTTTACGGAGCGCTCTTGCCTGGTTGCTTGCACGGGTCCGTGAACACCTCGCGCTCCCACAACGACTTGCGCGTGACGCAGGCAAGTGTGAATTCGGCTTTGCCGGCGTTCCTCGATACGTCCACGATCGCAAACGCGACCCCGTCGCCTTTGACCGTCACCTCATACCGCGAAGGCAGCAGTTGAATATGCTCCAGGGTATAGGAACCGACATCGGCGCCGAATCCTGCGCCCACCGCGCGCATCACGTCCGCCTGGTTTCTTACGAAATCGACCACGAGGCCACGTTCGAGATTGATCATGGCTCTCGCTTGCGCCGGGCTGACCAACTCCTTCCGGCATGCCCGCTTGTACGAGGCATGAGCCTGTAGAACTTGCTGTTCGGCGGCGCGCGCTTGGTGCTCGAGCTGCTCGCGTTCCGCGGCGACCCTCGTCCGCAAGTCTTCGAAAGACCGGTACATCGCCTCGACACGGGTTAATCCATCCGCCGTACTGTATTTTTCCCTGAATGGATTCGGAGTGTTGCGATCCCACTCCAGCACGCGCGTCAAAATAAGATCGAATTTCCTGGTGTCCTGAAGAGCGTAATTGTTGATCGGCTGTTGTGACGCCCTGTTCAAGAGGGCCGGGAAACCAAAGAGATCACTTCTCGGGATACCCGACTGATACCGGCCGCGCAGCTGCGCAACCCAAAACCAGAACACCGCTTCATCCTTTCGACCTTGTGCGAACAGAATGTCTGCTACGGAGTGGAGCTCCGAAGGCTGATCGACGGCAACGGCCGATGTGACGATCTGTTCGGCGGCTGCGGATGCAACCTTCAGATCGCACGATTTCAGCCGATCCAGGACAGTGATCTCCTCGTCCGCCGAGGTCGAAACGCTCGCCAGTAATGCGAGGGAGAAAGATGAGCACAGCAGAGTTCGCATCAGGCTCTCGCGCTGGCGCATCGTGACGACGCGGTGCTGCCGTTACTGGATCAGGAACTGACCGGCGTGAGATCCACAGTGCCCCACTTCGCGGCCCGGGTCGCGGCCGATTGGCCGGACGGGGCCTTCTCGAGCGCGATGGAGAGAAGCACGTCGGGCGATCCGGTCTTGACCGCGAATCGGAGCTCGCCACCGGCGACCTGGTAGACGTAGATCGCCGAGCCCGTGGCCTGCTGGATGCTTTGCGGCTTGCCGAGGCGCGAGATGACTTCGCCTCCGGCGGGCGCCAGGCGTTCGTTCAGGGCGACGTAGATGAGCGTGCCCTTGGCCGCGCCCTTCACGCGCGTGGTGCGGCATTCGACTTCGGCAATCGCGCCATTCGCGTCGCCGCAGCCGCGGAAGACGCGGAAGTTCGCGTTCGAGCGCGCCGGGTCGAGGCTGAGCTTGACGCCGGTCGTCTCGCCGACCTTCTCGATCTCGACGGTGTCCATCTGCGACAGCAGGATCGCAGCTTCGATGGTTTTATTGGTTTTCATGCGAGTCCCCCTATCGCTGCCCCTGAGCAGGTTGAGCAAGATAACGGCGCGCCGGAAATGGCGGTAAGAAATACCGCACAAGGCGTACCCTATAGGACGCGCTGATAAGGAATGCCGCTTGTGCGCCGCCAATTGCTGCGCTGCGAAGGGGAAAACCGACTTCCGGCGGTACCCTTCAGCGCAGCGGAACGAGCCCGCCCTGGACTTTGTCGGCGATGAACGAAAGCAGCGCGTCGGCGCGCACGGGCTTGCGGAGGTAGCCGACCGCGCCCAGCTCTCTACCCCGCGCCTCGCCCTCTACGGAAGTCGTCAGGAAGATGACCGGGACGTTCTGCTGCGCCGGATCCGAACGCAACGCGGCCACGAACTCGAAGCCGCTCATGTGCGGCATGAAGACATCGCAGATGATGAGGTCGGGCTGCTGGTAGAGCACGGCGTAGCCCGCGGCGATGCCGTCCTCGGCGGTCTCCACTTCGTACCCGGCGCTCCTCAGATGCAGCGACAGCAACTCGCGCATGTTTCGGTCGTCGTCGACGATCAGGATTCTCAACATCGAAATTCGCGTCCCCAGGCGAACCGACAAGCTACCTCCGAACGTCAAATTCGGTGCAGGGAACTCTTCACGGCGCGAAATGGCTGACGGGTTAGAAAGCTTCACGTTTCGCTTTCGCGCGGCGGCCGTAGTCACAAATAGCTACCGCGACGGTACAACTACACGAATCGGCAACTTTCTTCGAAGCTCAGGCGGGGATTGCGCGGCGGCAGCTTGGTGCCGATACCGTAGCCGATGTTGATGAGGAAGTTCGATTTCAGGCGCCCGTCGGGGAAGAACGCGGCGTCGACCTTCGCGTTGTCGAATCCGGACATCGCGCCGCAATCGAGCCCCACCGCGCGCAGCGCGAGGATGAGGTAGGCGCCCTGCAGGCTGCCGTTGCGAAAGCCGTGGATCTCGGCCACCGGCGGCTTGTTGTACCAGTTGATGGCGTCGGGGTTGTGGTAAAGGCGCGGCAGGTGCTCCCAGAACTTGGTGTCGTAGGCGACGATCGCGACCATCGGCGCCTTCATCGTCTTCGCCGCGTTCACCGGCGAGAGCGCCGGACGCAGCTTCTCGCGCGCTTCCTGCGACCTGAGATACAGCACGCGCATCGGCTGGCTGTTGGCGGTGGTCGGACCCCACTTCATGAGATCGTGCGCGGCGTGGAGCAGCTCGTCAGGGACCGGCCGCTCCTCGAATTCGCCGTAGCTGCGCGCCTTGCGCAGGATGAGGTCGAGCGTGGCTTCGTCCGCGGTCATCACGACACCCCTATCTTCACCAGCGCGCCGCCGTCCACCGGCAGAGCGACGCCGGTAATGAAGTTCGCTTCGTCGGAAGCGAGGAACAGCGCCGCGTTGGCGACGTCCCACGCCGTGCCCATTTTCTTTCGCAGCGGCACCTTCGCGTCGCGCATCGCCGCGACTTCGGCGCGGGTCTTGCCGCTCACGCGCGCCCGGGTGTCGACCGCCATCGGCGTGTCCATGAGGCCGGGCAGGATCGCGTTGGCGCGCACGCCGAATTCGGCGTTCTGGATCGCGACCTGCTGCGTGTACGCGATCATCGCCGCCTTGGTCGCCTTGTAGGCGGCGTTCGGGTACGTCTCCCAGGCAGCGACCGAGGAGATGTTGATGATCACGCCCGAGCGCTGCGCGCGCATGATCGGCAGCGCGTGCTTGCAGGCCATCACGCAGCCGCGCAGGTTGATGGCGCAGATCCGGTCGAAGGCCTCCTCGCTGATCTCGAGCGGCGAGGCGTCGCCGCCGGCGAGCGAGACGCCGACGTTGTAGTGCAGGATGTCGAGCCGTCCCCAGCGCTCCTTCGCGGCGCGCACCGCGGCCGCGAGCGTCGCTTCCCGGGTCACGTCGGCCTCGAAGGCGACGCAGTCGCCCCCGGCGAGCTTCGCGGTCTCCATCGCCGAGGCGACGTCGCGGTCGACCGCGAGCACCGCCGCGCCCTCCTGGACGAAGCGCATGGTGACCGCGCGGCCGTTGCCGAGTCCTTCGCCCGGCCCCTGCCCCGCGCCGACGACGACGGCGATCTTGTTCTTCAGGCGCATGGATCCGGCCATTCTGTCATAGCATCGCGCCGATGGTGGAGCTTGCGAGCGTCATCCGGCCGGGCGACGGCGTAATGTGGGGGCAGGCCTGCGCCGAGCCGCAGTCGCTGGTCGAGCTGTTCGTCGCCCAACGCGACTCGTTCTCCGGGGCGCGCGTTTTCTTGGGCGCCAGCTACTCCGGCCTGGTGAAGCCCGAGCACGCCGACCACCTGCGCCTCGCTTCCTACTGCGGCAGCGGGACCAACCGGGCGCTCGCCGACGCCGGCGTGCTGGAAATCTATCCCACTCCCTACTCCCAACTTGGCGGGCTGATCCGCGATGGGAGGATCGGCGCCGACGTCGTGCTGGTGCAAGTCTCGCCGCCGAACGCGCGCGGCGAGTACAGCCTTGGGCTCGGCGTGGAGTACCTGGCTCCAGCGCTGCGTGCCTCGCGCGCGATCGTCGGCGAGGTCAACGAGCGCGTGCCGTGGACGCACACCGAGCCGCTGCTGCGCCGGAAGGACTTCGCGCTCGTCATCGAAAGCTCGCGCGCGCCGGTGTACCTGCCTTATCGCTCGGGCGATATCGAGATGGCCATCGCCAGCCACGCCGCGAAGTACATTCCCGACCGCGCGGTGCTCGAGTGCGGCATCGGCAACGTGCCGAACGCGGTGCTCGGCGTTCTCGGCGAGCGCCGCGGGCTGCGCTTCCATTCCGGCCTCATCCCGGACGGCGTCGCCGCGCTGCACGCGAAGGGCGCGCTGACCGGCGAGATCCACGGCGGCTGCCTGATGGGCACGCAGGAGCTGTTCGACTGGGCGCGCGAGAACCCCCAGGTACGGCTGCATTCCTCCGACTACACCCACGGCGCCGCGGTGCTGGCGAAGCTCGAGCGCTTCGTCGCCATCAACTCCGCGGTCGAAGTGGACCTCACCGGGCAGGTAAACGCCGAGCTCGCGCGCGGCAGCTACGTCGGCGCAGTAGGCGGGGCGCTCGACTTCGTCCGCGCGGCCAACCAGTCGCCCGGAGGCGTCGCCCTGATCTGCCTGCCGTCGAGCCGCGTGGTCAAGAAGCTGACCGGGCCGGTCGCGACGCCGAGGAGCGAAGCGGCGGTGATCGTGACCGAGAAAGGCGCCGCGGACCTCCGCGGCTGCACCCTGCGCGAGCGCGAGGAGCGCCTGCGCGAGGTCAGCGGAAATTCCTGAGGTCGCGCACGACCCAGAACGGCAGCGCGGCGAGCGCGATGAACACGAGTGCGATCGCGAGTCCGGCGCGATAGCCGCCAGTAAGGTCGTGCAGCGCGCCGCCGGTCAGCGCGCCGGCGGCGGCGCCGATCGCATTGGCCGAATAGATGCCGCCGTAGATCGTCGCCACTTTCGGCCCGGCGAAGTAGCGCGCCGCGAGCGACGAGATGATCGGGCCGCGCGTCCCCATGCACAGGCCGAACAGCACGACGAAGAGGACCAGCAGCGCCGTCGCAGGCCGGAAAGTCATCGCGAGCAGGACCGCCATTCCGGCCGCGGTGCCGGCGAAGCTCACGCTCACGGTCTGGCGGTAGCCGAAGCGGTCGGAGAGGACTCCGCTCGCCATGACGCTTCCGGCCGAGAGCAGGCCGACGATGCCATAGGCTGTCGCGGCGTTGAGCGGTGTGAATCCGGCGTCGATGAAGAAGGCGACGAGCTGCACCAGCACCGAGAACATCGACGCCGAGGTGAAGAAGAAGATCGCGGCGAGCCCCCAGAACACCGGCGTGCGGGCCGCGGCGCGGAACGTCCATCCTTCCCCCGCCTTTTTCCGGCGCGCTTCGCGATGGTAGGCCGGGCTGCCCGCAGCCAGGAGCCTCCAGGGAAGAAAGAGCACCACCGGCAGGAGCGCGAGCAGCGCGATGCCGAGGACGCGGTAGGCGCTGCGCCAGCCGAATTCGCCGATCAGCGACTGCGCCAGCGGGACCAGGAACACGGCGCCCACGCCGGTGGCCGAGAACGCGATGCCGATCGCGGTCGACAGGCGCGCGCGGTACCAGCGGGAGAGCAGCGCCGAGCCCGGCACCATGCCGTTCAGGCTCGCCCCCAGCCCTACCAGCACGCCGATGCACACGTAGAACTGCCACAGGCTGGTGACCGCGCCCGCGAGCCAGAACGCCGCGCCGAGGAGCGCGGTTCCCGCGCCGTACACCCAGCGCGGGCCGAGGCGGTCGAATACCAGCCCGGCGAGCGCCGCCGTGCCGCCGTGCACCAGTAGATAAATGGAATAGACGCTCGCCACCTGCGAGCGCGTCCAGCCGAAGTCGCGTTCCAGCGGCAGCAGGAACACCGTGTAGCTGTCGCCCAGCCCGCGTCCGAGAAGGATGAACGCGAATACCGCTGCGAGCACTCCGACCGCGGTGCGGGAAAAAGGGGTCAGATCAGCTTTTTCAGGTTTTCTGCGCGGGGTCCAGCCCGAACACCTGGCGCAGGTACGCGAGGTAGCCCGCGTCCTTGCTGATGGTCTTGCCGGGCGCGTCCGAGACCTTGGCGACCGGCTGGCCGTTGCACTCGGTCATCTTGAGCACGATGTTGATCGGCTCGTAGCCGAGGTCGTTGGTGAGGTTGGTGCCGATGCCGAACGAGATGCGCGCGCGGCCCTGAAAACGGCGCGCGATCTCGATCGCGAGCGGAAACGAGAGCTGGTCGGAAAAGATGAGCTGCTTGCTCTTGGGATCGACGCGGTTCCTGCGGTAATGCTCGATCATGCGCTCGCCCCAGTCGAACGGGTCGCCCGAATCGTGGCGCACGCCGTCGAACAGCTTGCAGAAGTACATGTCGAAGTCGCGCAGGAAGGCGTTGAATCCGTAGGTGTCGGAGAGCGCGATGCCGAGGTCGCCGCGGTACTCCTGCGCCCATTTGTCGAAGGCGAACACCTGCGAGTCGCGTAGCCGCGGCCCGAGCGCCTGGCAGGCCTGCATGTATTCGTGCGCCATGGTGCCGAGCGGAGTAAGAGCGTTGCGCACGGCGAACAGCACGTTGGAGGTGCCGGCGAAGTATTGCGGCACCTCGCGCTTCAGGGTCTGCAGCACCTCCTCCTGCCAAATGCCCGAGAAGCGCCGGCGCGTGCCGAAGTCCGAGATCCTGAGCTCGAGCGAGGGCTCGACCCGGCGCACGAGGTCGATCTTCGCCTGCAGCCTGCGCCGGCCTTCCTCGAAGTTCGGCCTCGGCTGGGTACGCCGGAAGTACACCTCGGACACGATCGCGAGCACCGGGATCTCGTAGAGGATCGTGTGCAGCCACGGCCCGCGAATGGTGATGTCGATCTCGCCGGGCTTCTCGCCGTAGCCCGCGTTCAGGTACTTCTCGTTGAACTGGAACAGCCCGAGGAAATCGACAAAATCGGACTTCATGAAGCGCAGGGCCCGCAGGTACGCGAGCTCCTCGTCGCGGAAGCGCAGCTTGCAGAGGTCCGCGAACGCGGCCTTCATGTCGTCGAGATGCGGACGCAGGTCGACGCCGGGCGTGCGGCACTTGAACTTGTACTCGACCTGCGCGCCCGGAAAGTGATGCAGCACCACCTGCATCATGGTGAACTTGTACAGGTCGGTGTCCAGCAGCGACTGGATCAGCATGGGCGCGGGCATTGTAACTAGGTCCAAAGCTCGGGAGTCGAATTGTCCGGCTGAATGAGCTCGGGACCCTCGTTGTCCGGATTGCTCACGCGCCTCGAGACCGGGCGCGACTGCATCTCGGCTGCAGGATAAGGGCCGAGCAGATCGATGACCCTGTCGACCTCCGTAGTGGCCGGATCGAGCCAGCGCGGCACGTCGCGCGCGTGCAGCAGCACCGGCATGCGGTCGTGCACCTTGGCGGCGAGCGCGTTCGGCTCGGTGGTCATCAGGATGTAGCTCGCTAGCGCGTCGGGTTTGCCGCCGTGCCAGCGATCCCACAGCCCCGCGAGAAAGAAGGGCTCGCCGCTCTTCTGGCTGAACCAGAACGGCACCTTGCCGCTCGAGGTGGTGCGCCACTCGTAATAGCCGTCGATCGGCACCGCGCAACGGCGGCTGCGCAGGAGGTCGCGGAACATGGGCCGCTCGGCCACCGTCTCGGCGCGGGCATTGATCGGACGCCGCGCGGACTTCGGGTTCTTGGTCCACGACGGCAGCAGGCCCCACTGGAATTGCTCGAAGCGCAGCTCGCGCGTGCGATACGACTGGCGCAGGACCCAGTCGGGCAGGCCCGGGCAGATGTTGTAGCGCTCGGCGAGCTCGTCGCCCCCCACGATGGAGCGACCCAGCACCCCCTCGATGCGCTCCTTGCGGCTGAACCGCCCGTAGCGTCCGCACATGAGTGCGGAGCTTACAGCGCGCTATGCTCGACCAGCCCGTTCACGCGCGCGCCGAGGAGGCGCACCGGGCGCCGGCCGGCCTGGGTGCGGTGGAGCAGCTCGGCCGCCCAGGAGGAGATCACGTCGGCGTCGCAGGTCGGGCGCGAGAGCGTATGGCTGCGCGTCACCGTGGTGAAGTCCGCGTAGCGCACCTTGATGGTCACCGTGCGTCCGGCGAGGTGCTTCTTCTCGAGCCACTCCGCGGTCTCGCGCGCGAGCCGCGCGAGCTCGGTCCTGATCGCGTCCAGGTCCTGCAGATCCTCGGCGTAGGTGGTCTCGCTGCTCGCCGACTTCGCCGCCCGGTGCGCGACCACCGGGCGCGGATCGTCGCCGTAGGCAAGTTGCCTTAACCACCCGGCCAAACTGCCGATTTCCTTCTGGAGTTTGTCGAAATCAAAATTCCGGATATCCACCACGCGTTCGAGTCCCAGGGCACGCAGCTTCTTCGCGGTGACCGGTCCCACGCCCCAGAGCGCGTCCACCGGCAGCGCCTGGAGAAACTCCTCGACCCGGTCGGGCGAGATCACGGTGAGCCCGTCGGGCTTGCGCCAGCCCGAGGCGATCTTGGCGAGGAACTTGTTCGGCGCGACGCCCGCCGAAGCGGTGCAGCGCGTCTCCTCGAAGATGCGGCGCTTCAGCTCCTTGGCCACCAGGCTGCCGTAGGCGATGCCCCAGCGGTTCTCGGTGACGTCCACGTAGGCCTCGTCGAGCGACAGCGGCTCGACCAGGTCGCTGCACGAGCGCAGGATGGCCATGACCTGCGACGAGACCTCGTGGTACTTGGCGAAGTCGGGCCGCACGACCACGAGCTCTGGGCACAGGCGCAGCGCGCGCGCCATGGGCATCGCCGAGCGCACGCCGAAGGCGCGCGCCTCGTAGCTCGCCGCCGCCACCACCCCCCTGCCCTCCGGGCTTCCGCCCACCGCCACCGGCCGTCCGCGCAGCCGCGGCTCGTCGCGGCTCTCGACCGAGGCGTAGAAGGCGTCCATGTCCAGATGGACGATCTTGCGCATACTGTATATATTGCCACTACCGGGGACGCTGGGAAAGAAAAGTCTGTTTCCCTAACGGGAAACGCCTATTTCCTAACGGGAAAAGTCTATTTCCCGGACGGGCCGTGACCGGGGATGCGCTCGGGCCGGGCCACGCGGTAGCCCTGCGCGTAGTCGACGCCGAGCTCGCGCACGACCCGCAGCACGGCGTCGGTCTCGACCCACTCGGCCACGGTGGGAATGCCCATGGCGCGGCCCACGCCGCAGATCGCGGTGACCATGGCGCGGTTGACCGAATCGTTGGCCAGGTCGCGCACGAACTCGCCGTCGATCTTGAGGAAGTCCACCGGCAGGTTCTTGAGGTAGCCGAACGAGCTGACGCCGGAGCCGAAGTCGTCCAGCGCGAAGCGGCAGCCCAGGCCCCGCAGCGTGTTCATGAAGCGGATCGCGTGCGCGAGATTGTTGATCGCGGCGGTCTCGGTGACTTCGAAGCAGAGCACCTGGGGTGCGATGCGCGTGGCGGCGATCTCGCTGCGGACGTAGCGCAGGAAATCCTCGTCGCCGAGCGAGGTGCCGGAGAGGTTCAGGGCGACGATGCGTTGCGCGTCGGCGGGAAGCGCGCCCTCGGCGATCAGGCGGCACACGGTGCGCACCACGAAGCGGTCGATGCGGCCGGGCATCAGGTTGTAGCGCTCGGCCGCCTGGATGAGGGCGCTCGTCGGCACCGGGGTGTTGTCGCGGTCGTGCATGCGCAGGAGCGCCTCGCGGTACTCGCTCACCGCGAGCTCGGGGCGCAGCGCGATCGCCTTCTGCACCTCGACGAAGATGCGCTCCTCGCGCAGCGCGTCGCCGATCCGCGTGCCCCACTCGAGGTCGCTGGTGCGGCGTCCGAGCTCGCCGTCGCTCGCCTTGAGGACGTGGATGCGGTTGCGCCCGCCCTCCTTCGCCGCGTAGCAGGCGACGTCGGCCGCGCTCATGAGCTGCGCGACGCTCTTGCTCTGCGCATCGATCGGCACCAGGCCGATGCTGACGCCGGTCTCGAACAGACGGTTGCCCCAGCTGAAGCGGAAGCCGGCGACGACCTGGCGCAGCTTTTCCGCGATCTCGCGCGCCTTCGGCAGGTCGCAGTGCGCCACCAGCACGCCGAACTCGTCGCCGCCGAGGCGCCCGAGCGTGTCGTTGGCGCGGAGCTGGGACTTCAGCAGCGCGCCGAGCTGACGCAGCAGCTCGTCGCCGGCGGTATGGCCGCTGGTGTCGTTCACCACCTTGAACTGGTCGAGGTCGAGGAACATGAGGGCGTGGCGGCTCGCGTCGACTTGAGCGTCCTCGAGCGCCTGGCCGAGCTTGCGCTCGAAGTGGCGGCGGTTGATGAGGCCCGTGAGCGCGTCGTGGCTCGCCTGCCACGCGAGCTCATGGTTCAGCGCCCGCGCCCGGGACACGTCGGCGTACACGAAGTAGCCGATGCACAGCATCCCGCCGAGCGCGAGCAGCAGCACGCTGAGCAGCGCCATGTGGCTATGGTCGCGGGCCATCGCCGCAACGCGATCGAGCGGCAGCTGCACCTCGATGGCCCCCATCAGCCGGTTCACCTCGAACACCTTGCCTGGAGTCATGCCCGCGCGCGTGCGCAGCGCCACCGTCTGCGGCCGCGATTCGAGCGCGTTATGGCAGTTCACGCAGGCCTGGCTCACGGCCGGGTCGGCGCGCATGTAGCGCAGCGTGCTCACGCCGTCGACCGTCTCGATGCGCCACACCGGGGTCCAGGCGATGGGCTCCTTCGGGGCGGGCAGGTCCTGCTCCTCCAGGCGCGCCCAGGCCCAGCGCTGAAAGTCGTCGGCGAGCCCCTGATCGGCGGCGAGGTTCCATTTGCTCACCGGCCGGTAGCGGTAGAGGCCGCGGCTGTCGACGCTGACACGCTCGCCCACCAGCTTGAGGAACTGCGCCGGGAGCGGGACGTTGCCGCGCTCGTCCTTGTAATGCTCGGAAGCCGCGCCCGCTCCGTCGCGATTGAGCTTGCCGACCACGTGCTCTGCGTACACCGATCTCGAGCTCGCGGACTGCCGCGTGACGATCTCGGCGAGCTGGACGGCCTGGAACTCGATCAGGCTGTGCTGGCCGCGGCTGATGAGATAGCCGGTCAGCGCGACCACCGCGGACAGGAACCCCACCGCGGTGATCAGGACGCGGCGGCGCAGGCCGATGCCGCTGTGCTTCCAATCCTCGACGCGGACGCCCGCGCGCCCCGCCAGCCCACGCAGGCGCGGCTTGAAGCGGTGCACAAAAGCTTCCCCGCGAGTCCGGACTTGGGCGGAATTCACGCCGGCACTGTAGCGTCCAGCCCGGCCGGCCGAGAGGACAAACCTTTCGGGCTAACGACCTTTTGCACAGGAGGGCTCAGTTGCGCCGCTGCCCATACTGGATATAATTCCAGCAGTTTGTCAAAACAGGTGCGAGAGGCCGCATGGATGCGTTGACCGACCGGCAGTCCGAGATCCTCAAGCTGATCCGCGAGCTCACCGAGGTGTCCGGCTTTCCGCCGACGCGCGCCGAGATCGCCGAGCGCATGGGCTTTCGCTCGGTGAACGCGGCCGAGCAGCACCTGAGGGCGCTCGAAAAGAAAGGCGCGATCGAGATCTCCTCCGGCGCCTCGCGCGGCATCCGCGTGCGCGAGGGCCGGTCCGCCAGCCGCGGCGGCCGCCTGCTCGAGCTGCCGGTGATCGGACGGGTGGCCGCCGGCAGCCCGATGCTCGCGCAGGAGCACGTCCAGGAGCGCTACCAGGTCGATCCGAATCTCTTCACGCCGCGCGCCGACTACCTGCTCCGCGTGCGCGGCATGTCGATGCGCGATGCCGGCATCCTCGAGGGCGACCTGCTCGCCGTGCACCGCACGCAGGAGGCGCGCACCGGGCAGGTGGTGGTGGCGCGGCTCGCCGACGAGGTCACCGTGAAGCGCTTCAGGCGCCGCGGGCACGCAGTGCAGCTCGTTCCCGAGAACCCCGACTTCGAGACGATCGAGGTCGACCTGAGAAGCGAGCCGCTCGTCATCGAAGGCGTCGCGGTGGGCGTGATCCGCAACGAGCGCACGCTGTAGTCGGCCGCGGTTTTGCGGCGACCTGGGGATTCCCCGGGCCTTTCGTGGTAAAAATGCTGCAATGCCGGACCGGCCGCTGAACCGCATCTGCTACGTCGAGGACGACGAGGACATCCAGCGTATCGTGCGCATGTCGCTCGAGCGCCTGGGCAAGATGACGGTGCACATCGTCGGCGACCCGACCATGGCGCTCGACGCGATAGACAGTTTCAAGCCCGACCTGGTGATGCTCGACTGGATGATGCCCAAGCTCGACGGCCCGGCGCTGTTCAAGCTGATGCAGGCCCGGCCCGAGACCAAGGCGCTGCCGGTGGTGTTCATCACCGCCAAGGCGTCGCAGCGCGACCTCGATCAGCTGATGAAGCTCGGCGCCGCCGCCACCATCTCCAAGCCATTCTCGCCAAAAGATCTTCCCGAGCAGCTGCGGGAAATTTGGAAGAAGCTACCCTAGCTACAGAAGCTGCCTAATTCGGCCGGCGCGGCTGCGAGCGGGGCTGGGAGCGCGGCTGCGATCTTGGCTGGGTCTGGTCCGGCGACGCCTGCTCGGCCTGGCTGAACTTGCGCTGGATGTACCCGAGGACCTCGTCGGCGTTGCGAAAGCGCGCGTCGCGGTCCTTCTCAAGCAGCTTGTCGAGCAGGCGCTGGTACTTCGAAAGCTCGTCCGGCAGTGCCGGCGGCGGCGTGTTGAGATGATGCAGCGCCACCTCGACCGCCGAGTTGCCCTCGAAGAGGTGCGTGCCGGTGAGCATCTGGAAAAGCAGCACCCCCGCGCTGTAGATGTCGGTCCTCAGGTCGAGCGGCTTGCCCTGGACCTGCTCGGGGCTCATGTAGCGGGGCGTCCCCAGGACCTCGCCCTGCCCCGTCATGTCGGCGGCGTCGATGTGCTTGGCGATGCCGAAATCGACCACCGCCAGGCTGCCGTCGGCGCGGAACATCAGGTTCTGGGGCTTCAGGTCGCGGTGCAGGATGCCCTTCTCGTGGATGTCGCCGAGGGCGGTCATCAGCTCGCAAAACAGCCGCAGGCACTCGGCGGGGGCGAGTGCCTTGCCGCCGAGGCGCTTCATCAGGTCGCCGCCGTCGAAGAATTCCATCACCAGGTAGGCGTGCTCGCCCGAGGTTCCGTGCGTGACGACGCGCGCCACGTGCCGGCTCTGGATGCGCTCGACCAGCGAGTACTCTTCGATGAAGCGCGTGAGGGCTCTGCGGTCGGCGGTCACCTCGTGGCGCAGAATCTTCACGACCAGCGGCTCGTCGTCGCGCTCGCGCGAGGCGAGGTAGACGCGCGACATGCCGCCCTCGCCGATGAGGTGCAGCACCCGGATGCCGGGAATCCTGACCTGCGCGCCGATGCTTTGCCCTTCGAGGCGCGCCGCGAGCTCGGGGGTCAGGGTCTTCTGCGCCGCGTCGCTGGTGAGGTCGCGCAGCGACGTGATCAGCCGCTCGCGCGTCAGCTCCTGCTTGCGCTGGTAGTCGTCGGCGCCCGCCTTCATCGCCTTCACGGCGATCACTTCGTTGCCGGCGCCGGTGAGGAACAGGATCTTCGGGCAACCGGCACGGCTCTTGAACTGGGCGAGCCACTCCAGGCCGTCGCCGTCCTCGCGTCCGAGCATGTAGTCGAGGACCACGACGTCGTAGTTTCCGAGCGGGAACTCGGGTCCCGGGATCGCCTGGAGCTTCGGGTCGTAGTGATCGATCACGCCGTCCGGCCACTGCGAGGTGACGTAATGCGACAGCAGCGTGTGCAGATCCTCGTCGTCGTCGATGATGAGGACGCGCATCGCTACAGCTTGATCGAGTACACCCCGACCGCCTCGGACTTGCCGCGCAGCGCGACCGCACCGTGCGCGTGCGCGCGCCCGGCCGGCACCAGCGGCCGGATCGACTCGTAGAGCGTCGCCGAGACCAGCACCTCGTCCGCCTGCGCCATCTGCATCAGCCGCGCGGCCGTGTTGACCGTGTCGCCGATGATGGTGTAGCTCATGAAGTGCGGCGAGCCGACGTTGCCGATGATCGCCTCGCCGCGGCACAGGCCGATGCCGACGCCGGTGGCGACGCCGAAGCGCGCGCGCCATTCCGCCGACACCGGAGCGAAGCGCGACACCATGTCCATGGCGGTGCGCCACGCCCGCGCCGGGGCGTCGGGCTGCGCGAACGGAACGTTGAAGCCGACCAGCAGGCTGTCGCCGGCCATGTTGAAGATCGTGCCTTCGTGCTGGTAGGCCGCCTCGGTGAGCACCGAGAAGTACTCGTTCAGCATGTCCACCACGTGGTGCACGCCGATCGTCTCGGTGATCCGGGTGAAGCCGCGCAGATCCGCGAACAGCACCACCACGTCGGCACGCTCGGCCTCGGTGCGGAAGGGCGCGGCGCGGCCGGCCGCGCCGATGATCCGGTCCGTGAGCCGGGGCGACACGTAGCGCGAGAGCGCCTTGTGGAGCGCCTCCTTGTGTTCGACCTCGGCGGCGAGCCGCTGCGCCTCGAGCTCGCGCCTCGTCTCGTGCAGGCGGCGCAGCATCTTCATGCGTGCCACCAGCTCCTCGCGCCGCACCGGCTTGTGGAGGAAATCGTCCGCCCCGGCCTCGATGCCCTGCAGCCGGCTTTCACGATCCTCGAGCGCGGTCACGAGCACCACCGGGATGAGCGCCGTCAGCGGGCCGGCCTTGAGCCGCCGGCAGACCTCGAAACCGCTCGATCCGGGGAGCACCACGTCGAGCAGCACAAGGTCGGGCGGCGCGCCGGCGACCGAGGCGATTGCCGCCTCGCCGTCGCACATCACCTCGGCCTGCATTCCCTCGGCCTCCACGATGGCGGCGAGGAGCGCCGCCATGTCCGGATCGTCGTCGACCACCAGCACGCGGAACGCCGTCTGCGGCGCCACGTTCAGGCCGGTGGCGGCGAGATCACTCATACGTGATGCGCAGGTTCGAAAGGTACTGACCGTAGGCGCCGACGTGCGCTTCCAGGGCGGCCTTGTCGCCTGCGTTGGCGCCGTCCTCGATCAGCTTGCCGAGGGCGGTCACGTCGTCGAAGCCATAGGACACGCCTACGCCGCGCATGCGGTGCCCGATCTGGCGGATCTGCTCGAAGTCGGCGGCCTCTAGCGCCTGGCGCAGGGTCTCGAGCTCCTTCTTGCGATTGGCAAGATAGGTGGGAATGAGGTCTTCGAGGTCCTTCGAAACCTTGACGGTGCGCGCATCCTGGGTCATGAACCCATTATATGGGCGGGACTTTTGGCTGTCCGGAGGCCGCCGTCAGGCTTTGTCAGCCAGCGCCGCGCGCGCGCGCGGGAGGTGCGGATGGATTGTCAGCGCGGCGTAAAAAGCGAAGCGCGCCTCGAGCGGCGCGCCCGCGCCCAGCAGAATTTCGCCAAAATGCATCATGGCGGCGAAATGCCGGGGCTCGAGCTCGAGCGTGCGGCCGATGTCCTCCAGGCACTCCAGGTCGCGCCCGAGGAGGTAGTAGAGGGTCGCGCGCTTGTGCCATGCCTCGGCGAAATCGGGCGCCCGGCGCAGAAGCTGGGTGAGGCGGGTTTCGGCGATGTCGTAGCGCCGCGCGGCGATGTCGCGGGTGGCGAGGTCGAGAACCCGGGCGGCTGCGGCGTGCGGATGGTCCATCCATACGCCCCAGATCTGGTCTTCGGTCCGCTCTGCCTCTTCCTTTTGGCAGGATTGGAGCTGCCGGAACAAGGCGTCGAGGAAAGGCAGGTCCCGCGCCGGCCTGCGGGAGCGGCGGCCTTCGATCAAGCCGAGGATGTCGCCCGGGCTCTTCATTGCGGCCATCTTAGTGGAAGTCGCGCGAAGGTGCTGTGAGCGGTCCGAGGAGCACGCTGTAATCAAGCAGGCGGCGTGCCACCAAATGCACAACGTCGCCGTCGCGCTCGATCACGCCGTGCACCGCGAGCAGGCGGGCGCCGAGGAGCTCGGCCTTCTGGCGCTCGCTCAAGGCGCGCCAGACCACTACGTTGACGTTGCCGGTCTCGTCCTCCAGCGTGACGAAAATCACTCCGCTCGCCGTATCCGGACGCTGGCGGCAGGTCACCAGCCCCGCCGCGCGCGCCGCGCTCCCATGAGGCAGCGCGGTTAGGCTTTTTGCAGTAACGACTCGCCGTTTCTCCAGGTGAGACCGGATGAGTGCCAGCGGGTGGCGGCCGAGCGTGAGGCCGAGGCTCGCGTAGTCGGCGACGATGTCCTCGCCTTCCCGCGGTGCGGCAAGCTGCGGCAGGCGCTCGGCCGCCGGCGCATCGAGCGGCGCGCGCCGCGCCGCGCCCGCCGCCGCCCAGCGCGCGAGGCGGCGGTGCCCGACGAGCGATTGCAGCGCGCCGGCGGCAGCCAGGCACCTCAAGTCTTTCTTGTTCAACCTCAGCTCGTGAATAGATTCAAAAGGCTTTGCCTGAGCGAGACGGCGTCCCTCTGCCTGCGAAAGCCCGTCCACCATGCGCAGGCCCAGGCGCAGCGCGCCATCCTCGAGCGTGCAGTCCCAGTCGCTCGTGTTCACGTCCGGCGGCCGCACCTCGACGCCGTGGCGGCGCGCGTCCTGCACGAGCTGGGCGGGCGCGTAGAAGCCCATCGGCTGGCTGTTGAGCAGCGCCGCGCAGAACGCGGCCGGGTGATGCCGCTTCAGCCACGAAGAGACGTAGACGAGCAGCGCGAAGCTCGCCGAATGCGATTCCGGGAAGCCGTACTCGCCGAAGCCGAGGATCTGGCGGTAGATCGACTCGGCGAACTCGGCGCTGTAGCCGTTCTCGCGCATGCCGCGCTTCAGCTTCTCTTCGAACCGGTCGAGGCTGCCGGACCTGCGCCACGCGGCCATCGAGCGGCGCAGCTGGTCGGCCTCGCCAGGCGTGAACCCGGCGGCAACCATGGCGAGCTCCATCACCTGCTCCTGGAAGATCGGCACACCCAAGGTTCTTTCCAATACCCTTTTCACTTGATCGCTCGGATACGTGACCGGTTCCAGCTTGCGCCGGCGCCGCAGGTACGGATGCACCATGCCGCCCTGGATCGGCCCCGGCCGCACGATCGCCACCTCGATCACCAGGTCGTAGTAGTTCTCGGGCTTCAGGCGCGGCAGCATGCTCATCTGCGCACGCGACTCGATCTGGAACACGCCGATGGTGTCGGCCTTCTGGATCATCGCGTACACCGCGGGATCTTCCGGCGGAACTTCTTCAATCCTCAACCCGACCAAGTCCAATGATTTTTTGATCGCTGTCAGCATTCCCAGCGCGAGCACGTCCACCTTGAGCAGCCCGAGCGCCTCGAGGTCGTCCTTGTCCCACTGGATCACGCTGCGCTCGGGCATGGCGGCGTTCTCGATCGGCACCAGCTCGGCGAGCGGCCCGCGCGAGATCACGAAGCCGCCCACGTGCTGCGACAGATGGCGCGGGAATCCCGCCAGCATGGCCGCGACTTCGAGTACTGTATTTGAAGCCCTTATTTTTTGATCCCAAAAGGCAAAACCCCTGGCAAGGCGGTCGACTTCCTCGGGCGGAAGGCCGAGCGCCTTGCCCGCGTCGCGCACCGCGCTCCTGGGGCGGTAGCAGATCACCGTCGCGGCGAGCGCGGCGCGCGCGCGCCCGTATTTTCCGTACACGTACTGGATCACCTCCTCGCGCCGCTGGTGCTCGAAGTCGACGTCGATGTCCGGCGGCTCGTTGCGCTCGCGCGAGACGAAGCGCTCGAACAGCATGTTCATGCGCGCCGGATCGACCTCGGTGATGCCGAGCGCGTAGCACACCACCGAGTTCGCCGCCGAGCCGCGGCCCTGGCACAGGATGCCCCGCTCGCGCGCGAAGCGCACCACGTCGTGCACGGTGAGGAAGAAGGGCTCGTAGGCGAGCTCGGCCACCAGGCGCAGCTCGTGCTCGACGAGGTGCGCGACTTTCCCCGGCACGCCGGCCGGGAAGCGCCGGCGCAGCCCTTCCTCGGTGAGTTGCCTGAGCCAGCTCGCGGGCGTGTGACCATCCGGAACGAGCTCGGACGGATACTCGTATTTCAATTCGTCGAGAGAGAAGCGGCAGCGCCCGGCAATCGCCACGCTCTCGGCGAGGAGCTCGCCCGGGTAAAGCCGGGCGAGGCGCAGGCGCAGGCGCAGATGGCGCTCGCCGTTCGGATGGAGCGCCTGGCCGCACTGCGCCACCGGCTTTCCGAGGCGCACCGCGGTGAGCACGTCCTGCAGGCGCCGGCGCGAGCGCAGGTGCATATGGACGTCCCCCGCGGCGACCAGGGGCAGGCCGCTTTCCTTGGACAGCTCTCTGAGAGATGCGAGCTTGGCATGGTCGTTCGGCCCGCAGTGCAGCTCGGCGGCGATCCAGGCATGTCCACCGAAGAAAGTGGCAAGCCAGCCGGCGGTGTCGAGGTCTTCGCCGGGGATCCAGAGCACGAGCGTGCCGCTGCCGGCGAGGGGCTCCAGGTCGCCGCGCGCAAGCGAATACTTTCCCTTTTTGCTGCGGCGCCGGCCGAGGGTGATGAGCGAAGAAACCGCACCGTATGCTTTTCTGTCCGGGGCAAGGAGAACGAGCTTGGTTTTTTCGAATGCGATTTCCGTTCCGAGAATCAGCTTGAGGCCGTGCTCCTTGGCCGCCTGGTGCGCGCGCACCGCGCCGGCGAGCGAGCACTCGTCGGTGATCGCGAGCGCGTGGTAGCCGAGCGCCGCCGCTCGCTCGACCAGCTCTTCCGGATGCGAAGCGCCCCGCAGGAAGCTGAAATTGGACAGGCAGTGCAGCTCTGCGTATTCAGGCAAAGAGACCATGCAGGAACCACTGGACTGAACCCGGGTCGGCTTCGCGGTAGATCCAGCCGAGCGCCCCGTCGGGCAGGCGCGCGACGAAATAATCGCGGCTGGCCTCGTCGCCGTCCCACCAGCCCGACTCGATCCTTTCGGGGCCGGCGAGCGTGACGAACTCGCCTTCATTTATTTTTCTTGGTTGCAGAAGCCATAAAGGTCGGGGACCCGGCTGGCGGTACTCGTGCGGATCCCATTCGCCGGGCTCGACGCGCCGCCACGCGTGCTCGGGACGATGATCGGGATGCGTGGCGAGGCCGCACACGGCGTCGTGTCCCAGGCGCGCCCGCAGGCGCTCCGCGAGGCGCGCCCAGTCCTCGGCCTCGGCGGCCGCGTCGCCGAACATCCCGGCCGTGAATTCATCGAGGGGGACGAAGTCCGCCGCTTCGACGCGGACGGCCTCGACCGGTCGCGCGATCTGGAGCGAGGAGAATTTCTCCTGCAGGAGACGCGTGAAGCGTTCGGCGTCGCGCGCGGGCGACGCGAGACCGACTTCGACGCGGGCCTCGCCTTCCTCGTCCAGGAGGACCAGAGTGAAGCGCCGGACGCCCGACTGTCGGGCGGTGAGCAGGCCTTCGAGCTGCACCAGGAGCCGCCGCGCGGCGAACGCGAGCCCTTCGGCATGGACGACCGGCGCCGGCAGCTCGAGCCGCGCGCCGAAGCGCGGCGGCGGCTCGAAGAAGGCGCGCGGCTCGGGTCTGGCGCCGAGCGCATAGTCGATCTCGTCGAGCATCCGCCGGCCGCAGCGCTGCGCGAGCCCTTCGCGCGGTAGACGCGAAAGGTCCCCTACGGTATGCATGCCGATGCTGCGCAGGAATTCCTGTGTCTCATCGTCACCGACCACTTCGAGGGCGACGTCTTCGACGCGCTCACAGCCCGAGCGTGAGAGCCACAACGCCGCGCGCGGCGTCGCGGCGGTAGCGAGCGCGGCGTTGAAGCCCATTTCCTCGAGACCGGATTGCAATTTCTGCTTGAGAAAAGACAACCCCCCGAACAGGAGCAGGCTGCCCTCGACTTCGAGCAGCAGCGCCTGCGGCGGCTCTAGCGAAACCTTAGGCGTGAACTGGCACGCCCAGGCGCCGATCGCCTCGAGCGTGGCCGGCGGCAGGAGCGGGAAACGCAGTGCGACCCAGAGCATGGAGCGGCCTTTTCACCGCCAGGACGAGCGGCGCAGCGGCCGGAGCGCCGCGGCGCTTGAGGATGCGAAGCGAAAGTTCATTCGAAGAAGGTTCCAGGAGGATGCGCAGCGCCGCGGAAGAAGCGTCGTGCGCTGCCTCGGGCGGACGAAAAAGCGCCACCCAGGCGTGGCTCGTCTCTGCGGCCACCGCAAGGCGCCGCAGCTCCTCATAGCGAGCCCGGGGCAGCCAGACGACCAGGGCATGGCAGGCCGCGGAGCGCAGCACCTGCTCCGCCGCCCACAGCAAATCACGGCGCCCGGGCGGGCGCACCACTACGAGCCGGGCGAGGTCAATCCCGCCGGCAGCCAGGGCGGGCGCGTACGGAAGATGCGGCGGCGCGAGCCAGGCGATGCGCTTGCCGGCCCACGAAAGCGCGGCGAGCGCCGGCAGCACGAGCTGCAGCTCGCCGATGCCCGCGCGCCGGACGATAAGCTCGGTCAGCGCCCCGGCGGGCCAGCCGCCGCCGGGAAGCTCGCGGTCGAGCGTATCGAAACCGGTGCGCAGGACAGATGCACTGGCAGCCAGCCGTCCGCCGCGCCAGACTGGATGCCGCTCGAGAATTCGATCCAGTGCCGCCATCGAGCTGTATTTATATACAGTATAGGCGGGACTGGCAAGCCTCGGAACTTGACATGGAGCACAGGAAATTCATGCTTCGCAGGGCCTTTGCGTGCCTCCTCCTAGCCTGCCCCACCACCGCACTGGCCGACGAACCGGTCCAGGTGTGGCTCGATCCGGGCTTCTTTTCCTATCACTTCAAGGAAGGCGACTATCGCCAGGACAACTGGGGCTTCGGCGTCGGCGTGTTCGTCGCGCCCGAGCACGGCTTCATCGCCGGAACCTACCTCAACAGCGACGACGAACGCAGCCGCTACGCCGCCTATCACTGGCGCCCGTTGCACTGGGATTACGGCGCCCTGGACGTGCGCGCGGGCCTGGTCCTGGGAGTGATCGACGGCTACTCGAACACCAATAACGGCCACTGGTTCCCCATGGCCCTGCCGACGCTGACCACCGAATACGGCCGCTTCGGCGCGAACATCACCATCGCGCCGAACCCGCACCACGGCACCGCGATCGCGCTGCAGCTCAGGCTTCGCGTCTGGTAGCGCGCGGTTAACACGCAAGGAGCGCACAAGCCTCGCAGGCGAGGTTCTTGCATTGCAGTAGCGCCAATCCACTTCCCACTGCGTGGATAGTGGGGTTGCTGTCGTGATCGTCCGACAGAGTCTCCACCTTTTCGCCGCCGGGCTGCGCGGCGCCATCTTCGGGTCGAACCATTTATGAAGAAAGTTCTCGTCACGGGCGGTGCAGGATTTCTGGGTTCGCACCTTTGCGATGCATTGCTGCAGGCCGGACACGACGTGCTGTGCGTGGACAACCTGTTTACCGGCAGCAAGGAGAACATCAGGCACCTCTTCGGCAAGCCGTTCTTCGAGTTCATGCGCCACGACGTGGGCATGCCGCTCTACGTCGAAGTGGACCAGATCTACAACTTCGCCTGTCCGGCCTCGCCGATCCACTATCAGTACGACCCGGTTCAGACCACCAAGACGAGCGTTCACGGGGCGATCAACATGCTCGGCCTCGCCAAGCGCACCAAGGCGCGCATCCTCCAGGCGTCAACTTCGGAGGTCTACGGTGATCCCGAAGTGCATCCGCAAACCGAGGATTACTGGGGAAAGGTCAATCCCATCGGGATCCGTGCCTGCTACGACGAGGGCAAGCGCTGCGCCGAGACCCTGTTCTTCGACTATCACCGCCAGCATTCGCTCGACATCAAGGTCGTGCGCATCTTCAATACCTATGGCCCGCGCATGCACCGCAAGGACGGCCGCGTGGTGTCGAACTTCATCGTGCAGGCCCTGCGCGGCGAAGACATCACGATCTTCGGCGACGGCAGCCAGACGCGGAGCTTCTGCTACGTCGATGACCTGATTCGCGGCTGCATGGCGATGATGGATTCGCCGAACGGGTTCACCGGACCGATGAATCTCGGCAACCCGGTCGAGTGCACCATGCTGGAGCTCGCTCACAAGGTGCTCGAGCTCACCGGGTCGGACTCTCGCATCGTGTTCCGGCCGCTGCCCGGCGACGATCCGAGGCAGCGCCGACCGGACATCCATATCGCCCAGGAGCGCCTGGGATGGACGCCGAAGGTGTCGCTCGAGCATGGATTGATCAGGACGATCCGCTATTTCGATCAGCTGCTGGGCCAGGGCACCGCGGCCGTCCGCATGGAGCGCGCGCGCCTCAGCGCCGGCACGCGTCACTAGGCGCGGCGCGCATGTCGAAGCGCGCCATTCTCGTTACCGGCGGCGCCGGATACATCGGCAGCCACACCTGCAAGGCGCTCGCACGCGCCGGCGACCTGCCAGTCACGCTGGACAACATGGTCCACGGACACAAGGCGGCCGTCCGCTGGGGACCGTTGGTCGACGGCGACATCCGGGACCGCAGCCTGGTGGAACGCACTATTCGCGAGCATCGCGTCGATGCCGTGGTGCACTTCGCCGGGCACGCCTACGTAGGCGAGTCGATGCGCGAGCCGGGCACGTATTTCGGCAACAATGTGGCGGGAAGCCTGGCGCTGCTGGAGGCGGTGCAGGCCTGCGGCGTCGGGCGCATCGTATTTTCCTCGACCTGTGCGACCTACGGCATCCCCGAGTCGCTGCCGATCGGCGACGAGCACCCGCAGCGCCCCATCAACCCTTACGGCGAATCGAAGCTGTTCGTCGAGCGTGCGCTGCATTGGTACGGCGTGGCGCACGGCCTGCGTTCGGTAGCGTTGCGCTACTTCAATGCGGCCGGCGCAGACCCCGATGGCGAAATCGGGGAGGACCACGACCCTGAAACGCACCTGATCCCGCTCGCCATCGGCGCGGCGCTCGGCACTGGTGCACCGCTGCAAATCTACGGCACCGACTATCCCACTCCTGACGGCAGTGCCGTGCGCGATTACGTGCACGTGGCCGACCTCGCGGATGCGCATGTGCGTGCACTCGACTACCTGGATGCCGGCGGCGAGAGCACGGCGTTCAACCTAGGCACCGGGCGCGGCCATTCGGTGCGTGAAGTGATCGCGGCCGTCGAGCAAGTTGCGCGGCGCGAATTGCCTCGGCGCGAGGCCCCGCGGCGCCAGGGCGACCCGCCCAGCCTGGTCGCCGCGCCGGGGCACAGCCGGGAGCTGCTGGGTTGGGTCCCGCGGCGCTCCGACCTCGAAGCGATCATCGCGACCGCATGGCGCTGGCACACACGATGAGCGCCGTGCCAAAGGCAAGCGTTGCGCCGATACCCAGCGCCGCGACGACGATGCAGCGACCGCGCGTCGCCGGTAAATTCCTGTACGCCGGAGCGGACAAGCTCTGGATCAAGGGCGTCACCTACGGCACCTTCCGGCCCGACGCGGACGGGAACGCCTACCCAGGTCCCGACGTGGTGCGCCGCGACTTTGCGGCGATGGCAACAGCAGGCATCAACGCCGTGCGCGTCTACACGCCGCCGCCGCGCTCGCTCCTCGACGAGGCCCAGCAAAACGGCCTGTATGTCATGGTGGGACTTCCCTGGGAGCAGCACATCGCGTTCCTGGACCCTCCGCGTCGCGCGGCCGAGATCGAGGCGCGCGTGCGCAGCGCGGCACGGCAGTGCGCCGGGCATCCGGCGCTGTTCGGCTACTCGATCGGCAATGAGATCCCGCCGAGCATCGTGCGCTGGCACGGACGTCGGCGCATCGAGCGCTTCGTGCGGCGGCTCTTCGACGCCGTCAAGTCGCAGGATCCGGCGGCGCTGGTGACCTACGTCAATTTTCCGACCACCGAATACCTCCACCTCCCATTTCTCGATTTCGCCTGCTTCAACGTCTACCTCGAGTCGCGCGACCGGTTCGAGGCCTATCTCGCCCGCCTGCAGAATCTTGCCGGGGAGCGGCCCCTGGTCATGGCCGAGATCGGCCTCGATTCCCGCCGCAATGGCGAGGCGGCGCAGGCGCAAAGCGTCGACTGGCAGGTACGGGCTGCGTTCGCCGCCGGTTGCGCGGGTGCCTTCGTCTTCGCCTGGACCGACGAGTGGCATCGTGGCGGGTTCGACATCGAGGACTGGGACTTCGGATTGACCACCCGCGCTCGTCGTCCCAAGTCTGCGTTGGCGGCGCTGCGCGCGGCCTACGCCGAGGTGCCGTTCCCCCGGGATCTCCGGTGGCCCCGCGTATCCGTAGTGATCTGCAGCTACAACGGCGCGCGCACCCTGCGCGACACGCTCGAAGGCCTGACGCGGGTGCAGTATCCGAGCTTCGAGGTCATCGTTGTCAACGACGGCTCCACGGACGCCACGCAAGCGATCGCCGAGGAGTACGAAGTACGCCTCATCACCACCGACAATCGCGGCCTGTCGGCCGCACGCAATACGGGCTGGCAGGCGGCGAACGGCGAGATCGTCGCCTACATCGACGACGATGCCTATCCCGACCCGCACTGGCTGCACTATCTCGCCTACAGCTTCATGACCGGCGACTGGGCCGGCGTCGGCGGGCCGAACATCGCGCCGCCCGGCGACGGCCCGATCGCCGACTGCATCGCCAACGCCCCGGGCGGTCCGGTTCACGTGCTCGTTTCCGACCGCGAGGCCGAGCACATTCCGGGCTGCAACATGGCCTTTCGCCGCGACGCGCTTGCCGCCATCGGCGGCTTCGATCCCCGCTACCGCAGCGCCGGCGATGACGTCGACCTGTGCTGGCGCCTGCAGCAGCGCGGCGAGCGGATCGGCTTTCACCCCGCGGCGATGGATTGGCACCACCGGCGCAACTCGCTGACGATGTACTGGCGCCAGCAGAAGGGCTACGGGAAAGCCGAGGCCTTGCTCGAGCAAAAATGGCCGGAGCGCTATAGCTCGGCGGGGCATCTCGCGTGGGCCGGGCGTCTTTACGGCCGCGGCTTCGCATTGCCCATCGCGTTCCGCGCGGCCCGCGTGTACGGCGGAGTATGGGGGACAGCCGCGTACCAGTCTCTCTATCAGGCACCGACTCTAACGCTGCTCGCAATCCCGTTGATGCCCGAGTGGTACCTGGTGATCTTGGCGCTGGCAGCGCTGTCGCTGCTCGGCCTGTCCTGGCCGCCGCTGCGATTCGCCGTACCGCTGCTCGTCCTCGCCGCCGCGGCGCCGATCGCGCAAGCGGTGATGGGTGCGAGCCGCGCGACGTATCCGGTGCCGTCGAGGTCGATCGGCGAGAAAGCGCAGCGCTGGCTGCTGACCGCCTGGCTGCATCTCATGCAGCCGCTCGCGCGGCTGCTGGGCCGTATCCAGCACGGACTTACGCCTTGGCGGCGGCGCGGCGGCGCAACGCGGCTACCCCGCCCGCTCGAGCGCAAGGCGTGGCGCGAGGCTTGGCGGGCGCCCGAAGAATGGTTGGGGGATCTTGAATCAAGGCTGCGCGAGGCCGGCGCGCCCGTGCTCCGCGGCGGCAGCTGCGAGCGCTGGGACCTCGAAATCCGCGTCGGCGCGCTCGGCACCGTCCGCATGCGCCTCGGCGTCGAGGAGCACTCGGCCGGCCGGCAGATGCTGCGGTGGCGCCTCTGGCCGCGCCCGTCGACGCCGGCGCTCGTAGCGGCGGGGTTGCTCGCATTGCTGGCGGCCGGGTCAGCGCTCGATCGGGCCTGGCTCGCCGCCGTGCTGCTCGGCGCAGCCGCCGGCGCGCTCGCATGGCGCGTCGCGGTCGATTGCGGCCGCGCACTCGCCGCGATGGACCAGGCAGTGGAAAGGAGCGAGCGGCCATGAGCGCGCGCGCACCGCAGACGCCCCCGCGGCGATCGCTGGCGAACAGGCTATTGGCGCAAGTGCGTCCCTACTGGCCGCATCTCGCGTGCATTCTGGTGCTCGATTTCGCCGCGGTGCCGCTCGCGCTGCTCGTGCCGGTGCCGATCAAGATCGCGATCGACAGCGCGATCGGCGAGCATCCCCTGCCCTGGCCCCTCGGGGCGATCGAAGGGCTCGGCAGCCAAGGGGCCGCGCTCGCGGTGGCGGTAGGCTTGCTGGTGGGGCTCGCCCTCCTCACTGAAGCGCAGAAATACCTGACCTGGATGCTGCAAGCCTATACCGGCGAGAGGCTGGTGCTCGAGTTTCGCGCGGCACTCTTCGGGCACGTGCAGCGCTTGTCGCTCGCCTATCACGACACGCGCGGCACCGCCGACTCGATCTACCGCGTCCAGTACGATGCGCCCGCCATCCAGTGGATCGCCGCCTACGGCGTGTCGCCCTTCCTGACGGCGGGGATGACCCTCGTCGGGATGATCGCCGTCACGGCGCGGCTTGACGGCGCCCTCGCCCTGGTGGCGCTCGCGGTCCTGCCGGTGCTCGTGGTGCTGATCCGCGTGTTCAGCCGGCGCCTGCACGCCAAGTGGCACCAGGCCAAGGAGCTCGGCAGCTCGGTCGCCTCCGTGCTCCAGGAAGTGTTGACCGGCCTGCGCGTGGTCAAGGCGTTCGCGCAGGAGGGCCGCGAGCAGCGCCGGTTCGTCGACCAGGCATCGGAGGAAGTGCGCGCCAATGTCGAGCTGGTCCGGCTGCAAGGCGCGTTCTACACCCTCGTCGGCCTGACGCTGGGCGCCGGCATGGCCTGCGCTCTCTATCTCGGCGTGCTCCACGTGCAGCGCGGCGCTCTCACGCTCGGCGAGCTCACCGTCGTGATGAGCTACCTCGCGCAGCTCTACCGGCCGCTCGAGACCCTGAGCAAGAATCTGTCGCAACTGCAGCAGTCGGTCGCTGGCGCGGAGCGCGCGTTCGCGCTGCTCGACCAGCTTCCCGAGGTAAGCGATCGCGCCGATGCGCTCGCCCTCGGCAGGGCGCGCGGCGAGATCGAGTTCCGCGACGCTGGCTTTTCCTACGACGGCAAGCATCGCGTCCTCGAGGGCCTGAGCCTGCGCGTGCGCGCTGGCGCGCGCGTCGGTATCGTCGGCCGCACCGGCGCCGGCAAGACCACGCTCGTCAACCTCGTGACGCGCTTCTACGATCCGACCTCGGGCGCGGTGCTGCTCGACGGCGAGGACCTGCGGCGCTGGCGGCTCGACGACCTGCGGCGGCAGTTCGCGATCGTGCTGCAGGAGCCGGTGCTGTTTTCGACCTCGATCGCGGAGAACATCGCGTACGGCCGTGCCGACGCGGACTCGGCCGCGATCGAGGCGGCAGCGCGCGCAGCCAACGCGCACGACTTCATTGCCGCGCTGCCCGAGGGCTACGCCTCCCAGGTCGGCGAGCGCGGCATGCGCCTGTCGGGCGGCGAGCGCCAGCGGATCGCGCTGGCGCGGGCTTTCCTGAAGGACGCGCCGATCCTGATCCTCGACGAGCCGACGAGCTCGGTGGATGTCCGCACCGAGCAGGAAATCATG